>Cebus_capucinus_imitator_PRJNA485217_SSR047__coassemble_7907_pt1 | contig 1705 bp, 2 predicted proteins | sample Cebus_capucinus_imitator_PRJNA485217_SSR047__metabat2_low_PE_015 | metagenome-assembled genome bin Cebus_capucinus_imitator_PRJNA485217_SSR047 | reverse complement strand
GTGCGAAGTGCTACAAATGTGCTGCATACGAATTGATCTCATCACCCAGCGGATGCCTTCGTCCGCGCGCCGCGAGCTCGGGCGTATAGGCCTCAATGAGGTAGCGGTACTCGTCTTTGGCGAGCGAGCGCGTGGCGTCGAGCCGCTCGAGCAGCTCCGTGGCGTGGGCGTCGAGCGGGGCTGCCGCGGCGCCGGCCGTGGGTGCGGACGCAGGGGTGCCGCCGGCGGCGGGTACGGGCGTGGCGTCGGCAGCAGGTGCGGCCGCGGGGGCACCGCCGGGCGCGGGGGCCGCCGCGCCCTCGGCAGCAGCCGTGGCTAGGGCCTCAGGAGCCATGTAATTCTCGGAAGTGGTCACTTGACCTCCGTTGGAAGGAGCGCGGGGCTAGGCTCCCGCGCGGACTGGCTATGCGTGCGCATGGTAGCACGAGCGCGGGGTGCCCCCGCCAATGAGAGCACCCCGCACACATCCATACGAGTGGGTATTACTTTCCGATGAGTTGGTCGACGAGGCCCGAGGCGGCGTCGGCGAGGTCTTGCAGGCCGGATCCCGCCGAATCCACCACGCCCGAGAGGTCAACCGAGCCGAGCCTGTCGGCCACGCCGCTCAGGGCATCAGTTGCTGCAGATCCCTCGGACGAGGAGCTGCTGGAGGTGGCACCGTCGTTCGCATCATCCGCATCAGCCGAGCTAGTGCCCTCAGACGAGCCGCTTGAAGACGAGTTTCCCTGCGTGCTTGTCGAACTGTCCTTAGAACTGCCGGCAAGCAGGTTCAGCAGGCTGCTCAGCACCGAGCTGTCGCCTGCCGAAGAGGTGCCGTTGCTTGTGGTGCCCGAGCTTGCGGAGCTCGATGCACCCGAACTCTGCTCCGTGCCGTTGAGCTCGGAGGTACTAATGGCGTTGGAGCCGGCGTCTGCCACGGTGCGCCCGCCCGTCATGAACGAGGCCACGCCCTGAATGGCAAAGAACAGCACAATGAGCGCCGCGATGATCACCACCGCGCGCTTGGCCCACACCTGCCACTCGGCGCCCGAGCGCTGCGAGACCACAGCTCCACCGCCGCGCTCGTCCTGATCGCCGTCCACGCCATAGGGGCGCTGCTGCGGAGGCGAGGCCACGGGAACCCGGCGCTGCGTTTGCGGCACCTGCTGATAGCGCTGCGACTCCCGGCGAGGCGCATACGCAGGCTGCACGCGCGTTGCCTGCGCCGCCGGCTGCGCATACGCGTCCGGCTCGGCATAGGCCGCCGGCTGACTATAGGCAGCCTGCTGCGCATACGCGTCCGGCTCGGCATAGGCCGCCGGCTGGCCGTATGTGGCAGGCTGGCTGTAGGCGCCCTGCGACGCGCCATACGAGCCCGCGGCCTGGCCATAGGCGCCCGCTTGCACCGGCGCCACCACGGTCTTGTCAGCAGCCGCATCCCAGCCGCCCTGGGGCTCTCCCCCGCTCGCTCTCATGTGACTCGGCACAGAACCCTCCCCTTACGCTTGTTCGGAGGTGACGTTGGAAAACAGCGTCTTGACGCTCACGCCCGCCAGCGTCCCCACCTTGCCGGCAAGAGCAGAGATCTCGTCTTGCGGGGCGTCCAGCACCACGCTGATCACGCTGACGCCCCGCTCACGATACGGAATCCCCATGCGGCCAATGATGTGGCTGCCATATTCGTGCAAAAGCTCGTTGAGCGCCTCCACCGAGGCCATCTCCTCAA
>Cebus_capucinus_imitator_PRJNA485217_SSR047__coassemble_7709_pt1 | contig 1751 bp, 3 predicted proteins | sample Cebus_capucinus_imitator_PRJNA485217_SSR047__metabat2_low_PE_015 | metagenome-assembled genome bin Cebus_capucinus_imitator_PRJNA485217_SSR047 | reverse complement strand
GCTTCAAGGAGCGCCTTCGCTCGGCTTGCGCTGAATGCGGAAACACCAGACCAACACCGGTCTCCCGAAGCCGGCTTGGCAGCCACCAAAGCAAGGTGGGCCAAGCCGGCTTTTCATGTGGCAGCACATTTCTCGTTGAGGAAAACGCAGAAGTCGGGTCTACCTCACACGCCGCTGGGGGATTACGCCAGCAACCACCACAACCTCATCGCCGTCCTCGCCAGCCTCCATGCGCTTGTACAAGATATCGTACATAAGAGCTGACACCTTCAGACATGAATCGCCAAACGCACTCGTGAGCGAAGGCTCGATGAGCGACGACCCCACACCGGGAAACGACGCCACCAACCTGAGCTTTGCCCAAACAGCCTCCTCCGCCCTTGGGTCAAGCCCCGCCACGTCGTCCAGAAACGAGCTGGTCAGCAGAAGCCTAGCCACGGCTAGGCCTTCGCGCCGCAACCGCCGCACGTCCCGCCTCGATGCCCTCCACATAGCTGCCGGACTCGTAGTCCGCAAGCCCGCGCACCAGGGCGTCCTCGGCACGAAGGGCATACAGCGCGCGCTCCACGGCATCGGCCACCTCGCGCTCAAAGACCGCCTCGGAGCAGAACACATAGGCTCCGTTGCCGTTTTCCGTTATGCGAACCAGCCTTGACCTGGCCGCCTGCTTGACCTCGCCTGACCTGTCCCGCAGCGCGGTGGCGGAGTATATCGCATCCATACGCACTCCTTCGTACAATGGCAATGTGCACAGTATTGTACACATCCATGCATTGGTTTCTGTGGAGGAAAAGTAAGTAGCCACCCTACAGGAGGTCTCCCCCAAGCTCGCGGAGGTAGTCACGCATAGAGGAAATGGCAAAGAAGGGATAGCCTGCCGTGGCCCTTGTGAGCGAAGCCGCGACCGCCGACGACATGCGCTTGCCCCTTCGCGAAACGGTCTCCCCTATCGAGGAACCCACCTCATAGTCATCGAGACGAGCCAGGCACGGCCGCGCTCGGGGCAGCGAAGCGCACACCCCCCCCCTACCCAATCACCTCGAGCAGCTGGGCGAGGGTCTTCTTGCCGAAGGTCACCTGCTGGCGCCCGCCGTCGTTCACGATGAGGCAAGGCACGCTCATGACGCCAAACTCGTCCTTAAGCTCGGGGAAGTGGGCAATGTCGTAGACATGGGCGCTGACCCGCTCACTCTCGGCGGCAATGCGCTGCGCCGCCACCACCACCTCAGGGCACATGGTGCACGACAGGCTCACGAGCACACGCAACCCAACCTCGCGGTCAATACTCGCGATTGCCGCGCGATCAGCGTCGTCGATAGGCTGGCCGGGGCCTGCGGCATTGTAGAGGCCGAGCACAAAGCTCGTGAACTCGTGGCCGCCCGGCACGCCGTGGAAGGCCATCCCGCATGCCGAGCCGTCCTCGCGGACGAGCTCCACGTACGGCGCCCCCGCCTCGCCAGAGCCATCCCTGCGCTCCACCTCAAGTTTGTTCGTGAGCGAGGCAAGCTCGTCCATATAGCCCGCGAGCTCGGCTGCCACCGGCGAGTCGTTGAGGTGCAGGCGCAGCGTGAGGGTGCCCTCCATGCGCCCAAAGACCGTATTGAGCTGGGCAAGCATCGCCTCGTCAAACAAATCAGAGCTCGCGGCATGTGCCTGTGGGTCAGCAGCGGTCCGTGCTGCCTGCGCCGCCGCCGAGACGGGCTTGGCCTTAGGCGCGCGCGGAACGAGGCCGGTGCACTCCTGAGCCGCCT
>Cebus_capucinus_imitator_PRJNA485217_SSR047__coassemble_4499_pt1 | contig 2996 bp, 1 predicted proteins | sample Cebus_capucinus_imitator_PRJNA485217_SSR047__metabat2_low_PE_015 | metagenome-assembled genome bin Cebus_capucinus_imitator_PRJNA485217_SSR047 | reverse complement strand
TCTGGGCCATGTACTCGAACGGGTGGATGTGGCGCGGCTCGCCGGTGTCGGGGTCTTCCGCCATGTAGCACGAGACGTTGGTGGCGAAGGCGTCCTCGGCCAGCTCCCTCGCCCCGCCGAGCCTCCGCCCGGCCACGCTCTCCGTGCGCTTGGCGAACAGCGAGCTGCCGCAGTCGTACACGGGGGCGAGCTCCGCGGGGCGGCCGGGCCGCACGAGCAGGCCCCAGTTGCCGTTGTTGCGGTCGGGGTTCTTGACGAGGGCGTCGACGACGAACATGTCCCAGAAGCGCTCGGTGACGCCCGGGGTGTCGCGCAGCACCGGCACCTGGCTGATGGTGGCGAGGACGTCGGCGAGGAAGGTGACCGAGCCGTCCGAGGGCGACCCGAAAAAGCCCGGCTGGTCGTCGCTCATCGCGGTCTTGAGCTGGGCGAACTCGAACAGGCGGGCGTCGGGCCAGGTGAAGTCGCGGCAGGCGCACACCACGTGCCCCTCGCGGTAGCCGAGTCGCGTCTCGTGCGCGGGGATGCCGAGCGACTCGTAGATGTGCGAGGCGACCCACTCCGAGACGGGGCTCGAGGTGTACGAGGGGACGTGGCGTCCCGCCAGCTCGCGCCCCGGCCGGGGGAACTTGAGGATCCAGGGCTCCCCGTCGATGAGCACGCCGGCCTTCCTGCCCGCGCGGCCGCCGTAGTACAGGCCGCTCTCGGGCAGGCCGTCAAAGTCCTCGATGATCATGGCGCCTCCAGCCGTCGCGTGTCGTGCGTCCCATGGTAGCGCACGATGGCCCGCGCTACGGCGGCCGCGGTGCGGGCGGCATGGCGCGGCGTACCGAAAAGCTGCGCCGCACACCTCGCAAACGCCCTGAAAAGTTGCATCAGACAACCTTCCGGCGTCCCGAAAAGCTGCGGCGCACAACCCGCATATGTTAGTGGCAATCTAGTTTTCACCGATCGGGGCTGCGGTGGAAAATACATTGACCCTAACAATCTGGCGCTACGCGGGGGTGAGGCCCGCCAACCTCCAGGCCTACCTCGACTGGTACGCCTACCTCTTCCGCGTGAAGCGGCGGGACGAGAAGTGGCCGCAAGTGGAAAGGGTGGTCCGCCACCTGGCGATGGTCCCGGCGAGCTACCGCAGCTCGAGGCAGGGCCGTTATCACCCGTCTGGTTGACTATTCAATTTCTTGAAGAAAATGACATATCTGCCGATTTCTTCAGGCCTTGGGGGCACGGCGACTCAGCGCCGCGCGAGGGCGTACGTTCTCGACCTCCCCACGCCCTCCGCCGTGGCGTAGCCCGCGTCGACGAGTGCGCGGAGGTACTTCGTGGCTGTCCTCGGCGTCACACCCGCCGCCGAGGCGGCGGCGGACACGGAGACCGGGGCCCCGCCGGCGAGCAGCGTCGCGACCGCGGCGAGCGTCTCCCTCTTGGGGACGTCGACCTCGGGCAGCGGCGGGAGCGAGCCCCTGGCGTCGGGGATCCTCGCCACGAAGACGTCGCCCTCCTCGAGCACCGGGTCGGCGCCCATGAGCAGGCGGGAGTAGCGCTGCAGGTTCCTCACGCCGCTCCCAAGCTCCTCGGCGTACCCCACCTGCGCGAAGAAGCCGGCAATGATCGGGTTCTTGGGGGTCGGGCTGAAGCCCGACAGCGACACCCGCCCATCGAACAGCGCCCTGCTCGCGTTCTCGGTCACGAGGCCGTCCCCGTCGATGACCGCCCTCGCCGGGTAGGGGCTCGTGTACTCACGGTGGATGAGGGTGTTGGAGACGAGCTCCCTCACCACGACGTCGCGCACGCTCACCCTGGCGTCGCCGTCGAGCGCGAAGGGGTCGGGCAGGTGGCGCCTCAGAAACGAGCACAGCCCCTCGAACGCGTCGAGCAGGTTCGTTCGCACTACCTCCCGGTCGTCGTAGCGGTCCTCGTCGCGCAGTTTCACGTAGGCGTCCGTCTTGTAGGCCGGGCAGGCGGCGGGGATCACCTCGTCACGCCCGAGCAGCAGCGCGCAGGCGCGGTTGTAGCCAGTCTGCCCCGTCTCTATGTCCTTGCCCCACAGCTGCGCGCTCCTGAGTAGGTCCTCGTCGCACATCGTCGCCCAAGGGTGCCCCGGCCTCCTCACCGCCGCCATCGAGCGGGCCCGCTCTATGAGGTCGGGCCTGAGGTCGGACAGCTCGAGGTGGGGGAATATGTGCTGCTCGGTGTAGATGCCGTACTTGCGGATGTGCAGGGCCGCCACCTGCGCCTCACCCCTGACCCTCACGTCGGCGTCGGCGACCCGGTCGTACACCTCCCCCTTGAAACGGAAGACCCCCTGCACGGAGGGGACCCACACCCTCACGACCCTCCTGCCGCCGACGTCGGCACGCTCGAACTCGACCACGGGCGCGGGGCTGAAGAGCCTGGGGTTGTGCGTGACGTTGACGATGTTGCGCTCTATCGCGAGCTCGCTGCCGGGGGCGACGCCCACAGCCTCGCCGGAGTCCGAGACACCCAGCAGGACGGAGCCGCCGTCCCTGTTGGCGAAGGCGCATATCGTCTCGAACACGTCCGTGCCGGGCTGCGAGCCGCAGCGCTTGAACTCGACCGTCGTAGACTCCCCCGCGGCGAGCATCGCCTCGATGGACCTGGGTTCCATGGCGCCTCCTAACGGAAAATTTCCTCCAATGGCGGAAATTTTAGCGGAAATTTTCCGCCAAGGCGCCCATGCGCGGCCACGACAAGCCCGGCCGACGGGGCAGAGAAAAGCGCCCCGGCACGCAGGCGCCCCGGAGCGATAAAGGCCATGCCGCCTTTTTGGCCGCCACGCTTACACCGCCTCACGTGCGGGGGCGCGACTCCCTCCGCCATGGGAGGCACGCCCTCCCAAATGCCGGCATGACCCCGTGGGAGCGAGGCCCCGGCCGCGGGCCCGACGGGGCCTCCCGTGCGTCCCGATGGGGCCAAGTCTGACATAGCATGATATTGGACAACGTATTCAGAGATTCCTTCTGGGTATAATG
>Cebus_capucinus_imitator_PRJNA485217_SSR047__coassemble_4020_pt1 | contig 3384 bp, 2 predicted proteins | sample Cebus_capucinus_imitator_PRJNA485217_SSR047__metabat2_low_PE_015 | metagenome-assembled genome bin Cebus_capucinus_imitator_PRJNA485217_SSR047 | reverse complement strand
CTTGTTGACGCAAGCTGTCATACGTCTTCTCCCTTCATAGGAACAGATGATCCCCAGTTCTCGGGGAGGGAGGTCTATACTGTTCGGTTAACCAAAGGGGGCAACATGCTGGCAAGCAGGCAGACCATACGCGACCTCATCGACAAGGGGGTCATCCAGGACGCCGACGAGGGCTCCCTCGGGCCGGTCTCCTACGACCTCCGCACGGGCCGGTACTTCACCGACGCGGACTCCTACGAGCAGGGGCTGACGACGGCTGTGCTGATGCCCGGCGACTCGACGTTCGTCTCCTCCGTGGAGACCATCTGCCTCCCCAGCGACCTCGCCTGCAGGGTGCTGCTCAAGAACTCCCGCATCCGCCAGGGCCTGCGCCTCGACGCGCCCCTGTACTTCCCCGGGCACAGGACCCGCGTCTTCTTCCGCGTCACCAACGTCTCCTCCTGCGAGGTCACGCTGGGCACGGACGACGGGCTCGCCCAGATAGCGTTCGAGCGGGTCGACCGCCCCGTCGACACCCCCTACGACGGGGCCTTCTCCGACGAGTTCTCCTTCAAGGGCATGGGAGAGTACGGGTCGCGCTACGGCAGGGAGGTCAGGAAGCTGGAGGAGAAGGCCGCCGAGCTGGAGGGGCTGGAGAGGCGCATCTACGGAAACGTGATGGTCATCACGGCGATCATCGCCGCAGCGTACGCGCTCGTGAACGTCAACGGCGCCGCCCACCAGGGGGCCGACGTGAGGGGCACCCTCTGCGTGAACCTCGCCACCGTCGGCAGCTTCTCGCTGCTGGCGGGCCTCATGGGCCTGTCGCTGAGGCCCAGCGGCCGCCTTGCCCGCTGGCTTCCGTGGGCCGTCGCCGCCCTCGCCTTCGGCGCGGACATCGCCCTGGTGGCGCTGGCGTAGCCGGCCGGGCGGCGCCCCATCGGGCCCGCGTGGGGCGCGCCCTACAGCCCGAGCGAGCCGCCCGTCGACCGCCTCGCGCGGCGCTGAGTCGCCATGCCCCCAAGGCCTGAAGAAATCGACAGGCATGTCATTTTCTTCAAGAAATAAAAGACATGTCTGTCATTTTATTCCGCCTTAAGACGATGCTTCACGCAAGGGGACGCCCTCTCGCGGCACGGATGGCGCGTGACCCGCCACCATGGGATGAGGCGCAGGTGGCGGCGAAAGGCGTCACGATCATCGAGGACTTTTACGGCCTGTCCGAGAGTGGCCCGTGTGAATCTGAATCTGACCCAGAATCGTTGACAGGTTCTACGCCGCCCGCGAGCGCGGCCCCATCTTCGAGTCCACGGCACCGCGGCCCCTCGCTACGAGCCCATGGCCAGCGGCACCGCGACGGGCGGGCCTCCCCGCCGGTCGCGCCCGCATGGCATGCGCCATGGCCGCGCGGATGCTGCCTCGGCACGGCGTCGCGCATTCGGCAGCCCGTACGCCACGAGACGCCCATCAGACGTTGATTTTCGGCAAGATTCGCATAATATCTAAGTGAGAGTGAACCTGCCGCCTGTCTGGGGCGGCTTTTCGAGACTCGGCAACGCGGCAGCCACGCCCCGGCAAGAAGGAGGGAACGTGCTCATCAGCTTCACGGTCGAGAACTTCGGGTCCATACGCGACGAGCAGACCATCTCGCTCGTCGCCTGCAACTACTACAAGGAGCGGGAGGAGTGGCTCGCGCGCGCCGCAGCGCCCGGCCTCGCCGGCTGCTCCGTCCTCAAGGCGGCCGGCATCTACGGGGCCAACGCGGCGGGCAAGAGCATGGTGCTCGACGCCCTCTCCGTGATGAGGCGCGTCGTCAGGGAGTCCCCCGCGCTCATGCCGGACGCGGCCCTGCCGTACGTCCCGTTCCGCCTCGGCGCGCGCCGCGCCGGCGCCCCCACCCGGTTCGGGGTCGAGTTCCTGCATGGCGGGAGGCGCTACGAGTACTCGTTCTCCTACCTCCCCGCCGAGGTCGTCTCCGAGAGGCTCGTCCGCTACGAGACGAGCAGGGCGCAGCTGCTCTTCGAGCGCGGCCGAGCCGGGGACGGGGCCCTCGAGCTCAAGCTCACGGGGCGGACGCGCGCGCTCCGCAGGCACGAGGCGTTCCTTCGGGCCAAGCCCACGTCGCTGCTGCTCTCGCGCGGCGCGCAGGAGGGGGACGCCATCCTGGCGGAGCCCTACGAGTGGCTGAGCCGCAGGCTGGCCGTCACGAGGGGCACCAACCCCAGCCCCGCCGCCTACGGCCCCGTCCTGGACGGCGAGCTGGGCGAGGGGCTCAGGGAGAGGCTCGTCTCGATGACGAGGCTCGCAGACCTGGGCGTCACCGACGTCCGCGTCAAGGAGGTGCCGCCGCTGCCGGAGGAGCGCCTGCGCGAGATCTACTCCGAGGAGCTCGCGAGGCGACTGGGGGACAGCGTGGGCAAGAGAGCGGCCTTCGTCCATGCCGCCGCCGAGGGGGACGTCGAGTTCGCCCCGGGCGAGGAGTCTCTGGGCACGGAGACCTTCTTCTCCATAGCCGCGAACGTCCTGCGGGCCCTCTCGGACGGCTCCACGCTCGCCGTCGACGAGGTGGACGCGTCGCTGCACCCCTCGCTCACCGAGGCGGTGCTGGCCCTGTTCGGGGACGAGCGGACGAACCCGCTCGAGGCGCAGCTCATCTTCACCGCGCACGACACGGGGCTCATGGACTCCCTCAGGCGCGACCAGCTCTGGCTCGTGAGCAAGGACGCGGCCGGGGCCACCTCCGTGGAGCCCATGTCGGACTACGCGCCCCGGAAGGGCGAGCGCCTGAGCTCGGGCTACGAGGCGGGCAGGTACGGAGCGGTGCCGCTCGTCTACTCCCTGCTCGGCGGAGGGGAGGCGGTGTAGGTGTCCAAGGCGAGGAGGCGCGCTCCCCAGAAGAGGGCGGGCGACGTGGTCTACGTCTGCGTCGAGGGCGAGACGGAGCTCGGCTACCTGGAGGACGTGAGGCGCAGGCTCAGGCTGCCCAGGGGGCGGCTGGTGGTGGAGCGGGCGAAGGGGACGTCGTTCGCCAACGTGAAGAAGACGGTCGAGAAGAAGTGCCCGTCGTCGGTGCTGTGCGAGTCGGGCGTCCGGGTCGACGCGAGGTGGTGCGTCGCGGACACCGAGCTCGACGGCTCCTGGCGCGGCGTGGCCACGAGGCCGGCGCCCGGCGAGGCCCGGTCGGGCTCGATGCGCTGGGCGCTGAGCTCGGCGTCGTTCGAGAGGTGGCTGTTGCTGCACTTCGAGCCGTGGCCGCCCGCCCTCGACGCCGCGGGCCTCGTCTCGAGGCTCGGGAGGCACCTGGCGGGCTACTCGGACCGCTGCAAGCGCCTGTCCGCCGCGCAGCTGGACGAGCTGTGGGCGCGCCGCGAGGTGGCGCTCGGCAACGCCGCCGCGGCGCGCGGG
>Cebus_capucinus_imitator_PRJNA485217_SSR047__coassemble_3677_pt1 | contig 3742 bp, 2 predicted proteins | sample Cebus_capucinus_imitator_PRJNA485217_SSR047__metabat2_low_PE_015 | metagenome-assembled genome bin Cebus_capucinus_imitator_PRJNA485217_SSR047 | reverse complement strand
TACAATCACAACATCTGACCGGAAAGGGCGGCGCGGGGAACGCCGCCCTAACCAGAAAGTGGAGAGGCCCATGTACAAGTACGACCCGCGCTCGCTGTGCGCAGACGAGTTCATCAACCATCAGGAGATTCTCGACACCCTGGCCTATGCCGACGAGCACAAGGATGACCTTGAGCTGTGTCACGCCATCCTCGAGAAGGCGCGCAAGAACACCGACCTTGCCGCCAACCACTGCACGGTGATCAGCCACCGCGAGGCAAGCGTGCTGCTTGCCTGTGAGGACCCGGGCATCAACGCCGAGATTCAGCAGCTTGCTCGTGAGATCAAGCTCACCTACTACGGCAACCGCATCGTGCTGTTTGCCCCGCTGTACCTCTCCAACTACTGCGTCAACGGGTGCCTGTACTGCCCGTATCACCTCAAGAACAAGCACATCCCGCGCAAGAAGCTCACGCAAGACGAGGTTCGCGCCGAGGTCATCGCGCTTCAGGACATGGGCCACAAGCGCCTTGCCATCGAGGCGGGCGAGGACCCCAAGAACAACCCCATCGAGTACATTCTCGAGTGCATGCACACCATCTACACCACCAAGCACAAGAATGGCGCCATCCGTCGCGTCAACGTGAACATCGCGGCCACTACGGTCGACGAGTACCGCATGCTCAAAGAGGCCGAGATCGGCACCTACATCCTGTTCCAGGAGACGTACCACAAAGAGAGCTACCTCGAGCTGCACCCCACCGGCCCCAAGCACGACTACAACTGGCACACCGAGGCCATGGACCGCGCCCAGGAGGCCGGCATCGACGACGTGGGCCTGGGCGTGCTCTTTGGCCTCGACAAGTACCGCTATGAGTTTGCGGGCCTGCTCATGCATGCCGAGCACCTCGAGGCCGTGTGGGGCGTGGGCCCGCACACCATCAGCGTGCCGCGCGTGAAGCATGCCGACGACATTGACCCCACGGCATTTGACAACTCGCTCTCTGACGAGATGTTCCTCAAGCTCATTGCGCTCATCCGCCTGTCGGTGCCCTACACCGGCATGATCATCTCCACCCGCGAGAACGAGGCCGTTCGCGAGGCGGCGCTGCAGTATGGCATCTCGCAGATCAGCGGCGGCTCGCGCACCAGCGTGGGCGGCTATACCGAGGACGAACGCCCGCACGACACCGAGCAGTTTGACGTGAGCGACAACCGCACGCTTGACGAGGTCGTCAACTGGCTCATGCAAAACGAGCACATTCCCAGCTTCTGCACGGCATGCTATCGCGCGGGCCGCACGGGAGACCGCTTCATGAGCTTCTGCAAGAGCGGCCAGATTCTCAACTACTGCCATCCCAACGCCCTCATGACGCTTGCGGAGTACCTGAGCGACTACGCCACGCCCGAGACGCGCGAGCTGGGCTTTAACCTCATCGAGCGCGAGCTGGAGAAGATCCCCGAGGCGGGTCGCCGCCAGGTGGCGCGCGACAACGTGGCCGCCATTCGCACGAGCGACGCCCGCGACTTCCGCTTCTAGGGGGCGCGGATGAGCCTCAACGACACGCCCTCTGGCGAGCGCACCACGATTGCCTTCTTTGGCGTGCGCAACGCTGGCAAGTCCAGCGTGGTGAATGCCGTGTGTGGTCAAGACCTCGCTGTGGTCTCGGACGTGTTAGGCACCACCACAGACCCGGTGCGCAAGGCCATGGAGCTCTTGCCGCTGGGCCCTGTGGTGGTTGTGGACACGCCGGGCATCGACGACGCGGGCGAGCTGGGCGAGCTTCGCGTGGAGAAGACGCGCCGGGTGCTGCGCGGCTGCGACGTGGCGGTGCTGGTGGTTGACGGCACGCGTGGCCTTACGGAAGCCGACGAGCAGCTGTTGGGCGAGTTTGCCGCGCGCGAGGTGCCCTACCTGGTGGCGTGGAACAAGGTGGACGCCGTGGGCGCGGCTGGCGCGGCGGGTGCTGCGGGCGTTGCGCGCGTGCCGGCTGCGGGCGCGGCGGCGCCCACCGGCGCCTTGTGCCCCGTGCCCGAGACGCTCGCTCTGCACACCGTGGGTGTGAGCGCCAAGACGGGCGAGGGGATAGACGCGCTCAAGGAGCGCCTCGCGAGCCTGGCTCCTGCCGAGCAGGGCGAGCCGCGCGTGCTTGCGGCAGACCTCGTGCCGGCGGGTGGCGTGGCTGTGCTCGTGTGCCCCATCGACGAGTCTGCTCCCAAGGGCAGGCTCATCCTGCCCCAGCAGCAGGTCATTCGAGATTTGCTCGACCACGGGCGCATCCCGGTGGTGTGTCGCGAGACGGAGCTTGCCGCCACGCTTGCGGCGCTGCGTGAGGCGCCCTCCGTGGTCATCACCGACTCGCAGGCCTTTGGCCCGGTGAGCCGCATCGTGCCGCCCGAGATTCCGCTCACGTCGTTTTCGATCCTCATGGTGCGCTATAAGGGAGACCTCGTGGAGGCCGTGCGCGGCGCGGCCAAGCTCGACTCGCTGCGCGACGGCGACCGTATCCTCGTGAGCGAGGGGTGCAGCCATCGCCGTCAGTGCAACGACATCGGCACGGTTAAGCTCCCGCGCTGGCTGCGTGAGTACACGGGGGCCAACCTTGAGTTTGAGTTCACGAGCGGCGTGGAGTTCCCCGAAGACCCGAGCCGCTGTGCGCTGTGCGTGCACTGCGGCGGCTGTATGCTCAACGCACGCGAGATGCGCGCTCGCCAGCGCGCGGCCGTGACGAGTGGCGTGCCGGTTACCAACTACGGCATTGCCATCGCTCAGGTGCACGGCATCTTGCGCCGAAGCCTCACGCCGTTCCCCGAGGCGCTTGCCGCTCTGGGCTAGGGCATAAGGCTCCTCGGGCATATTGGTGGGGTCATCGCAACGCTCGTCCTCGTATCTCTGCCGTTCGCCGGAAGGCATCTGGTGAATACGACTTCAAGGGCATATAATCTATGCGATGGAACGTTATTACTTCGGGTAAGCGTGACCGGCATCCGTATCGTCTCTGTGCGTAATGGGTGCCGGTCTTTTTTATGCGGAAGGATGACTACGATGAAGATCAAGCGCTTGATCAACAACAACATCGTGGTGGTCGATGGGGCTACACAGGGCTCCGAGGTTCTCATCATGGGCAAGGGCGTGGGCTTCTCACGCCATGTGGGTGACGAGGTGGAAGAGGGGCTTGTCGAGAAGCGTTACAAGCTCGTGGACGCATCTGTCGCCAATCACCTGGCAGATCTTGTACAGACGGTACCTGCCAATCACGTTGAGCTTGCGAACAAGATGATGGCCTTCATTGAGCAGGCGTACGAAAAGAAGACTAACGGTACCCTTTATATCTCCCTGCTTGACCACGTGAGCTCGTCGCTCGCGCGGCACGAGAGGGGCTTCGATATCGCCAACCCCATGCTTTTCGACATCAAGCGCTTTTATCGCGAGGAATATGCGGTCGGCCTCGAGTTGCTCGGCATCATCGAGCAGCAGACGGGTGTGCGTCTTGCCGACGATGAGGCGGGCTTCATCGCGCTGCATTTGGTCAACGCCTGGCTTGACCAGCCTGAGGCTGACCAAGCCTCCGATATCATGACTATCGTGCGCGGAGTGCTCAATATCGTGAAGTACCAGCTGAACGTCGAGTATGATGAGGAATCTGTGTACTACTTCCGCTTCGTGACGCACCTCAAGTTCTTCGCGCAGCGCCTGCTGAACGCAAAGCCTGACGACCAGCAAGACGCCATCAGTAGCTCAGAGCTGTTGGAGATCGTTCGC
>Cebus_capucinus_imitator_PRJNA485217_SSR047__coassemble_3277_pt1 | contig 4299 bp, 4 predicted proteins | sample Cebus_capucinus_imitator_PRJNA485217_SSR047__metabat2_low_PE_015 | metagenome-assembled genome bin Cebus_capucinus_imitator_PRJNA485217_SSR047 | reverse complement strand
CATTATACCCAGAAGGAATCTCTGAATACGTTGTCCAATATCATGCTATGTCAGATTTGGCCCCATCGGGACGCACGGGAGGCCCCGTCGGGCCCGCGGCCGAGGCTGGATTGGCAACACCCTTTTGGACAAGTCTCAGAGGGACAGGCCTTGCTCCCTGAGCTCCACCGGGCTCATGTGGCCCAGCGTGGAGTGCGGTCTCTCCTCGTTGTGCCACCAGACGTATGCGTTGGGCTCGCGGCGCCGCGACCCGTCGTCCGGGTGGCCGAGCACCCAGTAGTAGGTGGAGCGAGCGACGCCTAGCTTCTGTGCCGCCTTTGGGTATACTTATGTCACGCGGAAGTATTGGGGGCCGGATGAGGTTCAAGGACAAGGACATCGAGGCGTTCTGGGAGGGCGCGTCGATTCCGAGGCGGGTACCGCCGACCTGTCGCAAGGCGCTCTTCAGAAGGCTCCAGATGCTGGATGCCGCGAGGGATTTGGCGGACTTGCGCATACCGCCGAGCAACCGTCTCGAAAAGCTCTCAGGCGACCGCGCGGGGCAGTACAGCATCCGGGTGAACCAGCAATGGCGCTTGTGCTTCACGTGGTCGGGGAACGAGGCATTGGAGGTCGAGTTCTGTGATTACCACTGATTACATCTCCACTCCGGGGGAGATTCTGAAGGAGGAGTTCCTGGTGCCGCTCGGCATCAGCCAGTACCGTCTCGCCAAGGCGATAGGCAAGCCCGAATCGGCGGTGTCCGCCATCGTCAACGGGCGTCGCGCCATATCCGTAGAGATGGCGTGGCTGCTCTCCCGCGCGCTGGGAACCACGCCGGACTTCTGGCTCAACCTGGAGGCGACCTACCAGATCAAGACGTTCGACGCCTCCTCCATGCCGAAGGTCGCGGCGCTGGCATAGCGGCAACGTGATGGCGAGACGCCAAGGCCACCCTTCGGGGTGGCCTTTCTCATGCCCCGGCTACCCTACGACCGGGACGAGGGGTGGCACGTCTTCGGCACGTTGACGGTGCCCGGCTACCTCCTCGCCCGGGTCGTGCCCGGCACCCCGTGGCGCGCTCGGCCGCTCGCCCCCGTCGGCGGCTTGCCGCGCCACATCCACCCGTTCGAGCACATGGCCCAGGCCCGCGGCCCGGACCTGCTCGCGCGCCATCCGTGCCGGGAGAGGGCGTCCCCTGGCGCAAGACATCGACTTAATGCGGCACATTTTGGTAAGAGCCGCGTAAAGTGCCGCCTTAACCTCTATAATTTGTTCCAACGCAAGCCAAGACGGAGGGCGGGCAGATGCAGCTGTACAGACGCGAGAAGTACCTCTCCAGGATCCGCCCCTTCTACCACGACGAGGGGATCATCAAGGTCCTCACCGGGGTGCGCCGCTGCGGGAAGTCCTGCATCATGCAGAGCGTCGCCGCGGAGCTGCGCGAGCAGGGCGTCCCCGAGTCGAACATCGCCTACGTAGACCTCGACCTGAGGGCGAACCGCAAGGTGAGGACCCCAGACCAGCTCGAGGCCCTCATCGACGCCGCCGTCCCCGCCGACACCCCCGGCACCAAGTACCTGTTCGTCGACGAGGTGCAGAACGTCAGGGGGTTCGAGGGGCTCGTCAACGGCTACCGCACCGACGGTGGCTGGTCGGTCTTCGTCACGGGCTCCAACTCCTACCTGCTCTCGGGCCAGCTCGTGACGAAACTCACGGGCCGCTACCTTGAGTTCGAGGTCTTCACACTCGACTTCGCCGAGTACCTGGGCATGAAGGGGATGCTCGGGAAGCCCGTGGACGCGAACCGAGACGCGGAGTTCGCCAGGTACCTGCGGGACGGCGGATTCCCCAAGTCCGTGGAGTACGACGGCGAGGCGGAGAGGCGTGCCTACGTGCGCGGGGTCGTGCAGGAGATCTTCGAGAAGGACATCAAAGGCGCCAACAAAGTCCGCCACGTCTCGGTGTTCAACGCCGTGCGCGACTACCTCGTGAACAACTTTGGCGCCACGACGAGCCTGAAGGGCCTGCTCGCCCACTTCCGCGACGTGGAGAAGATTCCCATCCGCCGGGAGACGCTCAACCGCTACATCCAGATCCTCGTGGACGCGAAGGTGCTCTACCGCTGCCCGCGCTTTGACATGAAGAGCCGCAGGTCGCTCCAGCGCGAGGAGAAGTACTACCTCGCAGACCTGAGCTTCTACTTCGCGCTCAACACCGACCAGCGCGTGAACTACGGCCCCGCGCTCGAGAACGTGGTCTACCACTATGCCCGCACGATGGGCTACGACGCGAGCGTGGGGCGCATAGGCACGCTCGAATGCGACTTCGTGCTTCGCCGCGAGGCCGAGGGGTACTCCTACGTCCAGGTCGCCATGACGATAGCCGACCCCGCGACCGAGGAGCGGGAGTTCCGCCCGTTCGGCAGGATCCGCGACGGCTACCCCCGCTACCTGCTCACCATGGACAGGCTACTGCAGCGCCGCGACGGCGTGAGGCACGAGAACGTCGTCGACTTCATCGCCGAGGGACGGGAGTTCTAGCATGGGCGAGGCCGTCCCGAGGGAACGACGGCGGGCGAGCCCGACGATCCCATTCGCACGAGGGAGGGGGCGTAAGCTTACTGTTGGCCGACCAGCCTGTAGTCGGCCAACAGTAAGCTTACGCCGTCGAAAAGGCCGACGACACTTGACTACGCAGCCGAAAAGCGCGAACATCATCGGCACGGATGAGGTTCCAGATACCTGAGAAGCCTGGGACCGGGAGGGGAGCCTTCGGGTTCCCCTCTTTCTTTATCGCGAAGGGGATGCGCCATGAAGCCATTCCTCACCTACGACCAGCAGGTCGCAAAGCTCCGCTCCAAGGGCCTCTCCGTCCCCAACGAGGACGCGGCCAAGGCGACGCTCGCCGACATCGGCTACTTCTCCCTCGTCAACGGCTACAAGCGGCCCCTGCGCGACCCCTCGACCCGGCGCTACAAGCCTGGGGCCTCCTTCGAGGACGTGGTTGCCCTCTACGAGTTCGACCGCTCGCTGCGCGAGCTGTTCCTCCACAACCTCACCTGGGTCGAGCGCAAGCTCAAGAGCGCGGCCTCCTATGCGTTCTGCGATCGTCACGGCGCGGCGCAGGCGGCCTATCTCGACAAATTGAACTACTCGCCCCTGCCCAAGCACAGGTCGGGCATCGACACGCTCGTCAACCGGATCGTGGAGCCGCTCGCGCGCAGGAACGTCGACCACGAGTACCTCGTGCACTACCGGGGCGTCCACGGTGAGGTGCCCCTCTGGGTCCTGACCTGTGCCCTCACGTTCGGCCAGGTATCGAAGATGTACTCGTTTATGGCGCCCGCCGACCGTGCGGTGACGGCGAAGCAGTTCGAGGGCTTAAACGAGCGCGAGCTCGGGCAGTTCGTGCGCTTCCTGGTCTTCTACCGCAACGTATGCGCCCACGGGGAACTTCTGTTCTGCCACCGGGAGCACTCGGACATCCCGGACACGCCCCTGCATGCGAAGCTCTCCATCCGGCAGGTCAAGGGGGCCTACTCGTCCGGGAAGCGCGACCTGTTCGCCGTCGTCATCGCCCTGCGCTACCTGCTGCCCGCCGAGGAGTTCCGCACGTTCAAGGGGCAGCTCGCCTCCCTCATCGACCGCTTCGTCCGCAACAACGACGCCGTCGAGGAAGGTGAGCTCCTCTCCCTCATGGGCTTCCCGGGGAACTGGAAGAAGGTCTCCACGTACCGGAAACGGTAGGCGGCAAAAGAGCGTCTCGCCGCCCCCACACGGCTCCCATTGCGCCTGCGTCCCTCCCCGAGAACTGGGGATTATCTGTTCCTATGAAGGGAGAAGACGTATGACAGCTTGCGTCAACAAGAACTACAGGAGGAGGGCCGCCGGCGTCGTGACCGCCTCGCTCGTGGGCGCCCTCACGCTCGGCGGCGTGTCCCTGGCCGTCGCCACCCCCGCCCTCGCCGAGGGCATGGAGCTGCAGGCCATTACCTTCGAAGACACCACGATGTCCAAGGCCAAGAACGGCGTGGACGGCTCCGAGGTCGCCTCCCTCTCCAACCCGACCTTCGTGGCCGGCAAGGGCTACCTCGTCCCGACCGAGTTCGACGCCGCCGCCCTGAGCGAGCCCTTCGACGTCACCGACGAGGGCAAGTTCGAGGTCACCTACACCACCTCCCCCGTGTCGTTCTACTACCAGGGCGCCAGCAAGGTCGAGCAGGTCAGCAACAAGAGCGAGCTTACCGCCGAGGAGGCCAAGGCCTACTTCTCCGGCAAGGCGTTCGGCGAGGAGGCCCTCACGACGCCCGTCGCCCCC
>Cebus_capucinus_imitator_PRJNA485217_SSR047__coassemble_2442_pt1 | contig 6075 bp, 3 predicted proteins | sample Cebus_capucinus_imitator_PRJNA485217_SSR047__metabat2_low_PE_015 | metagenome-assembled genome bin Cebus_capucinus_imitator_PRJNA485217_SSR047 | reverse complement strand
TGCCGCCGCGATGCGCCGCCGCGCCAGCGCCCGCAGCGCACGCAGCGCCCGCGCGACAGCACGGCCAGCGACCGCAGCGCCCGCACGCGCCGCCCGCGCGGCACACGCCCCAACCACACCTACGGAGGACTCGCACCATGCAGCACATGCAGCCAAAGGTTTCCGTCATCGTTCCCGTCTACAACAACCAGGTGTACGTGGTGCCCTGCATGCGCAGCCTGCTTGCTCAGACGCTCGAGAACATCGAGGTCATCGCCATCAACGACGGCTCCACCGACGACTCCTCCCGCATCCTGCACCGCTTCGCAGACCAAGACCCCCGCGTCGTCGTGGTCGACAAGGAAAACGGCGGCTACGGCGTGGGCATCAACACCGGCCTCGACCTCGCTCGCGGCGAGTACGTTACCATCCTCGAGTCTGACGACTTCATGGACCCCGATGCCCTCGAGACCCTCACCAACTACGCCGACGCCTTCAGCTGCGAGGTCGTGCGCGCCAACTTCAACCTCTACTGGGCGTCCAAGATCAAAAACGACCACTTCCTCGAGCTCTTTGGCCCGGGCGAGTGCGACCGCGTGATAGACCCGCGCAACCGCGCCGACCAGCACTGCTTCTACGTGCAGCCGGCGCTGTGGAGCGCCATCTACCGTCGCAGCTTCATCCAGGACAACAAGCTCCGCCTGCTCGAGACCCCCGGCGCCGCCTACCAAGACACCGCCTTCAACTTCAAGATCTGGGCGTGCGCCCGCCGCGTGATGTTCGTGCACCGCGCGTTTGTGCACTACCGCCAAGACAACGAGGCGTCCTCCATCAACAACCCCGGCAAGGTCAACAACATCTGCCTCGAGTATGCCGAGGTGCGCCGCTGGCTGCGCGAGGACAGGCCCGATCTTCGCGCCGAGCTTGCGCCCGTGGGCAACAAGATGATGTGCGACGCCTACACCTGGAACACCACCCGCATCGCCGAGGAGTTCCGCGCAGACTTCGTGCGTCGCTTCGCGGCCGAGTTCTCCGAGGCAGAGGCCGCCGGCGAGATTGACCCGGAGCTCTTTGCTCCCGGCCAGCTCGCCATGGTCAAGAAGGTCGTCACCGACCCGCAGGGCTTCATCGACTTCCACACCAAGGGCATCGACCCAGACCACGGCCTCGCCCTCATGGGTCGCAAGATCTCCACGCTCGCGCAGGTGGCGCAGGGCCAGGGCCTGGGCGCGGCCAAGAACCTCGCCAAGGGCAAGGCCGCTGGCGCCGGCGCCTGGGTGCCCACGCCGGTTGATTGCTACGACATGGAGATGGCCTCGCGCGCCAAGCCCGTCTACCTCACCGAGGCCCCGGACGCGCCCAAGATCTCCGTGGTGATGCCGGTGTACAACTGCGAGAGCGTGCTCGCAGACACGCTCGAGTCGGTGCTCGCCCAGACCATGGAGAGCTTTGAGCTCATCTGCGTGGACGACGGCTCCACCGACTCCTCCCTCGAGCTGCTCAATGCTTATGCCGAGCGCGATGCCCGCATCAAGGTGTACCCGCGCGAGGGCGCTGGCGCCGCGGCCGCCCGCAACTTTGGCCTCACCCTCGTGAGCGCCCCCTACACGCTCATCCTCGATTCCGACGACATCTTTATGCCCACGATGTTCGAGGACCTGCTCGAGCGCGCCGAGAAGACCCAGGCAGACCTCGTGGTGTGCAACAGCTGCGACTTTGATGGCGAGACCTACATGAGCACGCCCACCCCGTGGGTGCTCAAGCTAAACATGCTGCCCCAGGATGCCGAGGTGTTCTCTGCCGAGGATGCCGCCGGCACCCTGTTTGAGGCCATCATGGGCTGGCCGTGGGACCGCCTCTATCGCACGAGCTTCCTGGCCGAGTGCGGCCTCACCTTCCCCGAGGACTACGAGAACAGCGAGGACGGCGTGTACGTGTACGGCGTGCTCGCCCGCGCCAGGCGCATCTCCGTGCTGCCCCAGGTGCTCATCAAGCACCGTAGCTCCCGCAAGGATTCCATCTCCAACTCGCGCGAGCGCGCCCCGGAGGACTTCTACCGCGCCATCTGCGCCATCAAGGCAGACCTGGCCGCTGAGCCCGGCCGCTACGAGCGCTTTGCCAAGAGCTTCCTCAACTGGGCGCTCGACTACGCCATGTGGAACATCCACACCCTCACCGACGAGAAGCTTAAAGGGGCCCTCGCCAAAAAGCTCACGAGCGGCGGCTATCCCGAGCTTGAGGTGACCCAGCACCCCTGGAGCTACTTCAACCTCTATCCCAACATGCGTCGCCGCTACCTCAAGATGCAGCTCCTAGGAAAGCGGGCGTAGGTGCTGCTGAGCGTGGTGGTGCCCTGCCATGACGAGCAGGAGGCGCTGCCCATCTTCTATGCGGAGCTGAGCCGGGTGGCCGCCTCCATGCACGAGGCGGCTCCCGAGCTGGCCTTTGAGCTCGTGCTGGTGGACGACGGCTCCACCGACGCCACGCTGCCGCTCATGCGCGAGCTCGCGGCAGGCGAGCGTGCGTGCGAGCAGGGCGAGCGTGCGGTCGAGCAGGGCGCGTGCGAGCAGGGCGAGCGCGCTGTCGAGCAGGGCGAACAGGGCGCTGGCGAGCAGGCTGCCGCCGCTGCCGAGCAGCCCACGGCCGAGCAGCCCACGGCCGCAACCCTCGCCGTCCGCTACCTCTCCTTCTCCCGCAACTTTGGCAAGGAGGCCGCCATCTACGCCGGCCTCAGCCATGCCACAGGCGAGCTGGTGGCCATCATGGACGCAGACCTGCAAGACCCGCCGAGCCTCCTGCCCCAGATGCTCGCCCTCATGGAGCGCACGGGGTGTGACCAGGTGGCAACCCTGCGCGCCAACCGCGCCGGCGAGCCGCCCGTCCGCTCGTGGTTTGCCCACCGCTTCTACCACCTCATCAACCGCATGAGCAGCGCAGACATCGTTGACGGTGCGCGAGACTTTCGCCTCATGCGCCGCTGCGTGGTGGAGGCCATCCTCCAGATGGGGGAGTACAACCGCTTCTCTAAGGGCATCTTTGGCTGGGTGGGCTTTCGCACCGAGTGGCTGCCGTATGAGAACGTTGAGCGCGTGGCCGGCCACACCAAGTGGAGCTTCTGGGGGCTGTGCAAGTACGCGATGGAGGGCATCGTGGCCTTCTCCACAGTACCGCTCCAGGTGGCCTCCCTTGCGGGCATCGTGTTTTGCGCCGTGGCCATCGTGGCCTTCTTGTTCGTGATTGTGCGCGCCCTCTTGTTTGGAGACCCAGTGGCCGGCTGGCCCAGCCTCGTGAGCATCATGCTGTTCATTGGCGGCATGCAGATGCTGTGCCTGGGCATCATGGGCCAGTACCTCGCCAAGACCTATCTCGAGACCAAGCGCCGCCCGCTCTACCTCATCCGCGAGAGCAACCTGGGCGAGCGCCCCGCACACCCCGAGCGCCCGGCCGAGTAACCCGCCCCCAGCGCCATCCGCACCCCGCGCCGCCCGCCTCTCCCACACGGCAGAGGCGGGCGGCTTCGTATAATGAGCCTCGCTACGCGGCGAGCACCCCGCTGGCGAGTAGCCCGCCGCACGGCGCCACCCACCCACAACCCAACGCAAGGAACCGGCATGCAGCTATCAACCCGCTCAACGCGACGCCTGGCCTACGCGCTCGTTCTGCTCACGGCCTTCGTCGCGAGCCTCCCCATGTTCATGAGCTATGTGCCGCACCCCGGCCACGACCTGGCCTTCCACCTGTACCGCATCGAGGGCATCGCCCAAGGCCTCAGCGAGGGCCAGTTCCCCGTGCGCATGAACATGACCCAGATCATGGGCTACGGCTACCCCGTGGGCATCTGCTACGGCGACGCCTTCCTCTACATCCCGGCGCTGCTGCGCCTCGCGGGCGTCCCGCTCGACACCGCCTACCGCGCGTTTGTGGTGCTCGTGAACCTCTTCACGGCGGCCATCACCTACCACACCTTTGCCAAGATGCTGCAAAACCGTGGCGTTGGCGTGGCGGCGAGCGCCCTCTGGACGCTCTCGTACTACCGCCTGCTCGACGTATACGTGCGCGCGGCCATAGGCGAGTACCTCTGCTTTGCGATGTACCCGCTGCTTATGTATGGCTTCTACAGCATCGTGCTGCACACCCGCCCCGGAGCCTCGCCGCGCGGCTGGCTCTGGATGGCGCTGGGCATCGCAGGCGTGGTGCTCTCCCACGTGCTCAGCGTGGTGATTGCCCTCGTGGTGCTGGTGCCGCTGGGCGCCGTCGCTCTTATATGGAAGCGCGAGTTGCGCATAGCGGCGCACGCGGCCCTCGCCATCGTGGCGGGCGCGGCCCTGAGCCTGTGCTTCCTCGTGCCGTTCTACAGCTACTACACGAGCGCCGGCCTCGCCGTCAACGCCTTCTCCACGCAGTTCATCTCCGAGCGCGCCGCCCGCAACGTGGTGGAGCCCGCGCAGCTCTTCATGGCCTTCACCACGCTCAAGGGCTTCAGCAAGCCCATGGCCGAGGGCATCGCCGAGGAGATGCCGCTCGAGGTGGGCTGGGGCATCCTGGTGTTTGCCTTCCTCGCGCTGCTGGCGCTCCTCACCCGCGAGTGGCGCCGCACCCTCAGCGCCGAGCGCCGCCGCTGGACGCTCGCCACGCTGGCGCTCGCCGCTGTGTGCTTTTGGATCACTACGGCTCTCTTCCCGTGGGGCGCGCAGACGGGGCTCGTGGGCAAGCTGGTGGGCGTGCTGGGCTCGGTGCAGTACCCCTGGCGCTTCATTGGCGCGGGCAGCTACCTGCTCATCGTGGCGGGGGCAATCGTGTTTGCCAGCGCGTTGGACGGCTCAGGCGAGCCAGGTGTCGAGCATGCCGCAGGCGAGCAGCGCGCTCACCATGCCGAGCAACCCGCCCGCCATGCCGGCCAGGCCACGGCAGAGGCTGAGCAGCCCGCCAGCGTCTCAACGCTCCTCGCCCAGCTGCGCAGGCTTCCGGCGGTGGCGGCGGTGTGCCTCAGCGTGTGCCTCGCCTTTGTGGAGGCGGGTGTGGGGATCTCTACGTATATGGTGACCCAAGACGAAGCGTGGGACGTGGCAACCCTACTCGAGCAGGGAGACGGACGCTACGGCATTGCCTCGGGCGAGTACCTCCGCACCACAACAGACAGAGATCGTCTCTTTGCCGAGATGACCACAGAGCCAAAGGCAACGGGCGGCGTGAGTGTTGAGGCGTACGCCCGCACGGGAACCACACGCACGCTTACCGTGAGCGCGCGGGCGGGGGCAGGCACGGTGGAGCTGCCCATGCTGTGGTATCCCAACTATAGGGTGAGTGTGGCCGAAGGCACCGGCGCGGGGGCGAGCCAGGGGCAGGGGAGTGCCGTGGAGCTCTATGAGGGGGATAACGGCAAGGCCACGCTCAGGCTGGCGGCAGGTTTTGAGGGACGCGTGAAAGTAACCTATGAACTTCCCGTGATGTGGCGCGTGGCAGACGCGGCGTCGCTCGTGGCGTGGATCTGCGTGGGTGTGTATGCCGCATTTGGATACCACCGAGGGCACAAAGGCATGAAGAAGGGGAGTGCCAGCCGTCAAAACGCCGCGGCTCGCGATAAGAAGCTGCGTGATAAAAGATGCAAACCTGCAGGTAAACGCTTTAAGTGTGCAGAATAGATGGAATTGGGCACGTGGAGTGCGGGTGAAAATGCCGAAATAGTTCAATTTGCACACAAGCGTGACCAGTGCCGGGCAAGCCACGTGCTGACCTGCGCCGATGCAAGGTTTTGGGCAAGAAACGCGATGTAACAAATAGGTTGAGTGTTTGCCCAGCTTCTAAGTTTGGGTAGACAAACGGAATTGGGGTGGTAAGATGCAAGGCATCCGGTATGGCTATGTGCCTATCTAAAGAGAAGCGTTTCGTCTAGAGTCGGCCTGGGCGAAGCGCGCTGTTTGGTATAGGTCAGGCGATAACTGGGGATTATCTGTTCCTTTGAAGGGAGAAGACGTATGACAGCTTGCGTCAACAAGAACTACAGGAGGAGGGCCGCCGGCGTCGTGACCGCCTCGCTCGTGGGCGCCCTCACGCTCGGCGGCGTGTCCCTGGCCGTCGCCACCCCCGCCCTCGCGG
>Cebus_capucinus_imitator_PRJNA485217_SSR047__coassemble_2433_pt1 | contig 6107 bp, 3 predicted proteins | sample Cebus_capucinus_imitator_PRJNA485217_SSR047__metabat2_low_PE_015 | metagenome-assembled genome bin Cebus_capucinus_imitator_PRJNA485217_SSR047 | reverse complement strand
CAAAGGTCCCGCCGCTCGAGCCTAGGAGCTCCTTTGCCTTGGCGAAGGTCTTCACGGGCTTATCTTTGGTGCCGTCGTTGTCGTCCGAGCCCGTTTGCCCGTTCACGTAGACGGGCTGGCTTTGGGGCTCGTCGCTGGTCGCGGGCTCCTGGCCAAGCGTTTCTTCACTTAGAGCTGAGGGGGGGGGTCTCCATAGCAAGGGCCTTCGTTGCCCCGCCTGCGAGGATCCCAAGGGCAAGCAGACAGCTCGCCAGGCATCGCGCCGCTCTCCTCATGTGCTCATCCTCCCTTGTTGTCTATGGTGGTTAGCTGGGCAGGAACTGTGCTCTCACCTCCATGCGAACCTGCTGGTAGTTAGTTTGTTTGAGCATGTCGTGCATAACGACGGCGCAAGTATACATGACAAAGTGAAATAGGGGGTGTTTAAAATAAGTTTGCTTGGGATGGTCGCTGCGCAGAGCGTGCGGGGCTCATGCAGCTTCGCGTAACGGAGGAGAGCGAAAGCCCCTCTCGTCTCAAGACCTCACGGGGTTAGGCGCTCTTCGAAAGCCGCGGCGGCGAAGTCCCTTGAGCGTGCAAGAACGCACAAGAATCTGGCCCCCTCTCTATTAGGGTTTGTTGCAACGTTCGCTCGAAGTCGCCGGATAACAGACGCTGGGGTATGTCGCATTTGATACGGGTAGGTTTGGGTATTTGCATTGGCACCCCCTGAGTGCTATATTCCCTCGCGATTGGGGGCGCCAAGGCCTCGCAACTGTTCACTTTGAGAGATTGGAGATGCATGGCTCGACTCCGTAAAGACCGTCAATCGCATGGCGACGCGCCTCTGGCTCAGCTTGCTGCGCCTACGCATGTTGCTGCGGCAGCCGTGCTCGTTGCAGGGCTGGCTTTTGCGCAGCCCACCGCTGCCCTCGCAGCAAGCTTCGAAGAAAATACAACCCCCCCCCTCACTGATTCAACGAATCTAAACACGAAGGATTCGCAAGAGGCCTCTGACGAGCAAGCGTCAGGGGAGAGCACGATAGATGCCGCGCAAGACGATGCCGGTGGCGATGACGAACTGCAGCGGGCCGCAGAGGGCGATGGCGCCCAGGATGCCCAGGGCGCACCCGAGGCCTCCTTGGCTGACGGCGTGGCGGAAGGCGTGGCCGCAGGTGAGACCGAGGACACGGCCACAGGCTCGGCCACAGTCACGACGGATGGCGCGGCAGCAAGTGCGGTCTCGCGCTATAAGTATCCTGCCCCCGTGTATAACTCAACCAGCAAGGTGAACGTTAAGTTCTCGCTTCCCTCTGGTTCTTCTGACACGGCTGCAACTGGCGTCAAGCTCCACATCACGAGCTATACGGGCTCAAGCGCCCTCACGGAGCCCCGCGATCCCAACAGGGTTGCCTACGTTGACGTGGTCGCCTGGTATAAGGACGGCACATGGAAGCTCGACACCTCCGCCACGAAGTTCAGCTCTCCCAGCACAACGACCACGACTGCTGCGGATACGGGCTCGCAGGCAGGGGGTGCCCCTGCGGCGTCCACGCTTGATGCGAGCGTTACCGATTCGAGTACAAACCGCACCATAAATATCGAAAGTACGGACGCCAACAACTTCACCGTCGTCTTCACCGACGCGGCCAACCGTTGGATCAACATCGACAGCGCCGAGGTCACGTCTGGGAACGCTTCCGACTGGAGCGAGAGGCTTACGGGCTACCTACCCATTGGTCTTGCGGCTGAGCAGGCCACGGCCACGTTCACGCGTCAGTACACGCTGTCCTTTGACGGCAACGGGGCCTCGGGCGAATCGCCTGCGAGTTTTGTTATGCGCTGGGACCAGTGGCGTGCCACCGCCCCCGCTCCCGGCTGGCTTGACCGCCCGGGATACCTGTTCGTTGGCTGGAACACCAAGCAGGACGGCACCGGGACGACGTATGCGTCTGGCCAGCAGCTTGGTGCTTGGCCGGGGGAGAAGCTCTATGCCAAGTGGCAGGCGCGTCCCAACAACGTCTCGTGGGAGTCGGGCGAGGGCGGCAGCATCGGCTCGCACGAAGATGAGAGCGTGCTCACGGACGAGTACGTGAAGAGCGAAGTGACGACCACCCCCAACACCGGCTACCGCTTCGTTGGATGGGACTACATCACCGAGAAGCTCAGGCAAAAGGCAGACTGGACTCCCGACTCCTTGGGAGACCGCTACGACGTCTGGTACGAGACCGGCACTACGGGAGACTGCCGCTCCCTACCCATCACGGGCCGCACCACCTTCAAGGCGAGGTTTGAGCGGGTCATCTACCTCAACGCGCATGCCGACGGGGGTACCGTGGGGGCTGGCGCAAACGGCGCGCCCGCAGACGGAGCCACCTCGGGCTCCGCGCGCGTGGAGTTTAGCGAATCTGCGGGTACGGGCGCCATTGACGAGAACAACGGGGTATCTGCAACCGTCTCGTACCAAGCCGCTTCGGGCAAGGAGCTCGGGAAGGTTACGGTGAGTGACGACTACGGTCACTCGGTAGAGCTCTATGACGGCACCTCCTGGAAGGGCGAGGTGACCCTGGGCCAGGACAGCTCGAGCTATAAGGTGACCTGCTCGGCCGGAACGAGCTCCAAGACGACGGATGCCGGCACGTTTACCCTCTCGGGCATCAAGTCCAACCTCAACGTTGCCGTGAGCTTCAAGGACGATCCCGGCGCCAATGACCCCGTAAGGCCGCCTGCGCCCAAGCCCAACCCCAGTCCCAATCCAGACAAGGACACCGACGGCGACGGCCTCACCGACAAGGAGGAGGCCGAGCACGGCACCGACCCCTCCAAGCCCGACACGGACGGCGACGGCCTCACCGACAAGGAGGAGATAGACCGCGGGACCGACCCTCTGAACCCCGACACGGACGGCGACGGAATCCCGGACGGCGAGGAGATCGACCGCGGCACCGACCCGCTCAACCCCGACACGGACGGTGACGGCCTCACCGACAAGGAGGAGGCCGACCGCGGCACCGACCCGCTCAACCCCGACACCGACGGCGACGGCATCCCGGACGGCGAGGAGGCCGACCGCGGCACCGACCCGCTGAACCCCGACACGGATGGTGACGGCTTCCCAGACGGCACTGACCCAGACCCGCTCAACCCCAACGTTCCCGGGCATGGCAATGACGGCGCTCAAGGTGCGCACGACGACGGCGACAGCTCCGGCGGGGCGCGAAATGCCGGCAGCGCCTTGCCGCAAACCGGTGACCCAGACATGGGAGCGGCGGTAGTGGCCCTCGGCGGCTCTGGCATCTCTGCGATGGCGGCGGGTGTCATTACGCGCCTGCGTCGGAGGGACGGCTAACGCATACGCGATCCTACTGCGGGATTTAGGGAGCTATTTCAGACGCGAGCGTAGGTTGGTTTCCGTGCCGGCGCGCAAGGGCGCGTTCGGGTAAGGAGGCTTGGTTGGCATGACAAAGCAGATAATCGACAGATCTCTTCCCGGAGGCAGGGTCAACGAGACAGATCTTGCCCTCATGGAGTTTCTCGTCGGTTGCGAGGCGGGCAGGGTGGCTGTTTCGCGCGGACGGCTTTCTGCTGAGCTTGGATGCTCCTCGGCTACCTTGCGCTCGTGCGTCAAGAGGCTCGAGCGCAAGCTCCTGCTCGAGGTTCACGAGAGGCGCCACAGGAACGGCGGCACCCTCGAGAACGAATACGTCCTCACCGAGGCGGGGCGCGACGCCTTTGAGCTCGCCTCTCGCGTTCAAGGGCCCCGCGAATAGCCTTCTGCTTTTGTGGCCTTGGCAAAAAGGCCGGGTTCTGGGTCTTATGCATAGCCTAGTTTGATGTGGCGAGGGCTTTGGGCGCTTCCAAAGCTCTCGCCACCTGTTGTTCTGAACGTTACTTGGTGCAAACAGAGCAAAACGAACGAATATAACGAACGGTTTGAAAGGCATGCCAGCACCAAGGACGCTTTCCTCGTGCCGGTTTGCACAGAACCTCGCCGTTTTGACAACGAGGCAGTCCTGATCGCTAAACGCATTCATATAAATGTATAAAAACTCAGTAATATGCACAATAACAAATAACAATAGGTAAGGGCCATGCCAGTGGCCCATCCTGGCTCCCCATTGCGCCCCTCGGGCAGCCGAGGGGCGCCTTCGCTGGCATGGGCTGGCTGTGGCCCACCAGGTATGACGCTGGGGCCTTGCGCGACGCTTGCTGCTACGACAACTGGCTGGCTGCTCACGATTGCTGCTCTGTCCGCAAGCTGCCGACCGCTCGCGCTTTCCGCGCCCCTCGCAAGCTGGAGCACGCCCAGTAATGGGAAAGGTAAAAGTTTCCCTTGACTTACCTAAAGCTACCAGTATATTAGGACTCAGTACTAACAAGTTACGCCATGGGGTCACCTGAGGCCCGTGGCTACAGAAAGGGAGATGACCATGTCTCAGATTGGCAAGCAGATCGGCGAGTTCTCTGTCCAGGCCTACCAGAACGGCGAGTTCAAGCAGGTTACGAGGGAGGATGTGCTCGGCCACTGGTCGCTGTTCTTCTTCTATCCCGCCGACTTCACCTTTGTGTGCCCCACCGAGCTCGAGGAGCTTCAGGAGAACTACGAGGGCTTCAAGGCCGAGGGCTGTGAGGTCTACTCTGTCTCCTGCGACACCCACTTTGTCCACAAGGCATGGCACGACGAGTCCGAGCGCATCGGCAAGGTGACCTACCCCATGCTCGCCGACCCGGCGCATGTCCTCGCCCAGGACTTCGAGGTGCTCATCGAGGAGGGCGGCCTTGCCGAGCGCGGCGCCTTCATCGTTGACCCCGAGGGCAAGATCCAGGTCTACGAGGTGACCGCCGGCGGCATTGGCCGCAACGCCGCCGAGCTGCTTCGCTTGGTGCAGGCCGCCAAGTTCGTTGCCGAGCACGGCGACCAGGTGTGCCCCGCCAAGTGGACGCCCGGCGCCGAGACCCTGAAGCCGAGCCTTGACTTGGTGGGCGCCCTGTAGGGGAGCGCTCGAAAGACAGCGAAGATGACCCTAGCGGCCGTGTCGAGGAATCGGCACGGCCGTTTCACAAGGAGGGAGTTTCACTATGGCTGCAAATCCCAGTGTCGTTGACGAGTCCACGCTCTACGATGCCGTTGTCATCGGCGGAGGCCCCGCAGGCCTCACCGCCGCGCTCTACCTCGCCCGCGCCCGCTACCGCGTGCTTGTGGTGGAGCGGGAGCACTTTGGCGGGCAAATCACCATTACCGACGAGGTGGTGAACTACCCGGGCGTGCTCAGTGCCAGTGGCAAGGAGCTCACCGAGACGATGCGTCGCCAGGCGGAGGCCTTTGGCGCGGAGTTTCTCCTGGCCGAGGTGACGGGGCTCGATCTTGAAGGCGACGTCAAGCGCGTCAAGACCTCGCGCGGCGACATCGCCTGCTTTGCAGCGCTGCTCGCCACCGGAGCCAGCCCGAGGAGCGTGGGCTTTGCGGGCGAGGAGGAGTTTCGCGGGCATGGCGTTGCGTATTGCGCAACCTGCGATGGCGAGTTCTTTGCAGGCAAGGACGTGTTCGTGGTGGGCGGCGGCTTTGCGGCTGCTGAGGAGAGCGTGTTTCTCACCAAGTACGCGCGCCACGTCACGGTGCTCGTGCGCGAGGACGACTTCACCTGCGCGCCGGCGGCGGCGGAGGAGGCCAAGGCCAACGAGAAGATTACGGTGCTGTACAACACCGAGGTCGTGGAGGCCTCGGGCGACAGCGCCCTGCGCCGCCTCACCTACAAGAACATCAAGACGGGCGAGACCCACACCTACGAGGCGCCCGAGGGGGACACCTTTGGCATCTTCGTCTTTGTGGGCTACGCGCCGGCAACCGGCCTTGTGCGCGGGGTGGCCCAGCTGAACGAGCAGGGCTATGTGCTCACCGACGCCCACCAGATGACCTCCGCAGACGGCCTGTTTGCCGCGGGAGACGTGTGCGTCAAGCAGCTCCGCCAGGTGGCGACGGCGGTGGGGCAGGCGGCCGCCACCGCCACCGAGATGGAGCGCTACCTCAAGGCGGCTCAGGAGTGCACCGGCCTCGTTCCGCGCGCGCCTAAGGCCAAGCCCGCCTCGGCGCCGGCGCAGGCGGCGCGGCCCACCGAGGTCCCACAGGC
>Cebus_capucinus_imitator_PRJNA485217_SSR047__coassemble_2414_pt1 | contig 6177 bp, 4 predicted proteins | sample Cebus_capucinus_imitator_PRJNA485217_SSR047__metabat2_low_PE_015 | metagenome-assembled genome bin Cebus_capucinus_imitator_PRJNA485217_SSR047 | reverse complement strand
AAGGAAGAAGTGGCGGACGATGGTGGCGACTTCCAGTTCGATGGCAACTATGGAAGAACAAAGACGAAGAGAAAACGAAGGATGACTAGAGAGGTTTAGTAGGGTTTTAATGGTTGTTTTCAAAAAATTATAAAAGAGAGAAAAAGAGAAAGATAAGTGGAATGATGTCATTCCACTTAAGTGGCATTAACAAGGAAAAAAAACACCAATAAAGCATAGAACCTATCACGCTTGATTATTAAATTACAAAACATTTCAAAAAACTTGAAATAAAAAATGAACTCGATGAGCACGCGCAGGTTCTGGCGCACGCGCTGCTGGCCGCAGTAGTCGTCAAGCGTCGTGGGGCGCAGGTTGCGATCGATGTCGAGGTCGTCTGCGGTAAGCGAGCCTGTCACCGAGCGCTCCTGCGCGCCCGCAGGGCCGGGCGTGGCGCCAAACCCCGGGGCCGGCGCGTCGTCAAACAGGTCGCGGCTCGAGTCTGCCTCCCACATGTGCTACCTCCTCCCCAGGCGCTTGAGCGCGTAGGCAAGCGCGTCTTTGGTCGTGGTGGCGCCCGCCTCCTCATGGCCCTCGAGCGCCAGCGCCGCCTCCTCGCTCGTGAAGCCCATGGCAAGCAGCGCCCCCGTGACGTCTGCCTCCACGTTGGCGGCAGCCAGCGGCACCTGCGCAGGCACAGAGCCGGCCGCAGGGGCCATAGCAGAGCTTGCGAGCCCCAGCAGCGTGGGGTCTTTTGCGAACACGCCGCCCAGCTCGAGGATGAGGCGGCTCGCGAGCTTTTTGCCCACGCCAGAGACGGTGGCCATCATGCCCGCGTCCTCGGCGGCAACCACGGCGGCGAGCTGGGCGGGCGTAAAGGTGGAGAGCACCGAGAGCGCAAGCTTAGGGCCCACGCCCGAGATGGCGCAGAGCTTGTCAAACAAAGAGCGCTCCTCACGCGAGGCAAAGCCAAAGAGCGTCATGGCGTCCTCGCGCACCTGCAGGCGCGCAAGCAAGGTAACGCCGGTGGTGCCGCAGGGCGGCAGGGTCGCCGCCGTGGAGGCGGACACTCCCAGCTCATAGCCAACACCGCCCACGTCGAGCACCACATAGCTCGACGCAAGCTCCACGAGCGTGCCTGTGAGCTGGACGATCATGCGCCCGCCTTTCTCTTGATGCGGCGCCGCGCGGCCGTGGCGCCTTGCCTCGCGCACGTGGCGCCAGACGCTAGCTAGCAGAATACAGGAGACGCTCGCCCTTGGCGCGGTCGTGCTCGGTGGAGGCGGTGGCGCTGGAATGGGCCGCCGCCATGGCACGTGCCGAGGCGCCGTCTCGCGCCGAGGAGGCCGCGAAGGTGCGGCTCAGGTTGGCGTGGCACACGGCAGCCGCAAGGGCGTCTGCGCAGTGGTCTGGCTTTGGGTCGTGGTCGAGGGCAAGGACGTTGCGCACCATATAGGTAACCTGGCGCTTGTCTGCGGCACCGGTGCCCACCACGGCCTGCTTGATCTGCATGGGCGTATAGCTGCCCACCTCAACGCCAGACTGCGCGCAGGCAACGAGGGCCGCCCCGCGCGCATGTGCCGTGAGGATGGCCGAGCGCGTGTTTTGGCCAAAGAACACTTCCTCGATGGCCACACTCGTGGGACCGTAGCGCCCAATGACCTCCGATATCTGCGAGCAGATCTCGCCGAGCCTGAGGTTGAGCGGCTCGTCTGCGGCCGTATGGATGCAGCCGTAGGCACGCGCGCGCATGAGCGAGCCGCGCGTCTCGATGACGCCCCAGCCCGTATTGGCCAAGCCCGGATCGATGCCGATGACGACCATGCCCCTCCCCTCACGTGATGGCGAACATGCGTTCCATCCTATCACGAACACCCCGAGGCGTAAACACACCTGCCGCGGGCGTTCGCTAGTTATCCGAGATGAGCCCGCGCGGCCACATGCCGCCCTCGGCCTCTTCGCCCTCCCCGGGGGCGCCGGCCAAGGCGCCCATGCCCAACGGCATGCCCATGGCCTGGCCTGCCGTGAGCTCCTGGATGGTCTTGAGCATCTCGGCAAACGGGTCGTACGCCGCATCAGGCGCGTCCTCGCCGCCTGCATCCTCGTCCGCGGCCCCCTCGCCCGCGCGAAGCTCCGAAGCGGCGTCTGCCATGGCGCGCAGGGTCGCAAAGAGCTCCTGCACGCTTGCCGAGCCCTCTGTCTCGGGAAGCTCGTGGTCGGCCCAGGCGCAGGTCAGGTCGGGCTCGCCGGCACCCAGGGGATGCGCCGAGAGCCTCGGGAAGGCCGGAAGGCCCCTGCGCGCGCCCGCAAGCGAGCGCACGCGCGCGATCACTGGCCCCGCCACCGAGCCGCCCAGCCTCTCGCCCGCAAGCTCCGCGAGCACAGCGCCCCGCTCCACATGCAGCAGCAGCGCCGCGTCAAGCTCGCTCAGGCGCAGCTCGTCTGAGCCCGCAAGCTCCTCAAGCCCCAGCCCCTTGGGCAGGGCCAGCAAGCCAAACGCCGCCTGGGGGATGACGGGCGAGGTGGCGTTGCGCAGCCGCGCCATGCGCGCCACGTCCGAGCGAAACACGTCGCCAAAGGGGGCAAGCGCCCCTGCCGGCCCCACCTGCGCGGGCACGCCGGCGCCTGCGCCCACGCACAGCGCCGTCTTGTCCACGCTCGAGAGCGCCAGAAGGCCGCCCTGCTCGGCCATGGCCGCAAGGCGCGTGGCCACAAGGCCGCGCACGGCAAGCCCGGCGTCCACGTCTCCCCCAAGGCAGGCAGCCGCACGCGCGAGGTCGCGCTGGGAAAGCTCGTCCACCTCGTGGATCTTAAGGTTGCGCACGCACTCGCGCGCGCTTGCCTGCGCCTCATCGCTGGCCGCGCACACCAGCGCGCTCACGCGCATGGGGCCCAGCGCGTCTGTGGCCACCGCAGCCGCAGCGCAGCTCGCAAGCGTGCCGTCCACCACGAGCGCAGCGCCCGCATACCCGCGCTTGCTCACGTGGTCGCGCACATACAGCGTGCAGGCGTCCCACACAAGCGAGCTGCGCTGCAGGCCCGGCAGCTCCCGCCCATCTTGCAGGGGCCCCTCGCTCATCACGTCAAACTCGGCGATGAGCAGATCTTCCGCACACGAGGGGGCAGCGGCCAAGAGCTCGCCCCAAGGCGCCAGCACAAAGCTGCCGCCCGCATACACCGCGTCCCCGTAGGCGCCCACCGGAGCCACGCCCACGACCCAGGCATTGGCGTCTGAGGCCTCGCCCACAAAGCAGCCGCCGGCAAGCGAGGGCGCCATGGTCGTGAGCTCGTCGTCGGCGCACAGCCCCTCCTGCGTGAAGTAGCACACCACGTCGGCCGTGGAGCGCCCCTCGGCAAATGCCGCGAGGTCTTCGCGGGTGTAGGCCACGCCAATCTCGATGTCTCCCAAGTCAAAGCTCGGCGGCAGCGAGAGCTGCTCGGAATCCACGCCCTCGAGCGAGGGCGCGCCGTTGTGCATGATGCCCAGGAGCATGCGCTCGTCGACAGGCGCCCCCTCCGAGGCCCCCACGAGCGCGGCAAGCGACAGCGGAACCACCTGCCCCTCGCGCATGAACACGGCGTCTGCGCCCTGGCGCGCCTGCGCGTTGAGGGCAAACGGCACGAGTGCCGGCACCTCAAGGCCACCTGCCAGCTCCTCAACGGCGTCGGAGACGTCAGAGATGTAGCTGATGTTGTCGAGCAGCGCCTGGGGACGCGCCCCCAAAAGCGCCACCGAGGGGTAGACGATGAGGTCGCAGCCCTCAGCCGCGGCACGCCGCCCATAGGCAAGCATGGCCGCGACCGTGCGCGAAAAGTCGCCTTCCCTCGTATCCATCTGTGCGACGGCAATCTTCATGCCCGCTCCCCCATCTGGCTACGCCACCTGCGCGTGCCCGTTCTTGCCCACCAGGTCTTGGATGCGCGCCATGAGCATCACGTTCTTGGCATCCACGCGCATGGGCACCTCCATGCGCAGGCGCTCCCCCTCAGAGCCCACCACAAACACCTCCACGCGATCCATGCCCGGATGCAGCTCGAAGATGTTTTGCATGCGCTCCAAGAACAGGCGGCTCAGCGACTGCGGGGACACCATCACCTCGAGCACCTTGGGCTTGTTGGTCTTCTCCGAGAGCTCGAGGGGTTCGATGGCCGTCGCCAAGAACTGGTCTCCTCGGTCGCTCCTGTCGATGCGCCCCAGGATGCGCACGAAGATGTCGCCGTTTTGCTCGCCCGTCTCGTCGGCCTGACCGGCGAGCACCGCGGCGCACTTCTTGTACGCCTTGGGGAACACCACCACGTCGATCTCGTTTTCCATGTCCTCGAGCGAGACGATGGCCATAGGGTCGCCGTTTTTGGTGGTGCGCTTCTGCACGCCGCTCACCATGCCGGCAAGCCACACGCTCTTCTCGCCGCTCACCTCGACCTGGCGCCCCACGCCGGTGACGCTCGTCTTCTCGTAGCCCGCCACCACCTGCGTGATGGTGTAGTCGCGCGCCTTGGACAGCGCATACTCGTAGGGGCGCAGCGGGTGGTCGGAGACATAGATGCCCAAGACCTCGCGCTCCTGCGCAAGCTTGAGCGAACGGTCCCACTCCACGCCGTTGGGAGCCGGCACCTCGTTGGCAAAGCCCGAGTCTTCCACGTCGGCAAACATGTCGAACATCGAGACCTGGCCGACAGCCTTGTCCTTTTGGCGCTTGGTCGCCGCGTCCATGATGTTCTCGGGGTTGTTCTTGTCCACAAAGCCCATGAGCTGCTGGCGCGGGTAGCCGGTGGAGTCAAAGGCGCCCGCCTTGATGAGCGCCTCCACCACGCGACGGTTGCAGGTGCCCGGGTCAAGGCGCTCCACCAGGTCGTGCAGGGTCTTGAAGGGCCCTCCCGCCTCGCGCTCGCGAATGATGGCCTCGGCAACGCCCTCGCCCACGCCACGGATGCCGGCAAGGCCAAAGCGCACGCCCTCGGCAACGGCCGTGAACTCCGTGCCGCTCTCGTTGATGTCTGGCGGCAAGATGTCGATGCCCTCGTGGCGGCACGCGCTCACGTAGTGGACGATCTTGTCGGTCTTGCCCGTGTAGCTCGTGAGCACGGCCGCCATGAACTCGTTGGGGTAGTGGGCCTTGAGCCAGGCGGTCTGCATGACGAGGATGGCATAGCCTGCCGAGTGGCTCTTGTTGAAGGCGTAGGACGCAAACTCGAGAACGTCGTCCCAGATGCGCTGCGCCACCTCGCGCTTGTAGCCGTTGCGCTCGGCGCCGTTCATCCAGTGGTCGTAGGTGGTCTCGTCCTGGCCGTCCTCCCAGTGGAACACCGTGGAGGTGAGCAGCTTGATCTTCTTCTTGGCCACGGGCTTGCGGATGCGCGAGTCACTCTCGCCCTTGGAGAAGCCGCACATCTCGACCGAGATGAGCATGACCTGCTCTTGGTAGACCATGGTGCCGTAGGTCTCGCCGAGGATGCCGTCGAGGCGCGGGTCGTAGGAGACGGCCTCTTCGCGGCCGTTCATGCGGTTGATGTAGGAGTCCACCATGCCGGCGCCCAAGGGGCCCGGGCGGTAGAGGGCGATAAGAGCGACCACGTGCTTGTACTCGGTGGGCTGCATGCCCTTGATCGTGGCGGTCATGCCGCCCGACTCCACCTGGAACACGCCCGCCGTCTTGCCCGAGCCCAGCAGCTTGAAGATCTCCGGGTCGTCAAACGGGATGGCGTCCATGTCCACGTCGATGCCGTAGTTGGCCTTGATGTTGGCCTTGGCGCGGCTGATGACCGTGAGGGTACGAAGCCCCAGGAAGTCCATCTTGAGCAGGCCCATGTCGGCCACGGTGTGGCCCTCGTACTGGGTGATCTCCACGCCGCCCTTGGTGTCGAGCTTGGTGGGAACGTGCTCGTTGACCGGGTCTCGGCAGATGAGGACGGCGCAGGCGTGCACGCCCTCGCCGCGGATGAGGCCCTCGAGGGCGAGCGCCGAGTCGATGATGCGGCGTGCGTCGGGGTCTTGGTTGTAGGCGTCCACAAAGTCCTGCGAGTACAGGTCTTCTTTGCCCGGCACCTTCTCCATGGTGGCCTTGAGCGTGGCGTTGGGCGCCGCGCTGATCATCTTGGAGAGCTTCTGGCCCATGAACACCGGGTAGTCGAGCACGCGGGCGGCGTCGTTGATGGCCTGCTTGGCCTTGATGGTGGAGTAGGTGATGACGTGCGTGA
>Cebus_capucinus_imitator_PRJNA485217_SSR047__coassemble_2386_pt1 | contig 6272 bp, 5 predicted proteins | sample Cebus_capucinus_imitator_PRJNA485217_SSR047__metabat2_low_PE_015 | metagenome-assembled genome bin Cebus_capucinus_imitator_PRJNA485217_SSR047 | reverse complement strand
GGTTGTTGTTTCTATGTGATTCGTTTAGGTGCTTGCTTTTGAAGCTGGTAGAAAACACATTTGCTGCGGCCGTATCCTCGGCGGTGGCATCAGCAGTGCCAGAAGTATCGCCTGCGTTTGCCGTGCCTGCGGCGTTGATGCCGTCGTCGCTTGCCGTGAGTTTAAGCGTGCCGCCGGTAATGGAGATGGCTGCGCCCTCAAGCGCCTCGTAGCTTTGCGACACGGTGACTGTTCCGCCGTTCACCGCGAGGTCTTGCTCGGCATGGATGCCGTCGTCGCCTGCGCTCACTGAGATGCTGCCATCGTCTATCTGCAGCACGCCCGAGGCGTCAAAGCCGTCCGAGGTAGCCGTAATCTCAAGTGTACCTCCACCAACGTAGATGTAGCCCTTGGTGCTGTCCTCGTCATTGGCGCAGTGGATGCCATCGGTGCCGGCCAAAAGCGACCAGGCGCCTCCCACAACGGCAACCGAGTCTTTTGCTTGCACGGCGTGGCCGGCGGCCGCAACGCTCACCGTGCCCGATACAAGCGTTGCGTCGTCTTTCACCACCATGCCGTGGCCCTGCGCAGAGGTAATGGTGAGGGTGCCATCGCCATTGATGGTGAGGTCGTCCTTACTCCATACCGCACCGTCGAGCGTGTGCTCGTCCTCGGATGTGGAAGCTCCCGTTGCGGCGAAGGTGTTGGTGCTGCCCGAGGCAAGGGTCATAAACACCTTGTCGGCCTGGCGCACGTAGAGCGCGGTGCCGCTCGAGCTAGTGATGCTTGCGCCGTTAAGCACGATCTGCACCTTGGCCGTATCCGCTGCATCCACCACAACACGCCCGTCGCTTAGCGTGCCGCTCAGCACGTAGGTGCCTTCTTGCGAAATTGTGACCGTAGAGCCGTCAATGCTGGCTCCTGCGCCATCCTCCGAAGAGCCCTCGTCTGAGAGCGCGATCTTGGTGGCGCTTGCCTCGTCGAAGCTCGCATCGCGGTCGCGCTCTGAAACGAGCGAGCTAGCGTCAATAAGGTTTACGGCGGAGGATTGCGTCTCTGCGCTTGCCTCCGTGGTTGCCGCCTGGCTAGCCGAGGCGGCGCAGGCCGTAAGCGGGCTTGCGGCCAGGGTGAGCGCAAGGCCATATGTGAGGGCTCCATACAGCTTCTTATAGCTCATTGCTGCGCACCTCCTGATGCGTGAGTGCCACTTCAAGGTTGCCGTTTCGGCAGCGAACCTCATCGAGCAATTCCTTTTCTGATGCTTTCGGCTTGAGCTCGACGTTGTATACGAGCTTGTAGAGGCTGCCCATGCCTGTGGTCTTGATACTCGTGAGCTCGCTTGAGCAGGTGTATGTGGCAAGCAGATCGTCAAACATGCCCGTAAAGTCGAGGTCTTCGGGCACGGTAATCCGAAGCGCCCGATGGCGCACGCTGCTGGCTCCTAGGCCCGCAAGGGTAAAGAGCAGGTAGGAGCCTCCCACCACAACGCACACAAGGGAGGCAACCGCGACATAGCCCATCCCCGCTGCCAGCCCTACGCTCATGGCGAGAAAGACAAACCCGATGTCGCGTGCGGAGCCAGGGATGGAGCGAAAGCGCACGAGCGAGAATGCTCCCATGACGGCCACGCCTGCGCCCACGCTTCCGTTGACGAGAGCTATCACCGTGCATACCATGGCAGGCATAAGCGCGAGGGTCACAGCAAAGCTTTGCGTGTGTCCGTGCCTGAAGCAATAGAGCAAGGCGAGTGCCGCGCCCATGACGAGTGATGCCGCGAGGCATGCGAGTAGGCTGGTCATATCGGGCGAGGACGTTGAGGTGCTTGTGAAGAGTGATCCGAACATCGGGACTCCTTAATACTTGGTCTACGTGAGTGTCTGCAGAGTTTGTCTGCGGCATGGTTGCGCATGTGCGTGCCTCGTCGCAGGCGTCTTGGGCGTGTGGTACACGTGGCAGGTCGGCTACGGCTGCGAGAGGGGCTCGTCCGTTTCAGCTAGGTGGATCCGGCAGGCGGTTGCGTACTTTGACCAGCTTGCCTTTTGCACCTGCCCCTCCCTAAGCGCTTCCAGCAGCCAAAAGGGGAGGGCACCGAGTGCCTTTACCTCAAGGATGGAGAGTCCCTCGGCCAAGATCTGTTGCGTCTCATCGGCGTTCGAGAGGCTCAGGCGATCCCAGCGCATCCGCACGCGCCTGTCGAGGGTGAGGCGGAGGTTGCGGTCGCTCCTGCAATAGAAGGCGTCACGGTCGTAGGCGAGGTATACACGGGGCGCAAGCCCCTCATAGCGTGAGGCGGTCCAGGCAAGCTCGCGTTCTATTTGAGTGGCGGGCGCCATGTGTCCTGCGAGCAGGCCCTGGGCCCCATGCTCAGGGAGGAGGCAGCGACGCTTGTACACCACGCCTCGGCATTTCTTTTTGAGCTCAACGAATATGGGCTCATCTGGAGCGGGCGTTCCGTAACATCGCAGCCGGATCTTCTCCTTATAGGTGGGGTGCTCGGTGCTCCTGCGTGCCATGAGCAGCGTGGGCGTGTCGTAGTAGACGCTGCGGATGGTGGCGGCTCCGTGTTCGTCGGGCACCACATAGCTGCTCGTAGCGCGCAAGAGCGCCTCGCGCTGCGCATCGGTAAGCAGGTACTTCACCTCGCGTCGTGTGAAGTTGAGCTGCACGGGGTGGCTGCCAGGCTTGCTGCGCGCCTGCGCATCGCGGCTTAGCTCATGTAGGCTTGTGGGGGAGTAGTCTGTGTGCAATGGTCCTCCTTTCGGCGTGAGCCCATCCTGCGGGAGAAACCTGAAAACTCCCTTGCGAGTGGCCGCGCGGCGGCACATGCGGATAGAATGCCAACGACCCTTTCGTCTTCCTGAAAGGCTGTGCAGCGGGAAGAGCTCCGCTATGCTCCGGCAGCGCAACCTGCAACCGGCCCATGAGGGGAGAGGCCCGTGTTGCTAAGGGAGGGGCTTAGGGACTATGCGAAGCAAAGTGGCCCCGAGCGTGCAACACGGGCCTCTCCCCGGTGAGTGGGCGTAACATATCTGCGCTTATGTGCATCCTGCGAGGGTGTGCGGGGTGGTGCGGGTTGTGCTACCATACCGACCTGTTGGTACCTCGGACTTAGTCGCTCGCCTCACCCGCGGCGCACCCAGTCTGAGGCGAATAGCAAAGCCGCATAAGCGGCTGCCGAGGGAATCCCCCCTAGGCCGAGAGAAAGGTGCCATCATGACCATCTCCAAGGAGCGCAAGGCCGAGCTCGTCGCCACCTACGGCAAGAACGAGCACGACTCCGGTTCTGCTGAGGTTCAGGTTGCCATCCTGACCGACCGCATCAAGGAGCTCACCGAGCACATGAAGTCCCACAAGAAGGACTTCCACACCCGTCGTGGTCTGCTGATGCTCGTTGGTAAGCGTCGTCGTCTTCTCTCCTACATCAAGAAGAACGACATCAACAACTACCGTCAGCTCATCGCCAAGCTCGGCATCCGCGACAACATTCAGTAAGTCCTCTCACGGACCTCGGGGGCGCTTCGGCGCCCCTTTTTATAGCAAGCGCCTAAGGTCTAGGCGCAGCGAACCCGCACGAGGCGCGCATGCGATAGTGCCAGATCAAGCGAGGTGGGCGACGTGCCCGCCAAGGGGTTCGCACGACGGCCCGTCTGCAACGTGGCAGACGGAGATAAGGGAATCACATGGCTAAGGTTACACACGAGTTTGAGCTCTTTGGCAAGCACTATGCCCTCGAGACGGGCGAGCTGGCCAAGCAGACCACCGGTGCCGTCCTCGTCAAGCAAGGCGACTCCACCGTGCTCGTCACGGCGGTGGTCTCCAAGGAGCGCAAGGACTATGACTTCTTCCCCCTGACGGTGGACTTCATCGAGAAGATGTATGCGGTTGGCCGCATCCCGGGTGGCTACCTCAAGCGTGAGGCTCGCCCCTCCGAGAAGGCTACGCTCACGGCTCGCATGATCGACCGTCCGCTGCGTCCGAGCTTCCCGGCCGGCTTCCGCAACGAGGTGCAGGTCGTTGCCACCTCGCTCGTGGCCGACCAGACCAACCCCGTTGACGTCATCTGTGTCATGGCCGCAAGCTCCGCGCTCACCGTGGGCGGCGTGCCCTTTGAGGGCCCCCTGGCCTGCGTGCGCATCGCCCGCAACCCAGAGACGGGCGAGTTCATCGTGAACCCCACCTACGAGGAGCGCGACTACTCCGATCTCGACCTCGAGCTTGCCGGTACGCCCGACTTCATCTCCATGCTCGAGGCCTCCGCTGAGGAGATCTCCGAGCAGGACATGCTCGCCGCCATGGCCTTTGGCCAGGAGGCCATCGCCGTCTTCTGCGAGGAGCAGAAGAAGTTCTTCGCCAAGGTCGAAGAGGCTAACGGCCCCATCCAGCAGCGCGAGTACCTCTACGACGAGCCGGTGCCTGCCGTGCACGACCGCGTGTTTGCCCACTACGGCGAGATGGAGGCTGCCCTCAAGGACGCCGACAAGCTCTCCCGCATCGGCAAGGTCGAGCTGCTCAAGGCCGCCATCAAGGCCGAGTTTAGCGAGGAGGAGCAGGCCCTTTACAGCCGCGAGATCCCCGTTGAGCTCAAGAGCCTCGAGAAGCACGCCATGCGCATGATGGTCGTCGAGACCGGCGAGCGCGTTGACGGCCGTGCCGCCGACGAGATTCGCCCGCTCATGGTCAAGCCCGACTACCTGCCGCTCGTTCACGGCTCTGGCCTCTTCCAGCGCGGCCAGACCCAGGTGCTCTCCGTTGCCACCTTAGGCATGCTCAACGAGTGGCAGCGCCTCGACACCATCGAGCCGGTTGATGGCAAGCGCTACATGCACCACTACAACTTCCCGCCGTACTGCACCGGCGAGACGGGCCGCATGGGCGCGCCCAAGCGTCGCGAGATCGGCCACGGCAACCTTGCCGAGCGCGCGCTTCTGCCGGTGATCCCCTCCGAGGAGGAGTTCCCCTACGCCATCCGCGTGGTCTCCGAGGTCATGGAGTCCAACGGCTCCAGCTCGATGGCCTCCACCTGCGGCTCCACGCTCGCCCTCATGGACGCCGGCGTGCCGCTCAAGCGCCCCGTCTCCGGCATCGCCATGGGCCTCATCCAGGAGAATGGCAAGACGGTCGTGCTCTCCGACATCCAGGGTCTCGAGGACTTCCTCGGCGACATGGACTTCAAGGTGACGGGCACCGAGCGCGGCATCACCGCCATGCAGATGGACAACAAGGCCACCGGCCTTACGCCCGAGATCCTTGCCCAGGCCCTGCACCAGGCCCGCGATGGTCGTGCCTTCATCCTCTCCGCGATGCTCGAGGCCATCCCTGCCTGCCGCGAGACGCCCAAGGACACCGCGCCGCAGATCATCACCATCCAGATCCCGACGGACAAGATCCGCGACGTCATCGGTTCTGGCGGCAAGGTCATCCGCGGCATCCAGGACGACACGGGTGCCACCATCGACATCCAGGAGGACGGCAACGTCTTCATCGCCGGCACCGACGGCTCCGCCCAGGAGGCCGCTGCCCGCATCAAGGCCATCGTCAAGGTGCCGGAGGTGGGCGAGGAGTACCTCGGCCGCGTCGTGGGCATCCAGCCGTTTGGCGCCTTCGTTGAGCTGCTTCCTGGCAAGGACGGCCTGCTCCACATCTCCCGTGTGGCCCAGGGCCGCGTGGACAAGGTGGAAGACGTGCTCTCCGTCGGCGACGAGGTGAAGGTACGCGTGCTCGAGGTTGACGAGAAGGGCAAGATCAGCCTTGACCGCATCGACAAGCCTGAGGTTCCCGGAGGCTCCAAGGCCGGCCACGGCGAGGGCGCCCCGCGTCGCGAGCGCGGCTCCGAGGGCGAGCGCAGACCGCGCCGTCGTCCCGGCGACAACGGCAACACCGGCCGTGCCCCGCGTCGTCACCACGAGGGCTAAAGGTCTGCTAGCATCGCACGTGCGAATCTAACAAGTGATGGGGAGGACTCGCAGGAGCCCTCCCCACTTTTGCGTTATGTGCGCACAGCGGCACAAGTCGCTTTAATAAACCTATCTACCTGCAATTTATTGCACTGTCTAAGGAGGTTACCCCACAGATGGCAAAGAACCCAACGCTGAGGATCATCCCTCTGGGCGGCCTTGACGGCATCGGCAAGAACATGACGGCCTTTGAGTGCGGCGACGACATGGTGCTCGTCGATGCCGGCCTGATGTTTCCCGACGACGACCAGCCCGGCATCGACCTCGTGCTTCCCGACTATACCTATGTGCTCGAGAACGCATAATAGTGTTTAGGAATTTCCTTTCTTAGGATTGCAA
>Cebus_capucinus_imitator_PRJNA485217_SSR047__coassemble_2198_pt1 | contig 6997 bp, 6 predicted proteins | sample Cebus_capucinus_imitator_PRJNA485217_SSR047__metabat2_low_PE_015 | metagenome-assembled genome bin Cebus_capucinus_imitator_PRJNA485217_SSR047 | reverse complement strand
CGAGGAGCCGGGCTGCGTGTATGTAACCGCCAACGAGCCGAGCCTGCGCGGGGCCGTGTTCTCCTGAACGCTCGCGCTTCGTCGCGCGCACATTCGCACCGAGGCCGACTACCAGGGCCGCTCGCTCAAGGCCCAGTTTAAGCAGGCCGACAAGCTCAGGGCCGAGCTCTGCGTGGTTTTGGGCCCCGACGAGGTGGCCGCTGGCTCCGCCACCGTGCGCGACATGGCATCCCACGAGCAGACCTCCGTCGCCCTCGCCGAGCTGCCCGCGTACGTGGCCGAGCGCCTGGCCTAGCTATGCGCGGCTTGCTGGGGCAGATTGCTAAGTTTGGCGCGGTGGGGGTTATCGCCACGGTCATTGACTATGGGCTGCTCATGGTGCTCAGCCAGCTTGCGGGCATGGAGCCGGTGCTGGCGGCGGGCATCTCGTTTTGCGTGTCGCTCGTCTTTAACTACGTGGCCTCTATGCGCTATGTGTTCACGCATCGCCAGGACTTGAGCCGCCGGCGCGAGTTCGTGATCTTCCTGGTGCTCTCGGCCATCGGCTTTTGTTTGAACGAGCTGTGCATGCTCGCGGGCACGGTGGCGCTTGGCAGATCGGCCATGGCCGTGACGCTCACCAAGGCGCTTGCCACGGGGATCGTGATGGTGTGGAACTTCGTCTCGCGCAAGAGGTGGCTCGACGCGAGGTAGGGGAGTGCGGCGGGCGCGCTGCCGACGCACGCGGGCGGCTGCGGCGCCCGCGGCAGCCCGTGGCGCCCGTGGCGCCCGCGGGCCCCTCGCCACCCTCAACATGTCGGCACAAAAAACGCGGGTGCGCTCCCTTGTGAGAGCGCACCCGCGTTGCGTTATCGCAGCATGCCGTGCGTGCCGCCGGGCCGGGCGCGGGCGCAGAGCGTGCGCCAGCGCCGGAAAGCGTGGCCGCCGCGCCGCCGCACGCCCGCAGTGCTAGTACCCCGCGTTCGCCGGCCAGTTGCGGCCGGTACTGTGCCAGTTGCTAAAGTCGAGCGCGTCTCCGGTGATCTTCCACTCGCGCAGCCAGTGGTCCATCTTGTCCACCTCGCTGTGGTCGATCCAGTAGAAGTAGCGCTCACGCGGCTCGTCGGTCACGTCAAAGACCGTGGGCTCGCTCGTCTCCACGCCAAAGGCCGCGCGCAGCGTGGCCGGCAGGTCAACGTGGCCGGTGGGCACGCTCGAGCGCACCACGGGCTGGGACGAGTCGGCGCCGGCGGGCTTCACGAGCAGGATGGGGCTCGTCTCGTCCGGCGGGTTCTCGGCGCTCCACCAGGTGCCGTGGTCGGCCGTGAGGATGATGGTGGAGTTCTCGTACACGCCGAGCTCCTTGAGCTGGCGAAGGTACTCGGAGACGATCTTCAGGCTGCCGAGGTTCTGCTGCTCAAGGGAGCTCTCGCCCTCGCTCACCGACTCCGCGTTCTCGTTCATGATGTAGGGCGCATGCGAGCCAGTGAGGTGGATGAAGCGCCAGGCGCCCGTGCTCTCGCGCTGCTCAAAGTGCAGCTTGGAGCTCGTGAGCTGCTGGTAGTAGGCCGGGTCGTCCATGATGTAGGTCTTGGCCGCCGGGTTCGCCTCGGTCTTGGAGGCCACGCCGCGGTTGAGGTCGTCGGTGTAGAACCTAAAGTGGCTCTTAAGCGGCCACGGGGCGTTGCGGTAGAGGGCGCACACCGTGAGGCTCTTGACGGTGGAGACCGGGTCAACCGAGATGTCGTCGAGCGCGTGCACGTTCACCGTCTGCCGGGAGAGCGCGTCCATGCCCTCAGAGAGCGAGTCGGAGTACACGCCCACGCTCCAGCCCTGCTCGCGCGCCTCGCTGATGAGGTTGTCCTGCGTAAACCAGCTCTGGAGCTCGGCCTTGGTGAGCTCGGTGTTGTTGGTGTCAAACGAGTAGCCGGTCACGAGCGAGGGAATGGCATAGCGCGTGGGGATGAGCTGCTCGGTTGAGTTGTCAAACCAGGTGAAGCCTCCCATCTCGCTGAGCGCATCGGGGTGGTTTGCCACGAGCTCCTTGAGCTTGGCGGTGTCAAAGGTGTCGAGCACCATGACGATGACGTTGCGCTTGTCGGAGACCTCCATGAGGCCGTCCTCGGTGACGTAGAGGCTGCCGCCGTCCTTGGAGTGCGAGGCGACGCTCGCGCCGAGGCTCACGCCCTGGGTGAGGATGAGCACGAGGCACGCCACCACGGACACGCTCTTGGAGGCCACGGGCTTGGCCACGGCGAGGGCCACGAGCCCCGCGATGATGAGCACCCACACCGCGCAGGAGACGAGCGTGATCTTGGTGAAGCTCGTCCAGTCAACGTAGGAGCCGTCGGCCGCGGGCAAGGGGCCGTTAAAGCAGAGCGCCTGCACGAGCGAGGCGGCGGCGAGCGCCACCACGAGCGCCACGAGCACGTCATAGGCACGGCCGCGCGTAGCCGAGATAACGAGCGCGCTCACGACGGCGGCGATGAGGGCAAAAACGGCGAGCGGTGCCCAGGCGCTGGCCACGCTAAACGAGAGGTTGGAGACGCTTGCGGCCACCACCTCGAGCGGGGCCGCCACAAAGGTGGCAAAGCACAGGGTGATGGTGGCCACGAGGGCGAGGGCAAAGCGCGAGAACCAGGGGAGGTTCTGCGGCTGCTCCTTGCCCTGGAGCGAGCGCTCCTCGGCGGCCTCGCGTGCGGCCTGGGCGCGGGCGGCCTCGCCTGCGGCGGCAGGGGCGGCCGCGACGGCGGGCTCCACGACCTTGCCGGCGTTCTCGTCGATGCGCAGGGCGCCGAGCAGCCACCTGCGGGCGCGCCTCCACACCACGCCGAGCACGGCGGAGAGCGCCACGGCCACGCCGGCGAGCGCCTGGATGGTGTAGGTCATGACGGAGGGGTCAACGTAGGCCTGGGCGGCCTTGCTGGCGGCTGCCCACAGGCACGCGGCCATGCCGCAGCAGCAGGCGAGGTCGAGCGTGGCCACGCCGGCACGCAGCGCGAGGCTGCGCGGGGTGCGGCGAGAGGCGTGCGGGCGGTTACTGGGCGTCATGGGCAACGGCCTCCTTCTCGGCGCCGGCGGGCGAGATGCTTGCGGCAGCGGCGGGGGCCTCCGCGGCGGCGGGGCCAGCGGTCACCGCGGCAGCGCCATCAACGGCAGCACCGGCAGCGCCCTTCTTCCCCCTGCCCTCGCGCGCCTGCTGCTGCGCGAGCATCAGGTTAAGCAGGTACTTGCCGCCCACCTCGGCCGCGTGTCCCAGGTTGTAGATCATCTCGCCGCGCACCTGCTCGATCTTGGCGTGCCAGTCCTCGGGGTGCGCGAGCATCTCGTCAATGATCTCGGGCAGGGTCGCGAGGTCTTCCACCGCCACAGACTTGCCAATCTGGTTGCGCAGGCTAATGTCGGTGGGTTCCATGTCAAGCTTCTGCCAGTTGGGGTTGCTCACCTTCATGGGCGTGTCGATGAACACGCTCGGCTTGAGCGTCACAAACGAGAACTCGTTGGCCACGCTCGACCAGTCGGTGATGAGCACGTCGGAGTCCAGGATCGACTCGCTCGAGGAGAAGTCCTGCTCAAAGTAGACCTCGTCGGAGCTGCGGCTTGCATACTTGGCCTGCAGCGCCTCCCAGCGGGCGTGGTAGCGCTTGGTGTACTCGGGGTGTGGGCGCACGATCACCTTGTAGCCGTGGCCCAAAAGCGGGTCGATGGTCGCCTCGGCACAGAGGTCGAGGATGCAGTCCTCCTGCCACGAGGGGGCAATGAGCACCACGGGGCGCTCGTTTGCGCTCGCGCCGCCGCGCGCCCGAACGCGCTTGGCGTACTCAGCAATCTGCTGGTCAAAGAGGTCGTAGCCGTACTCCACGAGCTCCTTGGCAGGAAGCGAGCGCAGCTCCTCGGCACGGCGGATCTCTGCCTTCTGGTGGGGGCCGGCGCACAGAATCGCATCGTAGTGGTCAAACGAGTTCTCCTGGTCCACCAGGAAGGTCGAGGTGGTGTGGTGGAAGGTGAACACGTACTTGGTGTCCTTGCGTACGTAGGAGCGCTTGAGGTAGTAGTTGTCGAGGTCCTCGAGGGTGAGAAACACCACGTCGGCGTCCATCTTCATCATGAGGGTGATGAGCTTCTTGTCGCCGATGTAGTAGGGCATGAGGCGCGGCTCGCTCTTCGCCAGCTCAAACACCTGGTCGTTGGGGTCGCTCGTCACGTAGTGGATGCGCGCGGTGGAGTTGGCGAGCAGCCACTCGATGGGCCCCTTGAGGTACTTGTAAAAGCCGCTGCGCTCGGAGTACACCACGAGGTGCTTGTTCACCGTGCTGAAGAAGCGCTTGTAGTCTGTGCGCTCGCGCTTGGCCAGCGGGTCGGGCTTGTACCAGGGACCCTTCTTCTTGCTGAGGGAGTTGAGCTCCTCGAGCTCTGCCTTGCTGGCGGCCAGCTCGGCGTAGTCCACGTACTTCTCGGGCTTGATGATGACGTTGCACAGCGCCTGCACCACGATGGACATGAGGTTGGAGCAGATCCAGTAAAACGCCATGCCCGCCGCCACATAGATGCCCAGCACGAGCGACAGCACGATGGAGATGCCGTTGGTGGAGTTCTTCTCGGCGCGGGACTGCTCGCGCTGCAGCGGGTTGATGCGGTTCTGCGCCTCGCCCATGACAACGGCGGAGAGGGCGGCGAGGAAGGGCATCATCCACGAGGCGCCGCCGTCCTCGGCGGGCACAAGGCCGAGGAACTCCGTGCCCGGCGCGCCGTGGTCGGTGATGCCGTGGATAACCTCAACGAGTCCAAACAGGATGATGACCTGCACCGCCAGCGGAATGAGCGACAGCAGCGGGTGGTAGTGGTACTCCTTGTTGAGCTCGTTTTGCTTCTCGCCGATGGTCTCAGCATCGCCGAAGTACTTCACCTTGATGCGGTTGAGCGCGGGCATGAGGCGCACCATGATGATGCTGTTCCATTGGCACCACAGGGAAAGCGGCATCAGGACGATCTTGATGATGACGGTGAACAGCAAGATTGCCATCCACCAGCTTCCGGTGAGGTCGTAACAGGGCTGCACGACCAGCGAAAACGCGCTGGCGAGGGCTTCGAGCATGGGAGCTCCTTTGCGTAGCTGGGCCTATAGGGTAATTGCAATGCACACAAACCTTATAAGCATACTGCGCGGACGTGTGAAAGACGTGGACAACGCCGCTTACCACGAGTTTTGCTTGTTGTGTTCAAAATGATTAGCTAGAATCGAATTTTGAACATATTCCTCCGCGAGAAAGGTGTCGCCATAGACGCCAACATGCCCAAGCACCTCGCCTCTGTCGCCAAGATCGGCGCGGGCAACGTGCTACTCACCATGACCTACGCGTTCATTACCGTTCCCAACAGCATCATCAACGGCGGCGTCACGAGCTTCTCGCTGGCGCTTTCCACCATGACGGGGCTCGACATCTCGGTGTTCAGCAATTCCATCACGGTGGCGCTCATCGTCTCGAGCGCGTTTCTCATCTCGCGCGAGTTCTGCGCGAAGTCCGTGCTCTCGAGCGTGCTGTACATGGGCCTGTTCACGGCCTTCCACATGACGGGCTTCTCGGTGCCCATGCCCCAGGCGGCCGCAGCCGTGGTGGCGGGCGTGCTCGTGGGCGTGAGCTACTTCCTCTGCATCGACGCAGACTCTTCCACCGCCGGCTTTGACGTGCTGGCCATCGCCATCAACCGCCACTTCCCCAAGACCAACGTCGCCGTGAACCTGCGCATCATCAGCTGCTGCGTGCTGCTTTTGGGCGCAAGCGTGCTGGGCATTTGGTCGGTGGTCTTTGGTATTGTGTTCACGCTGGTAGAGACCGGCGTGCTCAAGGCGCTCATGGCCTGGAGCGCGCGTCGCCGCGGCGAGGACGAGAAGCTCATCGCCGAGGAGATCGTGTAGGGGGCCGCGCGCGGCGTGCTGCGCGCGGGCGTTCCCGTGGCCTTCTCGCCTGGGTGGCGCCTCTACTCGCACGCATAGACGACCAAGACGGCCTAGCCGCCTGACTGATAGGAGACGTTATGGACTACAAGGAGTTCCTCGTTCTCACGGCGCTTGAGGCCGTCGAGGGTCACTCCCTCACGCAGCGCGAACTCGCAGAAGCCACGCGCATGAGCGTGGGAAGCGTCAACGCGGTGGTTTCTGCCGCAACCGAGCAGGGCTGGATGGAGGCGGGCGCTCTCACCGAGGCCGGCATCTCCGCGCTCGAGCCCTACCGCGTGAAGCGCGCGGTGTTCATTGCCGCGGGCTTTGGCAGCCGCCTCGTGCCCATCACGCTGAACACGCCCAAGCCGCTCGTGCGCGTGCGCGGCACCCGCATCATCGACACCCTGCTCGACGCCGTGAGCGCCGCGGGCATCGAAGAGGTCTACGTCGTGCGTGGCTACTACGGCGAGCAGTTTGACGCCCTGCTGTACAAGTACCCCAACATCAAGTTCATCGAGAATCCCATGTACAACGAGGCCAACAACATCTCGAGCCTCATGGCGGCGCGCTACCTGCTCTCGGGCGCCTACGTTATTGAGAGCGATCTCTTGCTCTCCAACCCGGCGCTTATCCAGAAGTACCAGTATCGCTCCAACTACCTTGCCATCCCCATGGAGCGCTCGGACGACTGGTGCTTTGAGGTGACCCGCGAGCACATCGACCGCGTGCGCGTGGGCGGCGAAGGCGGCGTGTGGCAGATGGTGGGCATCTCCTACTGGACGGAGGCCGACGGCCACAAGCTCGTGGGCGACCTAGAGAAGACCATCAACATGCCCGGCGGCAAGGAGCGCTACTGGGACGAGGTGCCCCTCACGTACTGCAAGGAGAACTACGACGTGTATGTGCGGGAGTGCTCGCTTGACGACGTGGTGGAGATTGACACCTTCAAGGACCTGCAGCGCTTGGATAGCGTGTACGTGTCGTAGCGTGCTTGCGCTGCGTGCTGTGCGAGCTTGATAGCGGAATCCCCCGAGGTCATCGCGTTGGCGGTGGCCTCTTTGTGTGCCTCGTGGCGCG
>Cebus_capucinus_imitator_PRJNA485217_SSR047__coassemble_2160_pt1 | contig 7144 bp, 3 predicted proteins | sample Cebus_capucinus_imitator_PRJNA485217_SSR047__metabat2_low_PE_015 | metagenome-assembled genome bin Cebus_capucinus_imitator_PRJNA485217_SSR047 | reverse complement strand
GCGGCGCGGGCCTCGTCGAGGGCGATGAGGGCGGCGGTTTCGGGGGCAGGGGCATCGCTTGCGGCAGGCGCGGCGCTGGCGACGGACTCGGCGCCACCCGCGGTGGGCGCGGCACCGACGGCAGTGCCCTCAGCAGCCCCGGCGGCGCCTGCAGCGAGCGCATCGCCGCAGGAAGCGGCCTCGGCCACCTGCACGCGCTCCTCAAGCGCACGAAGCAGCTCGCCTGCGGCCGCGCCAAAGTGGCCCTTGAGCAGGTGCGCACAGGCACGCGCCGTCTCGGGTGAGGTGAGCGAGCGATTTTGCAGCGTTGCCAGCACGCCTGCCGGCGTGAGGATGCGGTTGCCGCGCCACGAGGTGTCGCGCGCCCAGGCGTCCTCGGCGCTCACGCCCGAGATGTCGCTAAGCAGATAGTCAACGAGGTCGTTTGGCGGCCACCAACCCATGTCTCCGAGTTGCGGCACCTTGCCCTCCACGCTGTAGAGCGGGGCCGGCCACGAGGCGGCGAGCTCGGAGAGCTCCGCCACCGAACGCGCAAACCGCACAAAGGCAGAGCCTGCCCGCGTATGCAGCACCGGCACAGAGAGCTGGCCGCGCACGGAGACGCCGCGCATGGCGAGCTTGGGCGCAAGCTGGCCCCAAGAGCTCGCGACGTTGGGCACGCACACCACCACAGAGCGCGCCCCCTCGCGCACAAGCTGCGTAACTTCGCGGCACACGAGCTCCGCCTCGGCAACGGGGCCCGCGGGCTCAAGCAGCCTCACGGCACCGGTGCGGGTGACGGGAGTGGCGGACGCCACGCCAGCGGAGGCCGCCACAGGCGCCGCCTCGGCAGCCTGCGGGCTGGGCGCAGACGAGGCCACGCGCGCGTCGGGCGCGCCGGCTCCGCACGCGAGTGCCTCGCCCGTCCCACACGCGTCGGCCTCGCTCAAAGTAGGCATATCACTGCAGGTAGCACCCCACGCGCTTGCACCGCTGCTGGCGATGCACACCGAGCGCAAAAGCTCCGTGAGCTCCTGCGAGCGTGCCGGCTCCGGCTCCGCATAGGTGGGGGCGTGGTCGCACACCCACACCTCGGTATGGGCGCTCAGCTCGCAAGCGAGCTCGCGCACCTGGCGCGGCACGCCCGCACCAAAGCCCGCAAACACCACGGGCGGCATGCGCATCTGCGTCTCAGCTAGCGCCCGCGGCAGCTCGCGTGCAAGCTCGCACGGCTCCACGAGCCCGTGGGCCTGCAGCCGCGCGGCATAGGCACGCAGAATCTCAAGCGCGCGCAGCTCGCCGGCAGAGAGCGTGGGCACGTTGGCTTGGGGCAGCCAGGCAAGACCCGGCTCGGCCACCTGGGCAAGCGCGCAGACGCTACCCTGCCCCGGCGCAAGGGGCTCGACGCTCGGCAGGGCGTCCATGACACGCGCCATGAGCACGAGGCGCTGCTGTGCCGAGACGGGCACGCGACCGTCGCCATAGAGGCTCCAGCGCTCGGCAAGCCAGGTTGCGGGGGTGGACACGCTCACGCCCAGCGCCAGCGACCCCTCCGCCTCAAGCTCGCGTTGGCATGCGAGCGCTTCGGCAAGCGAGGGCACCAGCACAAGCGCCTCTCCCCGCTCGCCCATGAGGGCAACCAGCAGCTCACGCACCTCGCGCGGCGCCAGCCCCTCCTGCGTAACCCGTAGATGACGTACGCCCATGCTGCTCCTTGGTCAACCGTTTCTCCTGAGCGCGCCAAGCGACGCGCATCTCAGCCGTACTGCGGCGCAGGCCCTACGCCCGCGGCAAGACGCTAAGCCTCTGCCTCGCCGGCGGCCATGAGGTCGAGCACCGTGCGATAGCCGCCCGCGGCGCCGTTAAGGCACTTGGAGACGCGGCTCACCGTGGTGGACGAGGCGCCCGTGCGCTGCTGAACCGCGAGGTACGACTCGCCCGCATCGAGCAGGCGCGCCACCTCGAGGCGCTGCGAGAGATCCTCGATCTCGCGCGGCGTGCAAAGGTCGAGCAGAAGCGCGCTGACCTGCTCGGGCGCAACCAGCTGCGCCAGCGCCTGGACAAGCGCGCGGGCCTCGCGCGTCTCCACAATCTCACATGCGTCCATACAACCCCCTGCAGAGCGCCAGGGTGAGGCGAGGATGGCCGAGAGCTTTGCGAGAGGATACCGCTCACGTCGGACACTAGGCCGGTCTCGACAGTCATCCTGTGGCGGCACCGCATGCCGAGCTCACAGCGCTCAGCGCGGCACACGACGCTGGGCCGGCCGCCTCGTCGCAAAAGCCACGCCTTGCGAGACTGCGCGCCACCGAGCTCCGGCGCCTGGCAACAGCGGCTCACGAGTCGCACAGAGCGCCCGCCTTACCTCAGGCGGCCATGCCCCCTCGCAACCTCACGCACCTAGGCGCAAAGCTGTTATCCGAATCACTTTACCGTATGAAAGTGCCCGCAAAACGGAAAAGGAAGGATTGCCACGACGTGGGTATACTCTGGGCAGCTTGAGAGCAAGGCAAGGGAGCCGGATTGCGGGGCAAGCGCTATGCGGCTAAACGGCGAAGGCGTCCCATACGTACGCCAAGGCCTGTATGCCGCTGGTTTCAAAACGACTTGGCCACCCTTCCACCCTACTCGCCGGCGATCTCGCCACAAGGCACATATGCATCTGCGCCCAGAACACGAGCGCACGACATAAGGAGGAGCCATGGGCTTCATCGGAACCTGGTTTGTTTCTGCCCTGTCGGTTGGCGTTGCCGTCTGGCTTGTGCCCGGCATCGAGGTTGTGGGCGGAGGGTATGCGGCGGCCATCTTTACGGCGCTGTTCCTCTCGCTGGTGAACTCCGCCGTCAAGCCCGTGCTGTCGCTGCTGGGACTGCCATTCACCATTCTCTCGTTTGGCCTGTTTCAGCTGGTGATCAACGCGTTTATGTTGGAGCTTGCGAGCTACCTCTCGCGCAACATCACCCACGCCGGCATCCTCATCGACACCTTTGGCGCCGCCTTCGTGGGAGCGATCGTAATTGCCATTGCCACATCAATCGTGAGCAGCATCGTGAGGTAAGGGGACTGCGAGGCGCCAGGCGCCCCACTGCGCGGCTTGCGTCGCCGCCCGTGGCGCGGAACGCCCGGCCCTCCGCGCGACCGCCGCACCGCCGCGCGTGCCCGGCTTCGCCGCAGGCCCGCACCAGCAAGCAGCCAGGTGCAGTTTCGCCGCAAGCCCGTCCCGCAGGCAGCCAAACCCGGCTTCGCCTCAGGCCCACGCTGGCAAGCGGCCGCACTCAGCTTCTCCACAGACCGCCCCGTAAGCAACCGCCCCACGTCGCCCCGCCGTCCCCCGCGCAGGCGGCTCGAAAAAAGTTTGAAATTGGGTCTTGCACGGGGTGGCAAGTTCTTGCTACTATAGCTTTCGCGCTGAGGCGCATCACAGACGGGCGTTTAGCTCAGGGGGAGAGCGCTTCCCTGACACGGAAGAGGTCACAAGTTCAAATCTTGTAACGCCCACCAACTGTTCAACCGGTCTACCTGCGTAAACGCGGTAGACCGGTTTTTTGTTGGGCTTGGATACCATTTGGTCACCATACTTGGACACAGGGGAATCGCGTTTGGACGCCAAGGACGGCGTCTCAGCGTCCATGCCTCGCTCCCATGCCACGGGGCCCGCACAGGCCCCCTCGCCACGCCTAAAGACGTCCACAGGGGATTCAGGCCCTCGGCGCCCGCGAGAACGCCTCGGAGCCGTCACCGCCCGAGCCACACCGTCGCGAACCCCGCCTCCGTTCAGTACCCGATCACGTCCCTCTCGACCTCGTCGATGATGCTCTGCGGGATCCTGCTCACAGGCAGCGTGTATACCATGCCCAACCTCGGGTTGAAGAAGCCCAGGTTCTGGACGCCCCCGTACTCGGGTCGGGTTGAGTGGACGCCCAGCCGCCAGTACATGAGCACCTGCAGCGTGTGCTTGGTGGTGGGCGGCTTGGCCGAGACCTTGAAGTCCCAGAGCGTGTCGGCGGTGAGGAAGTCGCCGTCGCCCGCGCTCACCGTGTCGGTGTAGCCGCCTGGGAACGTGAGGCCGTCCATCACCACAGGGCCGTACATCGCGAAGAACCCGTGCGAGCGGCGCACCATCTCACGCACGTTCTCGATGGTCTGCGCGTTCGGCTCCACGAGCACACCCCTGAAGGCGCCGCCGCCCGCACGGAACGCCGCGTCATAACCCACCGCGCAGAGGGCGGCTTCGATGGACTCGTCGCCTGTCCCCCGAATGCGCGAGAGGTAGTGTCGGCACCGGTCGACCTCGCCGACCTTAGCCGCGCCCTGGAGAGAGATGAAGAAGGCCTCCTCGGCCGGCGACCCCTCGACGAGGCGGGCCAGGTAGTCCACGGCGGTGCCCACCCTCCCGGGGTTCACGTTCTCGTCCTTCATGTCGTGGAGCGGCCGGAGACCCGGTAGCGCCACGCTGTCGAAGTCCCTCGGGCTCACGTAGCCGCCGTAGGGCTGGACCACGGCGGGGATACCCAGGGTGGGCACGCCGTTGATCCGGTGCGTCACCGAGAGCCCCTTGTGGAGCCCCGGGTCGGCCTTCGGCGTGGCCGCAAGGGCAGCCACCGGGCTCTCGGGGGCCGAGAAGTGCGACGGAGCCGCCTGTGCCGACGCGAAGCGCGCGGGCCGCCGCTTCGAAGGAGCCGAGGCCTCGCTCTCGGGCTCCGCCGGGGCGGCTTCCTCGTCATCCACGGCTGCGGTGCCCTCGGCCGACGCATCCCCCACGAACGCGCCCCCGCCCGCCGGGATCTCGTCGGACGTGCTCCCGGCAGCCTCGTTCTTCCTATTGATCCTCTCAATCTCCTCCTCGATGAGGTCGGACTGGCTCTTGGAGTCGACCTCCACCGCCTGCGCGGCGGCCACGGACTTGTCGGCGAAGGCGTCGAAGACGCGCTGCTTCTCATCGAGGAGGTCCACAATACGCTCGTCCACGGAGTCCTCGCAGAGCAGGTGGTACACGAGGACGTTCCTCGCCTGGCCCATGCGGTAGGCGCGCGAGATGGCCTGTCCCTCGATGGACGGCTTGAGTTGCGGCTCGCAGATCACGACCACGCTCGCGCTCTGGATGTTGAGCCCGGTGCCGCCGGCCTGGATCTGAGCCACGAGCACCGATCCGGCCGGAGCCTCGTCGAAGGAGTCTATGAGCTCCTGCCGCTTGGCTGCGGGCATCGCCCCCGCGATCGGCCCGAGCGCCCGGGTGCCGAGCGCCCCCATCACGAAGCGCACAGTGTCGAGGAAGAACGAGAAAACGAGCACCTTGCGCCCCTCTGAGGCGGCCTCGTCCACGAGCTCGAGGAGGCGCGTCGCCTTCGAGGACGCCTCGGGCCTGTCCACGTCCCACGACACGCGCCTCATGGCCATGAAGTTCCGCCCCCTCACCATGTCCTCGTAGCGGTGGGTCTCCTCGGGCAGCATCTTGCACCACTCGCGCGTGTCCTCGAGCTCAGGGAGCTCGGTGAGCACTTCCTCGCGCTTGCGGCGGTAGTAGACCGGGGCCACCGCCTCGCGGAACCTCGGGGCAGAGGGCAGCGAGTCCATGGACGAGAGCTTGGCCGCGATCTCGGGGCGGAGCACGCCTATGAGAGACTCCATCTCGGTCACGTTGTTCTCGATGGGCGTGCCCGTCATGAAGAGCACGCTCTCACAACGCGCGGCGAGGTCGCGCACGGCCGACCCGCGCCGGGTGCCCGGGTTCTTGACGTAGTGCGCCTCGTCCACGACGAGAAGCCCTATGGGCGCCGACTCCGGGAGCTTTATCCTGCTCAGCGTCTCGTAGGTCGTCACGGCGACGCCGCCGGTGCGCCCCCAGGCCTCTGCGGCGCGCTGGCGGCCCTGCCCGTAGAGCTCGGTCGCGCTCAGCTTGCTGTGCCGTCGCACCTCGCGCGACCAGTTGGCGAGCACGCTCGCCGGACACACCACAAGGAAGTGCGTGGAGCCGGTGTTTCGCAGAGAAACCATGGTTGCTATGGCCTGCACCGTCTTACCGAGGCCCATCTCGTCGCCCAGAAGCACGCGCCCCTGGTGGAGGATGTACTTCACGCCCCACTCCTGATAGCGGCGAAGCTCGCAGAGGAGGCCGTCCGGGAAGAAGCACTCGTCCTGCACCTCGCGGGCGAGGTCCTCAGGCAGGCCGAAGAAGGTGTCGGCCGAGCCCACGAGGTCGGGCGCGAGCGCCTCGAGCGCGTTGGTGTAACCGATGGGGCTCGCGCGGAAGCCGTCCCAAGCCTCCTTCTCCGACATGCCCTCGACGGTCCGGAGCCTCCCCGCGGCATCGGCCATGCTGCGGCCCCACTCGCCGCCGACCATGGCCTTGAGCGTCCCGAAGGCGTCCTCGGCGGCCCTCTTCCTCTCGCCGAACGTGAGGAGCCGCCCAAGGAAGCCGCTCGACTGCTCGAGCTGCTCGATGGCCCTCTCTGCGAGGGCCCGGGCATGCGGGTCGTCGGCGGCTCGGGCCGCGCGCAGCGGGTCTGCGGCGCACCGGTGCTTGGCCAGCGCGACAACGAGCGCGGTCGAGTCAGGCGTCATGTCGTCGGCCGAGAGCCGCACCTTACCGCCAGAGCGCATGTCGGCCGCCATGTCCGCGGCCTCGCGCTTGATGGCGTAGGCGCTCGCCTCGGAGATGCCCTTGACGGCCCTGAGGCTGTATACGCTCGCCGCGTACACGTCGGCGATGGTGTGGTAGCCGTAGTCCTCGAGGTTCTTCACACGAAGGCGCGGTATGCGCTTGCGCAGCGCGTCCACGCCGACCTCGCGGAGCGCCCCGTAGGCGTCCCGCGCCACGAGCTTCTGCGCGGCCTCGGACACCTCGGCCGGGTAGCTCTCCGCCCGCATTACGGCGAGGCTGAGGTCCCCGATGAGGGATTTGTATTCGGATATCAGCCCCCGTGCCTCAGAGGCGCTGAAGGATAAAGACATGCAACACGTCCCGTTCTGTGTTCCTAGAACACCGTCCCGCCAAACCCGTTCTCAATAACTGTATGCGATTCGCCGTTCGGCCCAATCACCGTCTTCACGTTCCCGCTGCCGATGACGGTGTGGATCCCGTCCGGCCCTGAGATCATGCTCCCATTCCGGAAGTACACCCCGTCGTGGTCGCCCGAGCCCGTCACCGTGAACATGTTCGACCCCG
>Cebus_capucinus_imitator_PRJNA485217_SSR047__coassemble_2053_pt1 | contig 7723 bp, 7 predicted proteins | sample Cebus_capucinus_imitator_PRJNA485217_SSR047__metabat2_low_PE_015 | metagenome-assembled genome bin Cebus_capucinus_imitator_PRJNA485217_SSR047 | reverse complement strand
CTGCCATATTCGTGCAAAAGCTCGTTGAGCGCCTCCACCGAGGCCATCTCCTCAACGATGATGCCCATGATTGCTACGCGTGTCATGCGCGCTCCCTTCGTGTGTCTCAACGAGTGTAGCGATAGGAGCGCGACTGGCCTACTCGGCCTTTGCTTCCATGTACGAAATCATCGAAGCGGCAACATTCTTTGCGGCGGCCACGGCATGCACCACGGTCTTGGAGCCCGTCACCACGTCGCCCGCAGCAAACACGCCCTCAACCGTGGTCATGCCGCGCTCGTCGGTCACGAGCAGGCCACGGTCAGACCCCTCGAGCCCCGCCGTGGTGAGGATGAGCTTGTTCTTGGGGCCCTGCGAGATGGAGATGATGGTGGAGTCTGCAAAGCGCTGGTCGAGCTCCTCCTCATAGCCCACCACCTGGTCGTTCTCGTCAAAGATAGCCGTCTTGAACACCGGGCCCTCCTCGGTAAGGTGCTCGATGGCCTTGCCATAGGCAATCTCGGCACCCTCGAGCTGGGCATAGGCAAGCTCGTCTGAGCTCGCCGAGACATGCTTGGAGCGAGCATACATGGTGACGTGGCGCGCCCCGTGGCGCAGCGCCGTGCGCGCCACGTCCATGGCCGAGTTGCCCACGCCAATAACGGCCACCGTCTCGCCCAGGTCAAAGGCGGTAGGATCGGCCAGGTAGTCAACGGAGAAGTGCACGTTGGCAAACGACTCGCCGCGCATGCCCAGCGTCTTGGGACGCCACACGCCCGTACCCACAAACACGCTCTCGTAGCCGTCGCGGAACAGGTCTGCGATCTCGAGCGCCCCGCCGATGGTGGTGTTGGCGCGGAACTTGATCCCCATCTGCTCGAGGCGCGCGGCATAGCGGTCGAGAATGGTGCGCGGCAGGCGGAAGGCGGGGATGCCGTAGCGCATCACACCGCCCATGCGCTCCTTGGCGTCAAACACGGTAACCTCATAGCCGGCGCGCGCCAGCTCGATGGCCACGGTGATACCTGCGGGGCCCGCGCCGATGACGGCGGCCTTATGACCGTTGGGCTCGGGACGCTCCACGATCATGCGGTCGAGGTAGAGGTCGGAGATGAAGCTCTCGATGGCGCTGAAGTGCACCGGCACGTCCTTGCGTCCGCGGATGCAATGGCCCTCGCACTGGCCCTCGTGGTTGCACACGATGGAGCACACCACCGACAGCGGGTTGTTCTCAAAGAGTTTCTCGCCCGCCTCGTACATCTTGCCCTCCTGGAAGAGCTGGATGACCTCGGGGATGGCCGTCGAGATGGGGCACCCCTTCTGGCACATGGGCTTCTTGCAGTGCAAGCAGCGGTTCGATTCCTCAACGATATGGATTGCCATGGCACTCCCTCTCCCCTGCCGCGCCGAAACTACCGTTCGCGGCTGATTTTCTACCGTTCGCAGGTGTATTGTGCCACTAATGACTAGCTTTTAGTAGTCAACTATGGCTATCGCTCCATCATTTTTCATAGGGCAAACATAGTACGCAGAACAGGGTCGCTAGCTGGGCTAACACTGCGACAAACGGCGCTGGGAGCTCCTCACGAGCGTTAATGGTACCGTTTGCAGACGATTTTCTACCGTTCGCCGTTGCATTCTCATTTTCGCTTGCTAATATAAGTGACATCAAGTAGCTGCCCAGACACGAAAAGAGGCGAGGGCAGATGCAGGCAACCACTGTGACTTGGAACACGCAAGTCAATTCGTCTCATAGCAAGGTAAAGGAGCACAACATGGCTAAGCAGATCAAGAAGGCCGCCAAGAGCATGGGTCGCATCTTCGCCGTCAGGCGCGAGAACCGCATTTACAACGAGCTCGACTAACCACACCAAGCGCTACCATTCGCCCGGCTTGTCCATGCGCTGGGTTTTAACAGAGGCGGGGCCCTGCACACGCAAGGCCCCGCCTCTTCCATTATGAACTAGGCGAAAAAGACGCTTCTGCACGAGCGACGATAACGCCATGTGGGAGGCCTCCCCTATCGTCGAATTCGTGTTCCGCAGCAAGGCGAGGACTGTCCGAGCAGGCGATGATAGAGGGAGCCTCCCTGGCGAGCGCTCAGAAGCCCAGCTGCACTATCGCGCGTCAAAAGCCCGCGGAAGTGGCATTCGCCGGAGCTACATCGCAAACGGAGCCACGTTGTCACTCTCGTCAAAGACAAGCTCGGCAGGCTCGCTCAAGGCCTCGACGCCCTCGTACTTGCCGGCAACGACGTCGGCGTAATAGGCCTCCGACAGCATGATGGTGCCAATGTGCAGGCTGTTGGGGATGCGCACAACCCTGGGCTCCGGCCCCTCGGTGGCGTTCAGGGTCTTGATGCACAGCTGGATGGCCTCCTTGTCGTCGGCGACAACGCACGGGATGCAAGCGCTCTTGAGCACCGTGCTGGTGAGGCAGTTGGGGTACATCTTCTCAACGTCCATCTCGTCAAAGATCTTCTTAGTGATGGCGCTGGCAAGGCCCACGCCCAGGGCGTTGCCGTGACTCACCTCGCTGAGGTTCAGAAAGCACGTGCGCTGGACGTCCAGGCCACCGTGGGCAAACTCGGTGGAGAAGGTGCCCGTGATGTTGGGGTCAACGCCGGTGCCGGAGTAGTTCTTGCCAATCTCGTCGACGACAAGGACGTCGGCCTTGCCCACGATGAGCTTGGGCATGTTGGAGAACGCAAACTTGAGCAGCTCGGCCTCGCGCTCGAGAATGTTCTCGGGCAGGATGGCCTCGATCTTGCAGGTCTCGTCATAGGCATTCTCGATGCATGGTATGGCAAACAGGATCGGTGCCTTCTCGAGCACAACGGCCGCCATGTCGGGAATGTTGAGGCCGATCTTGCCCATACCGTCCTTGTGAACGACGCTGGCGCCCACCTGCTTACCCAGGCCCACGGTCATCATCTTGCACGGGCCGCTCTCGTGCGTGCCGCGGAAGGCGTTATGGGGCTTGAGGCGGCAGGAGACGATGATGCCGTCGGACTCGTAGGCGTTCTTGTCTAGCACGACGCGCTTGCCGCGGCTGGAGGTGCCGAGGTCAACGACCTCCATGCTGGAGCGGATCTCGCAGCCCATGGCCTCGGGTGTGATGCCAAAGCTCGCGAGCATCTCAACCTGCCCCTCGGCGGTGGCGCCACCGTGGCTGCCCATGGCGGGCACGATGAAGGGCGTGGCACCCTTGGACGTGACGTAGTCGACGATGGCCTTGGTGATGACGTTGACGTTGCGGATGCCGCGGCTGCCGGCGGTGATGGCAATCTGCATGCCGGGCTTGATCTTCTCGTCAAACTGCGGCTGGCTCATCTGCTGAGCAACCACGGCAGGAATCTGCTCGGCCGTGATGGACTCGCGCGGGAAGGTCTGGCGCGCATAGAACATCTTGGGGATCTCGACGTCCTTGAGAAGACGGGAGACGTTTCCACCCTTACCAACGTGCATAGTCCACTCCTTTGCCAAGCCGGCATAGGCCAGCAGTTTGCCACTGTGCTTCTATTGTTCTGCTCATGCGGTTCGTATGCCCTAGTACGCAGGCAACGTTTTACGCACCCGCGCAACCCCAAACATAGCTCACAACACATCGCCGCAACGCATCTACTGGAGAGGCGCCTCTTTCGCTGCATCAAATGGCCGACTTTTGGCAAAAATCAGGACCCGAACACAGGCGAATTCAACTAGTTAAACAACTCATAAGCTATCTACCTGCAGTTTTAGAAAACCACTGAAAGATGCCTAGTTGACGGACCCCCTTATACGACCGAAATAATGCCAAAAGTCGGCACTTTGATGCAGCACAGAGCGAAACTCTCCGGTAGAGAGCCCGCAACGCTTCACTGCATCAGAAGGCCATGGGCCACGATAAAAAAGCGCCGTAACTATCGAAAGCGCATCATAGCGTTGAGAGCTGGCAGCAGGATGGCTGGGAGACTATCGTCCCGCGTGAGTTCCGCAGCGCAGCGAGGACTGTCCGAGCACGGGATGATAGTCCCCCAGCCACACCCCTGCGAAAGCAAAGAGCCCGATCTGCGCGAGGCAGACCGGGCTCAAAAGTTAGTTAGTCAAGCAAAGCTTACTGAAGCTTCATGTCGTTGACCATCTCGTACCACTCGGCGATGCCGGAGTGATCGTCCTTCTCGTGGCCGTGGCACTTGAGGGACTGCATGATCTCCATGGCCTGAGCGGTGAACGGCGTGGAGACGTTGACACCGTGGGCGGTGTCGAGGGCGTTCTGGAGGTCCTTGATGTGGAGCTCGATGCGGAAGCCCGGGGTGAAGTCGCCGTCGAAGATCTTCTGGGACTTCTGGTCCATGACCACGGAGCCGGCAAGGCCGGAGCGGATGGCCTGGTAGACATTGGCGGGCTCGACGCCGGCCTTCTTGGCGAGGCTATAGGCCTCGGCAACGGCGGCGATGTTGACGGCGACGATCATCTGGTTGGCGAGCTTGGTGATGTTGCCGGCGCCCACGCCGCCCACGAGGGTAACGGTGGAGGCCATGGTGCCCAGGAGCTCCTCGTACTTGGCGAAAACCTCAGGCTTGCCGCCGACCATGACGGCGATGGTGCCGTCGATGGCCTTGGGCTCGCCGCCGGAGACGGGGGCGTCGAGGAACTCGACGCCGAGCTTCTCGAGGCGCTCGGCGAAGGAGCGGGAGGCCAGCGGGGCGATGGAGGACATGTCGATGACGCACTTGCCCTCGGAGAGGCCCTCGGCGATGCCATTCTCGCTGAACAGGGCAGCCTCAACGTTGGGCGAGTTCTGCATCATGGTGATGACAACGTCCGCCTGCTCGGCAACGTCCTTGCCAGACTTGCCGGCAACGGCGCCAGCCTCAGCGAGCTGCTCGACGCGATCGGCGTTGAGATCGAACGCGATGACCTTGTGGCCAGCCTTCATGACATTGATGGCCATGGGCTTGCCCATAATGCCGAGACCGATGAAACCAACGTTCATGTAAGTGTCCTTTCGTTTGAACGTTTTGGAACCTACTTATGCAATCACAGAGCGTCCCATGAGAAACGCTCGGATAGCCGATTCGCCAGCGATGGGAACGCTGGTAGAGACGCGTGCGATGCACTCGTCGAGGGTGGCAGGGCCAGTAGTGCAGGGTATCACAAGGTCGATGCCCGCATCGTAGATGCCGCCGAGGTCGTCGGCACGAGAGCCCACCACGGCCACCACGGGCACGCCGTGGCGCTTGGCGCGCTTGGCCACGCCCACCGGAGCCTTGCCGAAAGCAGACTGGGAGTCCATGCGCCCCTCACCCGTAATGACGAGGTCAGCGCCCTCCATGGCCTGCTCGATGTCGATGAGGTCGAGCACGCGCTCGATGCCGGGCTGCACCTTGGCGCCGCAGAAGGCCACAAGCGCCGCACCGAGGCCGCCGGCAGCGCCAGCGCCAGCCACAGAGGCAACGTCAAAGCCCACGGTGCGCTCGAGGATATTGGCGTAGGCGGCCATCCACCCGTCAAGCTCGGCCAGCTCGCCCGGCTCGATGCCCTTCTGGGGGCCATAGACGTACACGGCGCCCTCATGGCCGAAGAGCGGGTTGGAGACATCGGTGAGAGCGGCAAACTCCACGCCCTCGATGGCGTCGGTAAGCCCGCTCATGTCGATGGAGGCAAGGCTCTCAAGGCCGGCGAGGCCGCACGGCACCTCGGCGCCCTCGGCGTTCAAAAAGCGCACGCCGAGTGCCTTGGCCATACCCACGCCGCCGTCGCTTGTGGCGGAGCCCCCGAGGCCCACGAGGACATGCTTGGCACCGCGCGACACCGCATCGAGGATAACCTGGCCCACGCCCATCGTGGAGGCACGACGTGCATTGGCGCTGTTCTGGTCGATGAGCGTAATGCCGCTCGCCTCGGCCATCTCGATGACCGCGGTATCGGAGCCCACCATGCCGTAGTGGGCAACCACGGGCTCGCCGATGGGGCCGGTGACCTCGAGCGAGATGAGCTCGCCGTCGAGCGCGCTCACGAGCGCCTCAACGGTGCCCTCGCCGCCGTCGGCGATGGGGAAACGCGTGATGCGGGCATCCGGGGCAACGCGGCGCACGCCCTGCTCAAGCAGCTCGCCAAGCTCGCGGCTTGAGGCCGAGCCCTTGAAGGAGTCGGGAGCTATGACAACCGACAGGCCGGACATGGGACACCCCTTTCCTGGGATACAAACAACAGAGATGCAAGGGCTACGTGACCCGGCCACAAGCATGGGAAGTGGCCGGGTCACGGGAGGAGGCTGAGCTACTCGATGTAGCCGCCGGCACGCATGGCGGCAAGCATGCCCTCGAGGGCAGCGCCGTCGGTGGCCTCGGTGGGGAGCACCGAGGGGCCCACCTCCATGCCGAGGATGTTGGCCATGTCCTTGGTGGCAGCCGGGAAGCTCGCGGCGTCCTGGGAGTTGCGGATGGGGTTCAGCTTGTACTGAGCCTCACGGGAGCCCGCGTAGTCGCCCTCAACGAAGCGGTCGTAGATGGAGCAGACGAGCTCAGGGTAGATGTTGGCCGTGGAGCACACCGCGCCGGAGGCGCCGCAGCAGAAGCCGGCGAACACCACGGTGTCCTTGCCCGCGAACACCTTGAAGTCGATGTCGGCGGTCTGACGGACGAGCTCCTGGAGGTTGGTGATGTTGCCCGAGGAGTCCTTGATGCCGACGATGTTGTCAACGTCGTGGGCGAGCTTGACGATGGTGGGAATGCCGATGGCATAGCCAGAGCGACCCGGGTTGTCGTAGAGCAGGACGGCCGTCTCGGGCACGGCGTCGGCAATGGCCTTGAAGTGGTTGTACAGGGCCGGCTTGGTGGGACAGATGAACATCGGCGACAGCACGGAGATGGCGTCGATGTCGAGCTCGGCGGCGCGGCGGGCGAGCGCCACGGCACGGCTCGTGCGGATGTGGCCCACGCCAAACATGACGGGCACGCGACCGGCGACCTCGTCGATGATGGCCTTCGTGGCCTCGATCATCTCGTCGTCGGTGAACATGTAAAACTCGGAGTTGGAGCCGAAGGCGAGGATGCCGTCAACGCCGCGGTCAACGATCTCGGTGACGTGCTTGCGCAGACGCTCGATGTCGATCTGGCCGTCGTACTCGTTGGTCACCGGCATGAGGATCGGGGTGAAGATGCCGTTGAAGCTCTCGATGTTGATGGGCTTGGACATGGGGATTACTCCTTAGGCGCATGTGCGCGGGTTGGGCAAGGTGGGGGGCGGAGTGCGCGCTGCCGCAGCTCCGCCCGGCAGATGGCTTAGCGGACGAGGCAGGGACGCTTGTTGTCAAACTCCCAGCCCGGGATGAGGTACTGCATGGACTTGGCGTCGTCACGGCTGCCGCAGTTGTTGTCCACATAGAGCTGGTGGGCCTTGAGAACGGCCTCGCGGTCAACCTCGATGCCGAGGCCGGCGACGTTGCGCGGAACGGCAACCTCGCCACCGACGATCTTGGGCGGGTTCTTGGTGAGGTGCTGGCCGTCCTGCCAGATCCAGTGGGTGTCGCAGGCGTTGTAGTTGCCGGGCACCGCGGCGCCGCACTGGGCAACCATAGCGAGCGAGATGTCGAAGTGGTTGTTGGAGTGGACACCCCAGGTGAGGTCGAAGTCATGGCAGAGCTGGGCCACACGCACGCAACCCTGCATCGTCCAGAAGTGGGGGTCGGCCAGCGGGATGGAGACGGAGTCGAGGCGGATGGCGTTCTTCATCTCGCGCCAGTCGGTGTCGCACATGTT
>Cebus_capucinus_imitator_PRJNA485217_SSR047__coassemble_2028_pt1 | contig 7841 bp, 8 predicted proteins | sample Cebus_capucinus_imitator_PRJNA485217_SSR047__metabat2_low_PE_015 | metagenome-assembled genome bin Cebus_capucinus_imitator_PRJNA485217_SSR047 | reverse complement strand
AGCGCTGGCCGGCGGTCTGCCCGGCGTTGTTGCGCCGCAGCTCACGGTCCACCAGCCCCCGACACATCGCCGCTACCTCGCCGCACAGCGCCTCCGCGCCGATGTCACGGCTCTGCTGCTGCAGGCGGCCGAAGGCGGTGCACAGCAACCCGAGTGAGAACACGCTGCCCCCGACGGGCCAAGGCGGCATCGCGAGCGCCGTGTTCAACACGATGCGTCAGGTGGGCGGCGCTGTGGGCGTGGCCATCTTTGGCGTGTATGCCACCGCGCTCCCCAGCTTTGCCGACGGCCTCACGGCAGCGTTTGCAACCTCGCTTGTGCTCGTGGCTGCCATGTTTGCCTACGCCTTCCGCGCCCGCGGCCTCGGCCAGGCAAAGGCGCAGTAGACGCCTGGAGCAGCAGGACCGGGCCTTTGCGCCACCCTCCCACTTGCCTTGGTTACCTCCCTCCCCTGCTTTCACTGCCGTACTCACGCCGCGTCGTAGCTCACGCCCTCCCTGCCCCCGCCCCGCCCTGCCGGCGCGGCGCGGTTCATGCCCCTCCTGCCCCCGCCCTCGTCCTCCTGTCGTGTTAGATTCCTGTTAGATGCAGGGCGGATTCTTGCAAGGTTGAGCTGATAGGCTGCTCGCACACGCGATGTGAGGGAGGAGCCTATGGCATTGGCACGCGAGCAGGTCGTGGCGTTTCGGGAGCTTATGGGAGCGCTGGTTGCGTACGCTCGGCGGCAGCCCGCTAGCCCCACAAGCGAGGCCGGCGGCGCGCAGCACGGCGGCCGAGCGAGACAAGCCTCGCCCTCAGACGCCGAGATCTCCCAGGCACTCGACACAGCGTGGAACACGCCCGGCATGCTCGAGCACTTCATCGCGCACAATCCCGCAGGGCTCACGGCAGCCCAGCTTGAGACGCTCGCCACCTGGCAATGGCGCCTCAGCGACACCTTCGTGTGCCTCGAGGCCACGCCCGAGCGCCTTACCGTCATGAACGGCGAGCGCATATTCACCGTCACCGCCCTCGGCCGCCCCTTCACGAGCATGGTTCGCGTGGTACCAAGCGTCGTTCGCCTCACGCTTTTGCCCTTTGCCGGGCACATCGTCACCGACGGCCGCATCATCCACCGCCTCGACCACCTCGACCCGGCGGCGTTCCCGCTCATCATGGACACGCTTGCCCTTTTGGCCGAGGACGGCTTTGTGGAGACAGCGCTTGAGCTTATCGAATACGCGGCGGGTCGCATGGTATCCTCTTAGCTGCGCGTGCACGGTATGCACGCAGCCCAAACGCAACGAAAGGCTCACGCCATGAAGCCAACTACCATCGAGGCGTTTTCGCGCCTTGTTGCCCTGTATGTAACCAGTATCGAAGCCGCCGGCGCAGACGTGCCGGCAGACGTTGTGCGCAAGCTCGGCACCGACCCGGTGAAGGCCTGCGAGCAGCTCAACGAGCTCGCCCTCTCCAGCGGCACCCTTTCGCGCGAGATTGACAGCGCGATAGCCGCCATCTACGAGAGCATGGACGCCGCAGACGCCCGCAGCGCCGCCACCGACGAGGTGCGCCTTGCCCTTGAGGCGGCCTATGCCGGCGCCCACCAGGAGCGCGCGGTGGAGCCGGAGCCCGCGCTCCCCTCCGAGGCGCCCGAGCCCGATCCTGCGGCCGAGGCACCCAGCGCAGACGACGCAGTCAGCGCCCAGGCAAGCGACGAGGCTGCGCCCGAGCCCGACGCAAAGCCCAAGCGCCGCAGCCGCAAGACCCGCACCAAGGCGGCAGACGCCAAGACCCAGCCCACAGAGGGCGAGCCGGGCGAGAGCGCGCAGGAAGCCGGCTCCGAAGCTCCCGAACAGGCCGGCGACTCCGCCCAGGCAAAGCCCACAGTCGGGGACGCCGCCGGTTCGGCCGTGCAAGACGCCGCAGCCAACGCGCCCCAGAGCGACGCCCCCGCGACGGTGAGCGCCGAGGCAGCCGCGCCCGAGGCCACCGAGCCCGCAGCGTCGCGGCCCGAGGCAACGCCGGCCCCCACGCCCGCCGAGGCAACGCCGGCCGCCGCTACCAAACCCGAGGCCGCCGCAGCCGCGCCCACCCCTGCCGCCACACCCGAGCCCGCCGCGGGCGCGCCCGCGGCACCTGCCGCTGGCGCCCCCTTTGAGGGAGAGGTGCTCACCGTAGACCAGACGCTCGCCGCCCTTGGCATAAGCAGGCCCACCGTCTACAAGCTCATTGAGAGCGGCAAGCTCCCTGCCTACAAGAAGGGGCGCTCGTGGCAGATATCCGCCGAGGCAGTTGCTGCCCTCGCCACCCAAAAGTAGGAGTAGCGCCCTAGCGCCCAGGCAGGAAGGCGAGCTGCCCAGGCACCCGCCCAAGCGCCCATCCGCAGCGCGGCGCCCGCCCAGGCACCCGCCCAAGCGCCCATCCGCAGCGCGGCGCCCGCCCCATCCCACGCACGCAAAAGAGCCGCGTCCGGAACCCTCCGGACGCGGCTCTTCATTCAGGCGGCACTGGCGCTACCGAGCATCGCCCCGTGGCCCCTCCTCGCCCAAGAACAGCGGCACGCCAATGCGCGTATAGAGCGCCAGCCACATCAGCGAGAGACAAAAGCCCGCCACCACGTCGCTTGCATAGTGAACGCCAAGGTACACACGGCTCAGCCCCACCATCACGATCACAAGGCCAAACGCCACGAGCAAAAGCCGCCGCATGCGCTTGTCTGCCTCGTAGCGCCACACAAGCCACGCCAAGAGGCCAAAGAACGCCATGGCCACCATCGAATGGCCCGAGGGGAAGCTAAACCCACTCACCGAGGCCAGCCTGAAGCCGTCCGGGCGCGGCCTTTGCACAAGGTACTTGAGCGCCTGGTTGAGCACCACCACAAGCCCCAGGTTCACCGCGCAGCACCAGCCCGGGCGCCGCCCCGGCGCAAAGGCCGCCACGGCAAGCAGCAAAACCAGCAGCGTCACCGGCGTTGCCAAGGCCGAGAAGCTCTCCATGATGGGAGTGAGCCACGCGGTGCGCATATGCTCCACCACGAGCCAATACGCCGCACGGTCGAGCTTCATGAGCTCGCCAGAAAGCACGTCCTCGAGCAGGCCGAGGAATATCACCAGACATACCGCGGCTGCCACCAACAGGCGATTCCCCCGAAGCAGCCCCCACAGCTCGCGCCCAACACCGCGCTGGCTGCGCTTCTCATGCTGTGCCACCGTCATCATCCCTCTCGCATTTGGCACCCATGCAACAGGGCATCAGTATGCCCTCGCCCGCGAGCAAGACTGCCCACGGCCGCGCGCCTTACAAAGCCCTTACGCACCCTTCACGCTCGCGCCATCCGCTGAGCCACCCGCGTGCCGCACCGCATCGCCCGCGCCATCCGCGCGCTGCACGCACCGCGCACCGCGCCACTCGCCGCGTGCCCTACTCCCGCGCAAACGTCTCCCTCGCCCGATCCAAGAACGCCTCGCACGCACGCGTACGCAGCTGAAACGGCTTCCACACGAGGTAGCTCGTCATGTCCACCTCTGCCTCAAACGGACGCACCACAAGGGAGCCATCGGCTGAGGGCTCGATGAGCCCCTCGAGCGTCACGGCGCAGCCCATCCCCGCCAGCACCATGCGCGAGGCGTTGTAGGGCAGGCCAAACTCCGCCACCACGTTGAGTCCCAGCACCTCTGAGGCCGCGCCCACGCTCCCCTCGCCCAAGCCCAAGATGTTGCTCTCGCGCCAACTCGAGGGAATGAGCATCGGGCGCCCCTTAAGGTCGTCGAGTGTCACGCGCTCCTTAGATGCGAGGTCACAATCCCCGCGCATGAGCACCACGGCCTGCTCGGTTGTGTTGAGGCAGAGCGAATCAAGTCCCCAGCGGTCTCGCACGCGCAGCAGCAGGCCAAAGTCGAGCAGACCATGGTTGATCTGCTCCACAACCTCCTCGGCTAGGCCTGACGAGACCTTGTACGTCACCTGCGGATGCTCCTCCTGAAGCGCGCGCATCACGCGGGCAAGCAGCTCCACGGCGCGGGTCTCCGCGCAACCAACGCGAATCTCGCCCGCCACCACGCCGCGGTTGAGCATGATCTCCGACTCTGTGATATGCACGAGGTCGATGACCTCGCTCGCACGGCGGCGCAGGAGCATGCCGTCCTCGGTGAGGGTAATGCCGTGGCGGCCGCGCTCAAAGAGCGTGGTATCGAGCTCGGTCTCGAGGTCGATGAGCTGGCGCGAGAGCGTGGGCTGCGACACATGCAACGCCTCGGCAGCAGCGCTCACGCTACCCTCGCGCGTAAGCGCCAAGAAGTACTCCAATACCCGCAGCTCCATGAGGCTTCCTCCCGCCCAGTCCGACTCGGCGCGCATCGTCGCATACGCCACGCATGCACCAAGCGCATACGAACATCTCTAGATAGGCATTGTACATGCCCCACCCACCGGCCGTACGATTACCCAGACGAAAGGAGGCGTCATGGGCGAGACCCTACAAGACTGCCTGCATGCAGCGGGCTGCTCCCCCGAGCTGTGCGAGCGCGTGCAGCGCCTCGAGGCAACAGGCTATGCCAAGGAGCTTTTGCCCCAGCTCGCCGAGCGTCGCATGAGCCTTCTGAGCGAGCTGCGGCAAACCGACGAGCAGCTTGCCTGCCTCGACCGCGCCATCTGCGCCATCCGCAGCCCAAAGCACGAGACCACCCACGAGTAAGGAGCCACCATGGCCGTAAAGCAAACCGCAGGTCGCAACCAACTGGGCGAATTTGCCCCCAAGTTCGCCGAACTCAATGACGATGTTCTCTTTGGCGAGGTGTGGAGCCGCGAGGAGGCGCTGAGCCTGCGCGACCGCAGCCTCGTCACCGTGGTGTCGCTCATGTCGCAGGGCCTCACCGACAGCTCTCTTATGTTTCACCTGCGCGAGGCAAAGAAGAACGGCATCACGCGCTCCGAGATCGCCGAGATCGTGACGCACGCAGCCTTCTACGCCGGCTGGCCCAAGGCGTGGGCGGTCTTCCGCATGGCCAAGGAGGTCTGGGGCGAAGACGAGGGCGAGCAGGCCGCAGACAATGCCCGCGCCGCCCACGAGTGCGAGTGCATCTTCCCCGTTGGCGCCCCCAACGACGCCTATGCCGCCTACTTTGACGGCCAGAGCTACCTGGCTCCCGTGAGCCTCGAGCAGATGGCGATTGCCAACGTCACCTTTGAGCCGGGCTGCCGCAACCACTGGCACATCCACCACGCCGAGCAGGGAGGCGGTCAGATCCTGCTGTGCCTCGCTGGCCGCGGCTGGTACCAGGAGTGGGGCCAGCCTGCCCGCGAGCTGCATGCCGGCGACGTGGTGAACATCCCGGCCGGCGTGAAGCACTGGCATGGTGCCGCCAAGGACTCGTGGTTTAGCCACCTCGCCTTTGAGGCTCCCGGCTCGGGCTGCTCAAACGAGTGGTGCGAGGCCGTGGATGAAGCCGCGTACAACCAGCTTCCCTAACACAGCGAGCACCCAACCCAAGCAAGCGCGAGGGGGCAACAGGCACACGCCCGTTGCCCCCTCGCGCTTCGCTACGCGCCCAGCGCCCGCACGGGCACAACGTACACGCCGTCCGAACGCCGATAGGCCACCTCGCCCATCCCCGTGAGCACCATGAGGAAGGAGGGCTCGCGCGTCCGCGCCCTTGGGTCTTTCATGAGCTTCGCGCGAAGACGCAGCAGGCTTGCGGCGCCCTCTTCGATCTTGTCAGGCAAGGACGCTAGCTTGATCTCCACGGCGCCCCACCTGCCATCCGCCAGCTCAATGATGGCATCTGCCTCAAGATTGGAGTCGTCTCGGTAGTAGTGCAGCGGATGGGCGCCGGCGCTGGGGTGCGCCCGGGCATACACGTCGAGATCGCGGATGCACAGGTTCTCAAACACGAGGCCAAACGTCTGCCAGTCTCCCATCAGAGAATCCCTGTCGAGGCCAAGCAGCGCAACCGCCATAGAAGGGTCAGCAAAATAGCGCTTGGGTTTGGTGCGCATGCGCTTGGGCGAGCGAGACGGCGGTACCCAGCCGGGCACGTCGTCCACCACATACAGAGAGCTCAATAGCTCGAGGTGCCGGCCAATCTCAGCAGACTCTGCCTCAGTTACCTCAGCTTTCTTCTCATGACCAAAGACATCGCACCCAAGCACGTTGTTTGTTGCCGCCTGTCCCACACTCCTTGCCAGCGAACGCGCCAGGCGCTCGGCAACAACAGGCGAGCCTCCCTGCGTGGGGACGTTTTGCTCAAATAGTGCGTCCCAGTAGCTCCTTGTAACAACAAGCGCGTCTGCCGGGGCAAATCCAACGAGCTCCGGCCAACCGCCCCTGCAGCATAGCTCGGCAAGCGGCTGAATCCCGTTCTCGCACTGTGCCGGAGCGAACTTGCCCTCGAAGAGTCCGGCCAGGCTCACCGCCGTGCTTGATTCCCCCGTTTCCTGCAGCGTCATGGTACGCATGCGCACATGGCCGATACGCCCCGCTCCACTATGGGCAACCTCGCCCTTGCGAGGCGTTGAGGAGCCCGTGAGAATCCAAGCGCCTCGCTCGCCGCCAAGCTCGTCTACGGCATGGCGAACCGTATCCCAAATCTGGGGGACACGCTGCCACTCGTCAATCGCATGAGGCCGATTGCCCACCAACGCATAAGAAGGGTCTGCCGCAACAAGCTGCAGGTTAGCGCCACGGTCAACATAGGTAACGCTCTGTGCGTGAGCCAGCGAGGCCCAGGTCTTGCCGCACCATTTGGTGCCCGAAACTTCCACTGCGCCAAACAACCGCAGGGCACGCTCTATCTGCTCATCAACAATGCGCGGCTTATAGGTCGCAGGGCGCATAGACGCATATGTGCTCACGCTCGCTCACCACCTCAGCATCTCAAGTCATCTACCAGTGATTTCGGTTCATACGAAGTATATTGTATGGTAAAGGCGAATGTATGGTTAAGGTAAAAACGACTCTGTCTGTAGGGTAAAAACGAATCTTCTGGCAGGGTAAAAACGAATTTAGCGAGGTGGCGGAGGAGCGCAGGGAAGCTGCGCGGCCACATGGATGCCGCCTGTCAAACGCACGCGAGGGGGCAACAGGCACACGCCCGTTGCCCCCTCGTCTTCACAAGGCCATGTCGAGCCATACGCCGCAGGCAGCCCGCTCGCCGCTACGCGCCGCAGGCAGCCCACACGCCGCCGCGCACCCGCAGCGAACCCGCAGCGCGCAGCCGGCGCCGCACGCGCTACCGCGCGCCGCGGCCAGAGTCGTCCGTTAGCTCACGCAGGTAGTCCTCGCTCGCGGCAAGCTCCTCGGCGCTCGCACGCCAGCGCCAGTTGCCTCCCGCCACGCCCGGCACGTTCATGCGGGCGTCGTCACCCAGGCGCATGGCGTCCTGCAGGGTGCACATCACCACGCCAGCCGAGCTGTCATAGGTCTGCTCCATGAGCTTCTCGGCCAAGGAGCGGGCGTCATCGGCCGCAAAGCCGTAGCGCGTGGCGCACCAGCCCGCGAGCGTGGAGGTGTCGTGTGTGGAGGTATAGGCCACCCTGCCCGCCCTCGGAGCCCAGCCGTTGCGCACGTCGTTGTCGGCGAAGAGCAGCACGTCCATGCCAGGGCAGCCCACCTGAGCCAAAAGCGCACGGGTCGCCGGCGTGATGGAGCCCAGGTCCTCGGCCAAAATCGGCAGGGGACCAAACTGCTCGTACGCGCGACGGAAGAGCTCAATGCCCGGACCCGCATGCCAGGCGCCGTCGGCGGCAACACCGCCGCGCGGCACGCCAAACCAGTTCTGGAAGCCCAGGAAGTGATCGAGGCGCACGATGTCGTAGAGCTCAAACGTGCGCGCAAGGCGACGCATCCACCAGCGGTAGCCGTC
>Cebus_capucinus_imitator_PRJNA485217_SSR047__coassemble_1817_pt1 | contig 9198 bp, 9 predicted proteins | sample Cebus_capucinus_imitator_PRJNA485217_SSR047__metabat2_low_PE_015 | metagenome-assembled genome bin Cebus_capucinus_imitator_PRJNA485217_SSR047 | reverse complement strand
GGCGCTGGCGGCGGCGATGGCAGCGGAAACACCAGCAGCGACGGTTCCGACGAGTAAGACCCGCGCACAGAGAACACGATGGGCCGCGAGCATAAGGTGCTCGCGGCCCATCGTTTTTCACTCGCAACGGTTTCTGGGAAAGCCGTCAGGGCAACGGGGCAAACGCGGGGCGCGCGGGCCCCGATCGCCCGTTACGCTCGCTCGATAACGCACGAATGGGTTTTGCGCTTTGGGTCATACGCGATGCCGCACAGCACCACTTCGCCACCAGAAGCGAGGCCCTCTATTCCTCGCTCGTACCCTCGCTCTCGAATCTGAGCGAGAGCCTCCTCGGCTGTGGCGCCATACTTGAGCTCAACGACAATGTCCGGATTACCCGGCCTGCTTGCCAAGGGCACCAACACCATGTCGGCAAAGCCCTTGCCAGCCGGGAGCTCACGAACCACTCGCCATCGGCGTATGGCAGAAAAGAAGGCAAGGCGCAACGTGCAAGCGAGCGAATTCTCGTCGTTGTACGCAATGATTGAGCTCGCATCCTCATGCGCGCGCTGCACTCCTTCCGCCACCTCCATGGCATTGCCGGCAACCAGCGCGTCCAGCAGCCTCTCAGACGCCGTGATAGAACGCGCTACCTCGTCCCAACCGCCATCTCTAACCGAGTTGGCAAACTCCCCCATCACCTCACGATTGGGAACATACGCCTCGCCCGAAAGAGCATCGTAGGTAAGATATCCCAGGTGCACCAAGAGCGTCAGGACGTCATCGGCTGAGTTGAGCGTCGTCATGTCGTTGGCGTAGGTACCCGTATTCACCTCAACGTACCCACCAGCAAGCAGCCTCACTACCTTGTCATGAAGCCCATCCAAATCAAGATCGACATAGCGCTTGAGGGCACTGAAGTTCTCGGTCTCGTTCCAATAGCTCGCAAAGCGGCCAACCTCCATGGAGCGCACCACCGAGCGCGGGTTGTATGCCTCGTGGCAGCTGTCCTTAACGCCGATGAGCCGATAACCGTCGTACCATGCCTTGCAGTCGCCCAGGTCGCAGCCCCACGTATGGCACAGCTCTGCCACCTCGTGCTCGGTAAAGCCCATATAAGGCGCCATCTCGTCTGCATTGAGCATGCTGAACTCGCTAAACATGTTGAGCGCCGAGTGCGTTCCGTATTTTTTGATGGGCAAGATGCCCGTCATGTAGCACAGGGCAACGTAGGACTTGACCTTGAGCCAGGTACGGAGGAAATCAAGGTAGCGTTCCTGCGCCTCATGGTTTCCCTGCATCTCTCGCATCACGCAGTCCCACTCGTCAATCACGATGACGAATTGACGGCCAGTCTGAGCGTAGAGATCGGCCATCATGAAGGGCAGGGCATCGTCTGAGACGGCCTCAAACCCCCGATACTCACGGGAAAACTCGCGGGCAAGCGTTGTCGTTACCCTTCTTATGACCTCGTCAACATCATGGCATGAGCTCAAAAAATCCTGCATGTTGAGACGAATGACGTCAAAGCGGTTTCTGCTCTCCTCAAACTCCGAGGCGGCCGCACACACCATGCCCCTAAACTCCGCCGCGCCATCAACCGTTCGATCATAGTAGGCAGCCACCATATGCGCCGCCATGGATTTGCCAAACCGGCGCGGCCGGCTCACGCACACGTACTTCTGAGAGGTAGCAACCACCATGTTGAGGTAGGAGAACATGCCACTCTTATCCACGTAAATACGCGACCTGCGCGCCTCGCGCAGCATGTCTGCGCCCGGATTAAGGTAGATTCCCATGGCTCTCCCCTCTCTGACACACCATAAGCTCGCACCCGTATGCATCCCGCGCGACGATGCGGTGATAGCAAAGCAGGCCGGAGGTGATGCCACCTCCGGCCTGCGAAAATTCTGGTGCCCCCGGGCCGATTCGAACGGCCGACACCCGCTTTAGGAGAGCGGTGCTCTATCCCCTGAGCTACGAAGGCAGTATCAGGCACCCGTAAGTGCAGCTACCTATTCTAGCGATACCCTCGCCCAAGGTCAAAGCCGCGATGGCTACTTGCCGACCTTCTTCGCGGCCTTCTTCGCGGCCTTCTCGGCACGACGGCGCTCGTCGGCCTCATACTCGGCCTCAATGAGCTGACGGCGGCGCTTGGGGCTCATGGAGCGCACCTTGGCCGCACAGGCGTTGCGGATGGGGCGAATCTTCACGTACTCCCACACCACCGAGCCGATGATGAACACATACGCCAGCACAAGCGTCACCACAGAGACAATGCCCAAGGGCGTGGAGGGATCATACGGGTTGGCTCCGGCGGAGTCGCCAATGGAACCCAGCACAAACGAGATGATGACCGTGCCAAAGCCCACGATCAGCAGAGCCCACCACACGCGACGGTGCTTGAGGTAGTCCTCTTCCTGCTTCATGAGGATGTTGGAGAGGCTTGCGACCATGTCCTCTTCCTCGCGCTCGGCACGACGCTCGGCGCGGCGCTCCTCCTTGGTCTTGGGGGCGGCGGCAGCCGTCTTCTTGCGGCTGGCGCTGCTCGCGCTCACCGTGTGCACGCCGGCCGCGGCCTCGCGGGCGGGCTTGCCGCGCGAGAGCGACTTCTTGGTCATGCCGGCAGGCTTTGCCTCTTCCTCGCCTGCCGTGGGGTTGTTTCGCTTGTTGAACTGGCTACGCTGGGACATTGCTCTCCTTCATGGGCACAAACTTCTCGCTGGTAATGATCTCGTAGGCTTCCTGGTAACGCTCGGAGGCACCGGAGATGACCTCAGCGGGAATGTGGGGCGGCTCGCCCTGCATGTCCCAGTTGGCGCGCAGCCAGTCACGCACGTACTGCTTGTCGAAGCTCGGCTGGACGCGGCCCTCGGCATAGCCCTCGGCCGGCCAGAAGCGGCTGGAATCGGGCGTGAGGCACTCGTCGATGATGGCGAGCTTGCCATCGATGAAGCCAAACTCGAACTTGGTGTCGGCGATGATGATGCCACGGGTGGCGGCATACTCGGCAGCAGCCTTGTAGATGGCAAGGGAGGCGTCGCGAATCTGCGCGGCGGTGTCTGCGCCCACAATCTCGCAGCAGCGCTCAAACGAGATGTTCTCGTCGTGGTCGCCCAGGGCGGCCTTGGTGGAGGGGGTGAAGATGGGCTCAGGCAGCTTGGAGGCCTCGGTTAGGCCCTCAGGCAGCTTGATGCCGCATACGGTGCCGTCCTCGTCATAGGTCTTCTTGCCGCTGCCGGTGAGGTAGCCGCGCACGATGCACTCGATGGGGATGGTCGTGGCCTTCTTCACGAGCATGGAGCGACCAACCAGGTACTCGCCATACTCGGCATACTCAGACGGATACTCCGCCGGATCCATGGTGATGACGTGGTTGGGCAGAATGTCTGCGAACTTCTGGAACCAGAACTGCGAGATGCGGGTGAGAATCTCACCCTTGTGCGGAATCTCGTCAGGCAGGATGAAGTCATAGCAGCTGATGCGGTCAGAGGCCACCATCAGCAGCGCATCGCCGCAATCATAGATGTCGCGGACCTTGCCCTGCGAATCCGGACGCTTGTCGATTGCCGCCATTGGCATCGCTTCCCCTCGGTCGGAGTTGGCACGGCTGCCACATGCGCGGCAGCCCCAGCGCCCTATTGTAGTAAAACTCACTAGCGAGCTTCTGCGGGAAGCTGCGGCTTTCCCTGATCTTTGGGGACATGGAGGGTGAACTTGGTTCCGTTGCCCAGCTCGCTCTCCACACCAATAAAGCCATGGTGCCGGTCGATGATCTCCTTGGTGAGCGCCAGGCCCACGCCCAGGCCGCCACTCTCGCGCTCACGGCTCGCGTCGGAGCGCCAGAAGCGGCTGAACACGCGGGCGAGGTCTTCCTTGGCGATGCCGATGCCCGTGTCGGAGACGGCAATCACAACGTCGCGCCCCTCCTGGCCAACGCTCACCACGACCCAACCGCCCTCGGGCGTGTAGCGCATGGCGTTGGACATGAGGTTGATGACGGCCTGGCGCATCATGTCACGGTCTACCTCGCACACGAGCTCCTTGCGCGGTAGCTTCACGTCGAGGCTAAGGCGCAGGCCGCGGTCGGCAAAGAGCTGCTCCTGCGAGGACACGATGGAGCGCACGAGCCCCACGATCTCGGTCTTCTCGGGCTTGAACGGCGTGGTGCCGTTCTCGATGCGCGAGAGCTGGAGCATCGCCGCCACGAGGCGCGAGAGGCGCTTCACCTCGCCGGCAACCGTGGCCAGGCGCTCCTCGTCGGCCGGAAGCACCCCGTCTTGCATGGCCTCAACCGTGGCGAGCATGGCCATGAGCGGCGTGCGCAGCTCGTGGGCAACGTCGCTCGTGAGGCGGTGCTCGAGCTTGAGGTCGCGCTCGAGCGAGGTGGCCATGTCGTCAAAGGTCTCTCCCAGCTGGCCGATCTCGTCGTCACCCGAGATGCCGGTGCGCGCCGTGAGGTCTCCCGAGCGGATCTGGGCGGCTGTGGAGGTGATGGACTTGATGGGCTTGGCGAGCTTTCGCGAGGCAAGCACGCCCATGAGGCAGGCAAGCGCCACGGCCACCGCGCCAGCCGTCGCCACCGCGCCGTACGAGCTCGTGCGGAAGGCGGCGTCACCCTTGGTGATGAGTGCCTCGCCCCCAAACGCCCAGAGGCGCACCGCTCCCACCGAGCTGCGCCCCACCCTGATGTCACGCACCACCACGGAGTCTGCGTCTGTGGGAGCGAGGGAGGTGGCGCGCGCCACGCCCTCGCCATCAACGTCCGCGCGCTCGCCGGAGCGCGCCCAGGTGTCGTCATAGAGGATGGCACCCGCATCGTCGAGCACCTGCACGCCCACGTCGCTCGATATGGACGAGGCTTGCACCGCCTTTTCCACCTCGTCAACGTCCCAGCCCAAAGTGCTGTCGTACACCTCGGCCAGGCTGTCGGCAATCACGGTGGCGTAGCGCTCCATGTTGGAACGCGTGTAGTTGAGGAACTGCGCCTCCCACGTAACGGCAAGCACCGCGACAAGGATGGCCGCCGTGATGCCTGCCACGAGGGCAAACATGATGGTCATCTTGCCGCGGTACGACATGTGCCGCGTCTTCTTATTAGAAAGCGTCTTCCACGAGGCACGCGCCGGGTCTGAGGAGCCCACACGCTCCTCCGCCTTGCTCGAACGCTCCTGACGAATCCTCTTTCCAATAACAAGCTTGGCAGGCACCACAGATCTGTCCTTTGCTACTTACTTCTCATCCTGGGAGGGCTCGGGCGCGTCAAAGCGATACCCCACGCCGTGCACCGTATAGAGCCACGTGGGGTTACGTGGGTCGTCACCCAGCTTGGCGCGAAGGTTCTTGACGTGCGAGTCGATGGTGCGCTCGTAGCCTTCGAAGTCGTAGCCGAGGACCTTCTCCACGAGCTCCATGCGGCTGTAAACCTGGCCCGGATAGCGGGCGAGGGTGGTGAGCAGCTTAAACTCGGAGGCGGTGAGATCGACCTCCTTACCACGCACGGTGACGCGGTGGGCGGAGATGTTGATCACGAGGTCGCCAAAGTCGAGCACCTCAAGGGTGGGCTCGTTCTCCGAGCGAGCGCGACGCAGAAGGGCGCGCACGCGAGCCACGAGCTCGCGCGGCGAGAAGGGCTTGACGAGGTAGTCGTCGGCGCCCAGCTCAAGGCCGATGATGCGGTCCTCAACCTGGTCCTTGGCGGTGACCATGATGATGGGCACGTCAGACTGGTCGCGAATGGCGCGGCAGACACGCTCGCCGGATAGCTTGGGCAGCATGAGGTCGAGCACCACGAGGTCAAACCCATGCTTCTCAAACTCCTCGACGGCCGTCTGGCCATCGCCCACGGCACGCACCCAGTATCCCTCACGCTCAAAGTAGGCAGCAACCGCCTCACGGATGGCTTTCTCATCCTCAACCAGCAAGATCTTTTTTGCATCTGAAGCCATGGTGGCCTCCTTTGTGTCAGGTTGGCGCTTGTCTGCCCCTCCGGGCGAGACGCATTCGTTCTTGTAGTCTACCCCAGTCATGCCCTCAGCAGTCCCTAAGCCTCCGCGAGCGGTGCCCGGGTGACAAAGATGTCAGGCAGGTGGCGGGGGCGCCGAGGCAGGTCTTAGGCGGCGGGGCATCGCGCAGATCGCATCGCTCCCACAGCGAGCCGACGACGCGGGCACAGAGCCACCCCTACAACGACCACGCACGCACGGAGACCGCGCTCGGGTAGCCCGTACCCTCGTCCTTGACTGTGGCGAAGGTCACAAACGTGGAGGTGGTGCCCACGCTTGCCGGGTAGTCGCCATAGTCGAGCGAGCGGTTGGGGGCAGAGAGCGTGGCGTACGTCTGGGCGTTCGTGTCCACGATGAGGTGCGAGGCGCGAGTCTTGATGAGATACACCCCGTCCTTTCCCGCCACCTCGGCGGCAGGCTCGCGCGGAAGCACCACAAACGGGTCGTCGCCGTTGCCGATGTAGGTGCCCATGTTGCCGAGCAGGCCGCCCGAGCCATAGTTGGCCTCGATGGCAAAGGCGAACTTGTCGCCCATCATCACGGCGTTCATGGGCGCCACAGACTGCGGGAGCACGAGCTGCGCCTTCACCGTTGCGAGCTTGTCGGACAAGCTATAGGCGGTGATGCCGTAATAGCGGCCGCTCTCGCTCGTCTTGACGCGCGGCGTGAGGGTCACGAGCCCGTCAGAGACGGCGGGCGCGCAGGCAAAGCGCCCCTGCGAGCGCACTACCTCGTCTGCCGAGCTGGCTCCTGCCTGCCACAGGTAGCACGAGGAGTTCTCCGTTGTGCGCGAGCCCGAGGTGGCCGGCATCACGAGCCACACCACGCTCGAGCCCGAGCACACGAAGCTCGGCGGGTCGTAGTCTGCATCCGCCTCCCAGAGCGTGGAGGGCGTGCCCATGGTGCCATCGCTCAGGAGCGAGGCGGCAAAGAGCTTCCAGTCGCGCGTCACGATGTCCAGCTCGCACCAGGCAAACACCGAGTCAGAGCAGCGCGCATCATACACGGCAAAGTTACCGCCCGCCTGCGAGGCAGCCACGAACGTGGCCGAGGTGCCCGAAGACACCGAGAAGGCGCCGGCCACCGTCATGGGGTTGGCGCCCTCGCCCGGAGCCACGAACGGCTTCCAGGCGCCCTCGGAGGGACGCAGCACCGAGCCAAACGGCAGGCTCCATGAGCCCGCCTCGGTAAGTGCCGTGGTGCCCTTGTCCTCGTTGGCCTCCTCGTAGGCGCCTTGGATGTCGCCCGAGCCCACCACATAGGCAGCCTGCCCGCTCTCCACCACCACGGGCTCCTTGGCACTCTGCTCGCCCGAGTTGCCCGAGCACGAGGCGAGCGCCGAGATGGCCACCGTGGCGCCGGCCGCCACCGTGGCGCCTTTCACAAACCCGCGGCGGCTTATGGAACGCAGCTGCTCAAACATGGTTACGCCACGGCGCTCGCGGCGGCCTTCATCTGCTCGCTCGCCTCAACGAGGGCGTGCGAAAGCTGGTCGGCGCAGGAGGTCTTGCGCGGGCCGCAGGTGTTGCCGGCAAGAATCCCGGCGATCTCGTCCACGGAGTGCCCCACCACGAGCTTGGAGATGGCCTTGAGGTTGCCGTTGCAGCCGCCCTCAAACGAGACGCTCTCGATGGTGGAGCCGTCGTCGGCAAGCTCAAGGTGAATCATGCGGGCGCAGACGCCACGCGGGCGATAGTCAAAACTAGCCATAGCTACTCCTTAGGCCTCAAAGCTCAGCTGCTCGAGGCGGTCAAATACGGTGTCTATGCGGGTCAGGAAATCCCACGGGTCAAAGATCTCGTCAAGCTTCTCGGCGCTCACCGTGCACTCCGGATCGGCCTCGAGGCGCTCGCGCAGGTTGGGGCCGTCCTGCGCGGCGTGCACGTCGTCCCACACGGCCATGGAGTTGCGCTGCACGATCTTGTAGGCCTCCTCGCGCGTGATGCCCGTGTCCACGAGGGCGAGCAGCACCTTGGACGAGAAGATCAGGCCACGGGTGAGGTTGAGGTTCGCCTCCATGCGCGCCGGGTACAGGATGAGGCCATCCACGATGCGGATGAGGCAGTGGAACATGTGGTCGAGCGCGATGAAGCTGTCGGCCTGCGCCACGCGCTCGGCGGAGCTGTGCGAAATGTCGCGCTCGTGCCACAGGGCCACGTTGTCAAAGGCAACCTGGGCGTTGGCCTTCACCACGCGAGAGAGGCCGCAAACCTTCTCTAGCGTGATGGGATTGCGCTTGTGCGGCATGGCGCTGGAGCCCTTCTGACCCTTGCGGAACGGCTCCTCAGCCTCAAGGGTGTCGGTCTTCTGAAGGTTGCGGATCTCGGTCGCGATGCGGTCGCACGTGGCTGCCACCGTGGCGAGGACGCCGGCAAGGTAGGCATGGTGGTCGCGGCTGATGACCTGCGTGGAGAGCGGGTCGTGCACGAGGCCCAGGTGCTCGCAGACGTACTCCTCCACAAACGGCTCAATGGAGCTGTAGGTGCCCACCGCGCCCGATATGGCGCCAAAGGCCACGTTCTTGCGCGCGTCAATGAGGCGGTCGAGGTCGCGCTTGAGCTCCCAGGCCCAAGAGCCGAACTTCATGCCAAAGGTCATGGGCTCGGCGTGGATGCCATGGGTGCGGCCAACGCAGAGGGTGTCGCGTTCCTCGAAGGCACGGCGCTTGCAGATCTCGCCCAGCCTGCGGCAGTCCTCGATGAGGATGTCGGTGGCCTGGGTGAGCTGGTAGCACAGGGCGGTGTCGCCCAGATCGGAGCTCGTCATGCCGTAGTGCACCCAGCGGCTCGGCTTGGGCTCGTCGGCGCTCACCTCGGCGTCGATGTAGGAGCCCATGTTGGTGAGGAAGGCGATGACGTCGTGGTTGGTCACGGCCTCGATCTCGTCAACCTCGGCCTTGTTGAACTTCGCGTGCTCGCGAATCCAGGTAGCCTCCTCGCGCGTGATACCAATCTTGCCGAGCTCGGCCTGAGCCTCGCAGGCCAGCACCTCGATCTCCTGCCACACGGCGTACTTGTTCTCGAGGGAGAAGATGTGGCCCATCTCGGGACGGGTATAGCGATCGATCATGTGGGCTCCTTTTCCTTGCTCGTTGCCCGCTACAACCTCTCTATTGTGCCATTTTGCGGAGCAGATGTCGTTTCACGTGAAATAAGCGGACCCGCCGTGCCTCGCCACAAGAAAAGGCCCCGTTGCCGGGGCCCCAACTCTCATG
>Cebus_capucinus_imitator_PRJNA485217_SSR047__coassemble_1733_pt1 | contig 9885 bp, 6 predicted proteins | sample Cebus_capucinus_imitator_PRJNA485217_SSR047__metabat2_low_PE_015 | metagenome-assembled genome bin Cebus_capucinus_imitator_PRJNA485217_SSR047 | reverse complement strand
ATAGAGACCAGATAGATGATCAGCGTCCCCCACACGTCTTGAGCTCCACGCCATAGATGTCGCCCAGCTCTATGTTGTTGGGCTTGACGAGGAAGGGGTGCAGCGGCAGCACGCGGGTGAGTAGATCGCGCTCGGCATCCACCACGATGCGCACGCCACGGCCGAGCTTGCGCTCCATGATGCGCTCGTACATGTCGCCGGGAAGCGTTGAGGGCACGGAGCCCGAGATGACGAGCGTGTCGCCCTCGCCCAGGACATCGAGCTTGGCGTAGAGCTCCTCCACGTTTGCGTCGGTGATGCGCGGGCCCTGGCCGTTGAGCTCGGTCTCCTCGTTGGACTTGATCTTGGCGTTGATGCGGCTCATACCCTCGGCGACCTCGATGAAATCGGCCTCGATGCCGGCCTCGCTCACGCGGCGCGCGATCTCGGTACCCGTAAAGCCGGCAAGAAAGCCCAAGGCACGGCTCTTGTGGCCGAGGTTGCCGAGCACGATGGAGACGTTGATGCCCTTGCCACCCGGCAGGATCTGCTCGTAGGAGGTGCGGTTGATCACGCCCAGGCGCATGTCGTCAACGCGCACGATGTAGTCGAGCGAGGGGTTGAAGGTAACGGTGCAGATCATGCGGGAACCTCCATGACGTTGCTGTAGGCCCTGAAGGCCTCGGGTACGGAGTCGGTGAGGATGGTTGCGTCCGAGAGCTCCGCGAAGGTAACGGACGCGACGAGCCCCAGCTTGGATGCGTCGGCGAGCACGTAGGCGCGCTCGCAGCGCTCCATCGAGACGCGCTTGACGATGGCCTCGGAGCGGTCTGGGGTGGTAAGGCCACCCTCGGCCGTAATGCCGTTGGCGCCCCAAAAGCCCACCGAGAAGTGGTAGCGCGAGAGCGTGTCGAGGGCGTCGGGGCCCACGAGCGCGTCGGTCACGCCCTTGAGCTCGCCACCAATCACGATCACCTGGCAGCCCAGCTCCACGAGGTGAAGCGCGTGGGAGACCGAGCAGGTAACGTAGGTTGCCCGCGTCTGCGCCAAAAGCTCGATCATGGCGCCTGTGGTGGAGCCTGCGTCGATGTAGACGAAGTCGTCCGGACGGACGAGCGAGGCGGCGTAGCGGGCGATGCGGAGCTTCTCGGCCGCGTGCATGCCGGAGCGCTCGGGCAGGGTGAGGTCGCGGGTGACGCTCGAGGTGCCGAGGCGCGTGGCCCCTCCGTGCACCTTGGTGAGCTTGCCGGCCGAGTCGAGTTTCTCGAGGTCGCGGCGCACCGTAGACTCCGAGGTGTCGAGCACCTCGGCCAGCTCCGGAACGCTGGCGCTGCCCCGGCTCGTCACCATGTCGAGGATGCGCGCGTGGCGCTGCTCTGCGAGCACGGCCCTTACGCCTCCTCGGGATAGGAGATGCCCCACTGGCGGCGCAGGCTCGTCATGAGCGCCATGACGTCTTGCGTGTAGGCGATCATCGCGTCTTCGGTGCGGTCTCCCGCAACGGCGCGCTCGAGGTCTGCCACCTCGTAGAGCAGGGCAAAGGCCTCCTCGCCGACGCGAACCTCCTCGCGCTCGCCCGTGGCCGTCCAGGTGATGGTGGCCACATCTGCGCGCGGGTATTCCATGACCTCCACGTAGCACTTGTCAAAGGAGAGCACGGCGCGCTTGGGCTGCTTGGAGTGGAGAGACAGCGTGATGGTGGCAAGCTGCATCTCGGCGTTGCGCATCACGATGCCACTCGTCACGTCCACGCCCGTCTCGCAGGCGTTGGCGACAGAGACGACGTCCTCGGGCTGGCTCACCATGAACAGGCGTGCGAGCGTGAGGGCATAGACACCGATGTCGAGCATGGCGCCACCGGCGAGCTCGCGGTTGTAGAAGCGGTTCTGAGGGTCAAACTCCTTGTAGCTGCCAAAGCTGATCTGGGCGAGGTTCATCTTGCCAAACTCGCCTGCCATGGCGCGGCGGATGAGCTCGCGGTACAGCGGCATGTGCAGGATGGTGGTGGCGTCGATGAGCTGCACGTGGTTGGCATCTGCAAGCGCCATGGCCTCGGCGAGCTCGGCGGAGTTGAGCGTGATGGACTTCTCGCACAGCACGTGCTTGCCGGCGGCAAGGGCGCCGCGCAGGTAGGTGATGTGGGTGTTGTGCGGGGTGGTGATGTAGATGACGTCCACCTCGGGCGATGCGTAGAGCTCCTCGGGCGTGTCAAAGACGTGGGCCACGCCAAACTCCTGCGCAAACGCCTCTGCCTTGGCACGGGTACGGTTCTGCACGGCCACGAGGGCACGGCCGGCGAGCGCGAGCGACTGCGCCATCTGGCGGGCGATGACGCCGCAGCCAATGACGGCCCAGCGAAGCTGCGGAGCCTCAAAGAAGTCTGCCGGGAAGGGCTTGCCTGCCACTGCGGCAAAGGCCTCGGCGGCGGCCACGGCGGCGTCGCGCGGGCCTGTGGGTGCGGACATGCTCGGGGCGCCCCCTTGCGCCTGAGATGCGGTGTTGCTCATGTGAGCCTCCTCCTCTTTGCTCACCGTTGCTCTTCGCCGCACATTCTTGCTCACTTCTGCGTGATTTTGAATGTTTCTGCGTAGAGTTGACCGCGAACGGTCGAATTTTGCCGGTGAGTGGTCATCGGACGCTCACAGTATGCCCGTACTGTGAAGTTCTATGCATCTGTTTGCACGGTTTTGCTTATCAGTGACTGAATTTCTGCCCGCATGCGCGCAGATTGCGGACGATTATGCACGGCTTTGCGTGAATGCGTGCTCACTTTTGCGCATTTGCGCTCATGTGAGGTGCGGCGAGGAATGACGTTGCTGGCGGCACCCCTGTCCCAAGCCGAGGGGCGGCATAGAGCTTCGTTCGGGTCACTTGCTTCGCAAGTCCCTCGGCCCTCACTCCACTCTATGCCGCCCCTCGGCCTACGTTATTCCTGCCGCCCCGGCGTTGCTTCCGAGGGCGCCTCCTCAACATTGCGGCCAAGCTCCTCGTCCCAGGCGCGCAGAGTGGTCCAAATCTCGTGCGCCACGTCGGCGGGGATGCCGCTCACGGCGGCGATGCCTTCCTCGCTCGCCTCGCGCAGGCGCTTCATGGAGCCAAAGGCACGGCGCAGGGCCCGCTTGCGCTTCTCGCCCACGCCGGGGATCTCATCCAGGATGGAGACGGTCATGGCCTTGTCGCGGAGCTCGCGGTGGAAGGTGATGGCAAAGCGGTGCGCCTCATCTCGCACGCGTTTCACGAGGTAGAGCGAGGCGGAGCCGCTGGGCAGCACCACCGGCATGTCGTCCCAGGGCACAAAGAGCTCCTCGTCCGACTTGGCGAGACCCGCCATGGGGATGTCGAGCCCAAGCTCGCCCAGCTGCTTGATGGCAGCCGTGAGCTGGGGCTTGCCGCCGTCGAGGATGAGCAGGTCGGGACGGGAGCCAAAGCGCTCGTCGGCCATGCGCTCGGGGCCGTAGCGGCGCGCGAGCACCTCGGTCATGGAGACAAAGTCGTTGGCCTCGTCGAGCTCCGCGCGGATCTTGAAGCGGCGGTACTGACTCTTGTCGGGCTGGCCGGCGGTAAACACCACCATCGAGGCCACCGTGTGCTTGCCATGGATGGTCGAGATGTCGAAGCACTCGATGCGCATGGGTGGCTCGTCGAGCGCAAGGGCACTCTCGAGCTGGAGCAGCGCCTCGTTGGTGCGCTTGTCCTCGTAGCCCGTGCGCAGCTCGTAGCGCGCGAGGTAGTGGTGGGCGTTGTTGGTGGCCATCTTGGCGAGCTCGGCCTTCTGCCCGCGCTGGGGCACGTGGAGCTCCACCTTGCGGCCACGACGGGCAGAGAGCCAGCCCTCGAGGGTCTCGGCGTCCGCGATGGCCACCGGCACGCACACCTCGAGCGGAAGATCGCTCGTTTGGTCGTAGTAGCGCTTGAGGAAGGAGCTCGCGAGCTCCTCCTCGCCCACGTCGAGGCCCTTGTCGAGCACAAACTCGCAGGTACGACTCACGCGCCCCTCGCGCACCACAAACACGCAGGCGCCGGCGATGGTCTCCTCGCGCCAAAACGCGATGACATCGACGTCTTGCGCGCGACTGAGCACCACGCGCTGCTTGTCGTCCAGCCCGTCAATCACGGCCAGGCGACGCTTCACGCGGGCGGCACGCTCGAAGTCGAGGTTGGCCGCGGCCTCGGCCATCTCGGCACGAAGGGCCTCCACAAACTCGCCGCGGTGCCCTGCCAAGAAGCGCTCCACCTGAGCCACGTGGCCGGCATACTCCTCGGGCGTGATGCAGCCAGCGCACACGCCGGGGCCACGGCCCACGTGGTAGTCAAAGCAGGGACGGCCATGCTCGGCCTGGGCCAGGGCCACGACGTCGGTCTGCTCGGGATGGGCGGCGATCTGGCGACGCACGCGCTTCCACTCGGCACAGGTGGCGACGCACAGGGGCATCACCTTGCGCACCACGTCAATGGTGGCGCGGGCCGCGCGGGCGTCGGTGTAGGGGCCAAAGTAGCGGGTGTCTGCGCGGTGCTTCTCGCGCGTGTACTTGATGGCGGGGAAGACGTCACCCTTGGTGAGGGCGATGTAGGGGTAGCTCTTGTCGTCCTTGAGGTCCACGTTGAAGGGCGGGCGGTACTGGTGGATGAGGTTGATCTCCAGCACGAGGGCCTCGTGCTCAGAGCCCACCACCACATAGTCGAAGCTCTTGGTTGCGGCCATGAGGCGCGGCACCATCGGGCGCTCGTCTGAGAGCTGCACGTACTGGCGCATGCGGGCGCGCAGGTTCTTGGCCTTGCCCACGTAGAGCACGTTGCCTGAGCCGTCTTTCCACAGGTAGCAGCCCGGATCGGTGGGCACGAGCGCCACCTGCTCGGCAATGGAGGGCAAGGCGGGGCCTGTGCCTTGCGCGGCGGTGTGGGGCCCGGGGGCGGATGCCGGCTCGCACGCGGGGGCGGCTGCCGGCTCGCACGCGGGGGCTTGGGGCGAGGCCGGGGCGACCGGCTCGCACGCGGCGGCGTGGGGTGCAGCTGGGGCGACGGCTTGCGTGGCGGGCGCCGACTCGCACGCAACCTCACAACCCGCCGACTCGGCAACGGAAGGCGCAGCCAGTCCCTCGCCCATGCGCTCATTAGCCATATGTCCTCCCCCACCTGGTCTCTCACGGCACCCGATTCTAAAGAATCACGCGCCAAACCACCAGGTCACCCCATTTCTCCCCCGCACGCCCATGGGAAGAACTTTGTTGCGCGAAAAGGCGCTTTCCCATTACCCAGGCTCTCCCGCTTGAAAACCCCACCACACCTTCGAAACCACATCTCGGCCAAACACCCCGCTACACCACGAGACCCAACATCCAGGCATGTACATAGCGGTAAATAGCCCGCGCGTTCTCATGCATGGGTGGCTTGCGCGAGGCGGCATGGGCCGCGATTAACCAGCACAACGCATCTACCGGAGCGCTGAGGCTTTCGCTGCATCGAAAGCCCGACTTTTGGCAATTTACAGAGCTCAAACGGCGTCTCTTGAAATTAGTTTGATATTTCATAAGCAATCTACCTGCAGGTTTAAAAAATACACGAAGGGAGCCTTGTTCGAACAGACCAAAAATCAGCCCGGATAATGCCAAAACTCGGCACTTTGATGCAACGCAGAATCAAACGCTCCGGTACGAGGCCTGCCGCTCCCCAAGAGGAAAGGCTGGAAGCCCTCCTCCCAGAGAAGAGCCGCGGCAATTCGCGGGCAGCCCAAGTCCAAGTCGGCGGAAGCAGCAGGCTATGCCGGCGGCGCCAGCTGCCTGCAGCGGCGCAGACGATGCCCGTAACGGCAGTGCACGCCATGCCAGCAGCGGCCCGCCGTTGTGGCGCGGACTACACCAGAGGCGAGCCACAGGATCTCGGGCTGCACCAGGGGCGACATCGAGATGTGACGACAACCGTGCGCCATGCCAGCGGCGGCGTGCTGCGGCGCGGGCTACGCCGGGGACGGCGGGCCGTGGCGACCGTACGCCATGCCAGAGGCGGCGGGCTACGCCAGGGGCGAGCCGCAGCGACTGAACTTTGAGAGGCTGCCCCAACCGATGCCCAGGGCAACACTGTGTGCCTCGACCGTCTTGCCCTCGCCGATGTAGATGCCCACGTGCCCCTTGCGCCACACGATGTCGCCGGGGCGAGCGTTTGCCGTGGTTGCGGGCTTGGTGCACCACTTGGCCTGGCTCTCGGAGTAATGGTCGAGCGAGATGCCCACCTGCGCATAGCAGTACTGCACGAGGCCAGAGCAATCGAACTCGCGCGCAGAGGGGTTGTTGGCTCCCCACACATAAGAGCCGCCCACCATCGAGAGTGCCGCCGAGACAATTGCCTGACGCTCGGACGACGTGGGTTGTTGGGACTCGTCTGACGGCTCTTCCGTAGAGGAGCCAGGCGCGGCATCGGGGCCTTGGGGCGTCTGCGCTCCCCCGCCGCCAGCCTCGCTGCCATCCGCCTCCCCAGGGCCGCCAGGCTCTCGCCCTTGCCCCTGCTCTTGCCGCTCCGCTTCCTCGCGCGCCTGGCGCTCGGCCTCCGCACGCGCCGCCTCCCGCTCGGCCTCCATCGCCTCGCGCACGCGCTCGTCCAGCGAGTCCACATAGGCCTCGGCACGCTCGGCCTGGGCGGTAAGCTCTTCTTGCTGCGCTTGTTGTGAAGCGAGCAGCTCCTGCTGGCTTTCGCGGTCTTGCTCGAGCCCGCGCTTGGCCACCTCAACCGATCCCTTGAGCGAACGCACGTTGTTGATGGCCTGGGCGTCCGAGGCAGCCAACTTGCTCGCATAGGTCACGCGCGCCACAAGCTGCCCAAAGTTGCTCGAGCCAAGCACCACGGAAAGAATGGACGTTCCGCCGTACTTATAGTCTGCAGAGGTCCGCTCTGCCAAGACGTCCTTTGCCTCGGCAAGCTTCTCGGTTTGCGTCTCAATGTCTTGCTCGGCCTGCTCAATGGCAGCGGACGTATGCTCGAGCTGAACCTTGGTGCCATTGAGCTGCTCATTGAGCTCTCCGGCGCGCTCATAGATGGCATCAAGTTCCCGGTTAGCCGCATCAAGCTGCGTCTGGAGCTCGTCTGTGGTGTCGGCATGGGCGGCCACGGGCACGCCCGTGAGCGAATAGAGGGAAAGCGCGGCGGCGAGAGCTGCGGCTGCGGTGCGTCTGACGTTCATGCGGCGCCTTTCGATGTGGCCGGGCGCCACGCAGGCTGGGTGCAGGCGCCAACATATCCGCATGATAGCGCCTCGCTGAGCATGGCCACAGAGCAACGGCGCCCAGCGGTCACAGATACCCGGCCTGCGCATCTCCGCGTGCCCCCGTACGCATGGCAAACACGCGGCACCAGACAGGCAATACGGTTGATCGTCCGGGCCAGACAGGCAATACGGTTGATCGTCCGGGTTGCAGACGAGTGATACGGTTGATTGTCCGCGGCCAGCCGTCCGGGTTGCCCCAGCCGGAACGGCAGGAAAGCGAGATGCGGCAGCAGGTGGGCTCCGGGGCTTCCGCGAGCGCTCAGACAGGCGATACGGTTGGTCGTCCGCGGTTGCAGTCGACAGACAGGCGATACGGTTGGTCGTCCGCCTCCGAGCGCTCACAGGCGACAGACAGACGATACGGTTGGTCGTCCGCACGCGGTTGGTCATCCGAACGCACCCCGCGTGCCGGACGTCCGCGCGCAAACCGGCGCCTCGTAACAAGCGCGCATTAGAAGCGTGCTAGGCTGGGGGCAAACGTCGATTGAAGGGATACGCATGGAGGTTCGGCAGAGCACATCGGCACAGATCAGGGCCCGGGGCGAGATAAGCCGAGAGGCTCGCAAGCAGGCGCATGAGGCGCTCACGAGCATCGCTCGCGACACCCGCGCCCAGCTCGCCCACGCCGCCGACGCAACCCGCACCTCCGAGCGCATCCATGAGCTCGCTGCCGAGGTGAGCGACTTCGTCATCGCCCAAAGGCGCTGGTTCCACGCACATCCTGAGCTCGGCTACCAGGAGTTTGAGACCACGGAGCACATTGTCCGCGAGCTCGCGGCGCTGGGCATCCCCTACACGAGGCCTCGCGAGACGGGCGTGGTGGCAACCATTCGCGGCACCATGCCAGGCGCCTACGCCCCAGACGGCACCCCGCGCCGCCGCCTCATGCTGCGCGCCGACATCGACGCCCTGCCCGTAACCGAGCAGACCGGCCAGCCCTTCCAGTCCACACACCCCGGCCTCATGCACGCCTGCGGCCACGACTGCCACGCGGCCATGCTCTTGGGCGCGGCCAAGCTGCTCACGGCGCTCTCGGACGAGCTCGCCGGCGAGGTGCGCCTCGTGTTTCAGCCCGCCGAGGAGGGCGGCGACGGCTCCAAGAAGATGATTGCCGCCGGCGTACTCGAGGGCGTGGACGGCGTCTATGGCACGCACATCTGGAGCGACGTGCCCGCGGGCAAGGTGTCGCTCGAGGCAGGGCCGCGCATGGCCGCCACCGACTGGTGGCGCATCGACGTGACCGGTCGCGGAGCCCATGGCGCCATGCCCAACCAGGGCGCCGACGCCGTGCTTGCGGGAGCCGCCATCGTGCAGAGCCTGCAGGCCATCGTGGCGCGCAACATGAGCCCCTTTGAGCCCGCCGTGGTGACGGTGGGCCAGTTCCACGGCGGCACGGCCCGCAACGTCATGGCTGGCAGCGCCTGGATGGAGGGCACCGTACGCACCTTCCACGAGGCCGCGCACAGGCGCATCCCGCAGCTGCTCGAGCGCATGGCGCAAGACACGGCGGCCGCCTACGGCTGCACCGCCACGCTCACCTACGAGGTGGCCCACTCCACCGTGGTAAACGACGAGCACGCGAGCGCGCTTGCCGCGCGGGCCGCACGCGAGGTGCTCGGCAAAGACGCCGTGGTGACCTACCAGGGCTCCATGCCGGGCGAGGACTTCTCCGAGTATCTCAAGCGTGTGCCCGGCGTGTTTGTGTTCTTGGGATCTGGCACCTCAGACCCGCGCGGCAAGGTGTGGCCGCAGCACAGCTGCCGCTACGACCCCGACGAGCGCGTGCTCGTGCGCGGCAGCATACTCGCTGCCCAATACGCCTGCGACTTCTTGGCGGAGGGATAGGCCTCGCTACGCCCCAACGCCCCCGCAGAGCGCGACGCATCGCATAACAACGAAGGCGCCAGAACCCACCCGGGCTCTGGCGCCTTCTCATACGCATGCACTGGCCACAAGCAAACGCGGCCGCAAGGGATCGCCATTGCAGGGAATCCGCCGCAGCAGCCCCTACTCGCGCTCCTCGCCCGAGGTGAGGCGCTCGTACATCACGGCGTTGGCGGCGAGCTCGGCCGCGTCGTCGAGCGGGTCAAGCTCGGCCGTGCCGTACTTGCGCTCGAGGGCACGGGCAAGCAGAAAATCTGCCACGCCGGGGTTCTTGGGCAGCAGAGGCCCATGGATGTAGGTTCCCACCACGTTCTTGTAGAGGCACCCCTCCTCGCCCGTCACGCCGTCGTTGCCGTGGCCGTGCACCACCCGACCCAGCGGCTCCACGCCCGTGCCCAAGTGCGTGCGCCCGCCGTGGTTCTCGTAGCCCACGATGGGCTGCGCCGAGATGCGGCTCTCGATGGCGATGTTGCCGATAAGGCGCGGCATGCCGCGGTCGGTGTAGAGGTCAACGAGCGAGAGCCCCTCCACCTTCTCGTCACCCATGAGGTAGGAGTGGCCCAGCAGCTGGTAGCCGCCGCACACGGCCGCAAGCACCCCGCCGTCTTCCACATAGGAGGCCAGCTCCGGGCGCACCGAGAGCAGGTGCTCGCACACGATCTTTTGCTCGCGGTCGGAGCCGCCGCCAATAAAGGCGATGTCAACGTCGGAGAAGCTCGGGCGGTCGTCAATGTGCACCTCGCGCACCTCGCAGCCCAGCCCTCGCC
>Cebus_capucinus_imitator_PRJNA485217_SSR047__coassemble_1595_pt1 | contig 11480 bp, 11 predicted proteins | sample Cebus_capucinus_imitator_PRJNA485217_SSR047__metabat2_low_PE_015 | metagenome-assembled genome bin Cebus_capucinus_imitator_PRJNA485217_SSR047 | reverse complement strand
TGATATTATGGAATGGATTTTTGTTGTTCTTGCAGGTTTATTAGAAGTTTTGAGCATAAATTACATGAATAAATGGCAGATTAAAAAGAGTGCTTTTTTAGTTGTAAAAATGATATTAGCCTTTGGTACTAGCTTAGTTTTACTGAATTTAGCACTTAGAACTTTGTCGATGAGCATTACGTATGCTGTTTGGTCGGGCATTGGTTCAGTAGGCGGTGTGGCTGTCGGTATTTTAAAATATGGTGAAAGTGCAAATTGGCGACGTTTAGTGTGTATTTGTATGATTTTATTTTCCGTAGTAGGTTTAAAGCTGATTTCTTGATTTAAAAAATTTATTTTTTTGTAGACACTTCTTTTCTTTGTGGATATAATATGTATTTGTATCTAAAAAATAGAGAGGTGTTTTTTTATTGTCTAGTGCGGAAAATCATTTGAAATCTTTTAGCATAGGAATAAAGGAGCAGTACGCTGCCCGATTGATATTTTTTATATCTGGTTTCGGCTTTTCTACTTGGGCTCCGATGATACCGATTATAAAAGAGAAATTGAATATTGGCTCTGATGTAATTGGTTTACTTATTTTATGCATCGGTGTAAGTTCCTTTTTGATAATGCCTATTGCGGGAATTTTTGCTCAAAAATTTGGCTGTAAAAATGTTTTGCGCTCCCGAAGATACCAGTGACCCTTATTAAACGCCAGAAGGTTGTACTTTTCGGTAAGTGGCATGCTTGCATGGTGTGCCAGGCGTGTTCATGCCAGACAGAATAAGATACACGCTACGTTTACCAGCTAGTTTGCGCATCAACTCTCAAAACAATGCATAATCATGTAACTTTATATACTATAACTTTGAACACATTACCAGTAGGTAACAACCGTTCCTCCACCGTTAGCAGATAAAGCCTACACATCTCGGCGCTCTTTTACTAACATACCAAACGTTCTTGTCCTCACGATTCCTAACTGAACAGGAGGTAGGGAATGGTAGGAATTGTCCTAGCAAGTCATGGCGACCTTGCGGCGGGCATCAGGCAGACGGGCTCGATGGTCTTTGGCGACCAAGAGGCCGTTGCGGTTGTGAGCCTCGAGCCGTCCATGGGCCCGGATGATTTCAGGGCCAAGCTCGAAGAGGCTGTTGCCGGCTTCGAGGACCAGGAGCAGGTGCTGTTCCTGGTGGATCTGTGGGGAGGCACGCCGTTCAACCAGACGACGGCCTTCATGGACGGTCACGACAGCTGGGCGGTTGTCACCGGCCTTAACCTGCCGATGCTGGTAGAGGCCTACTCTGCCCGCTTCGACGCGTCCAACACCGCTCACGACATCGCCAAGCACCTCGTGGTCGAGGCGCGCAAGGGCGTTCGCGTGAAGCCCGCCGATCTCGAGCCTGCCGAGCCCGAGGCTCCGGCTGCCGCGCCTGCGGCCGCCCCCGCCGGCGCCATCCCGCCGGGCACCGTGCTCGGCGACGGCCACATCAAGATCGCGGCCGTGCGCATCGACACGCGCCTGCTCCACGGCCAGGTGGCCACCGCCTGGACCAAGCAGGTCAACCCCACCCGCATCATCGTGGTCTCCGACGGCGTTGCCCACGACGAGCTGCGCAAGACCATGATCGAGCAGGCGGCGCCTCCGGGAGTGCCGGCCAACGTGGTGCCCATCTCCAAGATGGTCGAGGTCTCCAAGGACGTGCGCTTTGGTGCCACCCGCGCCTTCTTGCTGTTTGAGAACCCGCAGGACCTGCTTGCCTGCATCGAGGGCGGCGTTGACATCACCGACGTCAACATCGGCTCGATGGCCCACTCCGTAGGCAAGGTCGTCGTCAACAGCGCCGTTGCCATGGGCCCCGAGGACATCGAGTGCATCGAGAAGCTCAAGAGCCTCGGCGTGAAGTTTGAGGTGCGCAAGGTTCCGTCCGACGCCTCCGACAACATCGACGAGATGCTGGCAAAGGCCAAGGCCGAGCTAGCCGCCACTGCATAAGAGAGGGAGGGACCAATGTCGCCCATTACGATTCTGCTTATCGTCATCGTCGCCCTGCTTGCGGGCATGGAGGGCGTTGTTGACGAGTTCCAGTTCCACCAGCCGCTGGTGGCCTGCACGCTCATAGGCCTCGTTTCCGGGCATCCGGCCGAGGGCATCATGCTCGGCGGCTCGCTCCAGATGATGGCCCTGGGCTGGGCCAACATCGGCGCCGCCATCGCCCCGGACGCCGCGCTTGCCTCTGTGGCCTCCGCCATCCTGATGGTGCTCGCGCTCTCCGACGGCACCACCGACACCCAGACGGCCATCTCCACCTCCATCGCCGTCGCCGTGCCGCTGTCTGTGGCTGGCCTGTTCCTCACGATGATCTGCCGTACGCTGGCCATCTCCATTGTCCACTTCATGGACTCCGCCGCCGAGCGTGGTGACTTTGGCGCCATCGAGCGCTGGCAGGTTATCGCCATCGTCATGCAGGGCGTCCGCATCGCCATCCCGGCTGCTGCCCTATGCTTTGTCTCGCCTGAGGTGGTCACCGGTGCCCTCGGCATGATGCCCGAGTGGCTCTCCGGCGGCATGACCGTCGGCGGCGGCATGGTCGCTGCCGTGGGCTATGCCATGGTCATCAACATGATGGCCACCAAGGAGGTCTGGCCGTTCTTTGCTCTGGGCTTCTGCATCGCTGCCATCTCCCAGCTCACGCTCATCGCCCTGGGCGCCATCGGCGTCTCGCTCGCTCTTCTCTACCTCGGCCTCAAGGAGACTGCTAGGCAGGGTGGCGGCAACGGCGGCGGATCGGGCGACCCGCTCGGCGACATCCTGAACAACTACTAGGCCACGAAGGGAGAAGATCATGGCAGACAAGATTACGCTTACCAAGTCTGATCGCCTCGCGGTCGCGTTCCGCCACCAGTTCCTTCAGGGCTCGTGGAACTACGAGCGCATGCAGAACGGCGGCTGGTGCTTCTCGATGATCCCGGCGATCAAGAGGCTCTACTCCTCCAAGGAGGACCAGGCCGCGGCACTCAAGCGCCACATGGAGTTCTATAACACCCACCCCTACGTCTCTGCCCCGGTCTTGGGCGTTACCCTCGCCCTTGAGGAGGACCGTGCCAACGGTGCGCCCGTTGACGACGTCACCATCCAGGGCGTGAAGGTGGGCATGATGGGCCCGCTCGCCGGCGTTGGCGACCCGGCCTTCTGGTTCACCCTTCGCCCGATCCTGGGCGCGCTCGGCGCCTCCATGGCCATGGAGGGCAATCCCATGGGCCCCATCCTGTTCTTTGTGCTGTGGAACGTCATCCGCATGGCCTTCCTGTGGTACACGCAGGAGTTTGGCTACAAGGTGGGCACTGAGATCACCAAGGACCTCTCTGGCGGCCTGCTCGGCAAGATCACCGAGGGTGCCTCCATCCTGGGCATGTTCATCATCGGCTCGCTGGTTCAGCGCTGGGTGTCCATCTCTTTCACCCCGGTTGTCTCCACCGTCACGCAGTCTGAGGGCGCCTACATCGACTGGGCCAACCTGCCCGCCGGCGCCGACGGCATCAAGCAGGCGCTGACGATGTACAACAGCATCGGCGGCACCGCGCTCGACGTGAACAAGGTCACCACGCTCCAGGCCAACCTCGACTCGCTCATCCCGGGTCTGGCCGCCGTGTGCCTGACGCTTCTGTGCTGCAAGCTCCTCAAGAAGAAGGTCAGCCCCATCGTCATCATCCTGGCGCTCTTCGCCGTGGGCATCATCGGCCGTCTGCTTGGCTTCATGTAAGGGCACTGCGCGTGCGTCTGTGACGCTTGCGACTAGGCATGTGCCTGACGCTTCGAGCCGCATCCTGCTATCGTGGGGTGCGGCTCTTTTCATGTCGAGAGGGGTGCGGGCGAGCGGTGGCCGCGCGTCTGTGCCGCGCGCACGCCCGTGCCGGCAGCGGGCCCGCGTGCGTGCTCGTGCGCGCGTTGGCCGCCCGTGCCGACTGTGTGCTGGGCATCATTGCGAGAGGGGATTGAGATGGCTCAGGTTCAGTCTCAGAACAGCTCCGTGGAGTTCACCTGCCGCGCGAGCTCCTATAACGGTATGCCCACGCAGGGCAACGTCATGGTAGGCAACCATGCCTTTGAGTACTACAACGAGAAGAACCCGCAAGACTACATCCAGATTCCGTGGGACGAGGTTGACTACGTTTCTGCCGAGGTGATTGCCAGGAGGGCCATCACCCGTTTTGCCATCTTCACCTACAAGAACGGCCACTTCACCTTCTCTGCCCGCGACAACAAGGCCTGTCTGCGCGCCATTCGCGAGCACGTTGACGAGAGCCGCCTCGTGCGCTCGCCCAACTTCATGCAGGTGCTCGTCACTGGCGTGAGGGCCATTCCCCATGCGCTTGCTGGCCTGTTCTCCAAGCGCGTGCGATAGGCGCGCGGTCTGGGGGCTCATGCGCCCACATGGTGGCGGCTTCGGTTGTGTCGTTCCGGGCTCAAGCAGCCCTCGCCTCGCTGCGGAACTCGCCCAGAGCGATACAACCGAAGCCAACTTGCTGATAGGCCATAGCCCACAGCGTGTAGGCCCTGGGACATTCGCTCTGGGCGAGTTCCGCAGCGCGAAGCGCGAGGACTGTCTGAGCCCAGAGTGAACGTCCCGGGGCCACCCCCCCCCCTCGCAAGCGCAAGGCGCGAGAGGCGAGCGAAGCACTTTGCAGATACTCTGATGCACGTGGCGCAGGGCTTGGGCTAAGTGCTAAACTGAGCCATTGCATGAACGTATGAGTCTTGGCGCCCCGCGCCGGGGCGTGGCTAGGAAGAGAGTTTCCAGATGCAGCAGATCAGCACCGCCGAGTTCAAGAACGGCATGGGCCTCAAGATCAAGGACAAGATCTATACCCTCGTCGAGTTCCAGCACGTCAAGCCGGGCAAGGGCGGCGCCTTCGTTCGCTACAAGATCAAGGACCTGCGCTCTGGCAAGGTCATTGGTGACCAGACCTGCAACGCTGGCTCCAAGTTCGATTCCGTCATGCTCTCCACCAAGGAGATGCAGTACCTCTACAACGACGGTGATAACTACTACTTCATGGACATGGAGTCCTACGAGCAGATTCCCGTGCCGGCCGACTTCATCGCCGACAACGCCAAGTGGCTCAATGAGAACGACACCTGCCAGCTCATGTATGCCGACGATGACCTGCTGACGGTGCAGCCGCCCATGTTCATCGAGGTCGAGATCACCGAGACCGACCCGGGCTTCAAGGGCGACACGGTTCAGGGCGGCAGCAAGCCGGCCACCGTTGAGACCGGCGCTCTGGTGCAGGTTCCGATGTATCTCAACGTGGGCGACGTTGTGCGCATCGACACCCGCGAGGGCAAGTTTGTCGCTCGCGTCTAGCAAAGTTGTGGCCGCGTGTCGCTCCCGGCGCGCGGCTTACTAGGTACGTGCGCGGGCGGCGCCGCCGTTCCCGCGTTGGGCTAAAGGGTTTTTCCGGAAAGGACGCCTCATGAGCAACGAGCTGAGAATCGCCGGTATGGGCGTGTCGCACGGCGTGGTCTCCACGATTGTGGCTGCCGCTGCCGAGAAGGTTGAGGGCGTGGCCTCCATCTACGGCCAGGACATCGCCTCGGGCCTCATCGCCATGCTCACCTCCAAGCCCCAGCCCACCCAGAACGCCGTTGAGTGCGAGGTTGCCGAGGACGACTCTCTCGTCATCACCGTGCGCCTCGTGGTGTTCTTCGGCTACCCGTTCACCAAGCTCGCCGCCGAGGTGCGTGACGCCGTCTCTGCTGCCGTGGACGCCCAGATTGGCGTGCGCGTCTCCAAGATCGACGTCTGCATCGATGAGCTCGTTTTCCCCAAGGAGTAGCGTCTTGTCCCGTACTTCCCATCGCATCTATGGGCGCACGCTCGCCCGTTCCCAGGCGCTGCAGCTGCTGTTTCAGGCCGAGGTAACCGACCGCGCGGTCGATGACGTTCTGGCTGGCGAGTATGCGCTTTCTAACGGCCCGCTTGACGAGTTTGGCGAGAGCCTCGCCCGCGGCGTGGGTTCGCACATCATCGAGCTTGACCGCGTACTGGCCCATTCTGCGCGCAACTGGGCGCTTTCCCGCATGTCGGGCGTTGACCGCAACCTTTTGCGCATCGCCCTCTACGAGATGCTCTATCTCGACGAGATTGATACCGCCGTGTGCATCTCCGAGTGCGTTGAGCTGGCCAAGGCCTTTGGTAGCTCCGACGAGTCCTCTCGTTTTGTGAATGGCATTCTTGGTCGCATCGCCGCCCAGGTTGCCGAGGGCGTCGACGTGGTTGAGGATGCCCGTCGTCTGGATGCCGAGGAGGCCGCTGCCTTTGAGAAGGCCTATGCGGCTGACTATGCCCAGCTGTATGGCGAGCCTGAGGCTGGCGAGGGTGACGCCGAGGCTTTCGTGGATGTCGAGGGCGAGTCTGCGGACGTGGAGGCTGCCGGTGAGGCCGAGCCTGCCTTCGCAGATGCTGCCGAGGCCGGTGCCTTTGACTGGGACTCTGTGCCTGCCGTTGCCAGCTCGGATGAGGCCGAGTAGGCATGGCAGCCAAGCCTGATGTTTCGGGATACGAGCGCTTTAGCGATGTGACGAGCCGCCTCGACGAGATCGTCTTGGCCGTGCGCGACAAGAACACGCCGCTAGAGCGCTCGCTCGATTTGTTTGACGAGGCCATTGCCCTCGGTACCCGTGCGGTTGACCTTGTGGACAAGGCGGCCTTCTCGCCCGAGGAGCGCGAGCGTCTGGTTGAGGTTGACCCCAGGGGGGAGAGCGCCTCTGCTGAGGGTGCGGCGCCTGCAGATGGCACCGCTGTCGGCGCTGCCGGTGCGCAAGCGGATTCTGAGGCCGCACTCGCTGCCTCCGAGGGCCCTGCGTCCTCCGAAGCCTCCGCTGAGGACGCCTCTGCCACCCCCGCCACCCCCGCCTCCCAGGACAGGGCCTAATGGCGCGTCGTCGCTTGGACGAGGAGCTTGTGGAACAGGGCTTCTTTCGCACAACCGGAGACGCCATGCGTGCCGTTATGGCCGGCGACGTCTCTGGCCCCTCCATGCGCTATACCTCTGCCGGCACGCAGGTGCGTCCGGGTTGCGAGCTGCACGTGCGCGGCTCGCTTCCGTATGTGAGTCGCGGCGGCCTCAAGCTCGAGCGCGGCCTCGACGCCTTTGGCGTGGACCCGACGGGTCTTGCCTGCCTCGACGTGGGTTGTTCCACGGGCGGTTTTACGGATTGCTTGCTTGCGCGCGGTGCTGCCAGCGTGCTCTCCGTTGACGTGGGCTACGCCCAGTTTGACTGGTCGCTGCGCCAAGATGCTCGCGTTGAGCTGCTCGAGCGCACCAACATTGTGGACGTACCGACGCCCGAGCGTGCGGGCACCATCGACCTTGCCGTGTGTGACGTCTCGTTTACCTCCGTGCTTACCGTGCTCCCCGCCGTGTGCGAGCTCTTGGGGCCGCATGGGCGCTTCCTCACCCTCGTGAAGCCTCAGTTTGAGGCCTCGCGCGACGAGGTGGGCGAGGGTGGCATCGTTCGTAGTGCGAACGTGCGGGCTGCCGCGCTGCGGCGCGTGGCAGGCGCGCTCAATGCGTGTGGCCTTGCCGTGACGGGCTCCTGCGCGAGCCCCATCACGGGTGCCAAGGGAAACCACGAGTACCTGCTTTTGGGATGCCGCGCCTCCGAGCCCGTTGAGCTCGACCTCGATGCGCTCGCGCAGGAGGCATAGGGCAGGCTGCCGTATGCGGGTGGCCTGAGCCGCCGCCCAGCTCAACGCCCTCGCCCGCGAGTCCTCGCTATACAGTCCGCGCGTACTCTTCGCAAACACGCCCGCCGTCTTTCTCTGCAAGCCCTCCCGCCGCCTCGCTCCGCAAAAGCGCCAATGTGGTTGCTCGGCGGTAATCTGCATTGCGCAGGGGCATGATGCTACACTCTTAGTACGTGAGACGACAGTCTGAGGGGAGTGCTGCGTGAAGGTTCTTCTTGTTCCCAACTACTCGCGGCCCGACGCTGTGCAGGCGGCAGCCACGCTCGAGGTGTGGCTTGGCCATGAGGGCGTTGAGGTTGTGTGGGCGCACGACAAGAAGCGCGAGCCGCATCGCGTGTGCGACCCAGAGGGCTGCTCGCTCGTGGTTTCGCTCGGCGGAGACGGCACCTTGCTGCGTGCTGCCCACATCGTGGGATACCGCGAGATTCCCGTCCTCGGGCTTTCCTTTGGGCACCTCGGCTTTCTGACGGGAGCCGGCTCCGACAAGGTGGTCGAGGCCGTGGCGCGCGCCCTTGCGGGCGAGATGCACCAGTCCCGGCGCGCCACGCTCGATATTGGCGTGACGTTTGATTGCGGCAGCGGCCTTTTGCGCGAGACTCACCACTTTGCGCTCAACGAGCTCGCCCTTACGCGCAGCGGCCTCGGCGACATGATCGAGTTTGACGTTTTTGTCTCGGGTAACAAGATCGACCGTCTGCGTGGCGATGGCTTTGTGGTCTCGACGGCCACCGGTTCCACGGGTTATGCGCTCTCTGCGGGAGGCCCCATCGTCACACCAGACTTCAACGGTATGGTCTGCGTGCCCATTGCGCCGCACACCATCCTCGCCCGTGCCTTCCTCACCTCCGCCTCAGACGTGGTGGAGCTCCAGCTCTCGCCTGATCGTCCGGCGGATAGCTCGGTGTTTGTGGACGGCGAGCTCATTCGCTGCCCCGAGGGCGGCGCCACGCTCGCTTGCACAGTGCGGCGTGGCCCCGGAGATGTCATTTTGTTCGACAACGACAAGGACAGCTTTTACGATTCGGTCTCGCGCGTGTTCTATGGCAACATGCGCAAGAAGCAGTAGCCCCAGCGCGTGCGCGGGGTCAGGCATGTGAGTGGCGGCGAGGCGTGTGCCTTGCCGCTTTGCGTATAGAGACGAGGTAGCGCGGTGATTGACGAGCTGCATGTCAAAAGCGTGGCGCTCATCAAGGAGGCCACCATCTGCCCGGCGCCGGGCCTTACGGTGCTCACGGGCGAGACGGGCGCGGGAAAGACGGCGCTTTTGAGCGCGCTCAAGCTTCTCGTGGGCGAGCGCTCGGATGCGAGCGCGGTACGCGAGGGCGACACGCACCTTTTGGTTGAGGGCCGCGTGTACCTCGGCGCCGACGACACCGACGGGCACGTGGTGCGCCGGCGCGTGGAAGCCGCCGGGCGCGGCAGGGTCAATATCGACGGGCGTATGGCAAGTGTGGGCGAGCTCGCAAGCCGCGTGGGCACCACGGTTGACCTTTGCGGCCAGCACGAGCACCAGCGCCTGCTCACGCCCTCAACGCACGCGGCGCTGCTTGACGCGTGGGCGGGCGAGGCGGCGCAGGCGGCCTTGGCGGCCTATCGTGAGGCGCTTGCGCAGGCGGGCGAGGCGGCCCAGGAGCTAGCGCGCGTGCTCGAGCTGGCGCGCTCGGGCTCGGAGCGGGTGGAGCAGGCGGCCTTTGAGCTCAGGCGCATTGACGAGGTTGGCCCGCAGCCAGGCGAGCTCGAGCAGCTCGAGGAGGCGCTTCCGCGAGCCGAGCATGCCGAGGCCCTGCTGCGGGCAAGCGAGGGGGCGCGTGAGGCGCTGGGCGGCGAGGGCGGTGCCACCGAGGCGCTCTCGAGCGCGGTGGGTGTGCTTGAGGAGGCCTCACGCTATGACGCCGCGCTCTCCACGTTTGCCGAGACGCTCGCCAGCTCGCTCATCGACATCGAGGACGTGGCCTCTGAGCTGCGCAGCTATCGCGATTCGGTGGAGCTCGACCCGGAGGAGCTCGCGCAGATGCAGCAGCGCATGGCTGCGCTCCAAGGCCTCATGCGCTCGTTTGGCCCCACCATGGAGGACGTACTGGCGCGTCGCGAGCAGGCACGCGAGCTCGTGGCTGCGGCGGGGGACTCGGGCGAGGCCGAGAGGCGTGCCCATGCCGCGCTTGAGCGCGCCGAGGCGAAGCTCGCGCACGCGGCAGATGCGCTCGACGCCGTGCGCTCCAAGGCGGCCCCGCGTTTCTCCGCGCTCGTGAGCGAGCAGATGGCGAGGCTCGAGATGGGCTCCGCCTCGCTTGAGGTGTCCATCGAGCGCCGCGAGCGCGCACAATGGGGCCTGCTTGGCCCCAGTCACGTGGAGCTCATGTATCGTCCCGGCTCGGGCCTGAGCGCCCGTCCGCTCAGGCGTATCGCCTCGGGTGGCGAGGTGAGCCGCGTGATGCTGGCGTGCAAGGTGGTGCTCGGTGCCGCCGACGGCTGCGACACGCTTGTCTTTGACGAGGTGGACGCTGGTGTGGGTGGCTCGGTGGCGCGCTCGCTCGCCGCAGTGCTCAAAGACCTCGCCAAGACGCACCAGGTTATCGTGGTGACGCATCTTGCGCAGGTGGCCGTGCAGGGCGAGCGCCATTACCTCGTGGCAAAGCATGCCGGCGCCGGCGGCGTGCCCGAGACCTGCCTCACCGAGATTTCGGGCGAGGAGCGCGTGGCCGAGATCGCGCGCATGCTCTCGGGCGACGTGGGTGAGCTTTCGCTCGAGCATGCTCGCGGGATGCTTGCCGAGGCGGGGAGCTGCTAGCCGCGCACGGCTTTGCGGCTGGGCCCCGGGGTTTGCGTGCGGGTGGAAAAGGGCTGGCGGCCAGGTGGCAGTCGGCCCTTTGTTGTGGCGTACCTGCGCGCGGCGCCGGGGCGCGTGCCGCGAGCCTCACGTTTGCAGCGCGGTTGCGTGCGGGGCGAGACTGCGCCTGCGCGCGGCGCCGGGGCGCGTGCCGCGACCTCTTCCCTAGAGCGTTAGAGCGCGCTCTCGTAAATCGCTCGGCAGTCGTCCTGCGTAAGTTCCATGATGTCGCCGATGGTCTCGCCCTTGTTCTGGCGCAGCGTCTCGAGCAGCGCGGGAATCTGCTGCGCGGTGACGCCCAGCTCGCCCAGGGTGCGCGGCATTCCCAGCGAGGTAAAGAATGCCTGCACGGCGTCGATGGTCGCGAGCACGGCCTGCTGCGTGGCCTCCTTCGTGGGCTTCTCGCCCTGCTCGCACGCGGGCTCAATCCCAAACACGAGACGCCCGAGCGTAAGGAAGCGCTCCGGGGCCGAGCGCCACGCGTAGCGCATCCATGCGGGCGTCACCACGGCAAGTCCCGCGCCGTGGGCAATGCGCGCGTCGTGCGCCGAGAGCTCATGCTCAAGGGCGTGGCACTCCCAGCCGCCTCCGCGGCAGTTGTTGCCTCGTCCACAGCCGGCAAGGCCGCTGTGCGCAAGGGTGCTCGCCCACATGAGGTTGGCACGCGCCTCAAAGCAGCTCGGGTCTGCGAGCGCTCGCGGCACCTCGACCATGATGGAGCGCAAAAGGCCGCAGCACAGCTCGTCTGTTACCGAGACGGCGCCGGCACTCGAAAAGAAGCGCTCCATGATGTGGCTGCACATATCGGTTACGCCGGCGGCCGTTTGGTAGGCGGGCAGCGTGTAGGTGAGCTCTGGGTCGAGAAACGATACCAAGGGGCGGTTGAGAGGGGTGCTCACGCCTCGCTTGAGGCACAG
>Cebus_capucinus_imitator_PRJNA485217_SSR047__coassemble_1556_pt1 | contig 12016 bp, 9 predicted proteins | sample Cebus_capucinus_imitator_PRJNA485217_SSR047__metabat2_low_PE_015 | metagenome-assembled genome bin Cebus_capucinus_imitator_PRJNA485217_SSR047 | reverse complement strand
TGTGGCCAGCACAAAGACGGCGTGGTCGCCTTCTGCGGCGGCGTCTACGGAGTCCAGGAGGCGAAGCCCGGTCTTGGCCGAGGTGGCGCTGGCGATGTTCCAGATGCGGCCGGCGACGTTGCGCGAGATGGGGTCCTCGGCGGCAATGGCCACCTGCGCCTCCTCGAGCACGAGCGCGGCGCGGGCAAAGCCCATGGGGCTCTGCGGGTGCGGGCCTGCGGCGGGCTTGCCTGCCCACACGTGGCGCAGGCGCTCGAGCGCGTCAAACGTGTCGGAGAAGGCGATGCCGTCGGCCAGCATGCCCACGTTCTCCTGGAAGAGCTTCACGGCAGCCTCGGTGTGCACGCCAAAGTAGCCGTCTGCCTCGCCGCACGAGAAGCCCAGCACGTTGAGGGCGTTTTGCATGCAGCGCACGTCGGCGCCGTGGAAGTTGGGCAGGCGCAGGTACAGGGTGCGGTCGCCCATCTCGTAGCACTCGTCCACCAGCACAGACCAGCAAGCGCTGTCTACCTCGCCCGTAAGCGTAAGGCCGTGCTCCACGCGAAAGCGCGCCACGGCGGTGGTGGTGGAGCTGCCAAAGGCCTTCTGCTCGCGCTCGGCCTGGTCAATGTCAAAGCCGAGCTTGGCGAGGCGCTCCTGCACGTCCTCCACCATAACGCCGCTCATGCCCTCACGAATCGGATCCATGTTGCACCCGTCTCACGTTGGTATCAAAACCCTACTAGTATGACGCAGATTGCCCGCGCGTGCCTAGCTTGTGCGCTGAATGAAGAAACTAGCCATAGAGCGGATGAGCTCGCAGGCCTCGGCACTGATGTGCCCCTCGCGCTCGAGCGCAAGCGCGCCTTGCGTGGCGGCCTCGGCCTCGGCCTCGGCACGCACGCGGCAGTGCTCGATGCCGCCTGCCGACTCGATGAGCGCCACGGCGTGGGCAAGCTCGTCCTCGCTCGTGGTGCCTGCGCCCAGAAGGCCCACGAGCTCCTCGCGCGCGTACGCCCTGCCCTCGCGCTCAAGGGTGCTGAGGGCGCTCACCACGGCCAGCGTGCGCTTGCCCTCGGTGATGTCGCTGCGGAAGTCCTTGCCCTGCGCCTCGGCGTTGCCCACGAGGTTGAGTAGGTCGTCTTGCAGCTGAAAGGCGATGCCTGCGTGCAGGCCCACCTCGATGAGCCCTGCGGCGGCCTGCTCGGAAGCACCTGCCGCAAGCGCCCCGATGTAGAGGGGGGAGGCGCAGGTGTACCACGCCGTCTTGGCGTCAACCATGTAGAGGTAGTCTTCGGGCGTGACGTCCCAGCGAGCGTCGCGCGCCCATCCCAGATCGAGCGCCTGGCCCTCAAGGGTGTGGCGCTCCATGCGCACGAGCTCCTCGAGCACGCGCAGACGGCGCTCGGCGGGCAGCCCCTGGTCTGCGAGCACCACCTCAAAGACCTGCGTGAGCGCCAGGTCTCCGCAGTTGATGGCAAGCCCCTCGCCCTCGGTGCGGTACAGGCACGGCTCGCCGCGGCGCAGCTCGGAGGCATCGGCGATGTCGTCATGGATGAGCGCGGCGCTCTGGAACAGCTCGATGGCCACGGCGGCCGAGAGCGCGCTCGTGGCGTTACCGCCCGTGGCCTCGGCGCCCAAGAGGCAGAGCACCGGCCGCACGCGCTTGCCACCGCCTGCGGTGAAGTGGGCGAGGGGCTCGTAGAGGTAGCGCCTGAGGTCGCCTGCGGGCTCGCGCTCGGTGAGCGGGCGCGCCGCTGCCTGCGCTATGGCTGTCTCAACCAAGGGGAGCCGCTCGCGAAGGTAGGCAACAAACGGCTGGGTATCCGCCATGACGGGACTCCTTCTCATGCAAAGCCGGCCCACAGGTGAGCCGGCGCTTGGTCTCAAACCAGATTGTATATCGCTCGGCGTGTCCATGCGGTACCCGTGCCTAGCAACCTGACGGCCGGAGGGGCGAGGGGTTCGAAACGTCCTCGGCTTCGCCTGCGGAATGTTTCGAACCCCTTGCTCCTCCCGGCCTCACACCGACGCTGCCGGAGGCATCGCGTGGGCCCGCAGGTGCCGTCGCGTGCCTATTCCTTAGCCCTCAAACCCGTTGGGGTTGTGGCTCTGCCACCTCCAGGAGTCGCGGCACATGTCGTCGATGGTGCGCTCGGCCTTCCAGCCCAGCATCTGCTCGGCCTTGGAGGCATCGCACCAGTTGGCGGCAATGTCGCCGCCGCGGCGCTCGCGCATCACGTAGGGGAGCTCCTTGCCACAGGCCGCCGAGAAGGCGGCTACCACCTCGAGCACGCTCGTGCCGGTGCCGGTACCGAGGTTAAACACCTCCACGCCCGTCTTGTCGCACATCCAAGAAAGCGCGGCCACATGGCCCTTGGCGAGGTCAACCACATGGATGTAGTCGCGCACGCCGGTGCCGTCGGGGGTGTCGTAGTCGCTGCCATAGACCTGTACGGCGGCAAGCTTGCCCACAGCCACCTGCGCCACGTAGGGCACGAGGTTGTTGGGGATGCCCTTGGGATCCTCGCCGATGAGGCCGCTCTCGTGGGCGCCGATGGGGTTGAAGTAGCGTAGCAGCACCACGTCCCACTCCGGGTCTGCACAGGCCACGTCGCAGAGGATCTGCTCGATCATCCACTTTGTCCAGCCGTAGGGGTTGGTGCAGCTCTTCTTGGGGCTCTGCTCGGTGAGGGGCAGGGCGTCGGGGTCTCCGTAGACGGTGCTCGAGCTCGAGAAGATGATGGACTTGCAGCCGTGGGCGCGCATCACGTCGAGCAGGGCCAGGGTGCCCTCAATGTTGTTGTGGTAGTACTCGATGGGCTTGGTGACAGACTCGCCGACGGCCTTGAAGCCGGCAAAGTGAATGACGCGGTCGATGGGATGGGCGTCAAAGATGTGCCCCAGGGCCTCGCGGTTGAGGATGTTCTCCTCGTAGAAGCTGAGGCGGGCCGCCGCCTCGGCACCCACGATCTGGCGCACGCGCTCGAGGGCCTTGGCGCTGGCGTTGGAAAGGTCGTCCACCACGACGACCTCGTAGCCGCTCTCAAGCAGCTCGATGACGGTGTGGCTGCCGATGAAGCCGGCACCACCGGTCACGAGCACGCGGGTGTCTTGCGGAGTTTGTGGGTTGCTCATGGGACGTCCTTTCATGACGCCGGGCGCACGTGGCGCCCGGAACTCGCTGCGTATGAGACGTGTTTAGCCGGCCCAGCCCCACCTGGGGGTGTAGGTGGTTCCGTAGAAAGAGATCCAGCTGTCGAGGCTCTGGGTGGTGATGGGGCCGATGTTGTGCTTGACCATGCCATTTCCGATGTAGATGCCCACATGGCCGTAGATGCGGCCGGCAACCGTGTGCGGGTGGGAGGGCACGGCAATGATCATGCCCGGCTCGAGCGTAGACTTGTTGGAGCTCGAGCAGAAGTTGTAGTACATGTTGTTGGCGTTGCCGCCGGGGTATCCCAGGCCCGCCGCCTGGTACACCTGGCTCACCCACATGGCGCAGTAGCCAAGGCCGGGGGAGCCCACGCGGTTGGTGGCGGAGACGATGGCCGCGCCCTTCTGCGAGGCGGTGGCGTTTGAGAGGTCGCCGGTGACGTTTGAGGCGCCGCCGTTGCCACCCGAGGAGTTCTGCTTCTTGGCCGCCTCCTCGGCAGCCTTTCTAGCGGCCTCTGCGGCCTCGCGTTGGCGACGCTCCTCCTCGGCGGCGGCGAGAATCTCGGCGTCACGCTTCTCGATGAGCTCGCGCACGTCGTCGCTCAGGCTCGCGACGAGGTCTGATGCCTCCTGCTGCTTGGCCTGGGTGGCGTTTGCCTTGTCGAGCAGGTCTGCCTTGAGCGTCTCGTACTCGCTCTTCTGCTGCTCGAGGGTCTGCTTGGTGGCCTCGAGTTCGTCCTTGGCGCGCTCGAGCTCGGCCTTTGCCTGCTTGACCTCGTCGATGAGCTCCTCGTCACTCTCGTTGATCTTGCCCATGTAGGTGAGGTTGCTGGCAAGCTCCTCAAAGCTCGAGGAGTTGAGGATGAGGGAGAGCAGGTTGGAGGTGCCGCTCTTGTAGCTGTCAGAGATGCGGTTGCCGAGCTGGCTTTGCTTGGTGTCGATCTCATCCTGCTTGTCGTCGATCTCGGCCTGCTTGTCGTCGATCTGCGTCTGGGTGGCGTCGATCTCCTCTTGCACGGCGTCGATCTGGGCAACGGCATCGTTGAGCTGCTGGTTGAGCTCGTCGTACTCCTTGGCGATGGCCTCGAGCTTGGCCGTGGCCTCGTCATAGGCGCTCTGGGCGGCGTTGAGGGCGTCGGTGGTTTCCTTGGAAGCCTCGGCCGCATAGGCGGACGTGCGGCTCGCAAAGAGGCCTGCCGTGACGACGGAGATGCCGAGCATGGCCTTGAGTGCCGAACGGCGGGTCATGAGCTGGCCGCCTGCCGGGCCGGGATGGCCGCAGGCGGCCTTGTATGGGTTGACGTCCGTGGAAGGACGGCGATAGCTTCGCGACATATGAGCTCCAAATGAGTTTCGTATGGCTGTCGGTGGCTCTGCATCTAACAAGGATACCGCACGCAGGCGAACATCGTAGGATTTCCACGACGCCGGGCGGTGGGCGGGCCCGGCTACAGGCTGAGCGTAACCGCGAGCCAGGCGGCAGTCGCGAGGGCAAAGAGGGCGTCTTTGCTGGTGAGCCGCGGGGTGTGGTAGTGGGTTCTGTCGGCGCCGCCCTCGTAGTTGCGGGCGTCAAGGGCCCTCGCGAGGTTTTGGGCGTGCCGGAGCGCCCCGGCAAAGACGGGGACGAGGATGGTGCCGAGGGCGCGCAGGCGGGCCCAGGCGCTGCCCTCCTCAAACGAGGCGCCGCGTGCCGCCTGCGCGTCCATCACAGACTGCGCCTCGTCGGCCAGGATGGGCACAAAGCGCAGGCCCAGCGAGAGCACGAGGGCAATCTCGCGCACGGGGGCCCCCAGGCGCGCGAGCGGCGAGATGAGTGCCTCAAAGGCGTCGGTGAGCTGGGTGGGCGTGGTGGTTGCGAGCAGAAGCGACCCCACGCACACCACCATGAGCAGGCGCGTGGGGTAGAGCACGGCCGCCCATGCGCCTGCGCTTGTGATGGTTATGGGGCCAAGCGTGGCAAGCTGCGTGCCTCCTGTGTTGGCGATGAGGTCAAAGAGGGCGACGACGAGGGCGAACGGCACCACGGGGATGAGGCCCCTGAGCGTGGCGGCGTGCCCCAGGCGCGTGAGGTGCACGAGCAGCGCCGTGCCGGCGAGGGCGAAGGCGAGCTGGGCGGGGCTGGTGATGGCAAACGCGCAGACCATGGCCACGATGAGGGTGGCCGCCTTGACGCGCGCGTCAAGCGCGTGGATGGCAGAGCCCGTGGGCTGGTAGCTGCCGAGGGGGATGGCTAGCATGAGGCGGCCTCCTTGTGGCTGGCGCGATGGAGGCGGGCAAGCTCGCAGACGAGCTCTGCCTGCGTGAGCGGGTCGTTGGCGACGGGGACGCCCAGCTCGCGCAGCCTTCGCGCGAGGGCGCGCGCGGCCGGCACGCCAAGGCCGAGCTCGCAAAGCTCGGAGGCGTGGGCAAAGACCTCGCGCGGGGTGCCCTCATGGGCGATGCGCCCCTCGCCGAGCACCACCATGCGGCCGGCGAGCTCGGCCACGTCTTCCATGGCATGCGAGATCATGAGGATGGTGCGCCCCTGGGCGTGGAGCGCCTCGATGATGGTGCGCAGGCGCTCGGCGCCGTGAGGGTCGAGGCCGGCCACGGGCTCGTCGAGCACGAGCACCTTGGGCTCGAGGGCGAGCACGCCGGCGAGCGCCACGAGGCGCCTCTGGCCGCCGGAGAGGCTGAAGGGCGAGGCCTGCGCCTTGTGCCCAAGGCCAAGGAAGGCGAGCTGCTCGCGCACGCGCCGCTCCACCTCCGCCTCGGAAAGACCGAGGTTGCGCGGGCCAAAGGCAATGTCGTCGAAGACGGTCTCGGCAAAGAGCTGGCGCTCGGGGTGCTGCATCACGTAGCCCACCTTCCCGCGCAGCTCGCGGCGCCGCCTGCGGTCGGTTGTGGGGATGCCGCATACCTCGACGGTGCCGGCGCTCGGCTGCACGAGCGCGCAGGCGAGCTTGGCGAGGGTAGACTTGCCCGAGCCCGTTTGCCCCACGAGCGCCACCAGCTCGCCCGGCGCCACCTCAAGCGAGAGGTCGTGCAGGGTGGGGGCGGAGCCGTAGCGAAAGCTCACGTGGGAGAGCTTGAGGGCGGGCGCCTGCGTGGCGCTTGCGGCGACGTTCGTGGAGGCGGCTGCGGTGCCCGTGGCGCTCGTGGCTGCGGGCGTGGCTGCGGCTGCGGGCACGGCGGCGTCACTGGTGGGCGTGGGCGCGCCGGCGCCCGTGGCTTCGCGGTCGCAAGCGGGCGCCTCGGCCGCGCCTAGGGCGCTGGCGTGCGGCTCCCTGCCCTGCCCGGCCAAGGCCGCCGCAAGCTCGGAGGCGTCTGTGCAGGCGCCGAGCCCAAGCTCAAGCGCCACGTTGGTGACGAGGGGCACGTCGAGCCCCAGCTCGCGCAGCTCGGCGGCGTGGGCAAAGACCTCGCGCGGGCCGCCCTCGCGCACGATGCGGCCGTGGTCGAGCACCACCACGCGGTCTGCAGCGAGCGCCTCGTCCATGAAGTGCGTGATGTGCACGATGGTGGTGCCGGCCGCCTGCAGCTCGCCGAGCACGCGCATGACGCCACGGCGGCCGCGCACGTCGAGCATGGCGCCGGGCTCGTCGAGCACGAGCAGGTCTGGGTGAGTGGCGAGCGCGCCCGCGAGCGCCACGCGCTGCTGCTGCCCGCCGGAGAGGCGCGCCGGGTCTGCGAGCGCAAAGGCCGCGAGGCCCACGCGGGCGAGCTCCTCGTCCACGCGACGGGCGATCTCTGCGCCGGGAACGCCCAGGTTCTCGGGACCAAAGGCCACGTCGTCGGCAACGACGCTCGTGACTATCTGGTCTTCGGGGTTTTGGAACACCAGGCCGCTTCTCCTGCGTGCCGCCCGGTAGGCGGCGGGGTGGGGCGCGTGCCCGTCAAAGGCAATCTCGCCCAAGAGCTCCACCGTGCCGGCGTCGGGCGCCTCGAGGCCGCAGAGCACCTGCGCCAAGGTGGACTTGCCCGCGCCGTTGGGACCGAGCACGCAGAGGCGCTCGCCCGCGTATACCGTGAGGTCAACGCCATCGAGCGACCAAGGGGCGCCCTCGGTGTAGGCGAGGCGTACGCCCGAGAGGCGGGCGCGAGCGGCGCGCGAATGCTGCGCGGCATGCTCCGCTTCCATGCGCTACGCCCCCACAAGCTTGGAGACGGGCTTGTAGAGCGCGAGGGTGGCCGCGCAGGTGATGAGCACCTTGAGCGCGTTGAACGGCAGCAGGATGGGGACGATCATGGCCAGCACGGCCTGCATGCTGATGCCCGCATAGAGCGGCGTGATGACGAGGTTGGTGCCGATCGCCACGCCGAGGGTGAGGCACGAGGCAACGACCATGCCCACAATGGCGCCCGGGCGGCTTTGCCAGCGGTGGTAGACGAGCGCGGCGGGGACGGTAAGCGCCACGGCGCACAGGATGGCGACGAGACCGCCAAACGGATCCATGAACAGGTGCGGCAGCCACGAGAGCACGGCCACGAGCGCGCCCGTGCCTGCGCCAAAGGCAAGCCCGGCGATGAGGCACACGATGCCCGAGGGGTCATACTTGAGCCAAGGAGCCGCTGGGAATATGGGGAGCTCGATGAAGCTTGCCACGAGCGAGACGGCAACAAACAAGGCGCAGGTGGCAATGCGCATGGTAGACCATGAGCCGGTATTGCCCACACCGGTTGCGTGCGCCTGCGGACGTAGGTGATGGTTAGCCATGAGTGGCCTCCGTTTCTTCCATCCGGACTTGGGCACCCTGTGCCGTCACCGTTGGCCCCGGACTTGCACCGGATCAGCCGCTTGCGCGGGTCGCGGGCTTCGCGCATGTGCGCCCTCGGGCGTCGCACGTCACCGCCAGTGGGGATTCTCACCCCGCCCTGAAACATGACGCACCACACACTACTACCAGGCCAAGGGCGTGTCAACAAAAATACGACCACATTACTAGTAATTAACTACACACCACAGATGAGCTGCGCTTTTGGTCGAGTTGGGCACGTGTGTTTGCGAGGCTTGCGCTCAGATGTGGGCACGGGCGCCGGTGCTCTGGGCTGTGTTGCGCACCCCCTGCGCGCGCTCCGTATGCCTCGTGCGGCCGTGTTTCGTGTGGGGGAGGTGAAGCGTGCGGGGCGTGTAGTACCCTTGCAAGCGGCATATTCAGCCACGGCGCAGAGCCGCTCGCGCCCGTGGCATCTGAAGCGCCTGTGGGCGCACGTGCAAGGAGGAACCATGACCTGTATGGCCGAGACCTACGCGGCGCTTGCCCGTGAGCTTGAGGCGGCGCTTGTGGAGGGTGAGCTCGCGCTCGACGAGCCCATGGCCGAGCACACCACGTTTAAGGTGGGAGGCCCGGCAGACCTCTTTGCCCGCCCCGCGAACGAGGACGAGTTCGTGGCCTGCGTGAGGGCGTGCCGCGCCCATGGTGCAGAGTTCTTTGTGCTGGGCTGCGGCTCAGACCTGCTCGTGGGAGACGCTGGGTTCCGCGGCGTGGTCATCGACTGCGCCGAGGCGCTTACCGACATCCTGCTCGTGGGAGATCCGCGAAAAACCTGCCGCCTCGTGTGTCAGGCTGGCGCTCCCATCATCGAAGCCTCGCAGTTTGCAACCTCACTTGCGCTTACGGGCCTCGAGTTCGCCTGCGGCATCCCGGGCAGCGTGGGCGGCGCGGTGTTCATGAACGCTGGCGCCTATGACGGCTGCTGCGCCAACGTGCTCGAGAGTGCCCGTTGCCTCATGCCCGACGGCTCGGTGCGCGAGCTTTCGGCGGCAGAGCTTGCGCTTGGCTACCGCACGAGCCGCGTCAAGACCGAGGGGCTCGTGGTGCTTTCGGCCACCTTTGTGCTCGAGCCGGGCGATGCCGAGACGATCGCGGCGCGCGTGGCCGAGCTTACCTCTGCGCGCGAGAGCAAGCAGCCGCTTGAGCTGCCGAGCGCCGGCTCCACGTTCAAGCGCCCGGAGGGGCACTTTGCCGGCAAGCTCATCACCGACGCCGGCCTCAAGGGCTATCGCGTGGGCGGCGCTGCCGTCTCCGAGAAGCATGCGGGCTTTGTGGTGAACCTTGGCGGCGCCACGGCGGCCGATGTGCGCTCGGTCATTGAGCACGTGCAGTCCGAGGTTAGGCGCCAGTTCTCCGTCGAGCTCGAGCCTGAGGTTCGCTTCCTCGGTTCGTTCTAGCCGGCTGCTCCGTATCTATCCCGCCGAGCGGCCCTGTCTCATGCGTGACGAGGGGTCACTCTTGCCCTATGACACCGGGCGCCTATGCCGTCCCGACGAGGGGCCCCGCCCCATGCGTGGCGAGGGGTCACTTTGCTTCGCAAAGTCCCTCAGCCCCTTCGACACGCATGGGGCGGGGCCCCTCTTTTCGACCCTGTTCGGCAAGGTGTCTGTCCTGATGGGCGCTGCGGCCCCTTCGCCACACATAAGGCAGGGGCGCCCTGCGTCTACGTTGTCGGGCGGCAGCGGGGCGGACCCTGTTCGCGGGTGATCCCTCCTGCCGCCCGCCGGAGAACTTGGGACGCAGCTGAGGGGGAGGGGTGGGAGGTTTTCGTTGTTGGACGCTTATGCTGAGACGAGGGCGGCTCTGAGGGTTATGAGGGGGCTTACGATGGTCTCCATGGTGGTGAAGTCCTCGGGCTTGTTGGTCATGACGGCGAGGATGAAGTCTCCGTCTTGGGCGCGCACCACGCCGGCGTCGACGGTGGTGCTGTAGCCGGAGGTGTCTGCCGGGTACCAGCCCGCCTTGCTCCAGGTGGTGCCCAGAGACGAGGCGGCCACGTGGATGGCCGAGGTCTCGGGGTGCTCAAACTGGGCGGAGAGCCAAGAGGCGCCGGGCTCTGTGGAGGAGAGGTACTGGTAGCAGACCTTCCACAAGGCAAGCAGCTGGTTGGGCGTGAAGAACTCGTACTTGTTGTCGGCGATGCTCGCGTCGCTCTGCGAGGCGGCGGCCGTGCGAATGGCCTCGGTGGCGCCGCGGCTCGGCATGGACGCCGCGCCGCTTGCGTCTACGAGCTGCTGGAAGCTTGCGTTGCCGTAGGTGTCGCGCAGGTTTGAGTAGGAGGCATTGTCGGAGTATACGAGGATGTTGCTCACGCTGTTTGAGACCGAGGTGATGGAATCTCCCAGGTCGTAGCGGGCAAGCCCGGCCACATACGGGCCCTTGATGGAGCTCGCGGAGTAGTAGCTCTCGTCGCCGTTATAGGTGACGGTGATGCCCGTCGAGACGTCGTAGAGAGCAAATCCCACCTCATAGCCGGAGTCTTCCACCGCATCGATTGCCTCCACCAGCTCGCGCATGACCTTGCCGGCGCGCTTGGTGGTGCCAGAGATCTCGGGCCAGCTGGGGTTGGTGGGCGCCAGCTCCTCAGGCAGGATGAGCGAGGCGGCAAAGGAGGAGCCGCTAGAGCCGAACAGATGGGTGCGCTCCATGCCGCCCGTGCCTGCCACGAGCTTGGGCGCGGCGGGCGTGAGGGCGCCCTTGATGAGAAAGACGCCGAGCGTAACCGCGATGAACCCACAGGCCACGGGTGCCAGCTTTCCGGCAGCCATGCGCCGTGAGCGCGAGCTCATCCCGCGGGAAAAGCGCCGGTCGAGCACGCCGGCGAGCCTGCCGGGCGCCTGGGGGAGCCCGTAGCCGCGGGCCGGGGCTCCCGTGCCACGGCCGCGGCGGGGGCGCGAGGCGCCTCGCGTTGCGGCCTGACGCGCGTCGCGCGTATGCGAGTTTGAGCGGCTGCCCTCGGAGCTGGCCCTGTGGCGGCGCTCGGAGCCGGCGTGCCTGCCGGCGCGCTCGGAGCTAGCATCGCGACGTGCCCTGCGCTCGGAGCTGGCATCGCGACGTGTCCTGCGCTCGGAGCCGGCGTGCGTGGCGGGGCTATCCGCATGCGTGCCGCTCCCATGGCGGCCGCTCGTTTGCGCAAGGCGCACCGAGCCCGTGTGCCTTGTGCCGTACCCAGCGCCCGAGACGTGCTCGGCAGAGCCGTACGCAGAGCCGGAGTGGCGCGTATGCTCGCGGCTTGCTCCGTGATCGCTGCCGTACCTGTCGTTGTCTGCGTGCGCTCTGCGTGCCATGGTGCTCCTGTGGGTGCGGGCCCGCGTGCAGGAGGGCCCGGATGCGGTTCTCGAAAATGCGTGCAACCCCAAGGCGGGTCGGCTCTGATGCGCCGCCTGCCGCCTGCTGCCGGGTATGCGCCGCTAGTTCTTGAGCGAGTTGAGCGGTGCCGGGAAGCGGCCGCCACGGTGGGCAAAGACATTGCCGGCGTGGGGGTTCACGTGCATCACCGGGGCGCGGCCAAACAGGCCGCCAAACTCCACCGACTCGCCCTCGCCCTTGCCAATGGCCGGGATGAGGCGCACTGCGGTGGTCTTGTTGTTGATGACGCCAATGGCCATCTCGTCGGCGATGATGCCGGCGATGGCCTCAACGGGCGTGTCGCCGGGCACGGCAATCATGTCGAGGCCCACGGAGCACACGCAGGTCATGGCCTCGAGCTTCTCGAGGGAAAGCGCCCCTGCCTCTGCTGCGGCAATCATGCCGGCATCCTCGGAGACCGGGATGAAAGCGCCCGAGAGGCCGCCCACGCTGGAGCTTGCCATGACGCCGCCCTTCTTGACGGCGTCGTTGAGCATGGCAAGCGCGCAGGTGGTGCCGGGGCCGCCGCAGGTGCCCACGCCAATGATCTCGAGGATGCGGGCCACGGAGTCGCCGATGGCGGGGGTGGGGGCAAGCGAGAGGTCCACGATGCCCTTCTCCACGCCCAGGCGACGCGCGGCCTCGCGGCTCATGAGCTCGCCGGCTCGGGTGATCTTGAAGGCGGTCTGCTTGATGCGCTCGGCCACCTCCATCATGTTGGCCGTCTCGGGAAGCTCCTCGAGGGCGGCGGCCATGACGCCGGGGCCCGAGACGCCCAC
>Cebus_capucinus_imitator_PRJNA485217_SSR047__coassemble_1505_pt1 | contig 12864 bp, 10 predicted proteins | sample Cebus_capucinus_imitator_PRJNA485217_SSR047__metabat2_low_PE_015 | metagenome-assembled genome bin Cebus_capucinus_imitator_PRJNA485217_SSR047 | reverse complement strand
GTGGCGTGCCGCATGCGTGCTCGCGCTCTTGGGCGAGCGCCGGGCGGAGGTGCATACCGCACTAAGCTTCTCACATTTGAGCGCGCTAGTTGTGGCGCGTCTGTGCCTATCGGCTCGCGGTCGCTTGACGGCGGCGTGCGGCGTGTGATGCGCGGGGCGTGCGTGCGGCGCGTGCGGGGCGCAGCTGCGCGCGCGTGCAGCGGCGAGCGCGGCGTCTGCGCCCGGTCGCGTGGGGCGTGCATGGGTTCGGAGCGTGCGGGGCGTTCGTGCCCGGCCGCGTGGCCCGGGGCCATGCCCTGTGTCCGCGCGCCCCACGCCGCCCTGCGCCCGCCCGCGCTGCCCAGCGCCCGCCCGCGCGCCCTAAAGCCTCACGAGGTTGCGGGGCTCCTCGCCCGCCGCCACGTGGGCGACGTTCTCGGCGGCGATGCGCGCGATGTTCGTGAGCACCACCGGCAGGTGGAAGCCGCCCGAGACGTGCGGCGTGATGAGCGCGCCTGGTGCGTCCCACAGCGGGCTTGAGACGGGCAGGGGCTCTGGCACGGTAACGTCGAGTGCCGCGCCCGCGAGCGTGCCCGCCTCAAGCGCAGCCACGAGGTCTGCCTCCACCACGAGGTCCCCGCGCCCGCCGTTCACGAGCCAGGCACCCTGCTTGAGCTGGGCGAGGAAGGCTGCGTCCACAAGCCCGCGCGTCTCGGGCGTGCTTGGGAGGAAGGACGCCACCACGTCTGCCTCGGGCAGGAGCTCGGGCAAGGCGTCCATGGTGCGCATGGCGGCAAAGCCCTGAGGGAGCTCGCCCCCGTGGCGGCGTACGCCAGCTGCGGTGGCGCCCATGGCACTCACGAGGCGTGCGAAGTGGCCTCCAATATCGCCCGCGCCCAGCACGAGCACGTTTGCGCCCGCGAGCGTGGTGACGGGCCCAAGATCTGTCCAGACGTGGGCGCGCTGGTCGTCGCGGTAGGAGGGCAGGCGCTTCATGAGGGCGAGCAGCATGGCAAACATATGCTCAGAAACCGCCTGGCCATAGGCGCCCGAGGCCGAGGCGAGCTGCGCTCCCTGAGGCATGAGGCCGGGTGTCACGTACTTGTCGTAGCCTGCGGAGTTGAGCTGCAGCAGGCGGAGGTTGCGCGCGCAAGACAGGCGCTCGGGCGCGAGGTTGCCCACGATGACATGCGCGGCCGAGATCTGCTCGTCTGTGACGGTGTCGTGCGTGGCGTACGTGACGCGTGCCTGGGGCGTTGCGGCTTCGAGTGTGGAGCGCTGTGCCTCGTCAAACGGCAGCAGCGCGAGAACGTCGAGCGTGGTGTCCATGGGTCTCCCTTCGGGTCTGTGTGCGATGCGGTGGGCCGGGTGGGGCGTCGTGCGAGGGCTTGCGCTGTGCAGGGGGCTTGCTGCGTGCGCCCGTGGTGCCGGCGCCTCGCGGGGCGCGGGTCCCGGCCTCGTCGTGCCTTCGCCTTCCTCGGCAAGCATGGTGCGCGCATGTGCCTCAGAGCGGTTGTGGTCCGGCTTGTCCTCTTGCTTCGCGCAAGCATGTCTTGTGAAGCTCTCATTGTATGACGCTCGAGTATCATGGGCGCGTGCGATTGAGGGGAAGTGATGCTGTGGTACTGGGCGCGGGCGTTGAGCTGGTGTCGATGGACGAGTTTGTGCGCCTGTGCGGTGACGTGGGCGCGCTTTCGGCTTGGTGCGAGGGCACGCCCGGAGCTGCGCTCGAGCCCTTTGTGACCCATACGTTCACGCCGGCAGAGCTTGCGCAGGCCTCTGAGCGCTACGATCCGGCGCTGTATCTCGCTGGGCGCTTCGCGGCTAAGCTCGCAGTGTGCAAGGCCCTTGCGCTGGGGGCGAGCGAGGCGTTTGACCTGCGGGTTATTGAGACGCTCGACGCCCCGAGCGGGGCTCCGCGGGTGAGCTGCTCGGCCGCTTTTGCTGCCGTGCTTGCCAAGGCGGGCGCGCACGAGGTACTCGTCTCCATCACCAACGAGGACCCCTACGTCTTGGCCTTTGCCCTAGCGCAGTAGCCGTGTGGGCAGCGCCGCTCGTGAGATGCGCGGCCTCATCTCGGCTGCGGTCCGTGTGTGAGTAGCTGCCTGCTCCCGATGCATGGCGCTCCTATAGCGAGCTGTAGCTCCTCAAGGGGTCTTCGGTCTCGTCGGGGACGTTGTCGCTTACTGCGGTCTGTGCCTTTATTGCGAGCCCCTTCTCGCCCAATCGCCTACACTGCTTGGGGACAAACCAAGCGAGAGGGGAGACCCATGAGCGATGTGACTGCGCAGGAGATCACGCCGGCGGATCTGGAGGCGGCGCGCGAGTTGTGCGCGTTTATCGAGAGCGCGCCGAGCATGTTCCATACGATTGCCTCCATCCGCGCCAGGCTGGATGCGCAGGGCTTTACCTATTTGCCCGAGTGTGCCGCCTGGCAGCTCGAGGCGGGTGGGCACTATTATACGGTGCGCAATAACTCCAGCGTCATTGCGTGGAAAATGCCCGAGCGGCTGGGTGCTGAGACGCTGCATTTTCAGGTGTGTGCCTCGCATGCAGACTCGCCTACGTTCAAGATCAAGAGCGTCGCCGAGACGGCGGGTGCGGCGGGCAGCCTGCGTCTTGATGTTGAGGCCTACGGCGGCATGATCGACTACACCTGGTTTGACCGGCCGCTGGGCGTGGCGGGGCGCGTGCTGGTGCGCGAGGGATCGCGTGTTGAGAGCCGCCTGGTGGCGCCCGATCGCAGCCTGGCGCTTATCCCGAGCGTGCCCATCCACATGAATCGCGAGGTCAACAAGGGGTTTGCGCCCAACCGAACTAAAGATGTGTGCCCTGTGGTCTCTGCGGGGCTTTTGGAAGCCGGCTCGCTTGATGCGGTGCTCGCCGAGGAGCTCGGCGTGCGGCCTGAGCAGATCGTGGCGCGCGACCTCTTCCTTGTGAACCGTCAGCCGCCCTGCGTGTGGGGCTCTGCGAGCGAGTTTGTCTCTGCAGGCAAGCTCGACGACCTTGCCTGCGCCTATACCTCCCTTAAGGCGTTTGTGTCCGCGAGCAACCCGGCGTGCGTCACGGTGTATTGCTGCTTCGACAACGAGGAAGTGGGATCCAACACCAAGCAGGGCGCCATGTCCACGCTGCTGCGTGACGTGTTGGCGCGCGTGAGCGCCGCGTGGGGCGCGGGCGAGGAAGGCTACCTGCGTGCCCTCGCTGCCTCCATGCTCGTGAGTTGCGACAACGCCCACGCTCTGCATCCCAACCATCCCGAGCTGCACGACGATGCCAATGCGCCGCAGCTCGGAGGCGGCATTGTGGTAAAGGAGGCCGCCAACCAGCACTACTGCACGGATGCCTTTAGCCGAGCTGCCTTCCTTGCCGTCTGCGCAGACGCCGGCGTCCCCGTGCAGACGTTCGCCAACCGCTCCGACATGCCCGGCGGCTCCACGCTCGGAAATCTCTCCAATATGCAGGCAAGCATGCACGGCGTCGACGTGGGCCTGCCGCAGCTTGCCATGCATTCGAGCTACGAGACCGCTCATGTGCGCGACGTGCGCCTCGCCATCCAGGCGCTTTCGGCGTTTTACGGGGCGAACCTCGTGATCGATGGCGCGGATTCTGTGACGCTGAGGTAGGTGCGCGCCGTGCGTGTCGTCGCTCGCGCCTTGCGGCGATGCGCTGAGCGGAGGCTTGCGCTGAAAGGTGCGAACCTCCGGACGCGCCAAATCCTGCCCCACGTGGCAATGCGGGATGATGTGGTGGCTGTTTGTGCGGATAAAACAGTGCTTGCACGTCTTGCGGGCCGCTGCGTGCGGCACAATAGGGCACAACCCAACGCGAGAGGAGACGGCATGTCCAGCGATACCACCTCCCAGCACGCCCCGGGCGCCGAGGCGGACGCTGCTCCCCAGGATTGCCCCGCTTGCTCGGCCAAGGGCGCCGAAGAGGCTCCCGGCAGGGGCGGCGTCCCCGCAGGTGAGGAGGCTTCCGAGCTTACCGACGGCAAGCGCTTCTTCAAGCACGGCGTGGTCGCCGGCACGCGCTTCATGGCAGCCATCCCCGCGGCGGGGCTTTTGCTCTCCGCGCTCGCGCTGACGCTGCGCACCCTCGTGGACGTGTGCGAGAACACCGCCATGGTGGTGCTCGGCGAGGTGGACATGCAGACCATGCTCGTGAACTACATCGAGTGCGCAGACTTCTTCCTGCTCTCCATCGTGCTGTACATCATGTCCATTGGCCTGTACTCGCTGTTCATCGACCCCGACATCCATATGCCCGGTTGGCTTGAGATCCGCGACCTCGACGACCTCAAGGAGAAGCTCGTGGGCGTCATCGTGGTGGTGATGGGCGTGTACTTCCTGGGACAGCTCATCCACGGTAGCGACACGCTCGACCTGTTGCGCATGGGCCTGTCCATCGGCGCCGTGGTGTTCTCGCTTGCCTACTTTGTGCGCCACGTCATCTCGCGTCGCGGGTGAGGTGGCCCACCCCGGCTCGTTGCTTTACGGCGGCTCGCCCCTGCTCTGAACGGTTTTTAAGAACGTGCATAAGCGCAAACGAAAATGTCCCGGCTGGGCCGGCCGTAGCCGGCCCCGACGGGACATTTTCGTTTGCTCGGGACAAGAGCGTGCATAAACCTACCGTCTTATGCACGCTCTTGTATCTACTTTTTAGGCCATCCGCATCGGATGGGAAAAATCGCGACTATTCAGCAAGCACGCACCCCCAACGCGCCTCGCTTGGCGCCTGTCGGGTCGTCCAGGCTTACATAAGATGTGCGTTTTAGCGTACAAAGACGTTTCCCGGGGCGTCTTGTGCCTCTTAGGGCGCCAGATTGGCCGTGTATATTGCTGAATAGTCGCGATTTTTCCCGCTGCCGTATCCCGAACGCGGGCCGCGCTTCCGCTGGGCGGGGTGTGAGCGGGAAGGCGCGCGTCCAAGACGCCCTAGGCGAGTCCAAAAGGACGGCGCCAATATTCAAACAGCAGGTCTTGCGTATCGTGGCACTTGGCATAGTAGTTCGCGGGCGGCTTTTGTAGGCGTACTCCCAGGTTGGTGCGGGCAGACGCAACAATGGCTTCGAACTGCAACGGATTCGCAAGGTGCCTAGGACGAACGATGATGCATTTGAACCCCAACGCGGCGTAGGCGTTTCTCCTTCGCTCGTCGTATTCGGCCTGCTCTCGGCTGTCGTGCCAAGACTTGCTGTCGTACTCGATGACTAGACGAGTCCCATTTGGTCCCTGGAGGAGCATATCCGGCGAGATCGTTTCGCGACCGAGCATGCGCCGGCCTGCCTCGTTGAGCGAAAGCGTCGGATTAAGGCAAGAGATGGGGAGGTGGGCGCCTCCCAAGCGATAGGGAAGGGACAATGCGAGCGTGAGGCTCGTTTCGGCAGGAGATGCGCTATTGGCGTGGGTGAGGCGCGCGACTTTTGCCAGTTGTGACGAGCCGGGCCTCCCGTGAGTTTGCCGAGCGAGCTCGCCGAGGCTTTTGGGCGTTGCGAGCGCCGGGCATCCCGGCACGAGCTCTCCGTTGAGCATCCGGTAGCTGCCGCAGAGTTCCATGGCGCACACGAGCGCATCCAGCAGGTCGTGCGTGCTGCGCCCGTAGGAGCAGAACTGAAGCATGGCAAGCTCCGGTGAGGCTACATATATGTCACGCAGGGTTGTGCCATCGAGCACAACGGGAAACAGCGAGCGCTCGGGGAGGGGAGTGCTCCAGACCTTGCAGGTAAAGCAGGGGTGGTTTCGCACGTCTTTGCGGCGTGCTACCAGCAGGCGAGCGGGTTGTTCGGGGGTGGCGAGGCCATGGTGGTCGAGAAGCCCGGCGAGGGAGGTTGTGGGAGGGTCAACTTGTACATGCGAGGTGCGTTGGGGCAGGGCTGAGGCGGCCATGTCCTCGGGAGTGAGGGCGAGCCAGCGCAGCGAGCGAGGGCCGCCGGCTGCCGAAGCTTGCCGCCAGTAGTTGAGGGCTGTTATGTCGCAAAGAATCGCACGCATAGCCCCATGATGGGGCAGAGTTTGCTGGCTAGCTGCGAGAGCAAGCAAGTTGTCCCGCCGCATCTAACACAAAACCACGCGCAATCTTGCAGGAATTTGCCGTTTGCGTGCCCCTAGGTGACCGCAAGAAGGGTGAAAAACGGCCTTGGTGCAGGTTGGAGGTTGAGCCGTTCTTGTTAGATGCTGGGCGAAGAATCGGCCGGTTTTTACGGTAGGGCGCGAAAAACCTTCATCGATTGTGATGGCTTTGTTGACGCCGTTGTTTGCGCCTCACTCGAGGGATCGCGAGGTCGTAAGCCGCGGGCAACGGGCAGGGAGCCGCAAGCTGAGCCCACGCACCCGTCCGTTTGCCGCACCGCGATCCCATGCGTCCGCGCGCAGAAGTTTTCAAAAATACCCCTTGCGCGACCCGAGACAATTCCGTATAGTACGTACCCGCACGCGGACATGGCTCAGTTGGTAGAGCACCACCTTGCCAAGGTGGGGGTCGCGGGTTCGAACCCCGTTGTCCGCTCCATGTGAATTCGGGCCGGCATTGCCGGCCTTTCTCATATGGCGACGTGGCCAAGTGGTAAGGCATGGGCCTGCAAAGCCCCTACCCCCAGTTCGAATCTGGGCGTCGCCTCCATCGTCTGCAAGCGACCGGGCAAAACCCCGGTCGCTTTTGCGTTATCTCCGCGCGAATGGGTACCATAGGCTCATGGGTGTCGCTACCCCGGGTGTCGTTACCCCACAACTTCGACGGTCTGGAGCTGCTGTCCTTGGTTAACGTACTTGTCTCGCTTATCTTGCTCGGCCTTGTGCCTGTGCTCATCCAGTGGGTGGCGCGGGCCATTGGCTACCGCCGAGCAAGCGGCCGCAGCTTCAAGAAGCTCGGCAGGCTCGGGCGCGTGCCAGAGGACGTGCGCCCCGTTGCCGACGAGATCATCCTCGAGCGGGCGCGCCGTCGCGGCGCCAAGCGCCGGCACGACCCTGCCTATGCGCAGATGCGCACCCAGCCCAAGCCCAAGTTCTCCGAGGAGCAGCTGCGTGCGCTCAAGGCCGCCCGCGCCTCCGTGCGCAACGAGTACCTCGAGCACGTGCGGCCGGGGTTCTACCATTACGTGATCATCTTTATGGTGGCGAGCGTGGCGGGCCTTGTGCTCGAAATGGTGTTCATGTTCATCACGGCGGGGCGTACCGAGCTGCGCGTGGGCCTCGTGTGGGGCCCGTTCTCGCCGCTGTATGGCTTTGGTGCCTGCCTGCTCACGATGGTGCTGTGGAACTTCCGCACGGCTCCCACCATCCATGTGTTTCTCGTATCGGCGCTGCTTGGCGGCGGTCTCGAGCAAACCACAGGCATGCTCATGGAAAACCTCTTCCACGCGCAGTCGTGGACGTACCTTGGCCTGCCCGACGCCATTACCCAGTGGATTGCCTGGCGCTTCCTGTTTGGGTGGGGGTTCATCGGGCTGGTGTGGTGCCGCCTTATCATGCCCGAGGTGATCTATCGCATCGGCGAGCCCGGCGGGCGCATGCAGGTTGCGCTCGTGGCGGTGCTCACGACGTTTCTCATCGTAGACATGCTGGCAACGGTGTATTGCTTCTACCGCAAGTCGCAACGCGACCTCGGAATTCCGCCGGCAAACGTGGTGGATCGGTACGTGGACGAGCGTTTCTCTGACGAGTTTATCGAGCGGAGGTTCCAGAACCTCGTGGTGGGCGAGCAGCTGGAGCCCAACAAGTAGGAGGGCGCCCTGTGCAGCCGCTTTGCAATCCATGCCGCGCGCATGTTAGGAAGCGCGCGCATTGGGTATGGTAGGGGGAAGTTAAGCGGAGGCGTCCTAGGCCACCGCGCCTGACGATTGGACTCATCATGGCCGACAATCAGTTTCCTAACGATGCCAAGCGTGGCATTGAGCCGTTCTCTCCCTTTGTGAGCGAGGAACGCCGCCAGGGCACCGGCAAGCCGCTGTCGCTGCGTGGCTATAGCCTCGCGCTCACGTCGCTTTTGTTTGCGGGCTTCTTTGTGATGGGTGCCTGCGCGAGCCTGTTTGGCAACGTGGACTTTCTGCTTCTGGTGATCCAGCACTACGGGGCGTTTTCCATCCTGAGCTTCGTGGGCTCCATTGCGGGCATCTTCATGATGTCGTCTGCGAAGCGCTCGCAGTCTGTGGGGCTGTCGCTAGCGGGCTTTGGCGTGTTTGCCCTGACCTTTGGCTTCATGACCTCGATCGTGCTGCTGCAGTATCCGGTGGCTACCATTAGCACGGCGTTTATGGCAACGGCTGGCATTACGGTGGTGTTTGCGTGCCTGGGCGTCGCGTTTCCGCAGGTGTTCACCAAGGTGCGTGGCGTGCTCGGGGCGTGCCTTTTGGGCCTCATTGTGGTGGAGCTCGTGATGATGCTCCTCAGGGTCGACCAGGGCATCGTTGACTTTGCGGTGATTGCCGTGTTCTGCGGGTTCATTGGGTACGACTTCCACAAGGCCATGTACGACGAGCCTACGCTGGTGAACGCCGTGTATAACGCCTCCGAGCTTTTCTTGGACGTGCTGAACGTCTTTGTGCGCATCCTTTCGATTCTTGGCCGCAGGGACTAAGCGAGGGGCGCCGGCGCTTGTGAAGGCGTTGTGCATGGCAGCCAAGTATTTCAGATTGGTGCTTGGCAGAGACATAGCGGGCTGATAATATGTTTAAGTCGTTAGCGCGCTGACATACATACGGGCGTTTAGCTCAGGGGGAGAGCGCTTCCCTGACACGGAAGAGGTCACAAGTTCAAATCTTGTAACGCCCACCACATGCTACGAGGCCAGAGCATCTCGCTCTGGCCTTTTTTGTGGCTTGGGCACGGTCGCGGGCGGGTGCGGACGCGAACGGATGCAGAGTCGCAGGCACGCGCTGGGCGCGTGCCGGGCGGGTTCTCGCGCACGCAAATCCGCGCGCGCGGGAGCCTGCCGGCTCGGCGCCGCGCGTTTGTGCGCAATTCAGCTGTCAGCTGAGTAGGTGTTTCTCGGAGTGGCGCTATCATGTCCTCGTCTGACCATGTAAAAGGGAGCGCAAGATGGACAACATGACGCCTGGAACGGAGCCACTCGAGGTTTTGTCGCGAGCCCAGCTCGATACCCGTGGCGTAGCCAGTCGCAAATCGGGTGCGCTGAGCGGCTACGAGGCAGACGAGCCGTACGTTGGCGACCCGAGCGAGCCACCCGCCACGATTTCCGCCGCCTATGAGCCGAGCCCGCTGCGATGCAGGCTCATCTACGCGGCCATCTGCATCGTGCTTGCCCTGGTGTCGCTTTTGGGCGTTGCCCCGAAGCTCTCGGATGAGCAAACCTACCAGCACCAGATAAGCGTGCTCGACGAAAAGAAGGCCAACGTCATGGGGCTCGTGGCGGCCTCAACGGCGGGCTCTGCCGCCATCTCGCTCTTGCCCGACGACGCCGGCAGCGCCATTGCCAACAAGCTCGCAGACCTTAGCTCGTATCTGATGGTCATCCTGTGCGTCATCTACCTCGAGAAGTTCCTCATAACGTTGCTGGGAGGCCTGGGCTTTGGCGTGCTCGTGCCCCTAGGCCTGCTCGTAATGGGTGTGGCGCAACTCGTGGCCACAAGGATGGCTCTGCGCCAGGGCGCCATGCGGCTTGCGACGAGGGCGCTCGTGTTTGGCGTGGCCATCTCGCTCGTGGTGCCAGCAAGCGTGTGGGTGACCGACCGCGTTGACGCAACGTATGAGCAGTCGCTCGCCTCGCAGGCCGAGGCCCAAGATCAGGAGGGCGAGCAGAACGAGCAGGGGAGCGCCAACACCGCCGAGGAGGCGGGCGAAGGTGGCATCTTCGCCAGCATTGGCAACTTTCTCCAAGACAGCGCCGAGGCAATCTCCGGTGCCGTGCAAGACTCACTCGACTCGCTCACCGGCAAGCTCAACGAGCTGGTGGACAGAGTTGCGGTGATGATCGTGACGAGCTGCCTCATCCCCATCTTGGTATTGGCGGTCTTCCTCTGGCTTGCCCGCGTTGTCTGCGGCATTGCCACCCCTGCCACAGGCGAGCTCTTCGCTGCTGCGAGCGCCGCGGGCCGCAAGACGCGCGCGTCGTTGCGCGCCACGGCGGCAAGTGGGCGTGCCAAGATCGGCCGCAGCACTCGCAGGGCACGTTAGGGAGGCCGCATGCCCAAGGAGAGGCTTACCGAGGACCTTCTGCAGCGGCTGCTTGAGTCGAGCTCGCCCGAGGCGTATCTCGCAGAAGGGGAGACGCTCGATCGCAGGCTGCCAGACTATCTCTTTGAGCTGCTGAGGGAGCGCGGCTTGCGCAGAAACCACGTGATCTCGTCCACGGGTAGAGACACCGCCATCATGCTGGCGTTTGGTCTGCGGTGCACCCTTGTGGAGGCGCAGCGGCTTTTGAGGCTTGCGGGGGTTTCTGAGCTGTGGCCAAAGGTGCGGCGCGACGCCATCATCATCTGGTGCCTCGACCGCGGGCTTACCCGCGCCGAGTGCGACGACGAGCTGTGGAACCTCGGGGAGCGCGCCCTGTTTAGGACAGGCGTGCTGAGGGGGTAGGCAACCTCGGGCCTTGGGTGCGGCGGCGGCCTGCGCTCAGTTGCCAACTGAGGATTGGCGTATCCTCGGGCCATAGAATACGTTTGCATCTGATGGCGCAGCCTTGCGAGGGGCGCCCTCGGAAAGGTGGTTTTGGCACTATGGGCGGCTCGAGGATACGCGGCGTGAACGAAGAGCAGGTCATGCATGCAATGGGGCTTGACGACGCGTATCGGGTCGAGCGGGAGCTTGCGCACAATGCCGGCGGCGTGACTGAGCTCGTGACTATTGACGGGTTTGGCCCGTTTGTGCGCAAGCGCCTCCCCCTGACGATGGCAAACCGCGGCGTTTGGGCGAGGCTCATCGACGCCAACAGTGCTAGGTTGCCGCGCGTTGCGGCAACCTACGAGATGCCCGACCAGTTTGTGGCGGTGTACGACTACATCCCCGGTCCTGTTCTTGAGCAGACGGTGCGCTTGAACGGGCCCTTTGAGCCAGATGATGCCGTGACCCTCGTCTTGGAGGTGTGCGAGGCGCTGTCTGCCCTGCATGCGTGCGGGATAGTGCACCTCGACATTACACCCGGCAACATTGTGCTTGCGGCGGACGGCGCCCATGTCATAGACCTTGGCCTGGCCCGCCTGCGTTCTGACCCTGAGCCCCAGGGCATGCGGGCAATGGGAACGTGGGGGTTTGCCGCTCCCGAGCAGTATGGCTTTGGCGCGGTTGACGAGCGCACGGATGTGTATGCCACGGGCAGGTTGCTTGCCTATCTCTTGCTGGGGGAGGCCGAGGAGTTTAGCTCCCCGGCGCTTGACGTTCGCCTGCACAGGGAGATTCCCCAGGCTTTGGCCGAGGTAATTGCCCAGGCTTGTCAAATGGAGCCGAGCAGGCGGTATCAAAGCGAGGAGGAGCTTGCCCGGGCGCTCCGCAGGGCTTGGGGAGGGTCTGGCGATGTGGTGCCGCCCGCGAACGGCGTGGCGCCTGGCGCGGCAGTTTCGGCACCATCCGCGGCCGCCGCGGCCGGTGCGGGCGAGACGGCCGCCGCGGCCGGTTCGGACGAGGCGTATGATGCTGCCCGCCCCGCAAAGGATGCCGAGGAGACGCGAGGCACGCGCGCCGTGCCTCGCGTCTCTCCGCCCCCTGACGCAGCTGGGCACGCGCACGCCCATGGCTGGGAGCCGGCCAAGACGGATGGCAACAAGCGCCGCCGCATCATGCTCGCCACGGCCGCGTTGGCCATCGTGCTCCTAGGCGTGCTGTTGGCGGCTCGCGGTGTCTGGGGCGGGGATGGCGGAGCACCAGCCTCAACATCAGAAGCCTCCACACCGGATGACTTGGGCCTTACGGCCGATGAGCCGAGCTCCATGGCCGCCCTCGTTGCGAAGGGGGAGGGTAGCGCCTCGTCGGAGTCCGCACCTGACGCAAAGCCGCTGGAGATCGTGGAGAGCGGCTATAGCGTGTCCCAGGGCTTCGTGCATTATGGCATTGGCATCCGAAACCCCAACGAGGGCGTACTTCTCGAGTATCCGGCGATTCGGATTACGGGCTACGCAGACGACGGCACCGTTGTGTTTTCTGACGAGCAATATCTGGGCGAGATTGGCGCGGGGGAGACGCGCTACTTTGGCGGCCAGGCAGGTAACGGCGCTGCGCCTGCGCGCGTTGACTTTGAGGCGATCGAGCCGAGGTCGTTCGAGGCGGTTCGCTCGGACGCCACTACGTCTGTCTTTGAGGTGTCAAACTTTGCGAGTGCCACAGACCAGATTGGCATGATGACGTTTAGTGGACTCGTCCGCATGGTCCAGGAGGGCAGCTACGAGACCTCTAGCACGGGAGCTGCCGTCACGATCATCCTGCGCGACTCCACAGGCAAGATCGTCTACGGAGAGAACGCCTTCGTAAGCAGCGCAAACGAAGGCACATCGGTGCCGTTCTCCGGCGTCATGGCCGGCGCCCCCAGCTACGAAACCGCCGAGGCCTACGCCCAGTCGTGGCTGTAGACCTCGACGCGCAGCACCAGGCGCGGTTTTTTCAGTTGGCAACTGAGGAAACGAGTTCAGCGAGCTTTCAGAATGGCTTCAATGTAAAGAGGCCGCGGTTCTAGGCGTATGCCTGCTTCTCCTCTGCCACAAGGTGCAGGGCCAAGCCCTCGTCGCGCTTGCCCGCCGGTGCTTGGGCTGAGGATACGGACAAAAACTTGGGCCAGCGCAACCAGTTCGGAGGGGAGTCTGCATGGTAGCCGGCGAGTTCTGGAAGTGCTAGCGCGAACAGCTAGGCGCAGTCCAATCAACCAACACGTGCGAAGGACGTGAGGTTGAGGAAGCCTGAGATAAATGCCGCTAGCCGCGACCCCCTCCGTAGCAGGGCTGCA
>Cebus_capucinus_imitator_PRJNA485217_SSR047__coassemble_1504_pt1 | contig 12899 bp, 10 predicted proteins | sample Cebus_capucinus_imitator_PRJNA485217_SSR047__metabat2_low_PE_015 | metagenome-assembled genome bin Cebus_capucinus_imitator_PRJNA485217_SSR047 | reverse complement strand
GTATAGCTCACGCCGTCAACGGCCTTAACCACGCCGTCGCCCGTGTGAAAGTACGTCTTGAGGTCGTCAACCTCAAGCAGGTGGCTGCCCTCGGGAACCGGCTGGTTCTTGAGGTCGAGCTTGGCCACCTGCTCCTTCTTTTTAAAGAGAGCCATCAACATCACGCGTCCTTCATCTTGACGTCGAGCGCGTCGCGCAGGCCGTCACCAAGCAGGGTGAAGGCGAGCACCGTGGTGAGAATTGCGATACCAGGCATGATCATGAGCCAAGGCTGGGTCTGCAGGTAGGTCTGGCCGTCCTGGATCATGATGCCCCACGAGGGCGTGGGCGGGGTAACGCCCATGCCAAGGAACGAAAGCGCGCTCTCAGTGAGGATGGCGCCGCCCACGTTCATGGTGGCGTACACGACGATGGAAGCCACCGAGTTGGGGAAGATGTGACGGGCGATGATACGGAAGTCGCTTGCGCCCATGGCGCGCGCCGCGTCAACGTAGTCGTTCTCCTTGACAGAGAGGATGGCCGAGCGGAACACGCGTGCAATGGACGGCCAGCCCAGGATGCCGATGGCGATGAACACGTTTTGGATGCCCTGGCCGATGACGGCGAGCATCACGATGACGAACAGCGTGTAGGGAATCGCCAAGAACATGTCTGCCAGCCTCATGATGATGGTGTCCCAGATGCCTCCGTAGAAGGCGGCCAGGGCGCCCATCACAAGGCCGATCACTGTAGAGATGCACGTGGCGATGACGCCGACGGTAAGCGAGACGCGCGCACCATAGATGACGCGCACGAGCTGGTCGCGACCGGTGGCGTCGGTGCCAAACGGGTGCTCAAGCGAGGGCGGCAGCTTGGAGGTCTGCGCCACGGTGGTGGAGTCGATCTCGGTGGGCGAGCCCAGAAGCTGCGGGGCCCAGAGATCTGCCGTGAGCGCCACGATGATCATGAAGATGATCCACACGGCGCCGATGATGGCGAGCTTGTTGCGACGAAGACGCTTCCAGGCGTCGCCCCAGAGGGTGCGCGCCGGCCTTGCGTCCTCATGAGCGGCGGCGGAGGCGGCCTCGGGCGCCTGCTGCTGCGGAGTGGTCTCGTTGGTCTTGGTCATGGTTCTCCTCCCCTAACCCTCGTCCTTGGATGCGCCAAAGCGGATGCGCGGGTCCAGGAAGGCGTAGCTCACGTCAACGATGAGGTTGATCACCATAACCACCACGACGATCACGGTGACGCCACCCATGACGATGGGCCAGTCACGCTGGGTCACGGCGCGGTAGATCTCGTAGCCCACGCCCGGCCAGTTAAAGACCGTCTCGGTGAGGATGGCACCGGCAAGCATGCCGCCAAAGTCAATGCCGATGTAGGTAACGACGGGGATGAGGGCATTCTTGAGCGCGTGGTGCAAAATGACGTCGCGGCGAGAAAGGCCCTTGGCCTTGGCCGTGCGGATGTAGTCTTGGTTCATGACCTCGAGCAGCTGCGAACGCATGATGCGCGCCGCGTACGCCGTGGAGACCGAGGCCAGGGTGATGGCGGGCAGGATGTAGTGCATCCAGTTCTGGAAGTCAGAGTTGGGGCCACCCGCACCAGAGATGGGCAGGTAGAAAGCGCCACCCGTGATGTCCTTACAGATAACGCCAAAGAACAGCTGAAGCAGCATGCCAAGCCAGAAGGCGGGCATGGCCACGAGGATCGAAGTGACCAAGGTCACAAACACGTCCCAGAACGAGTACCTCTTGATCGCCGACACCATGCCGGCGCCAATACCTACGATGGCCTCGAGCACAATGGCTACCAAGGCCAGCTTTACGGTGTAGGGGTACTTGGAGACGAGGATGTCAGACACCTTCATGTTGCGGGTATACGAGGTGCCCAGGTCGCCGTGGAGCAGGTCGTTCATGTACGTGAGGTACTGCTTCCAGAGCGGGGTGGGAATGGTGTCGCCATTCTCGTCGTAGAGCGGCTTGTTGTTCTCATCAACCTCGATAAGGCCGTTGCTGATGCGAATCTGCAGCTCGGTCTCAGGCGTTACCTGCTTGCCACCGGTGATGATCTTAACGGGATCGCCCGGCACAACGGCCTTCATGGCGAACAGGATCATCGTCACGCCGATAAACACCGGAATGAACTGCAGGACGCGCTTGAGTATGTACTTTGCCATGCGGTACAACTCCTGGTCGTGTCACTTGAAGCGGATGTAAGCAACCGCTTCCTAACAACGACGGGGCACCGACGCTGGTGCCCCGTCGCAAAACGAGCTAACGCTCGTGCTTACCTAGTGGGTGCGAGACTACGCGCTTAGGCGGTCATCTCAACCGTGCTCATGTCGCAGAGCTTCTGCGGATCCATGTAGAGGTACTTGACGCGCGAAGAGCCAAGCACCTGGTGCTTGTAGAAGAACAGCGGAACAACCGGCATGTCGGCGGCGATCTTCTTGTCGACCTCCTGGAAGGCGGCGATGCGCTCGTTGTCGTCGGCGATGGCGCGAGCGGCGAGCAGGTCGGCGTCAACCTCGGGGTTGCTGTACTTGCCGTAGTTGTTGTCGCCACCGGTCACGAACAGCGGGTACAGGAAGTTGTCCATGATCGGGTAGTCGGCGATCCAGCCAAGGCGGCCAATCTGGAAGTCGCCGTTGGGGTAGGTGTTGGTGAGGATGGAGGCCCACTCGCCGGTGTTGGAGGTCACGTCGAGACCCACAGCGGTGAGGTCGGCCTGGACCATCTCCATGACGGACTTGTGGTCGCCGTCGAGGTTGTAGGTCAGGGCAACGGAGACGCCACGCTTGCCGTCGGCATCAGCCGGGTAGTACTGGTCGAGGATTTTGATAGCCTCGTCCTTGTCGTACCTGGAGAACTCCCAGCTGTTCTCCTGGTAGCCAGCGATTCCCGGCGGGACGATGCCGCCAGCCGGCTCTCGGGTGCCCTCGAAGACGGTGTCGCAGATGGCCTGACGGTTGATGGCCAGGGAGATGGCCTTACGGAGGTTGAGATCCTTGAGGGTCTCGTCCTCCATGTTGAGCATCAGGTAGTAGACAGAGAGCTCGGCGCCGGTAAGGACCTGCTTGCCGGTCTCGCAGGTGTAGCCGTCAGAGGACTCACCGTACTGAGAGATGGCATCCTTGAGCTGCGTGGTGGGAACCTGAGCAAAGTCAAGGTTGCCAGCCTGGAACTCGCGGTAAGCGGTCTCGACGTCCTTCTGGATCACGAAGTTGATGCCGTCGAGCTTGGCCGGCTCGCCGTAGGAGTAGTCGTCGAACTTGACCAGGTTGATGTACTGGCCGTCCTCCCACTTGCCGTCCATCTTGAAGGCGCCGTTGCCCACGGGGGCAAAGAAGAAGGTGTCGAAGTCATCGAGGGCCACGTCGGGCACGGGCGAGAGCGCCGGGTGCATGCAGACGTAGGGGAAGTCGGCGTAGGACTGGGTGAGCTTGACGACAAGGGTGTTGTCATCGGGGCAGGTAACGCCAGTGAGCTCGGTGGCGTCGCCGGCGGAGAGCTCGGAGTAGCCCTGGATCATGGCGAGGTGGTAGCCAATAGCGCTCGCGTGAGCGGTGGAGGTGGTGGGGCTCACGATGCGCTCCCAGCCCTGCTTGAAGGACTTGGAGGTAACCGTGGTGCCATCGTGGAACTTGGCGCCCTTGACGAGGTGGAACGTGAACTCGTCAGCGGCGTCGTTGGACTCCCAAGACTCGGCGGCAAGGCCCTTAAGCTCGCCCTTGTCGAAGTCGAAGGTGGTGAGGGCATCAAAGAGCTGATAGCCCACCATCATGCCCTGATCCTCTTCGAGGTCATACGGGTCGATGGCCGTGGGGTTGTTGATGTAGTACTTGAGCGTACCGCCAGAAGCGGCACCGTCAGTGGTGGCAGTGGTGTCTCCACCCTTCTTGCCGCAAGCGGCGAGGGCTGCAAGGGCGCTGGCAGCCAGGCTGCCCTTGACGAACGTGCGGCGACCCATCGTGGGCTGGTGCATAGTTCCTCCCTATCGTTGCGACGTCCAGCCGGGCTCTTTGTGAGACCGATCCCCCAGGCGTCTCAGCTGCGTGCGCATAAGTCTCATCGTCATAGAGCACGAGGCTCCAAAATGCATAACACTTGGGCGCGAATGCAAACTTAGCAGATAATTATGGTGAAGAGCCGGATGCAGGGCAAGGAGAACCGTCACTTTATTCCATTAAAGTGTGTAAGTTTAAACATACTTGAAACAAAAGGCGCCTCCGCACGGGTGCGAAGGCGCCTTGATAAGGGTATGCCAATGAGCCGAACCCTAGCCGATGGTGCCCAAGGGATAGGTGAGCATGAAGATGACGATGGTCGCGATGAAGAAGATGGCCGCGATGACCGTGAGGCGGTCGAGGTTCTTCTCCCACACACCGCTGCCGGCGTTGGAGTTGTACATCGTCGAGGCGATCATGTCGGAGACGCCGGTGCCCTTGCCGGAGTGCATGAGCACGAGGATGACGAGAGCGATGGCAGAGACAGCCCAGACAACGAGCAGCGCGGTATTGATGGGACCCACGGGAAACTCCTTCACGAGAAGCGGCGCCGCACATGCAGCGCCGCATACGCACACACATTCAGCGTGTTAGCTTAGCACAAAGCCTACTTGGCGGCAGCGAGAACCATCGCGGCGAAGGAATCGGCCTTGAGGGAGGCACCGCCCACGAGGGCGCCGTCAACGTCTTCCTTGGCAAGGAAGCCGGCGACATTCTCGGGCTTGGCGGAGCCACCGTAGAGCACGCGGATGCCCTGGGCAATCTCGGCGCCAAAGATCTCGGTGAGCGTCTCGCGGATGGCACCGCAGACCTCCTGGGCGTCGTCTGCCGTGGCGGTCTTGCCCGTGCCGATGGCCCAGATGGGCTCGTAGGCAATCACGTACTTGGACGGATCGGTGATCTCGAGGCCCTCGGTGTCGGCCTTGATCTGCTCGACGACGAACTGCACGTGCGTGCCGGCCTCGCGCACCTCAAGCGGCTCGCCGCAGCAGCTGATCGGCACGATGTTGTGCGCCATCAGGGCGCGGGCCTTCTTGTTGATGTCCTCGTCGGTCTCGCCAAAGTAGCCGCGACGCTCGGAGTGGCCAATGATGCAGTACGTGGCGTTGACGGCCTCGAGCATGTCAGGGGCGGTCTCGCCGGTAAAGGCACCAGACTCCTCCCAGTACACGTTCTGGGCACCGAGGACAAAAGCGGCAGAGCTCTGGTCGATGACCTCAGAGACGCCCTTGAGGTCAACCGTGGGCGGACAGACGACAACGTCCACGCCACCGAGGTCCTTGCCGGCCAGCTCGTCGGCCAGGCCCTGGGCCAGCACGACGCCGTCAGCGTAGGTCTTGTTCATCTTCCAGTTGCCAGCAATCATGCGGTTACGCATCGAGAAGCGCCTCCACTCCGGGAAGGGCCTTGCCCTCGACGAGCTCCATGGAAGCGCCACCACCGGTGGAGATCCAGCTCATCTTGTCGGCCAGGCCAAACTTGTTGACGGCCGCGACGGAGTCGCCGCCACCGATGATCGAGGTGCAACTTGCCTCGGCGACAGCGCGGCAGACGGCCTCGGTGCCGTGGGCAAACTGATCCATCTCGAAGACGCCCATGGGGCCGTTCCAGAACACGGTCTTGGCACCGGCGATGGCCTCGGCGTAGAGGGCCTCGGTCTTGGGGCCGATGTCCATGCCCATGCGGTCGTCAGGGATCTTGTCGGAGTCGACAACCTCACCGGTTGCGTCCTCGCCAAAGTGGTCGGCAACGATGTTGTCGATGGGGAGCAGGATCTTGACGCCCTTCTCCTCGGCCTTCTTCAGCATCTCGCCGGCGCGCTCGACCCAGTCCTCCTCCTTGAGGGAGGTGCCCACGGTGTAGCCCTTGGCCAGGAAGAAGGTGTAGGCCATGCCACCACCGATGATCAGGGTGTCGGCGGAGTCGATGAGGTGATCGAGGACGCCGATCTTGGAGGAGACCTTGGAGCCACCCACGATGGCGACGAACGGACGCTCGGGCTCGGCGAAGATGCCGGTGAGGGTATCGACCTCCTTCTCAAGCAAGAAGCCGGCGACGGCCGGGATGAACTCGGCCGGGCCCACGACGGAGCCCTGGGCACGGTGGGCGGTGCCGAAGGCGTCGAGCACGAAGATGTCGCCATAGGAGGCGAGCTTCTTGGCGATCTCGGGGTCGTTCTTCTTCTCGGCCTTGACGAAGCGGACGTTCTCGAGAACGAGGACCTTGCCCGGCTCGAGGGTCTCGACGGCAGCAGTGGCCTCGTCACCATAGGTGTCACCGCAGAAGGTGACATCCAGGCCGCTCATCTCGGCGAGCTTGGCCGCAACGGGGGCGAGGGAGAGCTCGGGCTCGACGCCGTCGCCCTTGGGGCGGCCGAGGTGGCTCATGAGGATGACGCGAGCATTGTGCTCAACGAGGTACTTGATGGTGGGAAGCGCCGCGGAGATGCGGGTGGTGTCGCCCACGACGCCGTCCTTGATGGGCACGTTGAAGTCAACGCGGCACAGGACGCGCTTGCCGTCAACGTCGATGTCGCGGACGGTCTTCTTGGTAAAGGCCATGCTTGGTCCTTTCTTCTCGGCCACGTGCTACGCGAGAGGCAGCCCTCGGGGCTGCGCGGCGCGTAGCACAGGGCAAACAAAAGGGGCGCGGTAACGGAGCGAATCCGCAACCGCGCCCCGAATGCACTAGGTGAGGCTCATGCCGTGTGCAAGCACTTAGGCGACGAACTTCTCGAAGTACTTGATGGTGCGGACCATCTGGGAGGTGTAGGAGTTCTCGTTGTCGTACCAAGAGACAACCTGGACGAGGGTCTGGCCGTTGCCGAGGTCAGAGCACATGGTCTGAGTGGCATCGAAGATCGAGCCGTGGGTCTCGCCGATGATGTCGCGGGAGACGATCTGGTCCTCGTTGTAGCCGAAGGTCTCGGGGATGGACTCGGCGTAGGCCTTCATAGCGGCGTTGACCTCGTCGACGGTGACGACCTTGTCAACGACGGCGTAGAGGTTGGTGAGCGAGCCGGTCGGCGTCGGGACGCGCTGGGCGGCACCGATGAGCTTGCCGTTGAGCTCGGGGAGGACCAGGCCGATGGCCTTGGCGGCACCGGTGGAGTTGGGGACGATGTTCTCGGAAGCGGCACGGCTACGACGCTTGTCGCCCTTGCGCTGCGGGCCGTCGAGGGTCATCTGGTCGCCGGTGAAGGCGTGGATGGTGGTCATGATGCCGGAGACGATGGGGGCAAAGTCGTTGAGGCCCTTGGCCATCGGGGCGAGGCAGTTGGTGGTGCAGGAGGCGGCGGAGATGATGTCGTCCTCAGCGGTCAGCTGCTCGTGGTTGACGTTGTACACGATGGTGGGAAGGTCATTGCCGGCAGGAGCGGAGATGACGACCTTCTTGGCACCAGCGTTGATGTGAGCCTGGGCCTTGGCCTTGGAGGTGTAGAAGCCGGTGCACTCGAGCACGACGTCGACGTCAAGCTCGCCCCACGGCAGGTTGTTGGCGTCGGCCTCCTTGTAGATCTTGATCTCCTTACCGTCAACGACGATGGAGTCCTCGGTGGCGGAAACCTCGTGATCACGGGAGTAGTTGCCCTGCGTGGAATCGTACTTCAGCAGGTAAGCGAGCATATCGGGAGAGGTGAGGTCGTTGATGGCGACGATCTCGGAGCCCTCGTGACCAAACATCTGACGGAAGGCCAGACGACCGATGCGACCGAAGCCGTTAATAGCAACCTTAACTGCCATGCTTTCTCCTTTCGAAGGCCCTGGGCACCCCTTGCGCCCTGAGAGCCACGTTTGGAACACCGTTGGGCATCATACCGCTAAACAGGGCGGCTTAATCGCCTCAGTCGGTATTTGGTAGCAATAAGTAGGGCATACGCTGCGAGTTGTCTACGTATGGGTAGACAGGTTGGAAGAGTTGCGCACGAGGGCGTGGTCAGGTTTGCGCACGGGGGCTCCCGTAAGCTGCGGCCAGCGGTTGCGCAGGGCCCGCGAGCGGTAGGGGCGCAATGTGGCGACTCGGTGAGCGGCACGGCGCCCACGCCCGCCCGCGACGCCTCGGGGTGGGGTGAGCCTGCGCTCGGGTCACTTGCTGCGCAAGTCCCCAGCCCTCGCTTAGGCTCACCCCACCCCGAGGCGCACGCGAGGGCCACGCCCACAACGCGCGACCCTCCCCTACCCGCGGTTACTTGAGCAGCTTCTCCAGGCGCAGCACTCGGTGGTAGAGGGCGCTTTTGCTCATCGGGGGCTCCATCACCGCGCCCAGGTCCCTGAGCGAGAGGTCTGGGTGGGCGCGGCGGGCGGCGCAGAAGGCCGCGAGCGCCGGCGGCAGCTCGTCGAGCCCCACGGCGTGCTCCACCTCGTCGATGAGGCGCAGCTGGTCTGCGGCGGCGCTCGTGGAGCGCGCCTGGTTGGCAATCTCGGCATTGACGCGACGGTTCACGTCGTTTTTGACCGACTTCATGACGCGCACGTTCTCCACCGCCCGCGCCGTGCGCGCCGCGCCTATCACCTTGAGCAGCCGCGCGATGTCGTCGAAGCTCTTGAGGTAGATAGCAAACGCCCCGCGGCGCTTGTTGACGCGCGCCGTCACCACCTCGTCGTCGAGCAGCTCCACGATGTCTGCGGCAAACTCGTCGCCCGTGACGGCAATCTCCAGGTGAAAGTCGCCGCGCGGGTCCGCGATGAAGCCGCCCGCCATGAAGGCGCCGCGCAGATACGCCGCGCGGCAGCACGGGCGCTGCACCACGCGGGCCGCCACGCCCGAGGCAAGGCCCTGGCCCAGCTGGATGATGCCCATCTTGATGAGCGCCTGCTCAAGGCCCGCCTGCTCGGGAATCTCGATGAGGTAGTTACGCGTCTTGTGCAGGTTGGAGCGCCTCACCGTGAGCGAGGTGTCGAGATCGAACACCGTGTGCGCGAGGCGGATGACCGTGCGCGCCACCGCACCCGTCTCGGTGGAGACGCGAATGGCGTAGTTGCCCGATCCGCGAAACGAGAGCATGCCGCACACGCGGATCATGGCCGAGAGCATGGCGGCATCGCACTCGGGACAGCGCCCCTCCACGCGGGAGAGCTCGTCTTTTACCTCTGCTGTAAACGACACGTCACTGCCTCTCGGCTCGGGTGAGGTCACGGTGCGCCACGTCGACGCGATACCCCTGCGCCGCCAGGTAGCTTGCCGTGGAGTTGGCGAGCGTCACCGAGCGGTGCTGGCCGCCCGTGCAGCCCACGGCGATGGAGAGCTGGCTTTTGCCCTCGGCCACATAGCCCGGCATCACGGCGTCGAGCAGGTCGTACCAGGCCTTGAGGAAGCTCTTGGTCTCGGGGCGCTCGAGCACGTAGGTGTAGACCTTCTCGTCCATGCCCGTAAGCACGCGCATCTCGGGGTCGTAGTAGGGGTTGGGCAAAAAGCGCACGTCGATCATGAGGTCTGCCTCGGCGGGCATGCCGTACTTAAAGCCAAACGAGAACACGTGCACGTCGAGAAGCTGCTGCTCGGTGAGCTCGGAGAAGAGCCCCTGGATGCGGCGGCGTAGCTGGATGGGGCGCCAGCCGGTGGTGTCGATGACGTAGTCTGCGCGCTCGCGCACCTCGGCGAGCTGGGCGCGCTCGCGGCGGATGGCGCTCGCGTTGCTCTCCCCCTCCTGCGCGATGGGGTGACTGCGCCTCACCGAGCTGAAGCGGCGGCGCAGCGCCTCGTCGGAGGCGTCGAGAAACACCACCTGGTACGAGACGTCATGGGAGGCGAGCTCGTCGAGGCCGTCGAGCAGCTCGTCGAAGAGGCCCTGGCTGCGCAGGTCGCACACCACGGCGAGATGGCGCCCCACGCCCGAGTTGATGCCCACGATCTGCGCCAAGGTGAGCATGAGGCGCGGCGGCAGGTTGTCGATGACGTAGTAGCCCAGGTCTTCAAACGTGTGCATGGCCTCCGTGCGGCCGGCACCGCTCATGCCGGTGATGACCACCACGTCGGGGATGCACGCCGCCTGCCCCTTCGTCTCAGCTCCCATGCCCGCTCCTTCCACGCACTGGCAATAAGCTTTAAGTATAGCGCCTGATAGCCCACCCGGTGCACCTGAGCCACGCACCAAGCGCCACCACAAAGCCCGTAAAGCCCCAAGCCCGCTCCAGGGGTTGGCGATCCGTGTTCTGCGTAAGCCCGACCCCTCAGGTCGAGCTTGGTCACAACTAGAAGGCTCTCGATATATGCGTGGGGAAGGGACTTAGGGACTTTGCGAAGCAAAGTGACCACTCCCCACGCAATATATCGAGCGCCAACCACCGGGAGCACAAAAAAGCCCGACCCCCCAAAAGGGATCGGGCTCACGTCATGGAGCAAACGCTGTGTTACTTGAGGCCGGACTCCTCGGCAGGGAGCGGCTTCTTCCAGAAGGAGAGGATGAGGCAGGCAACGACGGAGCCCACGAGCGCGGCCACAAGCCACAGGGCCCAGTTGCCGATGACCGGCGTCACCCAAGCGCCACCGTGGGGAGCGGGGCTCGTGCAGCCAAAGGCGGCAGAGAGGCCACCGGCGATGGCGGATCCGATGATGCAGCTCGGCAGGACGTGGCCGGGGTCGGCAGCGGCGAACGGAATGGCGCCCTCGGTGATGAAGGAGAGGCCCATGATGTAGTTCACGATGCCGGCATTGCGGTCGTTCTTGGTCCAGCGGTTCTTAAAGAACGTGGTAGAGAGGGCGATGGCGATGGGCGGAACCATGCCGCCAACCATGACGGAGGCCATCATGACCTGGCCGGTGGTGCCGAGGCCGGAGCTCGGGTCAAGGGCGGCCGTGCCAAAGACGTAGGCAGCCTTGTTGAACGGGCCACCCATGTCGACGCTCATCATGCCGCCGAGCACAAGGCCAAGCACCACGATGTTGCCGGTGCCGAGGCCGGAGAGGAAGCCGTTGAGCGCGGTGTTGATCATCGCGAAGATGGGGTTGAGCACGAGCATCACGACGCCGATGGCGAGCACGCCGAGCACCGGGTAGATGAGCGTGGGCTTGATACCCTCAAGGCTCGCCGGAAGGCGGTCGCACATCCGCTCGATGCCCAGGGTGAGGTAGCCGGCCGCGAAGCCCGCGAAGAGCGCCGCGATGAAACCACCCGAGATGAGGCCGCTCGAGTCGAGCGTGCCGAGGTAGGCAAGGTCATAGCCGGCCTTGGCAAAGACGCCGCCCACAAAGCCAGGGGCAAGGCCCGGGCGGTCAGCGATGGACATGGAGATGTAGCTCGCCAGAATCGGGAGCATGAAGCCAAAGGCCTCGCCTCCGATGGTCTTGAAGAGCGCGGCGATGGGCGTGGAGGAGCCGTAGGCCGCGGTGCCGAGGCCCGGCTGGTCGAGCAGGAAGGCGATGGCGGTGAGGATGCCGCCGCCGATCACGAACGGCAGCATGTGCGAGACGCCGTTCATGAGGTCCTTGTAGATCTTGCGGCCCACGCCCTCAGGCTCGCCCGCAGAGGCGGTCTCGGAGGAGGTAGACCCACCGTGGTGGATGGGGGCCTCGCCGTTCATGATGATGTTGATGAGGCGCTCGGGCTCGTTGATGCCCTTGGCAACCGGGCAGCTATAGAGGGGCTTGCCGTCAAAGCGGCCGAGATCGACGTTCTTGTCGGCGGCGATGATGATGCCCTTTGCAGCGGCAATCTCCTCGGCGGTGAGGATGTTCTTGGCGCCGCCCGAGCCCTGGGTCTCCACCTTGATGCGGACGCCCATCTTCTCGGCCTGGCGCTCGAGGCCCTCGGCGGCCATGTAGGTGTGGGCGATGCCGGTGGGGCAGGCGGTGATGGCGAGCACGTCATAGGCGCCATCTGCGGCGGGCACGGGTGCCTCGGCCGCGGCCTTGGCAGGGGCAGAGACGCTGTCCGCGGCCTCAGCCGGGCCAAACTTGGCCTCCTCGGCGGCGTCAATGGCTGCCCGGAAGGCCTCGGGCGTCTCGGCGGCACGCAGGTTGGCGGTGAAGTCCGGGTCCATGAGCAGCATGCACAGGCGGCTCAGCACCTCGAGGTGCGTGTCGGCCTCGGTGTCGGGCGCGGCGATGAGGAACATGAGGTTGGTGGGCTGGCCGTCGGGAGAGTCGTAATCAACGCCCTCGGGGAGGGTCATTGCGGCAAGGCCCGGCGCCGTGACGGCGGCCGTCTTGGCGTGCGGGATGGCGATGCCATCGCCGAGCGCCGTGGTGCTCTCCTCCTCGCGAGCGTGCACGGCGGCGGTGTAGCCGGCGACGTCGGCCACGTTGCCCTCACGGCACATGAGCTCGACCATCTTGGCGATGGCGTCGTCCTTGTTGGCGGCGGCACCTCCTATCTTGATGGCCTCAGGCTTGAGCAGATCGTTGATTCTCATGCTTACACCTTTCTTTCACGGGCGTCCGCCCATGGTTGCATGACGTACAAATGCGGTCCCTTGGTGCCTGCGGATTGCTCCATTGCACTCGAGACCTCGGGCTTAAGCGTTGGGAGACGTCCCTTTGGCCTCTTAGGAAAAGGAGGAATGGAGCAACGCGCAGACACCAGCGGGGCGTCTGCGCGGCGGCCTTAGGCCCGCGCCATGAGGGCCTCCACCTCCTCGCGCGTGGCAAGGTGGTCGGAGAAGGCGCTGGCAGAGCCGGCGGCAAGTCCCATGCGGAAGGCCGTCTCGTAGGAGCCGGTCTCCATGAGGCCCGCGAGGAAGCCCGCCACGGAGGAGTCGCCGGCGCCCACGGAGTTCACGACCTTGCCCTTGGCGGCCGGGCTCTCAAAGACCTCGCCGTGCTCGCCCACAAAGACGCCACCCTCGCCCGCCATGGACACGAGCACGTTCACCGCGCCCGCCTCCTGAAGCTTCTTGGCGTACGGGATGACCTCCTCGCGCGTCTTGAGCTCCACGCCATAGATGTCGCCCAGCTCTATGTTGTTGGGCTTGAC
>Cebus_capucinus_imitator_PRJNA485217_SSR047__coassemble_1497_pt1 | contig 12991 bp, 11 predicted proteins | sample Cebus_capucinus_imitator_PRJNA485217_SSR047__metabat2_low_PE_015 | metagenome-assembled genome bin Cebus_capucinus_imitator_PRJNA485217_SSR047 | reverse complement strand
GGAGAACCTCGAGGCAACCGTCATCGCCACGGTGACCGCCGAGCCGCGCGTGCGCCTCTCCTGGCGCGGCGACACCATCGTCGACCTCTCCCGCGAGTTCCTCGCGAGCAACGGCGCCCCCAAGCACATGGACGTGCACGTGGTCGAGCAGAGCCGCTGGGAGCCCGAGTGGGCCGGCGAGACCCTCGCCGAGCGCATGGGCTCGCTCGTGAGCGACCTCAACGTGGCCTCCAACAAGGGCCTGTCCGAGCGCTTTGACTCCACCATCGGCGCAGCTACCGTGCTCATGCCCTTTGGTGGCAAGACCCAGCTCACGCCCGCGCAGGCCATGGTGGCCAAGTTCCCGGTCGATGGCGAGACCACCACGGCAAGCGCCATGGCCTGGGGCTTCAACCCCTACCTCATGGAGAAGAACCAGTTTGCCGGCGCCTACCTCTCCGTGGTGGAGAGCGTCTCGCGCCTGGTGGCCACAGGCTTCAGCCACAAGGACGCCTACCTCTCCTTCCAGGAGTACTTCGAGCGCCTGCGCTGCGAGCCCGAGCGCTGGGGCAAGCCCATGGCCGCCGTGCTTGGCGCCCTCGAGGCCCAGCTCGACCTAGGTGTCGGCGCCATCGGCGGCAAGGACTCGATGAGCGGCAGCTTTGAGGACGAGGACGGCGAGCTCAACGTGCCGCCCACCCTCATCAGCTTTGCCGTAGCTGTGGGCAAGGCCGCCCGCGCCACCTCGCCGGAGTTCAAGGCCGCCGGCCACCGTGTTGTCTGCATCGACCCGGCCGAGTATGGCGAGGACCACCGTCCGAGCGTCGCTGGCCTGCTCGAGGCCTTCTCGCTGGTCGAGGGCATGGTGGAGCGCGGCGAGGCGCTCGCCATCTCTACCCCGGGCTACGGCGGCGACGCCGAGGCCCTCTTCAAGATGTGCGTGGGCAACGGCATCGGCGTGGCGCTTGACGAGTCCGTCCCGGCCGACAGCCTCTTTGCGCCCGCCTACGGCAGCTTCATCGTGGAGCTTGCCGAGGGCGCCGAACTGCCCGAGCACACCGATGCCGTGACGGTCGAGGTCATTGGCGCCACCACCGAGGCGTACGAGTTTGTCGCCGGTGGCGAGGCGGCCGAGCTCGCGGTGCTGCAGGAGAGGTGGGAGAGCGCCATCGAGGGCGTCTTCCCCTACCGCAGCGGCAAGGATGGCGTAGCCAGCGCGCCTGCCGCCGAGACCTTCCGCGCCGAGACTCCGCACGTCTACGGTGGCCCCAAGATCGCCCGCCCGCGCGTGGTCATCCCGGTGTTCCCGGGCAACAACTGCGAGTACGACTCCGCCCGCGCCTTCCGTGCGGCCGGTGCCGAGGCTGACGTCTTCGTCATCAATAACCTCACGCCCGAGGCCGTGGCAGAGAGCACCCATGAGCTCGCCCGCCGCATCCGCGAGAGCCAGATTGTCATGATCCCCGGCGGCTTCTCCGGCGGCGACGAGCCGGAGGGCTCGGCCAAGTTCATCACGGCCTTCTTCCGCGCGCCCGAGGTCACCGAGGCGGTGCGCGAGCTACTCCAGAGCCGCGACGGCCTCATGCTGGGCATCTGCAACGGCTTCCAGGCCCTCATCAAGCTCGGCCTCGTGCCGTATGGCGACATCGTTGACGCCACGGCCTCCGCGCCCACGCTGACGTTCAACACCATTGGCCGCCACCAGAGCCGCCTGGTGCGCACCCGCGTGGCCTCCAGCCTCTCCCCCTGGCTCAGCTCCTGCGAGCCCGGCGACATCCACACCGTTGCCATCTCCCACGGCGAGGGCCGCTTCGTTGCCAGCGACGAGGTGCTCGCGCAGCTGCGCGCGGCCGGCCAGATTGCCACGCAGTATGTGGACGAGGCGGGCGCGCCCAGCATGGACCTCTCCGTGAACCCCAACGGCTCCGTTGCCTGTATCGAGGGCATCACCAGCCCCGACGGCCGCGTCTTTGGCAAGATGGGCCATGTGGAGCGCCGCGGCGAGAGCCTCTACAAGAACGTCCCGGGCAACAAGTGGATGCCCATCTTTGAGAATGGCGTCGCCTACTTCGCGTAAGCGAGGCGTTTAGGGCATCCAGGAGCCTCTCGCTCCACACCGCACGTCACAACGGGCTCACCTCCACCGAGGTGAGTCCGTTTTTCATCCTTCTTCAGGCACCGTGAAACAATTTGCCCCGCCAAGGCGTACCTCATGTGAAGGCCTTTGGAACTCATTTGCAACCACCGATCACATGAAGGGAGGGATCGTGCAAGAAGCCGAATTCAGAGACGCCGTCGCGCGTCACCGCGACACGGTGTTCCGCCTTGCCTACACCTACATGCGCGATGCCGCCGACGCAAACGACGTGGCACAAAACGTGTTCGTGAAGCTCCTGCGCCATAACGGCGCATTTGAGAGCGCCGAACATCTGCGTAACTGGCTCATTCGCGTCACCATCAACACCTGCAAGTCGCTGTTCCGCCGTCCGTGGAGGCGCATTGAGGACATCGAGGACTACGCCGAGCAGCTCGCCATGCCCACGCAAGAGCACGCCGATCTCTTTGTGCAGCTTATGTGCCTGCCCGAGAAGTACCGTGTGCCGCTCGAGACGCAACCCAGCAGCACCCCACAGAGCCCGCGCAACCCAAGCGCGGGCTCCTTTGCACCACCCCGCGCACGCCCTCGCAACAAGCGAGTTACGAAGGGACCGTTGGGGATTGACCGAGGGACGGCCATGCGCCTACGCTGATGGGCACGACTTTTGGAGGGTGCATGACCAGTGATTCTGCAACCGGGGCCCGCACGGCCTCGTCCCACGCCCATAGCACGAGCGCCTTTCGCGCGGCGTTCCCCTTGGCGCTTCCCATCTTGGCGGGGTTTTTGCTCACCGGCATCACCTGCGGCATCTACACCACCTCGCTGGGGCTCCCCTGGTGGACGCCCACGTTCATGAGCGTCGTCATCTACGCGGGCTCGGCCGAGTTTATCGTGGCGAGTATGCTGGCCGCGCCCTTTAACCCCGTTGCCACGTTTGCCACCATTTTTGCCGTCAACGCGCGCCACCTCTTCTACGGCCTCTCCATGCTCGAGAAGTACTCCCACGCGCGCCGCCGCCCCTACCTCATCTACGCCATGTGCGACGAGACCTTCTCCATCAACTACTCTGCCGAGGTACCCGAGGGCGTGGACGAGGACGACTTTCACTTTTGGGTGAGCGCCCTCAACCAGTCGTTCTGGGTCATTGGCTGCACGCTTGGCGGCCTGTTTGGCAGCGCGCTTGCCGTGAGCGTCAAGGGGGTCTCCTTTGCCATGACGGCGCTGTTTGTGGTCATCTTCCTCGACCAATGGCTCAAGGAGGCACACCACACGAGCACCGTCATTGGCTTTGTGGCCTCGCTCATGGCACTCGTCGCCGCAGGCGCAAGCAACTTTGTGGTGCCCGCGCTCGTGCTCATCCTTGCGGCGGTGACGCTCATGCGCGGCACACTCGAGCCCAAGTATGTTGAGGAGGCCGAGGAGCTGGGTGCCAACGAGGACAATGGCCCCTTGCTCAGAGACGCCGCCCTGCCTGCCGAGGAATACCCTGATAAGAAGGTGCGTTAGGATGCTGCTCACCCTCCCGCAGGTCATCACCGTGCTGCTTGCCGGCGCTGCCACCGTGCTCACGCGCTTCTTGCCGTTTTGGGCGTTCCCGCCCGGCAAGCCCACGCCGCGCTACATCACCTACCTCGGCAAGGCGCTCCCCGGTGCCATCTTTGCCCTGCTTGTGGTGTACTGCCTCAAGGACGTTGACGCGCTCGGTGGCCATCACGGCCTGCCCGAGGCGCTGGGCATCGCGCTGGTCACGCTCACCTACCTCTGGCGTCGCAACATGCTGGTGAGCATATTCGCGGGCACGGCACTCTATATGGTGCTGGTGAACCTCGTGTTCGTCTAGCGCGACGCGGCGCCAGGCGTGGTGCTGGCTGTGGGGTTGGGCGTGGTGCCGAGCCTGCCGCCTGCCGCACGGCATGCCGTGCCGCATGCGCCGCGAGGCGCCTTAGCGAACGCCTTGCCAAGCGCCCCACCAAACCCCCTCGCAAAAGAATCTCAAACACCTGTTCGATATTCTGCTATACTCTTCGCCATGGGTTACCATGGGATAGGTAGCTTTGAGCGAGGAGGGTGGCATGCCGTCGCAAAACGTTCAGCAGATCATCGACCGCATCTTGGCCAGCCCGCGGGCACAGGCGAGCAGTGCCTTTGCCGGTCGCGTCTATACCGACGAGCCCATTTTGCGCCGTGGCTCACAAATGGCCAATTACCTGCCCGAGCCTTGCCAAAAGATGCGCGAGCTTGCACGTAGCCGCGAGGCACGCACCAAGCCCGAGGCGTGGGTGTTCTATCATCAGGCCCTCCTTATGGAGAGCTACGAGGACGACGTATGGTATAGCGGCGCCTTCGAGCACTACTTTCCCACATACCAAACCATGAATGACCGCCAGCTGCGCGGCTACTTCACCTGGCGCGCCTCGGTGCGCAGGGGCGCCGTCAAGGCCACCAAGCTCTCATACGTGTTCGTGTTTTTGTACGAGCTGCTCTGCGGCATTGGCATCGACCAAGCCTCGGGGCTGCTTGGCCTGTGGCGCGATCCGGCGGAGCTTGCCGGGGAGGAGGCCGCAGGCGAGGCAGCCACCCAAGATTTGGCTGCCGCCAGCGCACTACCTAGCAGCACCGTGGCGCGAGAGTTCGCCAGCCTGTCGCGAGCAGAGCGCGGGTTTCGGCTGCTCGAGGCCTTTTGGCAAACGTACCGCCCAATTGAGCCTCGGCTGAGCCGCTACCTGATCCCCTGGCTGCGCGACTACGCCATCTGGCACGGGCTAGACCAGGCCTTCCTTGCCCCCTACTTCGATCTCGCGCGCGACCGCCCGCTCATACAGCTCCGCACCGGCATTGCCGCGTGGGACATCGCGGCCAAAGGCGCCCCACAAGCCGCAGAGGCGGCGCTCGCAGAGGCGCTCGAGGATCTCTCGAGCTACCGGCTGCGCGTAAGCCGCCTGGGGAAAGACCGCCCAGAGACCCTACGCAACGTGAGCTGCAGTGTAGTGTGCCAGCTCGCCCGCTACTATGACGCGCATCGCAAGAGCAGCCTCATGGACAGCCTCTTTGGCGCCCCGCTCGTCATCTCGCACGTGATGTTTGCCTTCGCCGTGTTTTGGAGCGACGCGCCCCACGCAGACGCCGTGTATGAGCTGAGCGAAGCCAACCGTTATACGTGCGTGCACGGCGATTGGTATTGGGAGGGCTATTACGGCACGAGCGAGCGCAGTGGCAAGCTTGGCGCCATCCTGCACGCATGCGACCAGCGTCTGCGCGCAGCCGTTGGTTACAAGCACCCGCTAAAGGAGAAGCCAGTCCCCAAATACCTCGCCAAGATCATTGACCGCGCCATTGAGGAGCGCCTTGGCTGGGAGCGCGAGCAGGAGGCGCGCGCCATTCACGTTGACCTCTCGCAGCTCGCGGGCATTCGCGCCGCCGCGAGCTCCACGCGCGAGGCCCTGCTCATTGACGAGGAGCGCGAGGACACGCCGCGGGCAAGGGAGCTTGCGGCGCGCACGGAGGCAAAGGCGCCAGCCTCGCCGACAGGTGAGCACGCAGCCGCCCCGCCCGCCGTGGCTGCCACCGGGAGCGCCCCCTTTGGCCTCACCACCCCAGAGCTCGCGCTGCTTGGCTCGTTGCTCCGTGGCAACGAGCCCGAGGTGCCCGCACACACCTCGCTCGACATGCTGGTAGACGGCATCAACGACAAGCTCTTTGACCTCTTGGGCGACACGGCGCTTGAGTACCTGTCCGGCACACCCACTATCATCGAAGACTATAGAGCAGACATCAGGGAGGCCCTTGCCCATGAGTAACAGAACCAGCGCGCAGCCCCAGCTCGCGGGCACGGGCGCAGACGCGCCGCGCGTTCCCAAGCGCATCGCCGCAGTCATCATCAACTCGCTCAAGGGCGGCGTGGTGCCACGCATCGGCCTCCCCTATGTCACCGTTGGCCGCGAGACGGAGATTGCCGCCCTCCTGCACGATCTCGATCTCATCGCAGACGGCGGGGCAAGCTTCCGCTTTCTCGTGGGTCGCTACGGCGCAGGCAAGAGCTTCTTGCTCCAAACCATCCGCACTCACGCCATGGGGCGCGGCTACGTGGTGGCCGACGCAGACCTCTCCCCCGAGCGCAGGCTTCAGGGTCGTCATGGCGAGGGCCTCGCCACCTATCGAGAGCTCATCCGCAACCTCTCAACCAAAACGCGCCCCGAGGGCGGAGCGCTCCAGCTCGTGCTCGACCGCTGGGTAGCCACTATTGACGCGCAAGCGCCCGCCAAAGCGGAGCAGCAAGGCACCGCCAGCCCGCTCTCGGCCCCCGCGGGAGCCATCCCCGTCCCAAGCCTTGCCCAGCAACTCTCCCAGCTCGAGGAGATGGTGCACGGCTTTGACTTCACCCGCGTGCTGCGCATCTACCTCGAGGCCTCACACAACGGCGAAGATGAGCGCAAGGCCTCCGTGCTGCGCTGGCTGCGTGGCGAGTTCCGCACCAAAACAGAGGCTCGCGGCGAGCTGGGCATCAATGCCTGCATAACCGACGACGACTGGTATGACTACCTCAAGCTGCTCGCCCAGTTCCTCAAGGGCGCCGGCTACGAGGGCATGCTCGTGCTCATCGACGAGCTGGTAAACCTCTACAAGATCCCCAACGCCATCACGCGGCAGTACAACTACGAGAAGATCCTCACCATGTACAACGACACGCTGCAGGGCAAGGCCCGCCATCTCGGCATCATCATGGGTGGCACCCCACAGTCCATCGAGGATCGCCGCCGTGGCGTGTACTCCTATGAAGCCCTGCGCAGCCGCCTGTCCGAGGGGCGCTTTGCCCGCGACGGCCTCTCAGACATGCTTGCGCCCGTCATCAAGCTCAACCCACTCACCTACGAGGAGCTGCTCGTGCTCGCCGAGAAGCTCGCAGACATCCACGCCGGCTACTTTGGCTACGAACGCACGCTCGCAACAGAAGACCTGCTGCGCTTCCTGCAGCTGGAGTTTGGTCGCGTAGGTGCAGACACTCACCTCACGCCCCGTGAGGTCATCCGCGACTTTGTAGAGCTGCTCGACATCCTCTTCCAAAACCCCGGCACCACCATGGAGAGCGTGCTCGCCGCCCAAGACGAGCTCGTGGTAACGCAGGCCGCCAGCTCGGGCGGCGCCGGCGCACCTGGGGCGGGCACAGCCAGTACCCCCGCCACCCGCAGCTTTGCAGAGTTTGAGATATAGATGAGTGTCTTTGACCGTTACGCCCCCTTCGTGCAGGATTTCATCTACAGCCACGACTGGGAGAACCTGCGCGGCATCCAGGTAGCCGCCGCAGAGGCCATCTTTGACACTGACGCCAACGTGCTGCTCACGGCATCCACCGCCTCGGGCAAGACCGAGGCGGCGTTCTTCCCCATCCTCACGCTGTTTGACGAGAACCCGCCCACCAGCGTGGGCGCCATCTACATCGGCCCCCTCAAGGCCCTCATCAACGATCAGTTCCTGCGTCTCGGCGAGCTGTGCGAGGAGGCGCACATTCCCGTGTGGCACTGGCACGGAGACGTCTCGGCCTCGCACAAGGCCAAGATGCTCAAGCAGCCCGGCGGCATCTTGCAGATCACGCCCGAATCGCTCGAGGCGCTGTTGCTCCACAAGCATGCGGCCATCAGCCACCTCTTCCACGACCTGCGCTTCATTGTGATTGACGAGGTGCACTCCCTTCTGCGGGCAGACCGTGGCGGCCAGACGCTCTGCCTCATTGAGCGCCTAAGCCGCATGGCCGGCGTCAACCCGCGCCGCATTGGCCTCTCCGCCACCATCGGAGACCCCGATGCCGTGGGCGCCTTCCTCTCTGCCGGCACGGGACGCGGCTGGGTGGTTCCCCAGGTGGCCGAGCCCCGTCGCACCTGGCGCCTTTCCATGGAGCACTTCTTCATGACGGGCCCGCAGGCAGCCGAAGACCTCCATGCCGCCGCGCTCGCAACCATCCAGCGCGGCGCTCCGCAGCCCGACGGCGCCACCTACGAAGCGCCCGCACGTGGCTCATCCGCAACCCCGCCGCTCAATACCGCCGAGGACGGCTCTCCTAAAGACCCGCTTCCGCCCCTTGCCGAGCGCACAGACACGGCCCCGCGCGAGGCAGACCCGGGCCTTGGCTACATCTTTGAGCACACGCGCGACAAGAAATGCCTCGTCTTTGCCAACTCGCGCGAGGACGCGGAGGCCGTATGCACCGAGCTGCGCCGCTACTGCGAGGTTCAGCACGAGCCAGACCGCTTCCTCATCCACCACGGCAACCTCTCAAGCACCCTGCGCGAAAGCGCCGAGGACGCGATGCGCGACGACGAGCGCCAGCTCACCTGCGTCACCACCTCAACGCTCGAGCTCGGCATCGACATAGGGCGCCTCGAGCGCGCCTTCCAGATAGATGCCCCCTTTACCGTAAGTGCCTTTCTCCAGCGCATGGGGCGCACCGGCAGGCGCGACCTTCCACCCGAGATGTGGTTTGTCATGCGCGAGGAACAGCCCGAGGCGCGCGCCCTGTTGCCGGAGACCATCCCCTGGAAGCTCCTGCAGGGCATCGCCCTTGTGCAGCTCTATCGCGAGGAGCGCTGGGTTGAGCCCCCGCGCCTCGACCGCCTGCCCTATAGCCTGCTGTTTCACCAGACGCTCGCCACCCTCGCGAGCGAGGGCGAGCTCACGGCTGCCGAGCTTGCACAGCGCGTGCTCAACCTCACGGTGTTCCATCGCGTAAGCGGCGAGGACTACAGGCTGCTGCTACGCCACCTGCTTGAGACGGAGATGATTGAGCGCACGGAGAGCGGCGGGCTCATCGTGGGACTCGCCGGCGAGCGCGTCACCACCTCGTACAAGTTCTACGCCGTGTTCCAGGAAAACATCGAATACACGGTTCGCAGCGAATCTGCCGAGCTGGGAACCGTCGTGGCACCGCCGCCCCCAGGCGAGAAGATCGCCATCGCAGGTGCCACGTGGATCGTGGAAGAGGTAGACCACACGCGCCACCTCGTCTATGCCACGCAGGTGAAGGGCCGTGTGCCCGCGTACTTTGGCGAGTGCCCCGGAGACATCAACACGCGGGTGCTCGAGCGCATGCAGCAGGTACTCAAGGAGCGCTGCGGCTACCCCTACCTCATGGACAATGCCGCAGGCAGGCTCGCGCAGGCGCGCCACGTGGCAGCCGTCGCACATCTGGATGCGATGCCGCTCATCAATCTTGGCGAGGATAGCTGGGCGCTCTTCCCCTGGCTCGGGAGCTATGCCTTCCTCGCCATGGAGCGCCTGCTCAAGATCAAGTGCGCCAAGCAGCTGGGCATCAAGGGACTCGACTCCTCCCGGCCCTACTTCATCCAGTTCAGGATGGCCGCAGGGCCGCGCGAGTTCTTCTCCGTGGTGTGCCAAGAGGCTTCGCAGCCCTTTGACCCCATGGAGCTCGTGTACCCAGGCGAGCTGCCCCTCTTTGAGAAGTACGACGAGTATCTGCCAGAAGAGCTCGTGCGCAAGGGCTTTGCCGAGGGCGTGCTCGACATCACCGGCATGCGCGAGCGCGTTGCCGGCTGGGAGCACCTGGCCGCCGCGCACGATCTTCCCGCCGGCGGGGGCGTCCCTGGCGAGGACATCCCTTGGTTTCCCCTCGAGCCCGACGCCGTAGAGTGAGGCCTAACGACAAAGGCTGCCCACCAATCGGCGAGGCAGCCTCTGTTGCAACTACGAGCTATGTGCGGGAGCCGCAGATCTTACGCCTGGGCAGGCTCGGCCAGCACGGTGCCTGCGGGGAACGCACGACGGAACACAAAGCGCGAGATGGGGCCGGCAATGAGCAGGTTCCACGGCAGCGCCATGACGAAGTTAAAGAAGATGTTAGTAACCCACATTGCCGGCAGCATGCCAAGGTTACCCATGATGCCGCCCGGCATGTGAAGCAGCCCCTCAAAGCAGCCATACAGGCTCATGATGACCACCATCGGCACCACCATGCAGCTCGATACGGCCACCACCATGGCGCGCGGCGAGCTCTTGCCCGGCGTCACGAGGTGCTTGAAGGCAAAGCCCTTGGCAAGCGGGCTGGCGATAAACCAGTCGCACAGCATGGCCACGATGTATGCAGGCGGAAAGCCCACCCAGGCATCAACGAGAATGTCGAGGCCAATGTGGCCATACATGCGGGCAATGTTGTAGATGGACATCCACAGCACCATGCAGAAGCACATGATGAAGGTGAAAATGAGGCTCTCGCGCTTGTTGGTAGGCATTCGTCGTCCTTTCTCGACAGGACGAGAGGCCACAAGGCCCACGGCGGCGCGCCTCTCGTCATCGGATTTGCTGCGCAGACGCGACGAGAAGGCGGCTTGGGCGACGCGCGTCGGCGGACACGAGACGTGCGAATCCGGGCGGCGCGTGGCACTTGGGCACAACTGAGTGATCCGGCGCAGGTTGTTCAGACGGGTAGCCTACACGAAATCGCTCGCTCGCGTAAGTTTTTTTCTCTGTACCTCCGCGCATCCCCCACATCCGCGCGCCTGCCGGCGCTTCCGTGCATTCGCGCCCGCACGCGTCCGCACGGCCGCCCGCACTTCCCGTATGGCCGCAACCAGCGCAAGCGGGCCGCGACGGCGGGAGCCAGGGCCTCACCATACCCAAACGGAGCGCATCACTAGGGCGAGGAACCCCACGACACGTCAGGGACAAGCACGCACGAGACGAGCCACCCTAAAACGTAAGGCGCATCTGGTACCACTCGGCACCACCGTGCTCAGAGGAGGAGACTCCCTCATTCACAAACCCAAAGCGACCGTAGAAGCCCAGCAGGCGTTCCTTGCACGTGAGCACCACGCCACGCTGGCCGCGTTCACGGGCGCAGGCAATTGCCGCTCGCAAGGCGGCAGTAGCGTGCCCCTCTCCACGATGCGCCGGGCTGCTCACCACGGAAAACACCATGAGCCACGCAGCCGTTGGGTCGTGAAGCTCCGGGTAGTCGTACATCTCGTCAGTAAGGTCGGGTGTCGCGGTAACCATGCCGTCTACGAAGGCAAGCAGCTCGCGCCGAGAACCCGCCGCGGCGCGCGACGCGCCTTCGCCGCTCGCATGCACGGCGGCGCGGTTGCCATCGGCGCCAAGGCCCTCGTCACACGCAGCGCCCGCCATCGCGTCGTCCTCCAACAGCCAGAAGCACTCGGGAAACGTCGCCACACGAGCAGCGATGCTCTCTCGCGAGGCGGCCTCAGCCGCCGGGAATGACGACGCCTCAAGCCGCGCAATCTCGTCCACGTCTGCCATCGTCGCATGTCGAATCATCTTGCGTCCTCCCGCTCCAGCGCGCTTCGGGTTTGCCTACCGCTCCGCTAAGGTATATGTTAGCCACGAAACGACAATACACGGCACCCGCGCCCCAACCAAAGGAGCACCCATGGAGACCACTTACGAGCTGTACGTTATGACCGGCTGCCCGTACTGCGCCAAGGTCACCAACTTTATGGCAGAGCACGACATCGAGCTGCCCCTGCGCAACGTCACTAAAGACGCCGAGGCACGTCAGACCCTGCTCGAGGTGGGCGGCAAGGTGCAGTGCCCCTGCCTGTTCATCGACGGCAAGCCGCTCTACGAGTCGAGCGACATCGTGGCCTACCTCGCCGAGCACCTCTGCTAAAAGACCATCCAGGCACCTGGCGCGCGAGGCAGCATCGCATGCGCGCAAAGCTCGCCGCCATGATGCCCGCACCTCACCTGGCCCCATCAACGCCCCCACCACAAAAGAGATCCGCCAGCCCCAACGGGCAGGCGGCTCTCTTGCGTCAAAGCCCGGCATCATAACCGTGTCCGGCGCACATCGCCCCATATGGTGTCGGATACCTATTCCCCGCGCACCATGGCCTGATAGCCCAAACCCCAGTCATGCATGGCGCCGATGATGGGGCGCATGGACTCGCCCGTCTCAGACAGAGCGTACTCAACACGCACCGGTACCTCAGGGTAGACCGCGCGCGTGATGATGCCGTCGGCCTCAAGCTCCTTGAGATTGTCGGTCAGCACGCGCTCCGAGATGCCCTCGATGGACTTGCGCATCTCGTTAAAGCGCCAGGGACGGTCGAGCAGGCGCTGGATGATGAAGATCTTCCACTTGTTGCCAATGAGCCTGATGGTGGTTGCCACCGGACAAGGCGGCAGCTCGTCTTTGGTGAGCATTGCTCCTCCTTGCATCCCTTTGAGCGCGGCGTCGCAGGCACCCGCGCCTCTCCCGCAGACAAGCCCGATGCCGCCCCGCGCCAAGCGACCCGTGCGGCCGCACGGCAGCGGGCTCCCCAGTACCGAGCATCGTCCGCATATTATCGCACTCCTTATATCCACGAACCGGCCCCGTCACACACGTGAGGGTTACTGAGGTTTTTAACAGTGACCCATTTCTTTATTAGTCCCTAATAGAAAAGTACCTTCTTACGCAGGGGTTTTGCGAATCGTAGAGTACTAATCGTCCAAAGGGGACAGGCCAAGAGCCACCCCAAAGGAATCAGTCCACAGGGCGCTCAGCGCCTAGGCAGTGCGGGAAGGGCCCGCGCGCCTCGAGTCTCTAGGAGGAGACATCATGAGCAAGAATCTGATGAAGGTTGCCAGCTGGAACGGCGTCTCTGGTGGTTGCGGCTCTGAGGATCCCAAGGGCTTCGTCTCTGGTGGCTGCGGCTCCGAGGACCCCAAGGGCTTTGTCGCCGTCTCCGGTGGCTGCGGCTCTGAGGACCCGCAGGCCAAGTAACTCGCGTGGCGCATAAGGGAGCATCGCATACCCCACGACGCCCCTCATGCTTCGCGGCCCGCCTCATCGCGGGCAACCGCTGGGGCCGGCAACACGCCGGCCCCGCCTCGCGGCCTTAGGGACGCTCACTCGTCCCCTCCCCCAAGTTTCGTCAGCGTGCCCCCTCTTGGGTGATCGTCCCTAAG
>Cebus_capucinus_imitator_PRJNA485217_SSR047__coassemble_1446_pt1 | contig 13903 bp, 5 predicted proteins | sample Cebus_capucinus_imitator_PRJNA485217_SSR047__metabat2_low_PE_015 | metagenome-assembled genome bin Cebus_capucinus_imitator_PRJNA485217_SSR047 | reverse complement strand
CCATCGCCGCCGAGATCGAGGCCGGCTCGTTTGTCTTTGATGTCGATCGCGACGAGGACATCCACATGGCCATCGAGCGCGTGCTCACTGAGCGCATCGGCGCCGCTGGCGGCCGTCTCCACACCGGTCGCTCCCGCAACGACCAGACGGCCGTCGACACCCACATGATTGCCCGCGACCTCGCCGACGAGATCCTCGCCGCCATCGCCAAGATGCAGGGCGTCGTGCTCTCTCGTGCCGAGGACGAGCTTGGCACCGTCATGCCCGGCTACACCCACATGCAGCCGGCCCAGCCCGTGCTGCTCTCGCACCACCTGCTCGCCTACTTCTGGATGCTCAACCGCGACTTTGCCCGCGTGAGCGCCGCCCGCGCCGCGGCCAACATGTGCCCGCTCGGTGCCGCCGCCATGGCCGGCACCACCTACCCGCTCGACCGCGCGATGACGGCCGAGGCCCTGGGCTTTGCCGCTCCCGTGCCCAACTCCATGGACGCCGTCTCAGACCGCGACTACCTGCTCGATCTCATCTATGCCTGCACGGTGTGCCAGGTGCACCTCTCGCGCCTCTGCGAGGAGCTGGTGCTGTGGAGCTCCGCCGAGTTTGGCTTCGTTGAGATGGACGACGCCCACTCCACCGGCTCCTCCATCATGCCGCAGAAGAAGAACCCCGATTTTGCCGAGCTCGTGCGCGGCAAGAGCGGGCGCGTGGTGGGAGACCTGATGGGCCTCATCACCACGGTGAAGGGCACCCCTCTTACCTACGACAAAGACCTGCAGGAGGACAAGGAGCCGCTGTTTGACGCGGCCGACACGCTCCTGGGCTCGCTCATGGCCTGCACGGGCATGCTTGCCACCTGCACCTTCAAGCGCGAGCGCCTGCGCGAGGCCTCGCACGAGGGCTACATGGCCGCAACCGACCTCGCAGACTACCTGGTGGGCAAGGGCCTGCCCTTCCGCTCGGCGCACGAGGTGGTGGGCCGCATCGTGGGCGACTGCGTGCGCGAGGGCGTGACGCTCCAGGAGCTGACGACCAACCAGTTGCGCAGCTACTCCGAGCTCTTTGACGAGAGCGCGCACGAGGCCCTCGACATCGACAACATCGTCCGCCGCCGCACCACCTACGGTGGCACCGGCCACGATGCCGTAGCCGTCCAGCTCACCGAAGCCAAGGCCGCCTACGAGCGCAATACGTCCCAGCTCGCATAACGCAAGCACGCGGCACGCACAAGCCGAGGCATTACCAAGCGTGGCGGCAACCCCTTTGGGTTGCCGCCACGCTTTTTGTGGGGAGGGGGGCGCCGCCGGCGCTGTGCCAAAGGCCTCGCATGCGCCCACAGTCGATGCAAGCTTCCAGCAAAATTAGCAGCCAGACACCAAGGAGCGACCTTGGCCACGCGAGAGCGGGGCGCCCAAGCCACCCGGGCGGGACGCTTTTTTGTGCCGAGACCCCTGTATGCGGCGCGGGGCGATGGTGACGCGAGCGAGGGCTGGGGACTTGCGAAGCAAGTGACCCGAGTGAGTGTCACCATCGCCCCGCGCCGCCGCATACCCTAACGGCGGCACAAAAAAGCGCCGCAAGCAACGGATGCTTGCGGCGCAAAGCCAGGTGTTAGGCCGAGGGCGCGGTGTCACCCCCGCTGTCGGGGGTGGTGGGGCTAGGGCTAGGGGAAGGCGTGGGCGTGCTCGGTTGCACCGGATCGGTGGGCGTGGAGGGCTCGGGGGTGCTGGGCTGCGAGGGCGAGCTCGGCGAGGTGGGGGAGCTTGGTTGCGTGGGCTCCTTCTCGGAGGGCGTCTCAGCCGTGAACTGATCGTCCTCCTCTGCGGACTCGCTCTTTGCGCTGTTGGCGCCTGAGTTCGTGTTGGAGAGCTTCCACGAGCTGTTGGGCTGATACGTGGGGTCCTCTGCGTCGGCCATGGGCCACTCGGCACGCGGCGTGTCTGCCAGCACCGTGTTCAGGAAGTACGAGACCGAGAGGCACGAGGTGGTGGAGGGGCTGCCCTGCGAGCCGCGCACGTACACGCGACGGTTGGTGTCGGTGAAGCCCGTCCAGCCGGCCACGGCGGCCTGCGGCGTGATGGCGCAGAACCAGAGGTTGTCGGCGTCGTCGGTGGTGCCGGTCTTGCCTGCCACCGGCTGGTCGATGGCAAGGGTGTTGCGGGCGCCGGTGGCGGTGCCGTTGGTGATGACGCCCTGGAGGATCTCGGCGGCCACCTTGGCCACGCCTGCGTCGATGACCTGCGTGGGGTTGTCGGTGTGCTCGTACACCACGTTGCCGTTGCGGTCCTCGATCCTGGTGATGGCCACCGGGTCGCGGTGCACGCCGCCCGAGGCGAGCGTGGCGTAGGCCTCGGCCATCTCAAGGGCGGAGACCTCCTGGGCGCCCAGCACGGTGGAGGCGTAGGGGTCGAGGTTGGCGCTGATACCCATGGACTTGGCGGTGGCGACGACCTTCTCCATGCCCACGGCCTGGCCAATCTGGATGTAGCCGGTGTTGGAAGACTTCCACGTGGCCTCGCGCAGGGAGAGGGTGCCGTAGCTCTGGTTGCCAAAGTTCTGCACGCGGGTGCCGCCGGTGAGCGTGATGGGGGAGTTGCAGTTGATCTGGATGTCGGGGCTCATGCCGTTCTGGAGCGCCGCCACCAGCGCGAGCATCTTGAAGCTCGAGCCGGGCTGCTTGGCGGTGAGCGTGGCCATGTTGTTCTGGTTGGTGTCGTAGTCGCGGCCGCCCACCATGGCCTTGATGTAGCCGGTGCTCGGGTCAATGGCTACGAGGCTCGAGTTGATGTCGGCGTTGCCGGTGCCCTCGAGCATCTTGGCCACGGAGTCCTCGGCAGCCTGCTGCCACGAAGGGTCGATCGTGGTGTAGATCCTGAGGCCGCTCTGGACGATCGTCTCCTGGCTAAAGTCGCCCTCGAGCAGGCCCTTCACGTAGTTGGTCCAGTACGGGTAGGTGCCCTCGTTGTCGAGGTTGGTGTTGCCGAGGTTGAGCTCAAGCTCGGTGGCCTTGGCCTGGTCGCACTCCTCCTGCGTGATGTCACCCAGGCGCACCATGTTGTCGAGCACCTTGTTGCGGCGGGTGACGCAGCCCTCGGGGTTGACCGTGGGGTCGTAGTAGGAGGGCGAGTTGGGCAGGCCGATGAGCGTGGCGGCCTCGGCAAGCGTGAGCTCGTTGGCGTGCTTGCTGAAGTAGGTGAGGCTCGCCGCCTCGATGCCGTAGGCGCCGTGACCGTAGTAGATGGTGTTGAGGTACATCATCAGGATCTGGTCTTTGGAGTAGGTCTTCTCCATCTCGATGGCGATGTAGGCCTCGCGCACCTTGCGCTTGATGGACTTCTCAAACTGCTCGTCTGAGAGCACCGTGTTGCGCACGAGCTGCTGGGTGATGGTGGAGGCGCCCTCCGAGCGGCCCAGGAGCTGCGAGACCACGGCGCGCGCGATGCCGATGGGGTCTACGCCGTTGTGCTGGTAGAAGCGCTCGTCCTCCACGTCGACGGTGCCCTTGAGCACGTAGGGGGACACGTCTTGCTGAGTCACGGAGTGGCGGTTTTGCACGTAGAACGAGGCAATGGTGTTGCCCTCGGCGTCATAGACCTGGCTGGGCTCGGCCACGAGGTAGGCGTCGGCCGAGGTGTAGTCGGGCAGGTCTTGCAGCCAAGACTCGACGAGTGCGCCGAGCGAGATGGTCAGCGTGATCGCGAGAAGCGCCAGAAAGCCCAGTACGCCGGCAGCGGTGAAGCTGACGATGTGGGTCTTTGAGTGCGCGCGTGCGCGACGGTTGCGAATTCCCATGCATCCTCCCAATGTGGTTACACACGTGAGGGCCATTATCCTTCAAACGGGGGCTGCGCGTTTGGTGGGAGTGATGACGTTAACGCCGCGTCCACATCACTGGGGCGCGGGTGGCATAGACTTAGGGCCCTGTGTATGACCGATGCGCCTCCGCATGCCCGCCGAGCGGCGGGGTGGGGCGACGTTGACGATAGGAGAGAAGATGGCGAGGTTTCGCGTGACGGACGAGATGCCCGCGGGCGAGGTTCGTGAGGCCGGGGCAGGCGCGGGCGCGCGGGTGGCCGTGCGCGGCGGCGGGCGCGGCGGCATGCGTGGCGGTGGGCGCGGCGGCGCCGGGCGCGCTCGGGCTGGGCGCGCTGGCGGTGTGCTCTGGCGCGTCGAGGACGAGCGCAGTGCTGTGGCGTGCGTGCGTGCCGAGCGCACGCCGCGCTCGCTCATGCTTGCGGCCGCCCTCGGCATGGCGCTGCTCGTGGCCACGCTCGTCCCGCTCGTGCTTATCAGTAGATACAACCACTCCTACGCCGACGACTGGCACTACGGCGTGTGGGCGCACCTTACGCTCGAGCAGACGGGCAACGTGGGGCTCGCCCTTATCACGGCGCTTGAGCAGGTGGGGAAGGCCTGGTTTGACTGGCAGGGCACCTACTCGGCAATCTTTCTCATGGCCATCCAGCCCGGCGTGTTTGGCGAGCAGGCCTATGCGCTCGCCGCGCCGCTCGTGATGGCCTCGCTCGTCGCGGGCACGTTCTTCTTTGCGCACGCCCTCTTGGTGGAGCTGCTCGGCGCCCCGCGCGGCGCGTGGCTCGCGGTGAGCAGCGTGGCCGTGGCGGTGGAGCTCTTGGCGCAGCCAAGCCCCGTGGAGGGTATCTTCTGGTACAACAGCGCCGTGTATTACACGAGCTACCACGCTGCGGCGCTCGCCCTTATGGGTACGTGGGCGCGCATCTGCAACCCCGCCCGCACGCGCCGTCCGCGCGGCGTGGTGGTGGCGTCGGTGCTGCTCGCCCTCTTTGTGGCGGGCGGAAACTTCGTGACTGCGCTCGTTGCGGCTGAGGTGATGTTCGCCGTGCTTGCCGTGCTCATCGCGCAGGGGCGCCGCAGCTCGTATGACGTGCTGCCGAGCTTTGGCGTGATGGTGCTGGGGCTTGCGCTGTCGCTTGCCGCTCCCGGCAACGACGTGCGCCAGCAGACGCAGTTCCCCGGCGACGGCGCGGGTGTGCTTGGCACCATCTGGCAGTCGTCGCTTGCGGCGTTTCAGTATCTCGAGCAGTGGTCGGGTGGGCTGGTGCTCCTTGCCCTGGCATTCGCCGTGCCGCTGGCGCTCTATGTGGGCGAGCGCGCGGCGGCGCGCGGCTGGCGCTTCAGGCTGCCGGGCCTGGTGGCTGCGGGCTCCATGGCGCTCTTTGCCACGAGCTTCACTCCCACGTTTTGGGCCGAGGGCACCGTGGGCCCGGGACGCGTGCAGGACTGCCGGTTCGACCTGCTCGTGACCCTGCTGCTCGTGTGCGTGTTCTGGTGCTCGGGCTGGCTGTGTGCTCGCATGCGCGCGGCTCGCGTGGGCGTGGCCGCGGGCGAGCTGGCTGCTGCTGAGGGTGCCGGCGCGGTGGCCGGGGGTGCGCTCGGCAGCGAAGATGCGGCTCACGTGCAGGCCTTTGCCGTGAGCGCGCGCCACGCGGCGCTGGGCTGCGCGCTTGCCGCGCTCGTGGCCGTGTGCGTGGTTGGCTCCATGGCGGCCGACAAGAGCCTGGGCGAGGAGCTCTCGAGCGTCTCTGCCGCGCGCTCGCTTGCCTCGGGCCAGGCCGCTGCCTACCACGAGCAGGTGCTCTCGCGCCTCGAGACCATCGAGGGCTCAAGCGAGCAGAGCCTGCGCGTGCCGTTCTATACCAACGTGCCGCACGTGCTGCTCATGGGCGACATTCGCGACAACATGGACAACTACATCAACTACCGCCTCTGCCAGTGGTATGGCAAGGAGTCCATCGTGGGGTATCGGGGTGCGAGCGCATCCTCTGCCGGCTCGGGTGACACGGCCTCGAGCGCGGATGCAGCGAGCTCGGCTGCCTCCTCGCCGGCGTCAGCGGAGACGAGCTTTGCGGCGTCTTCTGCGGCGAGCGATGCGGCTGGCTCCGAGGCCGGCTCGGCGGTGAGCTCATCGGAGGGTGCGCAGTGAGGCCACGGCGCCCGGCGACGGCGCCCCGGGCTGCCGCGAGCCGAGCGGGCGCGCAGCGTGCGGGCGCGCGTGCTCAGGGTGGCCCGCGCGCGGCTCATATGCGCCCGGGCGGGTGCGACGGCACGCGCGGGACGCTCGGACGGGCGGCGCGGCGCGCGGGTAACGTGCTCGCGCGCCTGGGGCTGGGCGCCTGCGCACTCTGCCTGGGCGTCGTGGCGCTCGTGGCCGTACTCTCCACCGTGTGGCTCAAGACCGACACGGATACGCACAACCTCACGCAGAGCATGTCCATCATCACGATGGCCTCCTCGGTGAGCATGCCGATGCTGGGGGCTGGTGCCTTGGGTGCGGTGCTCGCGATGGTGCTCGTGGTGCTTGCATGGCGCCTCGGCACGGCGCTCGACGGCATGCGTGGCCTGCGGCTTCTTGTTGCCGTGACCTTCGTGGCGCAGCTCGTCATGGTGCTTTCTCTGCAGTCGAGGCGCAGCTACTGGGGTGACTCGTGGATGATCGCAGACTTTGCCACCCGCGCGGCTGAGGACGGCGTGGCCTCGCTCTTTCAGGGCCCCTACGGCACCCTCTACACCGACGCGCGCCTCTACTTTGCCTGCTATCCTTTCCAGGCGAGCTTCTTTTGGCTGCTCTATGGCCTGCGCCTTGTGTTCGGCGAGCTTTAGTACGTGGTGTTTCAGCTGCTCTCGGTGGGTGCCAACGAGCTTGCCGTGGTGAGCCTCATGGCGCTGGGCGCAAACCTTGGCCTGCGCGAGCGGGGCATGCGCGTGTTGTGGGTGCTTGTGGCCCTGTGCCTGCCCCTGTACTGGCTGGCCGCCTTTATCTACGGCAACGCCATGGGCTGCGGCTTTGCCCTTGCGTTTGTGGCGATGCAGGCTCGAGCCATGGGCTGCGTGGGTGCGGGTGGCGTGCGGGGCGTGCGCGGCTCTGCTGCCGGCGGGCGCATGGGTGCCCTCGCGTGGATCGTCGCCTCCGTGGTGCCGCTCGCCCTCGCGCTCTGCATCAAGGCCACCTTCGTGCTCTTTGCCATCGGCGCGGTGCTCGCGTGGGTGGTCTTTGGGCTCAGCCGTCTCGCGGCGGCACCGGTGGTTGCTTGCGTGGCTGTGGTGGCCGTGGCGCACAGCCTCGCCGGCCTGCCCTTCCAGGCGCTCGCGGCCAGCTCCGAGGGCTATGAGTTTGGCGAGGCGCTCACCACGCTCAACCACCTTGAGCTGGGGCTTCGCATGGGTCGTGGCGAGTTTTACGTCTCGGTTGACGAGGGCGAGCCCACGTTTGCGCCCGGTGGCTGGAGCGAGCATGCCACCGCGGTGTGGGCGGCCTCGGGCGAGGACGCGGCCGTGCAAAACGCCACGGCGGCGCACCTTTTGGCCGCCGACCTTGTGGGCTTTGCCCAAGACCCCGCCCATGCGGCATGGTTCTTCCTCGTAAAGCTCGCCACCGAATGGGCAGACCCCACCTACCAGTCACTCTACTACCTTTCCATGAGCGGCACGGCCTGGGGCGTGCGCGCCAACCCGGCAGACCTCGGATCGCCTCTGGGCATTGCGTGCACCGCCCTCACCTTTGTGCTCGACGGCTATCAGAGCGTGTGCTTTGTGGCGGCGTTTGGTTGCATGGTGGCCGGGTGCCGCGGCTGGCGCCATGGCCGCCGCGAGGCGCAGGCGGCGCTCGCCGCAGGTGCGCCCGGGGATGAGGGCTGCGGGGGCGCTGCCTGTGTGGTGGCGCGCGCAGTCGGGTCTCGCGACGCCGGTGCTTTGGGTGAGGCCTCAGCTGGGCGCGGTGCCTGGGGCAGCTCGGCTTCGGGGGACTCCTCCGGCTCGGGTGTCCCCCGTGGCATCCCAGATGTGGGCGCTGCCCCTGCCTCGGGTTCTGTGGCGGAGACCGCAGCCAGCACCGCCTCCGACGGTACGTTGCTGCTCTTGGCGGCCATCTTCTTCACGGGCTTTGGGTGCTATCTGCTCTGGGAGGCCAAGAGCGTGTACGTGCTGCCCTTTGCCGTCGTGGCTTTGCCCTTGGGCGCCGCAGGGATGGCGGCGGCGCTATCATGGCTTGAGCGCATGGTGCGCGCACGGGCTTCTCGCAACGGATTGGACGGCTAGTGACACAGCAGGCACAACAGATGGGGACGGCTTTGGAGGGTGGCCTTGCGCGGGATGCCGTGGCGGGACCCTCTGGCTCGGCGGGCTCAGACGCAGGCGGGGAGGGCCGGGTGGCCGCGGCTCATGCCAGCGCGCCTGGTGCGAGCGATGGCGCGTTTGCTGCCGGTGCGTCTTGTGCCTGCGACGGCACGTCTGCCGTTAGCGCATACCCTCCGGCACCCCGCGCAGGCAAGCCCGCGCCTGAGCTGTGGCTCGTGGTTCCCTGCTACAACGAGCAGGAGGTGCTGCCGCTCACGGCGCATGTGCTCGCCCAAAAGCTCTGCGCGCTCATGGACGCGGGGGCCATCGCCTCAAGCTCGCACGTGTTGCTCGTTGACGACGGCAGCTCAGACGAGACCCTCGACATCATCCAGGGGCTCAACGCCCACCCCGATGCCTATGGGGTTGAGGCTGTGCCCGGGCTGTTTCGCGGTATCTCGCTTGCCCATAACGCTGGCCATCAGCACGCCCTCTACGCTGGCCTTATGCATGCTTACGAGCAAGGTTGCTCCTGCGCCGTCTCGCTCGACGCAGACCTGCAAGACGACCCGGACGCCATTGCCGAGATGTTGGCCGCCCATGCCGCTGGCGCCGAGGTGGTCTTTGGCGTGCGCAACAACCGCGACACCGATACCGCCTTCAAGCGCGGCAGTGCCGAGGCCTTTTATCGTCTCATGCGCTGGTTGGGCGTGGAGCTCGTGCCGGATTGCGCGGATTTTCGCCTTATGGGGCGCCGCGCGCTCGAGGCGCTCTCGCACTACGGCGAGGCCAACCTCTTCTTGCGCGGACTGGTGCCGGCGCTTGGGTTTGAGACGGCCAAGGTGTACTACCGACGTGCCGCGCGCGCGGCGGGGGAGTCCAAGTATCCCCTCGGCAAAATGCTTTCCTTTGCGCTTGAGGGCATCACCTCGTTTTCTGTGCGGCCGCTGCGCCTCGTGACGGCGGCGGGCCTTGCGTTTTTGCTCGTGTCGCTCGCGATGGTGCTGTATGCGCTCGTGAGTGCCGCTATGGGCGCGGTGGTTGCGGGGTGGACGAGTCTTATGGTCTCGGTGTGGTTTGTGGGTGGCGTCACGGTCACCTCGCTGGGCATCGTGGGCGAATACGTGGGCCGCATCTACCTCGAGAGCAAGCATCGCCCCCGTTACATCATCGAATCCGTGATCGAGTAGCATTGCCGCTTTGCCGCGCTGCGCCGTCCCGCCGTCGGGCGGGGCATTAACCTCCGTTCGGGTCACTTGCTCCGCAAGTCCCCAGCCCTCACTGCGGTTAACGCCCCGCCCGACTTGCGCGACCCTGTTGTTTCGTCCCGCCGGTCGAGGGGACGCCTCCGGTTGCCGCGCCCGGCCGTCCCGCCGGTCGAGGGGATGCTTGTGCCAACGCTCGGGTCACTTGCTCCGCAAGTCCCCAGCCCTCGCTTTTGGCACAAGCATCCCCTCGACCTACCCCTCGACCTACGCTCGGCCGCTTTGCTGTGCTTGGGTCTCGTGGGCGGGGTGGGGCGAGTTTGGGTACACTGGGGCAATTGCAGACGTAAGCACCGCTGCCGTGGCTGGCGAGCGAGGGTGCTATCCATAACAGGAGGATCAATGCTGACCGTTGACGAACAGATGAAGGTTATTGCCTCGGGCGTGGTGCAGATCGTGCCGGAGGCGGAGCTGCGCAAGAAGCTTGAGCGCGGTGTGCCCCTCAACATCAAGCTGGGCGTTGATCCCACGAGCCCCGATCTGCACCTTGGCCACGCGGTGCCGCTGCGCAAGATGCGCCAGTTCCAGGACCTGGGGCACAAGGTCACGCTCATCATCGGCAACGGCACGGCCCTCATTGGTGACCCCTCGGGCAAGAACTCCACCCGTCCGCAGCTGACCCAGGAGCAGATTGAGGCCAACGCCGAGACCTATGTGTCTCAGGCTATGAAGATCCTTGACCCCGAGAAGACGACGATCGTCCACAACGGCGACTGGATCTTGTCGCTCGACCTTAAGGGCATGCTCGAGCTGTGCAGCAGGTTCACCGTGGCCCGCATCCTCGAGCGCGACGACTTCACCAAGCGCTACCAGAGCCAGACCCCCATTGCCCTGCACGAGTTCCTCTATCCCGTGATGCAGGCCTTTGACTCCGTGCAGATCAAGGCCGACGTCGAGATGGGCGGCACCGACCAGCTCTTCAACCTCCTTGCCGGCCGTGATCTCATGGACAAGATGGGCATGGAGCCGCAGATTGCCCTCACCATGCCGCTGCTCGAGGGCACCGACGGCGTGCGCAAGATGTCCAAGAGCTACGGTAACTACGTGGGCCTCACCGACGAGCCGGCCGACATGTACGGCAAGCTGATGAGCATCCCTGACACCATGATTGGCAAGTACTACCGCCTTGCCTCCACCCTCTCCGTTGATGAGGTCGACGCCATCGACGCCGCACTTGCCTCCGGCGAGGCCGACCCCTACGAGCTCAAGCGCGCCCTTGCCCGCAACATCTGCGACCTGTATCACGGGGCGGGCGCCGGCGAGGCCGCTCAGGAGGCCTTCATTCACGTTCACAAGAACCGTGACATCCCCGAGGACGTCGCCGAGGTTGCGGTGGAGATTGAGGTCAACGAGGACGGCCTTGTCTATCTGCCGCGCGTGCTTGTGGCTGCCGGCCTCTCCGGCTCGGCTGGTCAGGCGCGCCGCGACATCGATGGCGGTGGCGTGAAGGTTAACGGCGAGGCCCTGCCTCCCAAGAGCTACAACGTTGACCCTGCGTTGCTGGTGAGCGGCAACGTGCTGCAGGTGGGCAAGCGCCACTTTGCCAAGCTGGCGTAAGATTCCCTCTTCGGGCGTGGTGGCGTGGTGGCGCGCCCCGCGCGAAGGCGCGGTGTGGCCTTGGGCCGTGTCCCCAATCTTGGGCGCTAATGCGCTGTTCTCCGTGGGCTCTCGAAGGTTCTGTTCCCGGAGCTCCGCTGGGGTCGGGGCCTTTGGTGTCACGTGGTTGCGGGCGTGTTGGGCTGCATAAGTGAGGCGCCCCATAGGGGAGGCTCGGCGGCTTTCTCCCATCTCGTACGGTTTGAGCGGCGGCTCCTTGCGAGCCGCCGCTTTTTCATGTGCGCCCTTGTTCCGCGGCTGGGTTGGCGCCGGCGTTGCGCCCGTCCTTGTTTGTGGGTGCTTGGCTCCGGGGGTATCCCGTGGCGCGCGCTTGGCGCCGGATTCCGTGGCGGGGCGCTTGCGAAGGTGCCGTTGCGCCTGCGCGCTGGGGGTGTGTCGTCGGATTCTTGTGGTGGGTGGCTTTCGGGCGCTTGACAGGCGAAATCCCCGCGTCGAGCGTTCGTGGGGGCGCTTGTGGCAAAAGACGCACACGAGTGGCACTCCGTGCGGCCTGGCGGCGCCCCAGCGGGACCCCGAGGCCGACTCATGTGTCGCGAGGGGTCACAGGTGAGCGCCCAGATGGCGTGGGCACCGCAGCGCGGTGGCCCGCGCGCCCCAGTTTGCGGCCGCTTGCGCCCCGTTATCGTCGTCATCCCGCGAACCTCGCGGCCGACGGTGCCCGCAACCCGCCCGGACCGGGCGCGCCCGGTGCCACTCGCGTATGTTTTTTGCCATTTTGCTATTTGCGAACGTCGGCGGTTCCCCTGATGGGCCGCTGACGGGTAGAGTAGCTTGCTTGGAATGCCGATTTTGCGCGTGCGCCAGAGCCGGTGCGGTGTCTGCCGGCCTTCTGTGCTTTGTCCTTCGCGGCGCGCGTCTGCGTCGCGAGAGGCGGGCGCCTTGAGGACACCTTGCCCCGCGCGTGGCTGCGTTGCGAAAGGCGGGCGGCTTGAGGGCGACTTGCACTGCGAGAGGCGGGTACCTTGGGGCGCCTTCGCCGCGCGCGGCAGACGACTTGCGCTGCGTATGGCTGCGCCACAAAAGGCGGGCGGCTTGACGGCGCCTTGTGCCTGCGCCGCGAAAGTCGCGGCATGGTCACATCCGGCGCTTGCGGGCCATGCCCCGCATGGCGCACAGGTGGCATACAGCTGCCGCGACCCGCATGGCGCGCAGGAGGCCTGCCGCTGCCGCGCTCCGCGCGGGGCATGGCGGCGCGCACCGGATGGCTCTGAGCACGCGTATGGAAAGGACAGTATGGCTATTGAGCTTTTGGCGCCGGCGGGAGGCCCGGAGCCGTTTAGGGCGGCCTTGGCTGCAGGCGCAAACGCCATCTACTGCGGCGTAGGCAGCGACTTCAACGCGCGCCGCGGTGCACACAACTTCACCTACGACGCTTTTGAGGAGGCCTGCCGTCAGGCGCACCTCGCGGGCGCGCGCGTGTACGTGACCATCAACGTGGTCATTCGCGAAGACGAGATGGACCGCGCCCTCGCTCTGGTGCGCTCTGCCGCCATTCGCGGTGCCGACGCGTTTATCGTGCAGGACTGGGGCCTCTTTGCCGAGATTCGCCGCCTGTGGCCGGAGCTCGAGCTGCATGTTTCCACGCAGGCAAACGTGCACGACGCCCGAGGCGTGGCGTGGTGTCGCGCCCGCGGCGCCCACCGCGTGACGCTCTCGCGCGAGGTTTCGCTCAAGGAGATTGAGCGCATTGCGCAAGAGGGCGTTGAGCTGGAGATATTTGGCCACGGAGCGCTCTGTTTCTGCTATTCGGGGGCGTGCCTCATGTCGAGCATGGCTGGCGGCAGAAGCGCCAACCGTGGCCTCTGCGCCCAGCCGTGCCGCCTGCTCTACGAGCTGGTTGACGAGCGGGGGCGCGTGGTTTCCGCGCCCGAACGCACGCGCCCCTTGTGCCCCAAAGACAACTGCACGGCTCAGGACGTGGGCGCGCTCATGGCCGCCGGCGCCGGGGCGCTCAAGGTCGAGGGTCGCATGAAGGCGCCCGACTACGTGTGGAGCGTGGTGGGGGCCTACCGCGCGCAGATTGACGCGTGCCTCGCGGCGGGCGCAGCCGTGCCCGCGCAAGAGCTCGCAAGCGCGCCCGCAGCCGCCGCAAGCGCGTCCGCGCCTGCCGGCAACCCCGCCCGCGCAGCCGCGCTGTCAGAGCTGGGCGCCACGCCGGTGGCACCCGAGGTGGCGCGCCGCCTCAAGCGCGCCTTCAACCGAGACTTTACCGACGCCTACCTGCACGGCACCTCGGGCGACGAGCTCATGAGTTACGAGCGCTCCAACAACCGCGGCGAGCTTGTGGGCGAGGTCGTCGCGTGCGAGGGCGGCCAGGTGCAGCGTCGCGATGGCAGGGGCAACCTGCACCGCGACCCTCGCCAGGACAAGCGGCATGCCCGGTGCGTAGCGCGCATCCGCGTGGATGCGCCGGTGGGCGCGGGGGACCTGCTCGAGCTTCGTCCCGCAGACGACCCCGACGCCTTCCTCACGGCAACGGTTGCCGAGGCGGCGAGCGCGGGCTCGGTCATCGAGTGCCGCATCTCACGCCGCATGCCCAAGGGCTGCCCCGTGCGCCTCATCAGGAGCAAGGCAGCCCACGACGGCGCCGACGCGGCGCTCGCTCGCGAGGTGCCGCGCAAGCGCGCCGTGGCCGTGCGCATCACGGCGCGGCTTGGCGAGCCCTTCCGCGTGGAACTTGCCTGCGTAGATGGCATGCCCTCGCTTACGGCTGCCGACGCCGCGGCACCGCTGCCCCGTGCCTTTGCCGAGGGCTTTGTGATGGAGGCGGCGCGCACGCGTCCCGTGACGCGCGACGACCTCATTGAGCATGTGGGGCGCATGGGCTCCTCGCCGTTTGAGGCCGTCTCGTTTGAGGTTGAGCTGGACGAGGGCTGCGGCATGGGCTTCTCCGCCGTGCACAAGGTGCGCGCCGCCGCCTGCGAGGCGCTTGA
>Cebus_capucinus_imitator_PRJNA485217_SSR047__coassemble_1425_pt1 | contig 14134 bp, 9 predicted proteins | sample Cebus_capucinus_imitator_PRJNA485217_SSR047__metabat2_low_PE_015 | metagenome-assembled genome bin Cebus_capucinus_imitator_PRJNA485217_SSR047 | reverse complement strand
CGCCGAGAAGCACAGCACGGGCACCACGGAGTGGCGCGTCTCAAAGGCGGCAGCGTTAGTACTCAACGTTTGCATACCACCAATACACCGCATCTCCGTCTGAAAGTGCATAGGCCGAGCACGACTTGTTGGGCGTGGAGCCGTTGACCGCATACATCCAGCCACTCATGCCGCCGTGCTCCTTCTCGGCCAAGCCGCCGATGGCACTCACGTAGATGCCGTAGGCGGTGCTCGAGGCGTTGACGCTCGCGCCCGAGGCAAGCAGCGCGTCATAGACCGAGGAGCCCGGTGCGAGCGTGACCGTAGTGCTGGATGAGCCGGCGCCGGCAGCCGAGCCGTCCACGGTGATAGCCACCGTGATGCGCGAGGGCTTGGCATCCTGCGAGGACGTGGAGGTGGAGCTTCCGCTGGAGCTTGGGCCTCCTGCCACGTCAGAGCCGGTGCCCTCGCTTGCGGAGCCGGAACCAGCGGCAGAGCCGTGCGAGCCACCCTGTGCAGACACAGAGCCTTCGGCTGCAGCTGTGGCCACATCGCCAGAATCGCCCTCGCCGGCATCGTCGGTGCCGGGCTCGGCACCCTCCTGCGCCTCGGCGTCCTCCGTGGTGGCGTCCGTCGTTGCGGCCTCGGTCTCGGGCGCCACCGTCTGCAGTGCCTCCGAGCTCAGCCACGCGAGCGGGTCGATGCCCGCCGCATAGCAGCCCGCGCAGGCAGCGCACAGCGCCACGAGCACGGCGGCGCAGATGGCCACCACGCGCAGGGCAAGCGTAGAGCCGTCCGCATTGCCGCCCGGGGTGCTGTCGTTGCCCATACCAGGGCGAGGCGCGGGCACACGCCTGTCCTCGCCCGGATGCCTGTGCCTGCCAGCAGCCACTACTTGGCGCCCTTACGCTTGAGAAGAGCAACGACGGCAGCCACAAGTACCGCCGCGCCCACGCCCATGCCCACGAGCGGCCAGGCGGGCATGCCCTCGTTCTTGCTCTCGTTCGCAGTTCCGTCAGCCTGGCCGGCAGCGGTGGCCACAGGAGTGGCAGCCTCGTTGGCAGCGTCCTCGGTCGTAGCCTCCTTCGCCTGCGCGTCCTCATCCTCGGGCGCAGCGTTATCATCCGCTACCTGCGCCTTATTGCCCGAGAGGGAGATCTTGGCCTGCTTCTTGGTGCCCGAGGAGGGCTTGCTCGCCGGCTTGCTCGAGCCGCCCGCGTTCTCGCCCGCACCAGGCTGTGCCGGCTCAGAGGGCTCACTCGGCTCACTCGGATCGCTCGGCACCACGGCGGAAGCCACGAGCTTAAAGAGGCTGCCCGAGTCGTTGGTGTAGTAGAGCGAGCCGTCTGCGGCGGCAATTACGCTCGCCATGCAGTAGTTGGCGAGCTCGCCTGCGGGCGTGTACAGCGCGTGGGCCTCGTCCTCGCCCACGCCCCACGCATAGACGCCACCCGGCTCGGCGTTGCAGGTGAAGTACACATACGTGCCACCCGCCTGCACCGAGACGGCGGGCGTGGACTTTACCTCGGCCGGCAGCTCGGCGCCGTCTGAGGCGGCAACCGTGCGCTCAACCGTCATGGAGGCGAGGTCAATCACGGCCAGTACGCCCTTGTAGCTCGCAAGCGATCCTCCCACGTAGGCACGACCGCCCACCACCGTGGGCGTGCAGGTGGAGTAGGCGGCAAAGGAGACGCGCGCATCCTCGGCGAGGGTGCCCGAGGCAGAGAGCGAGAGCTTGTGCAGCACGCCGTCTTTGGTCACCACCAGCGCGTGCGTGGCATCGAGCGCCACCACCGTGGAGCGCGCGGAGGCACCGAGGGAGAGCGTGGAGGTCACGGCACCCGTTAGCGCATCAAATGCCGCCACGGTGCCAGAATCGTCGGCAATCACGAGCTTGGAGCCCACGCGCGCCGCACCCGCCCAGTAGTAGCCCGAGGTGGTGTTGGCACTCGTCCAGAGCACCGTGCCGGTGGCGAGGCTCACGCAGGCGTAGTAGCCCGCGTAGCTCTTCGTCCAGTCTGCCGCGGCGGTGCCAAAGTACACGCGGCCGTCGAGCACCGTGAGGGTGGAGAGCGCCTGCTGGTCGCCCGCCGTCTCGTGGGCAGGCAGGGTGTCGGTGAGCCATACCGTGGTGAGGGTGTCGGCCGTCAGGGCCTGGAGGCGGCCGCCATGCAGCGGCACCACGATGATGCCGTCTGCGTACACCATGCGCGCCACCGAGTCGATGGGGGCGGCGAGCTTGGCCGTTGCCCTCACCGCGCCCGAGCCGGCGTCGATGGCCCTGAGCTCGGAGCCCACGGCCACGTAGGGGTTGCCGCCCACGAGGATGGGCTCGCCCATGCTGGTTGACCAGTCGGTTGCAGACTTGAGGGAGAGCACCCAGGCAAGCGAGGCGCTCTCGGTAGGCGTGGCGGCCTGGGTCAGCGCGCCGGAGCCGCCGTTGGCAAAGCCCGGCCACTCGCTCGGCAGGCTCGGGCGCTCGGCGTCGGGCACCACCTCAACGTCTTGCGCAGGCAGCTGCTCGCCATAGGCGGCATAGCGCCACTGGATGGAGTCGCCCGCCTTGAGCACAACCGAGCCGGCACCCAGATCAGACGACTTGCCGTTCACAAAGAGCTGCCAGTACTTGCCCGTGGCAGCGTCATAGCCGAGGGTGCGGCCATCCTCTGAGGTGATGGTGTTGAGCGACCAGCCCCAGCTGCTCTCGGAGGCGTCGTAGGTGAGGCCGGCCTGGTCGAGCAGCTGCTCGGTTGCCTGGGCGGCCGTGCTGCCCTCGGCTACCTTGAGCTCGGTCTGGGGCACCCAGGCAAAGCTCGCCCCAGAGGCATCCGGGCCGGTCACGGAGAGGGCGCAGACAACCGTGGCCGCCTCGTCTGCCCCGGCGGCAGCGTCTGCCGCGGCGCCGTCTTGCAGCGCGGCACCGCCCTGCGGCATGGCGTCGCCGCCCGCCGCAGCGCCCACGGCAGCAGCAGCGCCGCCAGCCGCAGCGCCGTCCTCAGCCGCAGCGCCGTCCTCAGCCGCAGCGCCCTCGGCAGCCGCGCTCGCAGAGGCCTGCTGCTGCGCGAGCTCGCCCAGCGCGCGGGCACCCGCGGCGGCAGCCTCGGCGTCCTCGCTCGAGGCCTGCGCCTGCGAGGCAATGAGCGCCGCGGGGTCTGCGACGCCCGCCACCTCGGCCAAGGCCGGCGCCGGGAACGCCGTTACCATGAGCGTGGTTGCCAGCAGCGTCGATGCCGCGCGACCCGCGATGCGCTTGCGTGAAGCCATATGATCCCCAATGTCTCAGAGCGCATTGCGCTCCCCGAATTTCCAGTTTTTCAGTGTATCAGGCTTGATACCGCGTGCGAGGGCAGAAGCTCGATGGGGGCGAGTGCGCCAAAAGCGAGGGCTGGGGACTTTCGGAGAAAGTGACCCGAGCGCAGGCGTACTCGCCCCCCATCGGGCGGCCTCAAGCGCGTCAGGCGAATACCATGAAGCAGGAGCCCAGGAGGGCGAGTGCGCCAAAAGCGAGGGCTGGGGACTTTCGGAGAACGTGACCCGAGCACAGGCACGCTCTCCCTCCCGGGTGGCATCGCGAGTGGCAGGCAGCGCCTACCCCAGCACCTCGCCGGCAATGCGCGCCGTCTCCGTGGCGTCTTTGGCGTAGAAGTCGGCACCCACCATCTTGGCGTACTCGGGCGTGAGCACCGCCCCTCCCACCACCACCTTGCACCACGGCGCCTGCTCGCGCAGAAGGGCGATGGTCTCGGCCATGGCGGGCACCGTGGCGGTCATGAGCGCGGAGAGGCCACAGAGCAGCACGTGGTCTTTCACCACGGCGTCGACAACCACCTGGGGAGGTACGTCGCGCCCCAGGTCAACCACGTCAAAGCCGTAGTTCTCGAGCAGCATGCGCACGATGTTCTTGCCAATGTCGTGGATGTCGCCGTGCACGGTGCAAAGCACCACCTTGCCCTTGCTTGCCGCAGCGGAGCCCTGGGCCCCTGCCGCCGCCTTGATGGCGTCAAAGCCCGCCTTGGCCGCCTCGGCAGAGGCCATGAGCTGGGGCAAGAAGAACGTGCCCTTCTCAAAGCGCGCACCCACCTCGTCAAGCGCGGGTATCAGCACCTCGTTGATGGCATACATCGCGTCGTGCTCGGCAAGCACCGCGCCCACCACCTCGGGCATGGGCCCCTTGCGCCCGGCGAGCACGAGGGCGCGCGCCCGGGCGGCGGCGTCTGCGGGCGCCTCGGCACCCTCCCCCGTCGCCGGGGCTGCGGCACCGGGAGCGGCCACAGCGCCCGCAGCCGCCTTGTCCGAGCGGTTTGCATAGCCGGCAACGTAGCGCTGCGCCGCCACGTCCTCGCCCGAGAGCACGCGCCATGAGCTCACCACGTCCATCATGCGCTGCACGCCCGGGTTGATGATGGCCAGATCGAGCCCGGCGCCAAAGGCAGCCGCAAGGAAGGTGGCGTTCACCAGCGGCCTGAAGGGCAGACCAAAGCTGATGTTGGAGACGCCCAGCACGCAACGAACGCCCGCAAGCTCGCGCTTCACGAGCGTGATGGCGTCGAGGATGGCACGGGGCGCGGCTTGGTCGGTGGAGGCCGCCATGCACAGGCAGTCAATCACCACGTCGTGGCGCGGGATGTGCGCCGCGTCGGCTGCGGCGACGATCTTGCGCGCCACCGCAAGGCGCCCCTCGGCCGTGGGCGGAATGCCCGCCTCGTCCAAGGTGAGCCCCACGATAGCGCAGCCATAGTGCGCAGCGATGGGCACCACGGCGTCAAGCACCTCTTGCTTGCCGTTGGTGGAGTTGATGAGGGCCTTGCCCGGATAGCTGCGCACGGCCGCCTCGATGATGGCCGGGTCTGCGGCGTCAATCTGCAGAGGCAGCGTGGTCACACCCATGAGCTCGCTCACGAGCTCGCACATCACCGCCCGCTCGTCAATCTCGGGCAGGCCGGCGTTGACGTCGAGAATCTGCGCGCCCGCCTCCGTCTGCGCGATGGCCTCGCTCATCACGTAATCGTGGTTGCCGCTGCGCAGCGCCTCCTTCATGCGCTTCTTGCCCGTGGGGTTGATGCGCTCGCCGATGACGCCCACCTCGCCCATCTCGAGCGCCACGAGCTGCTGGGGGCCGCACACCGCAAAGCAGCTGCGCACGTGGCGCTCGGCAGGAACGCGACCCTCAAGCAGGGCGCGCTCGGCGGCGATGTAGGCCGGCGTGGTGCCACAGCAGCCTCCCACAATGGTGACACCCGCGTCGAGCATGCCCGCGACTGCCTGGGCATACTCGCCCTCGCCCACGTCGTAGAGGGTCACACCCTCCTCCACATGGGGAAGGCCGGCGTTGGCCTGCACCATCACCGGGCAGCTCGCCCAGGGAAGCATCGCCTCCACGAGAGGCGCCAGGCTCGCCGGCCCCAGCGAGCAGTTGATGCCCACGGCGTCTGCGCCCAGAGACGAGAGCGTAAGGGCCGCCACCTCGGGCGTGGTGCCCAAGAAGGTGCGGCCGTCCTCGTCAAAGGTCATGGTCACAAAGGCCGGCAGCTCGGTGTTCTCGCGCACCGCGAGCAGGGCCGCCTTGGCCTCGGCGAGGTCTGCCATGGTCTCGATGATGAAGAGGTCTGCGCCGGCAGCCACAGCCGCGCGCGCCTGCCGGGCAAAGAGCTCGTAGGCCTCGGCAAAGGGCAGGGTGCCCATGGGCTCGAGCAGCTGGCCCGTGGGACCGATGTCTGCCGCCACGTAGCGCGCCCCCGACTCGCGGGCGCAGCGCACCGCCGCCGCAAACACCTCCTCCACGCTCGCCGCCTCGCCAAGCTTGGCGGCGTTGGCGCCAAAGGTGTTGGTGGTGGCCACGTCGGCGCCGGCCGCCACGTAGGCGGCGTGGATGTCGCGGATCTCATCCGGGTTGGTGAGGCACAGAAGCTCGGGCAGCTCGCCGGCGGCCAGGCCGCGCGCCTGCAGCTGCGTGCCCATGGCGCCGTCAAAGACGAGGAACTCCTCGCCCGCCAGCACGCGCGCCAGCCTCTCGTCACGAATGCGGAGCTTACGGGGCGCAAGCGAGGGCACGGCGTCAGTCACGGCAGGTCCTTCCCGTTGGGCGAATGGAGCAGAAGTCGAAGCACAGGCACCCCGCGCAGCTCGGGCGCAGGCTGGGCTGGGGCGCATCGAAGAGCCCCACGAGCGCCGTCACGCTCTTGGTGGGGGTCATGAGCAGGGTGCTTGTGAGGGTGATGCCCAGGCGGCGCTGGGCGTCGAGCGTGGCGAGCAGCGCCGGCTGCGTGCTCATGGGCAAGTCGCCATAGCCCGGCGAGAAGCGCGAGTTGGTGTAGAGGCCGCGGGCATGGGCGGCTGCCATGAGGCTCGCCTCGGCGGCGTCTGCCGCCCGCTCCACCGTGGTGCTCGCCGCGGAATCAAAGATCACCTGCGCCACCGTGTCGGTGAGGGCAAGGCGCCTGAGCTCGCGCTCGATGCCCATGCCAATGGTCACGGCCATCACGCCCACGGCGCGCGCACCCGCAAGGTGCGCCGAGATGGAGGTGCCCTCGAGCCTGAGCGCGGAGCCCTCGAGCCGCACGCACGCCTCGCTCCCCTCCCACGTGCTCGCCGCCTCGTCCACGTCAAAGACGCGCACGCAGCCGCGTGGGCGCGCGATGGAGAGGCAGCTTGCCACCACCTCGTCGATGCGGGCGTCGAGCTCGGGCGTGAGGGGCTGGCCGGTGTAGCCGAGGTAGCGCAGCACCTCACGTCGGTCGATGGAGGGTATCTCGTAGCTCTCGACCATCTAGCAGGCTCGCCTGGTGAGATACCCGCAGGCGTCGAGGGCGCGCTTGGCCTCGTGCGCGATGGCGGGCTTGTTCATGCTGTACACGTGCAGGCCGTCCACGCCGTTGGCGGCCAGGTCCTCGAGCTGCTCGCAGGCGTACTCGATGCCCGCGCGCGCCTGGGCTGCCGGGTCGTCGCCGGCGAGCACGAGGCGCTTCACCACCTTGGCCGGAATGGACGCGCCGCAGGTAAACGCCATGCGTTGGATCTGCTTGACGCTCGTGAACGGCATGATGCCCGCCACGATGGGCAGGCGCACGCGGTGGCGCAGGCACTTCTCGCGGAAGCGATAGAAGTCCTCGTTGTCAAAGAAGAGCTGGGAGACGAGGTAGTCTGCGCCCGCCTCCTGCTTGAGGTAGAGGCTCTCGTAGCTCTCCTCCTCGGAGGGAGACTCCACGTGCCCCTCCGGGTAGCAGGCGGCGCCGATGCAGAGCTCGGAGCTGCCGGCGCGCAGGTGGGCGATGAGGTCTGAGGCGTGGGCAAAGTCGATGGCCTCGCGCCCCGGCGCGCGGTCGCCGCGCAGCGCCAGCACGTTGTTGACGCCCTTGGAGGTGAGCTCGGCCACATAGGCGTCCACGTCTTTGGCACAAGACCCCAGGCAGGTGAGGTGCGCGAGCGCCGTGACGCCCAGCTCGCCCTCGATGGCCTCGGCGATGCAGGCGGTGTTGCCGGAGTTGCCCGAGCCGCCCGCCGAGTAGGTCACGCTGATCCAGTCGGGGCGGTCGAGCGCCATCTCGCCTGCCAGGGCGCGCGCCTGCTCGAGGGGCAGGTCGCCCTTGGGAGGGAAGATCTCAAACGAGAAGGTCTGCTTGCTCGCAAGCTTGTCGATGATACGCATGGCCATCCTTTGCCTGATGTACGGTAGCCTCCCAGTGTAGTCCCGCATCTTTGCCATTGCGTAAGCAAATTGGCAGCGGCGCATATGCATGCGAGATGCAGAGCCATAGGCGCGGGCTTTGGCTCGGGCGAGGACCTTCAGGTTCAAACGTTTAAGTACAGCTAAAGTACGGCGCGCTATACTGCCTATGATGACCAACCGAATCTTCGCCGGGCGGACCGCGCACGCGCGCACCTTGAGCTCGAGCAGACGCCGTGGCCCCTCGGCACAACACCCAAGGGGACAGCCATGCCCTACATCGCCTTTGACAACGTGGTGAAGACCTACGGCTCGGGTTCCGCGCAGATTCACGCGCTCGACGGCGCGAGCTTTGCGGTGGAGCGCGGCGAGCTCGCCGTGGTGCTCGGGCAATCGGGCGCGGGCAAGACCACGGCCCTCAACATCCTCGGTGGCATGGACAGCGCCACCTCCGGCAACGTGGTGGTGGACGGCCACAACATCACCGGCGCCACGGAGGCGGAGCTGGTGGAGTATCGCCGCGCGAGCGTGGGGTTTGTGTTCCAGTTCTACAACCTCGTGCCCAACCTCACCGCCCTCGAGAACGTGGAGCTCGCCTCGCAGATCTGCCCCCACTCGCTCGACGCGCGCGAGACGCTTGTGCGCGTGGGGCTGGGCGAGCGGCTCGACAACTTCCCCGCCCAGCTCTCGGGCGGCGAGCAGCAGCGCGTCTCCATTGCCCGCGCCGTGGCCAAAAACCCCAAGCTCCTGCTGTGCGACGAGCCCACCGGCGCCCTCGACTACCAAACCGGTAAGCAGATCTTGCAGCTCTTGCAAGACACCTGCCGCACCTCGGGCATCACGGTGGTGCTCATCACCCACAACGCCGCGCTGGCCCCCATGGCCGACCGCCTCATTCGCTTCAAGAGCGGGCGCGTCACCGAGATGAGCACCAACCCCTCGCCCACCCCCATCTCCCAGATTGAGTGGTAGCCATGCGCAGCAGATCGGCAATGGCCACAGACACCCTACGCACCATACGCGCAAGCCTCAGGCGCTTTCTCTCCATCGCCGCCATCTGCGTGCTGGGCACCACCATGCTCGTGGGCCTCACCATCGCCTGCGACGACCTCAGGCTCTCGGCAGACGAGTTCTTTGACGCCCAGCGGCTCTATGACGTGAGCGTGCAGTCTACCCTCGGCCTTACCGACGAGGACGTGAGCGCGCTGGCGGCGCTTGGGGGCGTGGAGGCCGCCGAGGGCAGCTGGAGCGAGACGGCCTACACCACCGTGCACGACGAGCGGCATTCCGTGGCCGTGCACGCGTTTGCGGCGGGCGGCATGAACCAGCCCTACGTGGTGGAGGGGGCGCTGCCCACAGGCAACGACGAGGTGGCCGTCACGGCCGAGTACCTCGAGGAGAGCGGCAAGCAGCTCGGCGACACCGTGACCTTTGGCGTTGAGGGCGAAGGCGCCGGCGGCACGAGCGAAGACGAGCTCGACAGCCTCGGCAGCTCCGACACCAGCGAGCTGTTTGCCAGCCATGCCTACACCATCACGGCCACGGTCATCGACCCCACGAGCGTGGCGGCCAAGCACGGCTCGTCCTCGTTTAGGGCAAGCGGCGCCAAATACTCCTTCTTTGTCACCAACGACGCCGCCACAAGCGACGCCTACTCCGTGGTGTACCTGCGCGTGAAGGGTGCCAGCGAGCTCTCGGGCTTCTCGGAGGCCTACGATGCGCTCGTGGCCCAGGTGGTGGACGAGGCGGAGGCCATCAAGGACGCGCGCGAGCAGGCGCGCACCGAGAGTGTGTTGGGCGATGCCACGGCCAAGGTGAACGACGCCGAGGCCGAGGCAGCCACTGAGTTCGAAGACGCCGAAGCCCAGCTCGCAGACGCGCAGTCCACCATTGACGACGCCCTCGCCAAGATTGCCGAGGGACGCTCGGAGCTCGCCAGCCAAGGGGCACTCGCCAGCTCCCAGCTTGCCGCCGCGCAGGACAAGCTCGACGAAAGCGCCGCCGAACTCGCCACAGCACGCCGCGAGCTCGAGCGCAAGGAACAGCAGCTCGACGAGGCCGCCTCGCAGCTCCCCGGGGACGAGGCCGCCCTTGCCGCCGCCCGCGGCGAACTCGAGCGCCAGCGCACGGCCGCCGAGCAGGAGATTGACGCGCGCATCCAGGCAAGCTGGTACGCGAGCGCCGAGCGCGCGCAGCTCGTGAGCCAGCGCGACGCGGTGGCCGCCCAGATTGCCCAGCTCAAGGAGGCGGGCTCCGAGAGCCCGGCCGCCCAGCAGCAGCTCGCCGAGCTCACCTCCACGCTGAGCGCGCTCGAGGACGGCATCGCCCAAGGCGACGCCGCGGCCGAGAGCGAGCGCCAATCCGCGCTCGACGCGCTCAACGAGCAGCTCGCGCCCACCGAGGCGCAGCTCGGCCAGTGGGAGGCGGCGCTCGGGCAAATCGCCGGCGGCCGCTCTCAGCTTGAGGCGGCCCGCACGCAGGTCGCCGAGGGCGAGACGCAGATCGCGGCAGGCAGGGCGGAGCTGCGCTCCCAGCGTCTCGCGGCGCAGCGCCAGCTTGCCGAGGGCGCCGCCACGCTCAACGACGCCGAGGCCGAGGCCCAAGACGGCCAGGCCGAGCTTGACGAAAACCGCGCCGCCTACGAGCAAAAGAAGGCAGACGCACTCGCCAAGATTGCCGAGGCCCGCGCCAAGGTAAGCGAGCTTGAGGGCGCCACCTGGTATGTGCAAGACCGCTCGGCCATCTCGAGCTACGCGAGCATCGAGAGCGACGCGAGCTCCATTCAGGTGATCGGCACGGTGTTCCCGGCCATCTTCCTTACCGTGGCCATCCTCGTGTCGCTCACCTGCGCCACGAGGATGGTTGAGGAGGAGCGCGGCCTCATCGGCCTGTACAAGGCGCTGGGGTACAGCCGCAGGCGCATCATGGGCAAGTACGTTGCCTACACGTTCGCCGCCGCGGCGCTCGGCGGCACCGTTGGCTGCATCCTCGGCTTCATTGCCCTCCCCGAGTTTTTGTTTGAGGTCTTTGCCGTGATGTACACGCTGCCGGCCTTCACCCTGCACTTTGACGCCGTGCTCTGCGCCGCGGCCATCGGCATGTTTGTGGTGGGCATCTGCGCGGCAACCGTGCTCACCGTGCGCAGCGAGCTCGCCGAGCAGCCCGCGCTCCTCATGCGTCCCAAGGCGCCGCGCGCCGGCACCCGCATCCTGCTCGAGCGCATACCCTTTGTGTGGCAGCACCTGAGCTTTCTCAACAAGGTCACCGCTCGCAACCTCTTCCGCTACAAGCGCCGCCTCGCCATGACGGTGTTTGGCGTTGCCGGCTGCTGCGCGCTCATGATTTGCGGCTTTGCCATTGCCGACACGGTGCTGGCGCTGTGCCCCAACCAGTACGGGGGCAGCGGCCGCGCCGGCATCTACCAGTACCACACGCTTGCCGTCACCCAGCCGGCAGACCTCGAGGACGCAGCCGCACGCCTTGCCGAGAACGGCGACGTCGAGGGCTTCCTGGCGCTTCGCTACGAAAACGTGACGCTCGAGCACGACGGCGCCAAGGAGGCCGTGCAGCTCGTGGTGGTGCCCAACGGGTTTAGCCTCGAGGGCTACATCGACCTGCGCAGCGAGGGCGGCGAGCACCTCTCGCTCGCCGGGGCCACGGCGAGCGACACGGGCGACGGCGTGCTCGCGACCAAGAACGCCGCCGTAATGCTCGGCCTTGGCGAGGGCGTCGAGGTCTCCCTCCAAGACGCCACGCTTGCCCGCGCCTCCGCCCACGTGAGCGGCATCGCCATGAACTACCTCGGCAACAGCGTCTATATGACGCAAGACGCCTACGAGCGCATCTTTGGGCACGCGTTTGAGCCCAACGCCCTGCTCGTCAAGACGGCGGGCACGGCCGAGCAGCGCATCGCGTTTGCCGAGGGGCTCGCCCGCGACGCCACCTACCTCGCGGTCACGAGCATAGACGCGGGCGTGCGCGACTTCCAGACCAACTTCATGCTCATCAACTACGTCGTGGCACTCATCACCGCGCTTGCCGCCGGGCTCTCGTTTGTGGTGCTGTTCACCCTCTCCACCACCAACATCTCCGAGCGCGAGCGCGAGCTCGCCACCATCAAGGTGCTGGGCTTCAGGCGCGGCGAGGTGCGCACCTACGTCAACAAGGAGCTGCTCATCTTGGCGGGTATCGGCACCCTCGCGGGCATCCCCGTGGGCACCCTCTTGGGCCACGGCCTCACCTACGTGCTCAACATGCCCTCGATGTACTTTGCCGTGGAGATCGCGCCCTTAAGCTACGTATGGAGCTGCGGGCTCTCCATGCTCTTTGCCGTGGCGGTGTGCCGCATCACCAACCGCTCGCTCGACCGCGTAGACATGGTGGGCGCGCTCAAGTCCGCCGAGTAGCGTGGCGTCGTGATACTCTCGGGTGAGCAAAATTCCGTGCGAGAGGAGCGTTATGGCCAAGGAGGTCTGGGCGGGCGGCAACATGCTGTACCCGCTGCCGGTAGTAATGGTGAGCTGCGCCAACGAAGCTGGCGAGCGCGACATCGTGACGGTCGCCTGGACGGGCACCGTCTGCACCAACCCGCCCATGCTCTACATCTCGCTGCGCCCCGAGCGCCACAGCTACCACATCATCCGCGAGTCGGGCGAGTTTGTGGTGAACCTCGTGAGCCGCGGGCTGCAGCAGGCGTGCGACTGGTGCGGTGTGCGCTCTGGCCGCGCGTACGACAAGTGGGCCGAGTGCGGCCTCACCGCAGCGCCCGCGAGTACCCTCAGCCACGCGCCCCTCATCGCCGAGGCGCCCGTGAGCCTCGAGTGCCGCGTGGTTGAGGTGAAGGAGCTTGGCAGCCACCACATGTTCTTGGCCGAGGTCACCGCCGTGCAGGTGGAGCGGGAGCTCTTGGACGAGAGGGGCTCGCTCGACCTTGCGCGCGCAGACCTCACCGCCTACTCGCACGGCACGTACCACGAGCTGGGCCGCGAGCTGGGCACCTTTGGCTACAGCGTGCGCAAGAAGGGCGGGGCAGGCAAGGCGCCCAAGGCCAGCAAGCCGGGCAGCTCGCCCAAGGGCGGCAGCAAGAAGCCGGGCAAGGGCGCCACGAGCAAGGGCGTCGCGGGCAAGGCTACTGCAAGCAAGGGCCCCAAGGGCATGAGCACGACCAAGGCCCGCAAGGCGGCAAAGGCCACCGGCACGACGGCCAAGGCAAAGGGCGAGAACAAGCCCGAGAAGCACGCGGCTCGCAAGGCAGGCAAGCTCACCCCGGCCAAGGACCGCCGCACCACCACCTACCATATCCCCGCCCACGACCCCAACCATCGCCGCTCCACCCGCAAGCACTAAACAAAGCAGCCACCCCATAAACCAAGCAGAAGCAGTTTGGGGGCTCGGAACCACATGGCTCCGAGCCCCCAAACGCTTGAGCGGCCCCGCATGACTCTCGCGGCAACGCTTGGGCCCGCACGGCACCACGGCGCTCCCGCAGCGTTCCAAGGCTCACGCAGCGTCTAGAGTCCCTGCAGGTAGGCGCGGCAACCCTCGGCCGTCTCGGGGGTGCTGTTCTCCACCAGGCAGTCAATGTGGGGCTTGTGCTCGCGCGCCCAAGCCGCCACCTGGCCAAAGTCAAAGGCACCCGTCTCGCCAGCACCGTGGCACACGAGGCGCTGCCCCGAACCGCCAGACCAGCCGCGCAGGCCGCCGTTGGCAAGCGCTCCCTCGCCGGCTACGAGCGAGAAGTCCTTGGCATGCAGCACGAGCACGTCGTCGCCGCACAGCGAGATCATGCGATCAACCTCGGCAGCCACGGCCTCGGGCGAGGCGGCGACGCTCGCATGCAGCAGGCTCACCGGATCCCAGAGCACGCCGAGCGAGGGCGAGGCCACGGCGTCGAGCACCGCTCGCACGCGCTCGGGTGTGCAGGCAACCTCGTTGAAGCCCGGCTCGATCACAAGCGTCACGCCGTGGCGCTCGGCAATCGCACAGGCTCGCGCCACGCCGCGCTCGAGCGCCTGCAGAGCCGCCTCGCCCATGCGCTCATCCGTGATGCGGTTGGCGGCGTCGGGCCGCCCCGTCTCGGTGCCCACGACGCAGCCCCCGAGCCAGGCCGCAAACCGGCAGCACGCCTCGTACTCGGCGAGCTGCCCCTCCAGCGCCTCCCCCTCAAGCGCGAGGTTCTTGTAGCACCCAAAGACCGAGACCGCCACGCCCGCGCGCTCGCAGTCCTTGCGCAGATGCGCCGCCAGGCCGGGCGTAAGCCCCTCACGGCCAATGCCATACTCCTGATAGACCACCTTGCTCGCCAGGTGCACGCACGAAAACCCCAGCTCGGCGGCGCAGCGCAAGCGCTCCTCGAGAGGGACGGGCGCCATGTCGTGCAGACGAATGCCAACCCTCATCGCAACCCCCTACACTCGCCCGCGTCGCGGCCGTTAACACCCGGCACGTAGCCGTCAAAGGGGTCGTCAAGCGAGCAGGTGCCCGCCATGGAGC
>Cebus_capucinus_imitator_PRJNA485217_SSR047__coassemble_1350_pt1 | contig 15712 bp, 12 predicted proteins | sample Cebus_capucinus_imitator_PRJNA485217_SSR047__metabat2_low_PE_015 | metagenome-assembled genome bin Cebus_capucinus_imitator_PRJNA485217_SSR047 | reverse complement strand
GCCATGGATGCCGACCCAAGCATGAGCCTCTAACCCATCCGGGGCAGGTGCTGGCTCCTGCCCCGTGCTGTGCGCGTGGGGAGCTTGCGGGTAGAATCTTGAGGCATTGGTACGCTTGTTGATTGGGGTTGTCATGCGAGACGGTTTTGTGCAGGTGACGGCGGCAACGCCTGAGGTGCGCGTGGCCGATGTTGCGTTTAATGTTGCGTCTTGTGCGGATGCCGCCCGCGAGGCGGCGCTTGCCGGCGCGTGCGTTATCGTGCTGCCCGAGCTTGCCATCACGGGCTACACCTGCGAAGACCTCTTCTGGCAAGATGCCCTGCTCAGCGCGGCCGAGCAGGGGCTCAAAGACTTTGCCGAGCGCACGGCGAGCCTCAACGCGCTCATCTTCGTGGGCGTGCCGGTGCGCGTGAACGCCAAGCTCTACAATTGCGCGGCCGCCGTGAGCGCGGGTCGCATCCTGGGTCTGGTGCCCAAGCGCAACATTCCCACCTATCACGAGTTTTATGAGGGGCGCCACTTTTGCGCCGGCCCCGACAAGGTGAGCTGGCCGGAGCTGCCCGCCCTCGGCGACGAGTGCTGCGAGCTGCCCTTTGGCTCTCGCTTGCTCTTCGCGTGCGAGCAGCTGCCCGGCCTTGTGGTGGGCGCCGAGATCTGCGAAGACCTGTGGGTGCCCAACCCGCCCTCGACGGGCCTGGCGCAGGCCGGGGCCACCGTCATCTGCAACCTCTCCGCCTCCACCGAGACGGTGGGAAAGCTCGATTACCGCCGAGCCTTGGTGAGCTCCACGAGCGCACGGCTTGTGTGCGCCTACCTGTACGCAAGTGCGGGCTGGGGCGAGTCCACCCAAGACGTGGTCTATGGGGGTCACCGCCTCATCGCCGAGAACGGCCGCGTGATTGCCGAGGCAAAGCCGCTCGACGCGAGCACCCCACATACCCTCACCGCCGTTGTTGACCTGCAGCTGCTTGCCGCAGACCGCATGCGCATGTCTACGTATGAGACCGAGATCGAGCCTTTTGACACGGGTGGCTACAACACGGTGACGTTTGGGCTAAAGCTTGCCGAAACCTCGCTTGAGCAGCGCTTCATTGATCCGCATCCCTTTGTGCCCGCGAATCGTGCGCAGCGCTCGGCGCGGTGCGAGGAGATCTTTGCCATCCAGGCGCATGGCCTGGCCAAGCGCCTTGCGCATACGCGCAGCAAGCGGGCGGTCATTGGCGTCTCGGGCGGGCTCGACTCAACGCTGGCCCTGCTCGTGGCGGCGCGCGCCTTTGACCTGCTTGGCCTTGAGCGCGCGGGCATCCTCGCCATCACCATGCCGGGCTTTGGCACCACGGGCCGAACCTACAACAACGCGCTCGCCATGAGTCGTGCCTTGGGCTGTGAACTGCGCGAGATTGGCATCGCAGATGCGGTGCGCCAGCACTTCTCGGACATCGGCCATGACGAGGCGGACCATTCCGTTACCTACGAGAACGCCCAGGCGCGCGAGCGCACGCAGATCCTCATGGACGTGGCCAACCGCGAGGGAGGCCTTGTGGTGGGCACCGGCGACCTCTCTGAGCTGGCGCTTGGTTGGGCCACCTACAACGCCGACCACATGAGCATGTATGGCGTGAACTCCGGCGTGCCCAAGACGCTTGTGCGCCATCTCGTGCGCTATGTGGCCGACGATGCCGCGGCGGGAGGCGCCGAGGCCTGGGGCGTGGGTGGCACCTCCGGGGGCGATGTTGCGCACACAGGCGAGGCGCTTGCCCGCGTGCTTTATGACGTGCTCGACACCCCCGTCTCTCCCGAGCTCTTGCCGGCCACAGGCGACGGTCAGATTGCCCAGAAGACCGAGGATCTCGTGGGCCCCTACGAGCTGCACGACTTCTTCCTCTACCAGGTGCTTCGCTGCGGCTTTGCGCCGGCCAAGGTCTATCGCTTGGCCTGCTCGGCCTTTGACGGGCGCTATGCGGCCGGCTCCGACGCAGACGATGCGGCCGTGACAACGTATGAGCCGTCAACGATTCTTCGCTGGCTGCGCACGTTCTACTGGCGTTTCTTCTCGCAGCAGTTCAAGCGCAGCTGCCTGCCCGACGGCCCCAAGGTGGGCACCGTGGCCGTAAGCCCGCGCGGAGACCTCCGTATGCCCAGCGACGCATGCGTGACGCTGTGGCAGCGTGAACTCGAGAGTCTGGAATAGGTGGTCGAAATGGGGGAGCGCGCGGCACGCCTATGGCTTTGGGCACGCAGGCAGAGCGAGGGACTTACCTGGTGCCTTTGGTTTTCCTTGCTGGCGGGGACCCCGGCGGTGCTCTCTTTGCCTGGGCCTTTGGGGGTAGAAGGGCAGACGCTTGCCTTCTCATGGCTACATGTGGGTATGGCCGTCTCGGGCGTGTTCGGCGCGTTGTCTGGCAGGTTGTTTCGTGGGAACAGTGGTGATGCATGCGCCAAGGGTCAGTGGCTCCAACGGGTCGGATTTGCGTTTGCGCTTTTGTATGCCGCAGTGGCTTGGTGCGCCACGTTTGTTGTGACTAGCCCCCTCTCGAGTGTACCGATAGGCCTTCTGCCGTCTCTTCTAATCTCGGCCTCGTGTTCTCTTGCGGGTCTGGTCAGTGCGTTTTGTTGCGCTCGAGCATTCGTTGTGGACGAATCGTACGAGGCCTCCTGGGGTCGGGGCTCCTCGCGGGCTTGGTACGGCGACGCCCTTGTTAGATGCCTGGTTATTCTCGACTTTATGCTGCTTTGCTCTTTGGCAGCTGCCGGGCTCATCTCTTGGATGAGAACGTTTCTTCCCAATGAGACGCTCGTGCGTTATTCGTTGGGTAGCATGCCTACCGGCCTTTCCTCCCTTGGTCTGCTTGGCTCGGCTGTCGCTCGATGGGGACTGGTCGGTGCGGGCCCATTTCCCCTTGTGTTTGGAATGCCTGCCACAAGCTGGCGTCTGGTGCTTGTGCCAGTGGTTGCCTTTGTGATCGCTTGGGCGCTGTATGTCCTGCGGGCGGTCGCTTCGCATGGCTCGCTTTGGGCCCATGACGAGGCATTGCTTGCGGCGGGCGAGATGTGCGCGCCAGCTCTGGGGTATCTCTGTCTTTTGGTTGCGCCGAGCGCCGAGGAAAGCCTTGCATGCGCTGCGGGTTCGCTTGGCGTGGCCCTGCTTGGGCTGGTTGCCGTTACGGTTGTAGCGCTCGCGCTGCTTGGCGGGCCACCCATCTTTGAAGGTGGGGTGGATGATGCCGAGGGATCAGGGCTTGACGGCTCGAGAGCGTCTCTCGCGGAGTGGGTGGAATGTGTCAGCGAGGGCGGGGCGACAATGCCTCCGAGGGAGCTGCAAGCCGTGCAGGAGCGTTTGGGTGGGAAAACCTCGAGCGAAGCCGCTCTCAATATGGGCATAAGCCCATCTACCGTGAGAAGCTTGCAGGCCGGGGCCTGCACAAGGCTGGGCTTTTCACAATTTGACGAGCTGGCTCATGCCTATTTGAGTTGGGAGCGCAAGACCGGGGTTGCCTCTTTCGTGCAGGGGGAGTCTCACAAGCCCGGTCTTGGCGGTGCAGAATCGCTCGCTTCGCCTCAAGGGGAGACATGTTCTCCCGAGGCTTCGATGCGTGGCGCGTGCGCCATATGCATTTCGTGCCTGCTTCTTTGTATCCTTGGCGGGCTTATGCGTCTTGGCTTTGCGGGGCTAGGGGGACGAGGGCAGTTTTCCACGCTTGTTCCTGGCTCGATTGCTGTCTTTGTGCATCGAGTCGCGGTTCTCTGTCTCATTTGCGCGGTTTGTCTTGTGATGAGTGGCCCCCTAGCTGTGAGGCGCCCTCAATGGCATTGCGTGAGTGTTGACGCGGCCGCGTGTGCACAGGGTTTGCTGCTTGGTCTTGTCGCTGGGAGGGGGTCTGTGCTCTTGGATGCCTTGTCTGCGGCTAGTTGGTTTGACTTGATTTTCCTTGTGGCGTTCTCTTGCTTTATGGGGGCGGTGTGGGCAAGGATGGAGGCCATGAAGGCAGATGTTCGTGCGGCAGCGGTGCTTGCCGGTATCGTGATTCTTGCTTGTTGCCTTTCCCTCGGGCTTGCTCCTGTAGCACTTGTGTGCTCCCTCTTGGCGTATGAGCTGGTTGCCCTACGTTGCTCTTGGGGTTGGGGTCTAGCTCCTGCGTGCGCCATGATGCAGGTTTCGTTGGGTATCGGCCTGCTTGTGGGGTCTGCATCGAGTGCCCTTACGCGGGACATGGGGGTTCTCCCGTTTCTCATGGGGGATTATGCTGCGACACTCCATGCCTCGGCGACGGCTTCCTCTCTTTCGATCATATGCCTCGGCCTGCTCGTGTTGTTGGGTGCCTACCTGTTCTCGCGGGTTGCCGGCCAGGCTCACGATGTGTGCGCGGGGGCATCTGACCACGACGGGGTCGGGCTTGAAGTCTTCTTGACGGGCAAAGGTCTCAACAAAACTCAGATACGGGTGGCGTGCCTACTCGTGGCAGGCCTGTCGCGGAACGAAATCGCTCGTGACCTGTGTCTGTCCATTGGCAGCATCAACGCTGCCAGCTATCGAATATATCGTTGCTTGGGGGTGCACTCGAGGGCAGGTCTAGTCCGGGTCGTGCGTGACTATCTGACATGATCGGAGGTGCCCATGCCCTATAGACGGGCCGGGCCACTCTTTTATAACGCCTGTCTATGGTTTCGACCGGCACCCTGCGTCATGCTCTTCCAAAGAACCCATTGCGGGGATGGGCATTGTCATCTATACCCGCGCCGGGAGAGGGAGGAGCTATGGCTTGCAGCGTAATACGGTATGTGCGTGCCCTTCTGATGGTTGTTGTTTCAGGCAAGCTTCGCTGGCTTGCTCTTGCTGGCGTGCAGCTTGCTCTCTTGCTCCCCATGCTCATGGGCTATCCTTCCGGCTCTTTTGTCTTTGGTGATTCCGAGATCCAGGCGAAGGTGGATCTCCTCGAAGGCCAGCTTTCTTCTGGGGTGTATGACACTGCGCCTGAGGATTTGGCGGCGGGTGTTGAATTGGAGCTTAAGTCGCTCATCAGCGCGCTTCAGTCGGGACAGAATAGCTCCGAGAGGTATGGTGGCCTTGCGGACTATTACGAGCACGGTTTGTCTGACCCATATACGTCGCTGGACGCTGACATGAAGAACGTCTATGCGGCTAGGGCGCTGTTACTCCGGAGGGTCTCCGAACTCGAGTCTCCCTGTGTGTTCGAAAGCGCTGATCGCATGCCTGCCTTGTATTACTTGGCGTTCTTACCCTATGTGGCTCCTTTTCCACTTGTCTGTCTGCTTGCGCTTGCGATCTCGAGTGGTGTCTTGGACGCGGCGATGGGTGGCCGCCTTATTTCTCGTGCCCCCATGGGCCCTGTTCGTCGTTGGCTGGCAACCTGGGGTTCCCTGCTCTTCTGTACAGCCTGCGTCTTGCTCTTGGCAGTGGCTCCTGCCTTCGCCATCGCTTTGGCGAGGACGGGACTTGGAGCGCCCGACTATCCCGCTGTCTCTATAATTGGAGGGACAGTCTGCGAGACCACTGTTTCAGCGCTCATCGTGAGACAAGCAGCCTTGGCGCTTACCTCGGTGGCATGGCTTTGTGCGCTTGCCGCTTGCGTGGCCGCTCTTTGCTCGGACGCACGCATAGGTTTTACCGCCGCTGCACTTATGATCGCCGTTTCGTGTCTCCCCACGTATCTGGATAAGGGGGCCCCATGGCATGATGTCGGACGCTCGATTCCTCTTACCTACCTTCAACTGACGCAGGTGCTGGGGGCGCCCCTCTACGCCAACGGGGTGGAGATGCAGGCCTTTGCCGGAGCCACCTTCAAGCGTGGGATCTCAGTTAGCTTGGCGTCACTTTCGATGCTATTGCTGGTGCTTGTCGGCGTCTCTTTGCTTGTTGCAAGGAGGCACGCGAAGCGTCTTGAAAGGGGGCTGCGACATGTTGAGGGTTAGGTGCCTCACTGTCATGCGCGGTTCAAAGGCCGTTGTCCGAGGTGCCTCGTTTGACATGCCCCTCGGCTCGGTGACGGGCCTCGTTGCCCCGAATGGCAGTGGTAAGACAACGTTGCTCGAGGGCTTGGCCTCACCGTGGCGCAAGGGGGTTTCAGGGGTCTGCGTCGCCAAAGGCGTTCAGTTGGATGAGCGGGAGTGGAGGCGCAAGGTCGTATATGTTCCGGGGCCAAGCTTCCTGTATCCAAACCTTACGGGAATGCAGCAGGCAGATATTACCCGCGGACTCTGGTCTTCGGCGGTGAGCGTCGAGAGGCTGGTGGGGGAGCTTGACGTGGGCGGCTACATGAACGTGCCAATCCGAAGATGTTCCCAAGGCATGGCTCAGATGCTTTCTTTGGTTGTTGCCCTGTGCACGGGTGCTCGGTATCTACTGCTTGACGAGCCGGCGAGCACGCTCGACATCTCAAACGTCCGGCGTGTCGGCGAGGTGCTTCGGCGGTATGCCGAGGGCGGGGCTGCCGTGCTGATGTCGACCCACAACGCCCTGAGCTGTGACGAGACCTGCGATCAGGTGGTGTGGCTCGTGGAGGGCGAGAGTCGAGTTGAGGCTCGCGGCATCGGAGAGCGACCACCATGCGCGGAGGTGTACAGGCAGCTGTATGGGACGAGCGACATGGAATAGCTTGGTGAGAACGACCGCGTGACCCTTGTGGGGCTGACGGGAAAGCGTGAGCGTGCTTTATGGGGACGGGCCGACAGCGGGCGGCTCGTCCCCAGCTTGTGCAGCTGTGTTTACCCTGCTAGGTTGCGCATCACAAAATCTAAGTGCCATTGAGGAAGATTTTTTTATTTTCCGTTGTTATATCGCGGCCTGCTTGGGTACCATTCAAACCGTTAGCAATGTGCGTGCGGCACTGAGGCCGCCGCCAGCGCGGGGTGCTTGCCGGCTGCTCGCAGCCAAGAGCCCTGTGCCCGAGAAGGAGGTTCGTCAAAAATGAAGCTCAAGCCGCTTGGTGATCGCGTTCTCGTTAAGCCCGCCCCCAAGGAGGAGAAGACGGCCACTGGCCTCTACATCTCCAGCGGTGCTCAGGAGAAGCCGCAGAAGGGCGAGGTTGTCGCCGTTGGCGCCGGCAAGGTCAACGACAAGGGCGAGCGCGTTGCCCCCGACGTGCAGGTTGGCGACGAGGTGTACTACGGCAAGTTTGGCGGTAACGAGGTCAAGGTTGACGGCGAGGACTACCTGCTGCTTCGCGCCGACGACATCTACGCCGTTATCGAGGCCTAACGCATCTTTTTTGCAAGGTACCTCTTGTGGGCCGGTACACCGGCCACGTCATATAGACTGTGCGCTCGCGTAGCACATGACTCGGTTGCTACGCGAGCTCCGTTTGAAAGGAAGCCTCCCAATGGCTAAGAACATCATGTTCGGCACCGATGCCCGTGCCAAGCTTGCCCGTGGCGTCAACACGCTCGCCGATGCCGTTACCGCCACCATGGGCCCCAAGGGCCGCTACGTCGCCCTCGAGCGCTCCTACGGTGCCCCCACCATCACCAACGATGGCGTCTCCGTTGCCAAGGAGATCGAGCTCAAGGACCACGTTGAGAACATGGGCGCCCAGCTGGTGAAGGAGGTCGCCACCAAGACCAACGACACCGTCGGCGACGGCACCACCACCGCCACCCTGCTTGCCCAGGTCATCGTCAACGAGGGCCTGCGCAACGTTGCCGCTGGCGCTGACCCGCTGGCCATCCGTCGTGGCGTCGACAAGGCCGTCAACGCCGCCATCGACTCCATGAAGGCTGCTGCCAAGCCGGTCGACACCAAGGAGCAGATTGCCTCTGTTGGCACCATCTCTGCCTCTGACCCGCAGGTTGGCCAGAAGATCTCCGACGCCATGGAGGTTGTGGGCAAGGACGGCGTCATCACCGTCGATGAGGACAAGACCAACTTCGGCATCTCCGTCGACACGGTCGAGGGCATGCAGTTTGACAAGGGCTACATCTCCCCGTACTTTGCCACCGACAACTCCGCCATGGTTGCCGAGCTGGAGAACCCCTATATCCTCATGACCGACCAGAAGGTCTCCAACATCCAGGACATCCTGCCGGTGCTCGAGGCCGTCCAGAAGTCTGGCTCCTCGCTGCTCATCATCGCTGAGGACGTCGAGGGCGAGGCTCTGGCCACCCTCATCCTCAACAAGCTCCGTGGCACGCTGAAGATCGCTGCCGTCAAGGCCCCGGGCTACGGCGACCGTCGCAAGCGCATGCTCGAGGACATCGCCGTGCTCACCGGCGGCCAGGTTGCCATGGAGGAACTCGGCATCAAGCTCGCCGACACAACCGCCGAGATGCTCGGCCGCGCCAAGTCTGTCAAGATCACCAAGGACGACACCACCATCGTGAGCGGTGCCGGCTCCAAGGAGGCCATCGACGAGCGCGTTGCCCAGATCAGGGGCGAGCTGGAGCACACCGACTCCGACTTTGACCGCGAGAAGCTCCAGGAGCGCCTCGCCAAGCTCTCCGGCGGCGTTGCCGTCATCAAGGTGGGCGCTGCCACCGAGGTTGAGCTCAAGGAGATCAAGCACCGCATCGAGGACGCCCTCCAGGCTACCCGCGCTGCCGTTGAGGAGGGCATCGTTGCCGGCGGCGGTGTCGCCTTCCTCGAGGCCCTGCCCGTGCTCGACTCCGTTGAGGCCACCGACGAGGAGAAGATTGGCGTCGAGATCGTGCGCAAGGCGCTCGTTGCTCCGGTGAAGAAGATCGCCGAGAACGCCGGTTACGAGGGCTCCGTCGTGGTTGAGAAGATTCGCGGCATGGAGGCCGGCCAGGGTCTCAACTCCGCCAACGGCGAGTGGGGCAACATGATCGAGATGGGCGTGCTCGACCCGGTCAAGGTCACCCGCACCACTCTGCAGAACGCTGCCTCTGTTGCCAGCCTCATCCTCATCACCGAGGCCACCGTCACCGACGAGCCCAAGGACACCACCATCGAGGAGGCCATCTCCGCGGCTGCCGCCCAGGGCGGCCAGGGTGGCATGTACTAAGAGCTGCCTCGCTAGCATCCACTAGCACATGGGGCCCCGGCCCGCTTGCTTGTCGCAGGCGAGCCGGGGCCTTTTGCTATTGGCGGATGCCGGCGAGTGGATGTCGAGTGAATGGGGTAGAGTAAGGCAAATATACCTAGGAGGAGCCATGCCTGAGATTAGTAGGTTTTACGGCATTAGCGTCAAGATGCTCTACATGGATGACAGCCAGCATCACAAGCCCCATGTTCACGTGTATTACGGCGAGTACGAGGCATCCGTGGGTATTGACGGTGAGATGCTTGCGGGCTCACTCCCGACAAAGCAGTACAAGCTTGTTGCAGCATGGCTTGTGCTTCATGAGGACGAGTTGTATAAGGCGTGGAACTACGCGGTGTCGGGCAGGTCTTTCACCCGTATTGAGCCGCTTTCCTAAGGGGGATGTATGTTTGAGCGCGACGGGATTGTGTATGCCGGAGAGCCTGTTCGGGGAATTTGCGTCGCTGAGGCCGAGCACGTCGGCGAGGGGTGTCTGCTTGTGACTTTCTCAACGGGCGAGATCCGTCTGTTCGATGCATCGGAAGTATGGGACATTCCGGTTTTTGAGGCTCTCAAGAGCGATGATGTGCTTTCGGACTTCAAAATCGACCGAGGCGTACTCACCTGGCTCGGTGGCGACGTGGATATTTCTCCCGAGGCCCTGTATGAACGAAGCCATCAGTACGAAAAGATTGCCTAGCGTGGCATTGGTACAATAGAAGAGTTGCCGCACGGGGAATGCGGTTTGGGACGGGCGTGCTGGGATGTCCTGGCGGCGTTCGCATTGGGAGGAGAGCGCATGGCGCAGAAGCGTGACCTTATCGATGATCTCATCGATATCAAGAGCGATTGGCAGGCGCTCTCAAACCCCGTGGCCGACGTGGCCAATGCCCTGGCCGCCAAGCCAGAAGAGATCAAGACCTGGAACCCGGCAGACTACAAGGAGCGTCCGCGCGCCAACGTGATCCCGTGCGTCACCATCCAGGGCAAGGACGAGAAGCTCTGCACCAAGTGCGTTGACGCGTGCCCGGTCAACGCGCTCGACCTCTCCGACGGCTCCATTGAGATTGCCGACACCTGCCGCAAGTGCGGCCTGTGCAGCTCGGTGTGCCCCTCGGAGTGCTTTACCACCTTCCAGACCACGCCGCGCAAGCTCTACGAGCGCATCGCCCGCGCCGCAACGGCCTTTGAGCACGCCTACGTTACCTGCACCCGCGCCTTGGGCCGCTTGCCCGAGGGTAACGAGGTGGTGCTTCCCTGCGTGGGTGCCGTGCCGCCCGAGGTGTGGTATGCCATCATGAGCGACTATGGCAACGTCTCGGTGTACCTGCCGCTAGGCATCTGCGACCGTTGCCGCAACGTCACCGGCGAGCAGGTGTATGTGGAGGCTATCGGCGAGGCGGAGGAGCTCTCGGGCAAGGGCCTTGGCCTCGAGGTTTCCGAGCGCGACCTCGACCGCACCAAGAACCATGCGTTTGAGCGCAAGGAGTTCATGGACAGCATTGCCAAGCAGGGTATGGCCGCCATCGGCACCGTGAACCCCGCCGTGGCCGTGGCGCGCTCCATTACGCGCAAGCTCGACGAGAACACCAAGCGCATCAACGCGCTTACGCACGCGATCGAGGGCTCAACGCCGCCCACGGTGACGCACCGCCGCCGCGTGCTCACCCAGCGCCGCCAGCTTGTGCTCGCCACGCTGCAGAAGCACCCTAAGTATGCGGTGCGCCTCTCGCCCAAGCGCCCCGTGTGCGACGCCGAGCGCTGCAACCTGTGCGGAGACTGCGCTGCCGTGTGCCCCACGCGCGCCTGCCAGCTCACCGAGGACGGCGTGGTGAGCGTGGAGCCCTCCTACTGCATCGAGTGCGGCGCCTGCCTTGGCGTGTGCAAGCAAAAGGCGCTCTCGTACGAGGGCTACGACGCCGCCGAGCTTGTGGTGCCCGACAAGCAGGAGATGGAGCGCAAGGAGCGCGAGGCCAAGCAGAAGGCCGAGGTGGAGCGCCTCAAGAAGCAGGGCATGGAGCAGCTCAAGCGCGGCCTCGACTTCCTTGAGAAGTTTGATACGGACTAGTGCCGTCTGCGTGCCGACGGCCATGGGCGAGCCGGCACGTGCTACCTTGTGATGATGGAGATTCGAGCGGTGCCGCTTGCGCCGCCAACAGGAAGGATGCGCCTTGGCACTTTCGATTGGTATCGTGGGTCTGCCCAACGTGGGTAAGTCTACGCTGTTCACCGCCCTCACCAAGAAGGGCGGCCTGGCTGCCAACTATCCCTTTGCGACCATCGACCCCAACGTGGGCATCGTCGACGTGCCCGACGCGCGTCTCGGCAAGCTGGCCGAGATCGTGCATCCTGGCCGAATCGTGCCGGCGACTGTTGAGTTTGTGGACATCGCAGGCCTTGTGGCAGGCGCAAGCCAGGGCGAGGGCCTGGGCAACCAGTTCCTCGCCAACATCCGCGAGACGGATGCCATCTGCGAGGTCGTGCGCTACTTCAAGGACGAGAACGTCATGCGCGAGGTGGGCCGCACCAGCGAGTTTGTTGACCCGGCGGGCGATGCCGAGACCATCATGACCGAGCTGATCCTCGCCGATCTGGGCACGCTCGAGAAACAGATCCCCAAGCTCGAGAAGGAGGCGCGCCGCGACAAGGAGCTTATGCCCAAGCTCGAGGTGGCCAAGCGCCTGGTTTTGTGGCTCAACGAGGGTAAGCGCGCTGCCACCATGGAGATGAGCGAGGAGGAGCGCGCCGCCGCCAAGGGGCTGTTCCTGCTCACCATGAAGCCGATCCTCTATGTGGCCAACGTTGACGAGGACATGCTGGGCGAGGAGCTGGAGCCCATCGATGGGGTGGTGCCCCTGCCCATCTGCGCCAAGGTGGAGGCTGAGCTCTCCGAGCTTGATCCGGAGGAGGCGGCCGAGTATCTGGCCGACATGGGCCTTGAGGCGCCGGGCCTCGACACCCTCGCCCGGGCTGCCTATAAGCTGCTGGGTCTCCAGAGCTACTTCACCGCGGGCGAGATGGAGGTTAAGGCCTGGACGATTCCGGTGGGTGCCAAGGCTCCGCAGGCCGCCGGCGTGATCCACTCCGACTTTGAGCGTGGCTTCATTAAGGCCGAGGTTGCTGCCTACAACGACTATGTGGAGCTTGGTGGCGAGGCGGGCTGCAAGGCCGCCGGCAAGCTGCGCATGGAGGGCAAGGAGTATGTCATGTGCGACGGCGACGTGGTGCACTTCCGCTTCAACGTATAAGCGGCTCGCTCGCTGACGCACCTGACGGCGCGGTCAGTGCATACGTCGGAGGGGTCACTTTGCTTCGCAAAGTCCCTCAGCCCCTTCCGACGCATGCACTGGCCGCGCCTTGCGTTACCGAGGCTGGGTGCCGTGGGGTGGTGGTCTTGGTTGCGGCCTGGTGCTGCTTGGTTGGCTTACTTTAGTGGCGAGCCTTGCGGAATGTGCTCCCGGGGCGCGTGTGCTGGCAGAGCCTTGCATTATCGAGGCTGGGTGCCGGTGGCGGTGTATTTGCCGGTAGCGGGTTTGTTCTGCTTGCGGAGCATCTGCTGGTAGCGGGGCCCCTGCCAGCGGCGGGGCATTTGCTTGTGGCGGGGTGGCTACCGGCGGCGGGGCGCCTGCTTGCTGCGGCTTGCTAGTTCGCTATGGCGCTGGAGGCGCCGGCTAGGCCTGCGGTGGGGTCTTGGGAGGCGTCGGAGTAGGGGGAGAGACCCCTGTCAACGCGGCTCATCATGGCCTGCCAGGAGGTGGTGTCAAGCAGCTCGTACCACGTGCCGTTCACGTAGCTCGACTTGGTAGGCTCGAGGCCGGAGTAGAGGTCTTCTGCCATGTTGAAGCCAAGAAACCGCAGGCCGAGGAAGATGAAGTCAAGCCCGGTGAGGTCTGTGGTGACGCTGTCTGTCGCGGCGTTGATGGTGGCAAAGAGCGAGACGGGGTTGCCCGAGAGCGCCTTTTTGAGGATGGCGCCGAGCACCATGCGCTGGTTTGCCGTGCGGAAGTAATCCCCGCTGCCGTAGGAATCGTAGGCATGGCGGGCACGGCAGAGCCCGAGTGCCGTGGCGCCGTCGATGGTTTGCTCGCCCGCGCTTACGTGGAGGCCTGCGAGCTCGTCGTCTAGGTCGATGGGAACGTTGACGTCAATGCCGCCAAGGGCGTCTACGACGCTCGTGAAGCTGTCAAAGTCAATCTCGGCATAGTGAGAGATGCCCACGCCGGCAAGCTCGGAGACAGCCTTGATAAGCAGGGGCGCGCCGCCAAAGGTATAGGCGGCGTTGATCTTTTGCTTGCCGTATTCTCCCAGGTCAACGAGGGTGTCGCGCTGGATGGAAACGAGCGTAACCTTGGCTGCGAGGGGGTCTACGCGCGTGAGCATGATGGAGTCTGTGCGGTAGAGGCCGTCTGTGGCGCCCGTTGCCTCGCGCTCGGCAGACTTGTCGGTGCCCACGAGCAGCATGTAGAAGGGCTGGCCAGGGAAGCTCGGAGTGAGCGCCGTGCGCGTCTCGGCCGTGATGCCCGAGCCCATGTGGGCGCCAATGACGAGCGAAAAGCCAATGACGAAGACGAGTAGGCTGGCAACCACGCCGCCAAAGACCTTGAGCCCAAGCCTGCGCCTGCCGCGCGGGGAGCCTCCGGCCGCCGCGCGGCGGGCGCCGCCGTGCCCACCCTCGCCCGAGAAGCCCTCCCGCTCGCGACGCATCTGCTGGTAGCGGGAGAGATCGGAGGCGGAGCTGCCGGCAAGGTGGCTGTGCCTGCCTGTGGCAGGGCGCGCGCCGGCAGAGTGCCCGCGCCCGCGTTGCGCCTCGCCCGTGCGCTTGCCGGGAGCTTGCCATGCCTCTTGGCCTTGCCCCGCGGCCGAGCCGGTGCCGTACGGTTTGCGCTCATACCTGCCAGGCACCCCGTTGCCCGTGACGCGACCCTGTGCGGCGGCGCCAGCGGCGCGCTGCTCGTCGCGGCTCATGGTGCGGTGCTTGCGCTTCGGGCGAGGGGCGTCCATGCTAGTTGCCCGCCATGTCGGCGCCGAGCACCACCACAACGCCTGCCTGCCCGGCGTAGGTGCCGTCGTCGGCCTGCACGTTGCCCAGGCCCAGGGCCTCTGCCACGGCGTCTGCCTCGTCCTTGTTGTCGTCTCCCACATAGATGATGCGGGTCGTGCTGTAGTCAAAGCTGTCTGCGGTGTCTGCCGAGGTGGTGAAGCCAAAGTTGCTGAGCGTGCTGGCCACGCGGGCGGCAAGGCCGCTCACACCGGCGCCGTTGAGCACCTCAACCGTGCCTGCAGAGGTGGTGCTGGAGCTTGTAGTGGCCGTGGATGTGGTGCCGTCCTCGTTCCTGATGGCCGAGCCGCCGCCGGCGTAGCCCTTGGTGACGTCCTGGCTCTCGTCCTCATACGGAGAGAGGCCCTTGTTGACGCGCACCATCATGGTCTTCCAGGCCTCGGTGTCGCAGATCTCGTACCAGGTGGAGTTGACGTACTTGGAGTTGGTGGGCTCCATGCCCGAGTACATGTTGGTGCTGGGGTCAAAGCCCACAAACTGCGTGGCGTAACCCAAGATGTCGGTAACGCTGAAGTCTGTGGTGATGTACCGGGAGAGCGTCGAGACGGTGCTTGAGATGGTAGCAACGTTGCTCGAGAGGATCTTCTGCACGATGGCGCCAATCACCATGCGCTGGTTGGAGGCGCGGAACACGTCGCCGTCGCCGTAGTTGTCGTAGGCGTGGCGCGACCGGCAAAGCGCCAGCGCCTGCTCGCCGTTGAGGGTCTGCACGCCCTTCTTGAGGTCTGCGCCCGAGTAGCTGTCCTTGACGTCAATCTGCACGTCAACCTCGACGCCGCCGAGCTGGTCAACCACGGCGGAGAAGCCGTCAAAGTCGATCTCGGCATAATGGGAGATGGGGACGCCGGCAAACTTGGAGACGGTCTGCACCATGTAGGCCGGGCCGCTTGAGCCCTCCTTGGCGGCGCCAATGGAATAGGCGGCGTTTATCTTTTGCTTGCCGCCGTCTGAGCCAAAGTCAATGAGGGTGTCGCGGTGGATGGAGACGAGGGTCACCTGCTTTTGCGCTGGGTCAACGCGCGCGAGGATGATGGTGTCGGCGCGGAAGTTTGAGTCGTCGGTGCCATAGTGCGAGCTCTCGGCGCCCGAGGTTCGGGACTCGGACTTATCGACGCCCATGAGGAGCATGTAGAAGGGGTCTCCTGCCTGCGCCTCGGTGAGCTGCCCGCGCAAGGCGTTGTCGATGCCCTTGTTGAGCTGAGAGGAAATATTGTTCACGTAGGCGAAGGCCACGCCGCCCATAGCCACAAACAAAAAGGCCACCGTGATGAGGAAGGCCTTGAGGGTTCCCTTGCGCTTGCGCTTGGCGCGCGACGTGGCATAACGCTCCACCGAGCTCTCGCGCGAGAAGTCAGTGGGAGAGGCTTGACGAGCCGAGCGGCTCGCGGATGCGTTGGTTTTGGCTGCGCGTCTGGGCATGCAGGCTCCTTGCGTATGTCTTGCAAATGCCTCAATGGTACTCGGATGGCGGCTGTGCTGGGAAAAGTACACAGGATTGTTCAACGATGCACACAGGAAGCACGCGATACTTAGATGGTGCTGCTATTATGAGATAGTTGTTTTGACGCTGGGCGGCCAGGTTTTGGCCGGGCGAGCGTCTGCGCCTCGGGTGAGCCCGCGGCGGCCCCGCGCCGTGTGCCGCGGGGTGACCTGAACGTAT
>Cebus_capucinus_imitator_PRJNA485217_SSR047__coassemble_1289_pt1 | contig 17075 bp, 14 predicted proteins | sample Cebus_capucinus_imitator_PRJNA485217_SSR047__metabat2_low_PE_015 | metagenome-assembled genome bin Cebus_capucinus_imitator_PRJNA485217_SSR047 | reverse complement strand
ACGGTCGCGACGGTGAGGGCGGCCACCAGGCCGGCGTACACCGCGGCGTGCGCGGGGCTTACGTGCGGGAGGTAAGGGCGCCTAGAGCGTGCCGGACCCCCCCCCTGCCTTGTTCTCGTCCTCGGGGCGGCGCGCGTCCCGGCCGAGCCCGGGCGTCATGCGCCCGGCGTCCTTGTCCTGCATGTCAGACCTCCCAGGTCGTGTCGTGTCATCGCGCCATGCCGCCCAAGGGCAACACGGCGCACTGTCTCCCAATACTAGACCCCCTGCCAGCACAAGCCTGCGAGATTCCTGAAATTGTTCCGCCGGCGGCACAAAACCGCCCCGCATCTGCACCCGAGCGCCACAATTGAGCCGCCCGCCTTGCCCACGAGGCACCCGCCCGAGCGCAGGCAGGATGGCCGGCGGCGGCGACGGAGGCGCGGGCTGGCGCCCGCGGGTTCGCAGTCCGCAGATTGACAAATAACGCACGCGAGTGGCACCCCTCATCGCCGCGAAGCCCGCAAGGGACTTCCTCCGGCATACATCATGCGCATGCGCCTCGCCACGAATACGCCATGCGCATGCCGATGCACGCAAATCGCCCCGATTGCCGCCATCGAGCGCCCCTCGGGAGCCAGTGCGGCCCCGATCCGCGTCGTCTCTCGCCACATTGCGCCCCGCCGGGGCGTCCCGAGTGCCACTCGCGTACGCTTTTTGCCATCTCGCCCCACGCGAACGCCCATGGCGGCCGACGACAACGACGACGCGAGGCCCCTGGCATCGTGGCTCGACGCGAGTTCCGCACGAGCCGGAGGCGACTAAACGTCGCCTCCGTGCGAGCAGGACTGTCAGAGCCTCGAGTCACGATGCCAGAGGCCACCGATGGCGGAAGCCTTCAGCCGGCACGGCAGGAACGCCAGCGCCCGGCCGGCAGCGGGAGCCTTCAGCCGGCACGGCAGGAATGTCGGCGCCCACAGCCACCCCTCCCCTCCCGCAGGCTGAACAAGGTGGCCAGCGCCCACAACGCGCACGTGCCGGAGCCATCCCCCGGCGAGTTCCGCAGCGCAGCGAGGACTGTCCGAGCCCGGAGCGACGGAGCCGGCGCCGCACCATCGCGTGTGGACGCCAGCAAGGCGGGCGGCAGCAGCTGGAAGGCTGGGGCCCTATTGTCCCGCGCGAGTTCCGCAGCGCAGCGAGGACTGTCTGAGCACGGGATGATAGGGCCCCAGCCACACCCTCCCGAGCGCAGGCCAGGAGGGCAAGGCTCATCGGCCAGCCCGCACGCACGCAGCCGTGCTGTTTGCGCTCAATAAGAACTGAGCAGAAGGGGCCGCGAGCGGCGGGGCGTGACGCGGTCGATGTCGCGCAAGGCAGCCTGCCCGGCAACGCCCGCGCCGAGAAACGCAGCCACCCGCCACGCGCGGCACGTGCGCAAAAAGTTACCCCACGGGTGGGGTGGCCAACCGTGGGGCACACACAAGCCCCATGCCCGGAGAGGCTCCCGGCGCGAGGCATATAGGAAAGTGAAAACACGCACCCTCCCAGAGAACAGGGGGGGGGTTGGAAGAATCTCTGACGAACTGCTGGACATGCTCGCTTGCAAAGCGTCCTAGCTGACTACCCGACGACCGGAGGGGGAGACGAACGTTCAGGAGGGTGCGTGCTTCACTATGTATAGTGCCCTACACCGTTCTTGCTAGCCCTTAAATTCTATGCATACTGGTGAACGGTATGTTTTAGCTGGTAAATGGTGGTACGTACCACCGTTTTTAAGGCTCATATGGTAATTATGCTTGCACGTGTGCAGAACCTACCATGCATAGTATTCTCAATTGCCGCAGTTGGTATCAATTGTTATTGCATATTCCAAGCATCTACAAAAGTGCATTGAACCTCATACGAGCCGTTCGAATGAAGGACGCAAATCCCCGAGATTGAACAGGACGCTCCGCACCCTTACCGGTGCACGAACCTGTGATGAGGGGCACAAACGTGCGAATGAACGGGAAGAAGCGCCCGAGGAAGATGGCGAGGTGCCCCATGCGCACGTAGCCCTCCGCCATGAAAAACGCCCCGGCCCCAACGGAGCCAGAGCATCATGCATGCAAAATAAGCGCGCTCGGTGGGAACAGGTGCCCGCCAGAGGCCCCTTATGGCTGCTGCCTCCCGGCCCTGACCAGGTTCGAGGTGTTGCGTCACCTGAACCCACCGAGCGCGCTCAAAGAGCAAGTATAACCCAGCCTCGCGCAGGCGGCTAGCCCAAAATCGGGCCGCCGGACACCGCGCAGATGCCTGCCGGCGCCAGCCCACCGCAGCTCGCGCAAACGCCCGCCAAAACCCGCGGCCACCCGCCTCGAACACGCGCCAGCGCCGCCAGCCCACACCGGCCTACAGCACCACGCCCAGCACAATGAGCGCCACGCATGCCACCAGCACCACGATGTCGGCAGCGGCAAACGGGTAGCGCTTGTAGCTGCTCGCACGGTTTCGCAGGTAAAAGCCGCGCTGCTCGGCAGCGAGCGCCGTGGCGTCGGTCTTGCCCACGCTGCTCACCAAAAGGGGGATGCACAAAGGCAGCATGAGCCGCATCTTCTTGATGGGGTTTTTGGTGTCGTACTCCACGCCGCGCGCCGTCTGCGCCTCCATGATGGCGTTCATCTCCTGCGAGAACACCGGCACGAAGCGCAGCGCCGTGGTGAAGGTGAAGGCGTAGCGATACGGCACGTGCAGCTTCTCCACGCACGCGTTGGCAAGGTCGCCCAGCTTGGTGACCGTAAGCATGAGAATGAGCGGCAGCGCCACGCCCAGCAAGCGCAGACACGCCTTGCCGCCCGTCACGAGCCCCTCGCCCGTCATCCACAAAAAAACGGCCTCGCCCGAGCGCATAAAGGCCGTCTGGAGCAGAAGCATCACCACGGCAAGCGGCACCAGCAGCTTGAGCAGCCCCACGAGGCGCTCCAGCACGCCCGCATAGGCGCCCAGCGCAAGCGTGAGCACGAGCAGCCCCACGAGCATGGCAAAGCTGTCGGCCAAAAACGTCGCCACAATGATCGCCGCGGCAAGGGCGAGCTTGGCCACGGGGTTGAGCCTGTGCAGCAGCGTTGTACCGGGAACGTAGTCAATGACGTTAACCACGACGCACCATCCTCTCGCAGGTACCGACAATGCCCGAGACCTCGCTGATGCCCGCAAACGCCGGGGACACGCGGCGGGCAAGCGCCTCGGCAAGCTCAATGACCTGCGGCGGCTCCACGCTGGCCGCACGCATGAGCTCCGCGTTGGCAAACAGGGCATGGGTCTCGCCGCGCTCGATGATCTCGCCCGCGGCCATCACCACCACGCGCTCGGCAAAGTCGCTCACGACCTCCATGTCGTGGCACACCATGATGACGGCGCACCCGCGCTCGGCCATCTCGCTCACCGTTTCCATAACGGTCATGCACTCGCGGTAGTCGAGGCCGCTCGTGGGCTCGTCGAGCACAATGACCTTGGGCTCGAGCACCACGACGCTCGCCAGCGCCACCATCTGGCGCTGGCCACGCGAGAGGGCAAACGGTGCCTCGCCCAAAGGCAGGCCAAGGCGCTCGGCCACCACTCGGGCACGCTCGCGCGCCTTGTCGCTGTCAACGCCCTGCAGCTCAAGGCCAAAGGCCACCTCCTCGAGCACGGTGTTGCGGCAAAGCTGGCGGTCTGGATTTTGGAACAGCGTGGCACACTGGGCCGCAATGCGACTCGTGGGCACCTCGCGGGTGTTGAGGCCGGCCACGCGCACCTCACCCGAGCTGGGCTTAAGCAGGCCGTTGAGCAGCTTGGTGAGGGTGGTCTTGCCGGCGCCGTTTTGCCCCACCACGCCCACGAGCTCGCCGGGATACACCTGCATCTCGAGGTTGCGCACGCTCGCGCCACCGCCGGGGTAGGCAAAGCTCACGTTGCAGAAGCTCACCACCGGCTCGGCGCCCTCGGCCTTGGCGCGCACCGCGGCCGAGCCGGCCGCACGCTCGTGCCCGCCGCGCTCGGCATGCCCCGCAGCCTCACCAGCGCCGGCAGCGGCGCCCGAGACGCCCGCAGCGCCCACGAGCCTGGCCACCAGGGCCTCGGCCTCGGGCACGTTGAGGCACGGCTCGCCCGCGCGCACAAGGCCCCTCTCGGCCAGGCTGTTGGAAATGCGCGCCACGCGCGGGCTGTCCACGCCAATGCGCCGCAGCTCAGAGCCGTGCGAGAACACCTCGTGCGGCGTTCCCTCCAGCGCCAGGCGCCCTTCGTCGAGCACCAGCACGCGGTTGCAGTGCTCGGAGAGCAGCGCCACCTTCTGCTCAATCACCACCACGGTGATGCCGTGGCGCTCGTTCACCTCGCGCAGGGTCTCGAACACGAGGGTGGACGATGCCGGGTCGAGCGCCGCCGTGGGCTCGTCGAGCACCAGTACGCGCGGCGCCAGGGCGAGGATGGCCGCAATGGCAACCTTCTGCTTCTGGCCTCCCGAGAGCGTGGCTATCTCTCGCTCGCGCAAGTCCGTGATGCCCACCGTCTCGAGCGTGGCGGCAAGACGCTGCTCGATCTCGGAATGGGGCACGCCAAAGTTCTCGAGGCCAAAGAGCAGCTCGTCTTCTACCACGCTCGCCACCATTTGGGCGTCGATGTCTTGCAGCACGCTTCCTACCAGCCGTGATATGTCGGTGAGCGTAACGTCGCAGGTATCCTTGCCTCCCACGAGCGTCTCGCCAAAGAGCTGGCCGGAGAAGTGATGCGGGATGGCGCCGCTCATGACGCTCGCGAGGGTAGACTTGCCCGCACCCGAGGGGCCAATGACGCCCACAAAGTCGCCGGCGCGCACCGTGAGCGACACGTCGTCAAGCGCGCGGGGCGCAGCCTCGGCCGCATCGCCATAGGCAAACGACACGTGCTTGAGCTCAATGATCGAATCTGACACGTGAACCTCTCTCATAGTGAAAAGGGAGGGGCCACCCATAAGGGAAGCCCCTCTGCACATGCAACTATACGATAGGCAAGCCTAGTCCGTGATCTTGAGCGCGGCACGAATGGGAAGGTAGAGCGCCTGGACGAGCACCGCGTTGAAGACGCCGGTGAGCACCACCACGGGCATCATGGCCGCCGGAAGCACCGCCACGACCTCGGGCGCAAAGCCCATGACGGCGAGCTTGATGACCATAAAGACGGTGCCCGAGAGCACGGTAGTCACGAGCGTGGAGACAAACGGAGCAACCTTCTTGGTGCCGCCGCGCATGAGCGCCTTCACGAGCCCGGCCATGACCACGGCGGCAATGCCCTCGGCCGCAAAGTCAATGAGCGGCGAGGTGGTGGTGACCTGAATCACCGCGGCGGAGATGAGGCCGATGACGAGCGACTGGCCGAGGCCGGGGCGCACCACGAGGATGGTGAGACAGAAGGCCGAGATGATGAACTCCGGGCTGATGGCCCCACCCGTGACGCCTGAGATGGCCTTGCCCACGGTGAAGTTGAGGATGAAGCCGGCGGCGAGCAGCACGGCGAGCAGCACGAGCGCCTTGACGTCGAGCTTGCCACGGTCGATGGTGTTGACGGTGCGGGCCTGGGCGGTGGTGGTCTGAGACATGTTGGGCTTCCTTCCCCTGAGGCGCCGGCCATGCCGGCGGATGCGTGTGATGCCTGCGGTCGTTGGATAACCAGCTGGGACGTGTTGCGTCATGTTCGAGCGAAGTGCGGCAAACCAGAACTTGTACCGCGCGATTCGCGGGTGGCGGGTGAGCGCGCCGGAGCTCTACAGAAAAAGGGCCCCCGGTCTAACCGGGAGCCCTCCATTCGCGTAAGAAGTATGGCGCGAGAGACTCACGATCGACCGACCGCTTGCGAATCGCGCCACCACCAGTTGTTGAGCATAGCGTTGCGGTTCAGCATCTCTGGCACTCCTTCCAAGATGATTCAGCCGAGCGTATCGGCGAGGTGTTGATGTTGGAGCGAACTATACGCGCGCCCGCCGCCACGCGCAAGGCAAAATCTGTAAACGGTTCGTTACGCATGCGCTGCAGCCACGCGAGCCCGCGGTTACGCGAGCACCGCGGCCTCAAGGTCGGCAAGCATGACGTCAAGCGCCTCGATGCCTCCCTCAGCGGTGTACCACACTGCCGGGTGCTCGAGGTAGACGATGCGCCCGTTGGCATAGGCGCTCGTCTGCTTGGTAAGGTCGTTCTCAACAACCTCCTGCGCCTGGTCGGCGCCATCCGAGCCAATGGCGGCGTCGCGGTTGAGCACAAACATCCAGTCGGGGTTCTCGGCAACCACCGTCTCAAACGAAACCTCGTTGCCGTGGGTTGAGGTCACCTCGGTGGCCGCGAGGTTGGTGAAGCCCACCTCGTTGCCAATGATGGAGCAGCGGCCGTCGTTACCGAGCACATTGAACCCGCCGCTGGTAAACAGGCCCACAAGCGCCGTCTGACCCTCAGCCGCGGCCTTGAGCTTGGCAATGCGCCCGTCAAAGCCACTCATCTTGCTCTCTACCTCGCCTTGCTTGCCAAAGATGCTCGCAATGGTGGTGGCATTGTCGCGCACGCTCTCGACCACGCCCTTCTCGGCATCCGTGGACAGAAACACCACGGGCGCAATCTCTGCAAGCGCGTCGTAGGACTTGGAGAGGCGCCCGCCGATGAAGATGATGTCGGGCTCGCAGCCAGCCACGGCCTCGAGGTCGGCCTCCTTGATGGTGCCTAGGTTGGCAATGCCGTCCTTGCCCACGTAGCCCTGCAGGTAGTCGATGGACGTGGTGGCAGAGCCCACAACGCGCTCGCCCAGCCCCAGGCTGTTCAAGATGTCGAGCGAGGCAAGGTCGAGGATGGCGATGCGCTGCGGGTCGTACGGCACCTCAAGGTCAATCTCCTCCTTGTTGGCGTTGAACGACTTGATCGTCACCGTGGAAGGGGCGGCATCTGTGGTGGCGGCAGTCGTAGAGCCTGAGGCCCCGCAGCCCGCAAGGCCAAAGGCGGCAAGCCCCGCCAAGGCCACGGCGGAGCCAGACAGGAAGCTGCGGCGCGAGATGGATCGGTTCATGGTGTCCCCTTTCGTGAGGGTTGTTGGGCGGGGCCGGGCCCCGCGTTGTTCGGCATGGGAAGTGAGTGCCCCCGGCGATGCGGGCGCATGGCCACGTGACGGTCGCCACGCGGGCGAGGAAGCCTGCGGCAATCGCCGCTCGGCACAGGCACGCACGCACGCAAGACGTAGCGTTCGGCGCTCCGCCGCGTGTCGGTCGCCAGCGGCTAGTAGTAGATGGAAAGCGGCTTGCCCTCGATGCGCATGATCTCGAAGTCAACGCCATAGACCTGGGAGAGCGTCTCTTTTGTCATAACCTCGTCCACCTGCCCAAAGGCCGCCACGCGGCCGTCCTTGAAGGCACAGATGTAGTCCGAGTAAAACGCGGCGTAATTGATCTCGTGCAACACCAGCACAACGGTCTTGCCCAGCTCGTCGCATAGGCGCCGCACGCAGCGCATGAGATTGGAGGCATGGTAGATGTCGAGATTGTTGGTGGGCTCGTCAAGCAGCACGTACTCGGTGTCTTGCGCAATGACCATGGCGATGTAGGCGCGCTGGCGCTGCCCGCCCGAGAGCTCGTCTATAAACTGGTCCTGCAGCTCGTCAAGCTCCATGTAGGCAATCGCCTCGTCGATCTTCGCCTCGTCGTCGGCGGTGTTTCGGCCATGCGAGTAGGGAAAGCGCCCGAAGGCCACAAGCTCGCGCACCGTGAGCTTCATCTGGGTGTTGTTGGTCTGCGTGAGAATGGCAAGCTGGCGTGAGAGCTCCGGGCTCTTCCAGGCCGCAAGCTCGCGCCCCTTGAACTCGATGCTTCCGCCATCTACGGCAACGAGCCTGCTCAGCATGCCCATGACCGTAGACTTGCCCGCGCCGTTGGGGCCAATGAACGAGGTTATCTTGCCCTCGGGTATCTCAAGCGTCACGCCGTCGACCACGCGGCGCCCCTCGTAGAGCTTGGTTGCGTCGTTAAGCCTCATGCACGCCTCACGCCCTTCTCGCACGGAGCAGCAGATACAGGAAGTACAGGCCACCAAAGGTGGTGATGAACACGCTTACCGGCACCGCGTACACAAAGACACGCTCCACAATGGCCTGGCCGCCGAGAAGCACAAGCACGCCAAAGAGCGCGGAGCCCGCCACCAGCTGCGTGTGGCGATACGTCTTGAGCAGCTCGCGGGAGAGGTTGGCGATGATGAGGCCCAAAAAAGAGATGGGACCCACCATGGCCGTGGCGGCGGCGATGCACACGGTCACGCCAAGCAGCAGCCGGCGCACGCAGCGGTCGTAATCAACGCCTAGGTTCGTGGCCTGGTCGCGCCCGAGCGTGAGCACGTCAAGCACGGCCAGCTCGCGCCTGAGCGCAAAGGCCGTTGCCGCAAGCACCGCCACGACCACCGCGATGATGCCCGAGTTGATGTTGGAGAAGCTCGCCACCAGGCTGGTAAGCAGTGTGTCGTACTCGTTAGGGTCCATCACGCGCACAAGGGTCGACTGGATGGAACCAAACAGAGAGGTCATCACCGTGCCAATGAGCAGCACGTACAGCACGTTGTGGCCCGTCTTCTTGAAGAGGTAGCTATAGACGAAGGTGGCTGTTGCGCACATCACCACGAGGTCTGTGGCAAAGGCCGCGTTGGCATTTGTGGCAAGCAGGCTTCCCGAGCCGGCCACGAAGTAGATGGCCGTATGGATGAGCGTGTAGAGCGAGTTCATGCCAAGCAGGCACGGCGTCACGATGTTGTTGTTGATGACCGACTGAAACACGATGGAGGCGGCACCGATGGACAGAGCCGCCACAAGCATCGCCGCAAGCTTGGGCGCCCGAATGCGCAGGGCATAGGCAGCAAGCGCCGGGCGCTCGGCCGATATGCCCCACAGGAGGTACACGAGGGCGGCAATGAGGGCAAGTGCCGCGAGGGCAACCAGGGCACGGCGCCTCGCACGCGCGGCGGCGCCCATGCACGAAGCTGCGCGCGGGGCAGCGGCAGGCTGAATGGTTACGGCACGCATCTTTACGCCTCGCCTCCCCCGGCAACCGGGCCCTGCGGCGAGGGGCAGGCTGCAGAAGCCTCCTGCCCCGTAGCGCCCGTGGCTGGCGCCTGGGCGAGTGCCACCGTCCCGGCGACGCGCTTGCCCAGGCGAATGGCACGACGCCCATGGCTGAGCCTCCAGAGCAGCAACGCCACAAACAAGACGCTGCCCAAGATGCCCACGATGAGCTCGATGGGCAGCTCGTACGGATAGATGACCACGCGCCCCACCATGTCGCACACAAGCACAAACAGCGCGCCGGCAAGCCCCGTGTCCACAAGCGTGCCGCGGATGCGGTCTCCCTTGAACATGGCAACCAGGTTAGGAACGATGAGCCCGATGTATGAGATGGAGCCCACAGTCACCACCACGCTTGCCGTGACGAGGGCCGCGATGGTGAGCCCACAAAACAAGACGGCATTGTAGGGCACGCCGAGGTTCTTTGAGAAGTCCCGCCCAAGCCCCACGATGTTGAAGTGGTTGGCAAACACAAAGGCCACGACCACAAGCGGGGCCACAAGCAGCACGAGCTCGTAGCGACCGCGCAGCACCATGGAGAAATGCCCCACAACCCAGGTGGAAAGCGCCTGCGTAAGCTCAAAGCGATACGCCAGGAAGTTGGTGACGCCCGAGACCACATTGCCAAACATGATGCCAACAAGAGGCACCATCACGCTGTCCTTGAACTGCACGCGCTGGATGAACCACACAAACAGCCAGGTTCCGGCAATGGCAGTGCCAAAGCTGAGCAGCGTGCGGCCGGCAAGCCCCAAGCTGGGCAGCAGCACCATGCCTAGCAGCAGGCCAAGCTGCGCGCACGATATGGTGGCACCTGTCGTGGGCGAGACAAACTTGTTCATGCAGAGCTGCTGCATGATGAGGCCGGAGATGCTCATGCCCACGCCCGTGCACAGGATGGCCAGCAGGCGCGGCAGGCGCGAGACCAAGAACAGCTCCCACTGGGTCGCGTCACCCATGGCAAGCGACGAGACGTCCATGTCGAGCACGCCCACAAAGAGCGACGCCGCCGAGCACGCTGCAAGCGACACCGAAAGCACGACGGTTGAGGTATAGGCACGCATACATCCTCCCTTCTCTATTTGATCACCATGCGTATGACGGAATATAGTTAGCTAGAGCTAACTTTTGTCACAAAAAAGCGAGCCGCGCAGGGTAGCTGGACTTATGTGCCTATAGCTGCTCTGCACCGCTCGCTTGTGCGCCATACTAGCAGACTTGTTAGCTAAATATTACTTTAATTCCTAGTGTTTTGAGGGCATTCTGTCCAATCGGGCGAGCACCCGGGCAGGGCAGCCTAGGCGCAAACCCCATGGCCACACGCGGAGCCCCTAGATACGCACGGCACATGCTAAAGAGACGGGAGCGTAGATGCTTCGCCAGATCGCCTGAGCTCAGAATCGGACCGGTTCGGAAGACCTCCGCGGCGGACGTGCCGGGCCTTTTGCCACCAACACGGCGCAGTGCGGCAGCAGGTAGGCCCCGGCATTGTTGCGCTGGGCGAGTTCCGCAGCGCAGCGAGGACTGTCCGAGCCCAGCGCAACAATGCCAGGGCCTTCCCCATGCGAACGCAAGGCGCACGGCGCAATCAGCCGCCCCAAACCATTCGCCCAATGCGTCGCGCCAACAAGCCAAGCGCCGGGTACCATGAACACAACATAAGGCTGCGACAAAGGGGTGCCAATGCACAACGCGTTTTGCAAGCAACCGCTATGGGAGTGCCACGACACGCTCGTTCGCGTGGCGCAGGGGCTTGAGCCGGCAGAGCTCGTCATTCGCGACTGCCAGCTCGTTAACGTCTGCACGCACGAGGTCCTCCCCCACACCGACATTGCCATCGCCTGCGGTCGCATAGCCTACGTGGGCGTGGCGCCCCGCACCGCCGAGCATTGCGTTGGCGATGGCACGCAGCTCATCGACGCCAAGGGCTCGTTTGTGGCCCCGGGCTTCCTCGACGGGCACATGCACATCGAGAGCAGCATGGTAGGTATCTCGGAATACGCTCGCGCCGTGGTTCCCCATGGCACCACGGGCGTGTACTACGACCCGCACGAGTGCGCCAACGTGTGCGGCCTCGCCGGCACGCGCGAGATGGCGGCCGACGGCGCTCGCGTGCCGCTCAAGGCCATGAACACCACACCGAGCTGCGTTCCGGCGGTCCCCGGCTTTGAGGACACAGGCGCCTCGGTTGACGCCACGCAGATAGCCGAGTCCATGGGCTGGCCCGAGACCGTTGGCCTAGGCGAGATGATGAACTACCCCGGCATCCTCGGCTGCGAGCCCAACGCCTTGGGCGAGGTGGCGGCCACCCTTGCCGCAGGCAAGACCGTCACCGGCCACTACTCCGTACCCGAGACCGACCGCGGGCTCAATGCCTACATCGCCGCCGGCATCTCGGCCTGCCACGAGAGCACGCGCGCCGAAGACGCCCTCGCAAAAATGCGCCTGGGCATGTACGCGCAGCTTCGCGAGGGCTCGGCCTGGCATAACCTGCGCGACCTCGCGCCCGTCATTGCATCGGGCAGGGTCGACAGCCGCCTCGCCTGCCTCGTCTCGGATGACAACCATCCCAACACGCTCGTGGGCGAGGGGCACCTCGACCGCATCCTGCGCTTGGCGGTCAAGTGGGGCATTGACGCGATAACGGCCATCCAGATGGTCACCATCAACACGGCGACCTGTTTTGGCATGGCCTCCGAGCTGGGAAGCATTGCCCCCGGCAAGTGCGCAGACCTCGTGTTTCTGGAAGACCTCGAGAGCTTCCGCGTAACGCGTACCATCATTGACGGCAACGTGGTGGCGCAGGGCGGCGAGGCCCTCTTTTCGCCCGAGCCCTACGCTTGGCCAGACTGGATGACGAACACCATGAACCTGGGCGAGCAGATCAGTGCGGAGACCTTTGCCATCCCTGCCACAGACGCACAGGGCAACGCCCTGGCCGATGGAGCGGCAACGGTGCGCGCCGTGCGCCTCGCCGGCGGGGACACCCTCACCTACGAGGAGCGGCCCTCCGTGCCCGTGCGCGCGGGCCAGCTGCTCGCGGACCCGGAGCATGACGTGCTCAAGGCCTTTGTGTTCGAGCGCCACCACGCCACGGGCGCCCATGCCGCGGGCTTCGTGATGGGCCTGGGCGTGCACGGAGCCCTTGCCCAGACGGTTGCCCACGATGCCCATAACCTGCTGGTTGTGGGCGACAACGACGAAGACATGGCACTTGCGGCACAGACGCTCATAGCCTGCGGAGGCGGCGAGTGCGCCGTAGCCGACGGTGAGGTACTTGCCCTGGTCGAGCTACCGGTATGCGGCCTCATGAACCCCGGCAGCGTGGAGGAGGTTGCCGCCAAGGTGGAGCAGGCGGAGCGTGCGTGGGAGCTCATGGGCTGCACCATGCCCAGCCCGTTCATGACCCTCGGCCTGCTGTCACTCGCCTGCATCCCCGAGCTGCGCCTCACCAACCGCGGCTATGTGGACTGCAGAACCTACGAGTTTGTGCCCGTCGGCGCATAGTAACGGCGCGGCCCGGGGCGCCGTATGCGCCACGAAGCTCGCGTCTAGCGCGCCATGAGCTCCCAGTTGTCGAGCCTTGCGAGCGCCGCAATCAGCACCTCGTCGCTCTTGGCAAAGTGGAAGCGGATGAAGCGGTTCTCGGGCGCGTTGAAGAAGCACGAGCCCGGCACGCCGCCCACGCCCACGCGACGGCACAGCTCCTCGGCAAACTCCTCGTCCGAGGCATAGCCAAACTTGGAGATGTCCACCATCACGTAGTAGGCGCCGTCCGGCTCGGTGAAGGTGAGGCCACGCTCACGCAGGCCGCCGCAGAACAGGTCGCGCTTGTGGGTGTAGAGGGCCGTGAGCTCGTCATAGTAGCTCTGCGGCAGCTCCAGGCCGGCAACGGCGGCCTCCATGAGCGGCGCGGCGGCGCCCACGGTCAAAAAGTCGTGTACCTTGCGCAGGCGGTCGGTCACCTCGGCCGGCGCGATGACGTAGCCCAGGCGCCAGCCCGTCATGGAGTAGGTCTTCGACAGCGAGCTGCAGCTCAGCGTGCGCTGCTCCATGCCCGGCAGGCTCGCGAAGTAGACGTGCTCGTGCGGCGCGTAGACGATGTGCTCGTAGACCTCGTCGGTGATGACCCACAGGTCGTACTTGTCGGCCAGGCGGGCAATGACGTCGAGCTCGGCGCGAGAAAAGACGTGGCCCGTGGGGTTGGACGGGTTGCACAGGATGAGCGCCTTGGTGTTGGTCTTGGCGCAGGCGGCCTCGAGCTCCGCCTCGTCAAAGGTGAACTCGGGGGCATGCAGCTCCACGTAGGTGGGCTCGGCGCCGCACAGGATGGCGTCGGCGCCGTAGTTCTCGTAGAACGGAGAGAAGACCACCACGCGGTCTCCGGGGTTGGCCACCGTCATGACGCTGCACATCATGGCCTCGGTGGAGCCGCAGGTCACCACGATCTGGGTTTCAGGGTCGATGGGGATGCCCATGCGCGGCGCCTGCTTGGCAGCGAGGGCGGCGCGAAAGTTGGGCGCGCCCCACGTGATGGCGTACTGGTGCGGGCCCTTGTGGGCCACCTCGGCCAGGCGGTCGGTGATGGCCGCCGGCGGGTCAAAGTCGGGAAAGCCCTGCGAGAGGTTGATGGCATCGTATTTCATGGACACGCGCGTCATGCGACGAATGACGGAATCGGTAAAGTGGCTGGTCTTGGCGCTGAGCTGCTGCATTCCAGGCTCCCATCACGCTAGCGGCCCCAGCTCTGGCGCACGCGCCGGCGGAGCCCTCGGCAATCATCGCCGCCCACACTACCGCCCCACGCATGAGCCGCACCCCGCCATCCCCCACTATTCATCCACTCGCAACGCTAAGGAAGCGCCGCGGCCTCCCTTGCCCTGGCGGACAGCCGATACGAAAGCGGACGCTTTCCCACCAGCTCAAGATACCCCGTCGCCTCAAGCTCATGCAGGTACCTGCGAGCCGTGCTCTCCGAGCAGAGCAGGTGCCTCTGCGCATCGGGCACCCATATGAGCCCGTCGGCCGAGAACACCTCAAGCTCCGCCGCAAGCACAAGCAGCTCGCCTGCCTTACCCGAAAGCCCCGCCTCACGCCGGGCTCGCTCCACAGCGGCAAGCACGGCCTCCAGGCGGCACCCCTTTTCCTGTAGCTCGCTCACGAGCGTCTCCTGGGCCGCCTCGACCATGACGAGCATGTCGAGCACAAAGAAGGTTCCCTCGGCGTGGTTCATGGGGTGCTGCACGCCGGCAAATGCGCGATAGTAGCGCCGCTTGTCTTCGGCAATTGTGCGTGAGATCGAGAGCACGGTTGGCAGGGAAAGCACCCGCGCCAAATACAGCGACAGCAGGTACCTACCCGTCCGCCCATTGCCATCATAAAAGGGGTGCACGTACTCAAACACCAGGTGCGAAAGCAGCGCGCTATAGAGACTCGGCATAAGCGGAGACGACGCAAGGGAGATCATCTGCCCCATCATGAGCTCGATGCGAGACTCGGGCATAACGCCTTCATGCACGCTTTTCATGCCGTCGGTTATGCAAACGGGCCCCTTGCGAAACACCCTGCCATCGGGCATATCGGCAGCCTCAACCGCACCTTCCACCACAGAATCGTAGACTGCGCGGATATCCTCCACACGCTCCGGGCACTCGGTGCGCCCCTCTGTCAGGTTGAGGTAGAGCCTCGCAAACTCAAGGTAGGGCACGTGTGGCACAGACCCCGTTCGTGCGGCGTCCAGCGCAGCCTGAATCTCACGCCGCGTGCTGTGAACCCCCTCGATGTCATTGCTGCTCTGCACCTCGTCGAGAATGAGCGAACGCAAAAGCGCTCCGCACGCAACGTGGGGCAGCGCCGACCAAAGCCGCTCGATCTCGCGCTCGCGCTGCAAGACGCGCTCGCTCGCCAGCGACAGCTCGCGAGGCGTTGCCAAAAACAGCTCGTCATCACCGAGCATAATGCCCGTTCTGAACGTTCCCTCGGCGCGAAGGCGCTGTTGGGTCAGCGCGGCATTCGCCGCGAATCTGTCTGAAGACGCGTCTTTATAGAAGAGCTTCTTGAGGGGTTCGTACGCAAAAGACGCCATGGCCGCTCTCCCATCACTCCGCCGGCCAGGATTTGCTTGTTATGGCGGATTTTAACCAAAGAGATCCAGCCTAAACGTCAAGAATCGTGGATTATGACGTTTAGGAGGGCTTGTGGTTAAGCGCTACTGTCATGGATTGTGGTTTCTTGCGTCTGCGCGGCCTGCGTAGCGGCGCTCGGCTGCTCCTGTGGCTCGGTTTGGGTGGGCGCCAGCGAGCTCACGCAGCCCACCACGCCGCACACGAGCAGCACCACGAGCGCAAGCGCCGCAACCGCAAGCACGATGAGGCGCCACGGCACGGCCGCGCGCCCGCTCCCAAAGCCGCCGGAACTCCGGCGCGCCGTGAGTGAGGGGAGGTTCCACCCGCCATGGCGGGCAGCGTTGTCGCGAATCTGGGGAATCTGCTCGTTGCGCCCCGGATGCAGCACCTGAGGCGTCATGGTGCGCTTGGAGCGAGACGAGAGCTGCGGCACCATGTAGCGATGCTCGCGCTGGGGCCACATGCGGCGCCGTTGGCCGCGCTGGGGCGCCGGGTTGCCCCCTGGCCCGCCCTGCACGCGACCGCCCTGCGCACGCCCCTCGCGCACGCTCGAGCTCGGTGCCTGCGAGACGTCCGCATAGCGCACGTCATCGCGAGCCGGCACGCCTCGACGAGCGGCACGCCCATCCCGGCGGCCATCGCGCGCGGAGGCACCCGCACGCCCGCGCCCGCGCGCATCGCCTCGGCGAGCGGCATCGCCACGGCCAGCAGCCCCCATGCCGTCACGAGGCTCGCGACCACGCGTGCGCGCATGGGGAAGCTCCTGCGCCTTCCCCCACGAGGCGGCTGCCTGAGGCCTCGCGGTGACCGTGCCATCACGACCGGCAGCGCCAGCGGCGCCACCCTCGCCCGCGCCATGCCGCACACGAATGTCACCCGCGCGCTCGCGCACGCTTGGCTCCCCCTCGTGCCTCCACCACTCGTCCCGAGACGCGCCCACCTTCTCGCCCCCATCCAAAGCCCGCTCGCATCTGCCCGCGCCGCAGCCCCTCCGGCCCGCCTGAGCATCACCCGAACCACACAAAGTTATGGCCTGAATGTCTAGGGTAACCCGTCTGGTGCACGCGCGGAGCATACTTCCGCTACAGTTGGGAGTACGAATCGACAATCGGCATAGTTATGCCCGCGAGCGGCCACCGATGCCGCTAGAAACAGGTACGCATTACATGAGTGAAAACACCATTATGGTTGACGGCCCCGCGCAAGGCGAGCCGTCCGTGTTCGCAGGTCTTGGACTCTCCAAGCCCGTTCTCAAGGCCGTTGACGACCTAGGCTACACCACCCCCTCCCCCGTTCAGCTCAACGCCATCCCCTACGTGCTCCAGGGGCGCGACCTTTTGGCCGCCGCCCAGACGGGCACCGGCAAGACGGCGGCGTTCTTGCTGCCCTGCATGAGCACGCTCCCACACGGCAAGGGCCACCACGGGCCGTTCATGCTTGTGGTTACCCCCACGCGCGAGCTTGCGCAACAGATCGAGAAGGCCTGCACCACCATCGCCAACCGCACCGGCCATTCCAGCTTTACCGTGGTGGGCGGCGTGGGCTACGAGCGCCAGAAAGCCGCCCTCAAGCGCGGCATCGACATCCTCGTGGCCACCCCCGGCCGCCTCGTAGACCTCATCGACCAGGGCGTGGCCAATCTCTCCGAGGTCTCCACGCTCGTGCTCGACGAGGCCGACCGCATGCTCGACATGGGCTTTTTGCCCGACATGCGCAAGATCGTGGCACAGATCCCCGGCGAGCGTCAGACGCTCCTGTTCTCCGCCACGCTCGACGAGAAGGCCATCGGCAACATCCGCGACCTCGTGCAGGACCCGGCCATCGTGGAGATTGCCCACAAGGGCACCGTGGCCGAGACCATCGACCAGTTTGTGCTGCCCATGTCGCCCGAGGTCA
>Cebus_capucinus_imitator_PRJNA485217_SSR047__coassemble_1270_pt1 | contig 17855 bp, 9 predicted proteins | sample Cebus_capucinus_imitator_PRJNA485217_SSR047__metabat2_low_PE_015 | metagenome-assembled genome bin Cebus_capucinus_imitator_PRJNA485217_SSR047 | reverse complement strand
GTCCATCTCGGAGAGCAGCTGGTTGAGCGTCTGCTCGCGCTCGTCATTGGAGCTAAACGAGGTGTCACGACGCTTGCCTACAGCGTCGATCTCGTCGATGAAGACGATGCAGGGGGCCTTCTCGTTGGCCTGCTTGAAGAGGTCTCGCACCTTGGCGGCACCACGGCCCACGAACATCTCAACAAAGGCAGAGCCGGCAATCTGGAAGAACGGCACGCCGGCCTCGCCGGCCACGGCCTTGGCCATGAGGGTCTTGCCCGTGCCCGGAGGGCCCACAAGCAGGGCGCCGCGGGGGCAGCGGGCGCCAATCTCGGTGTACTTGTCGGGCTTCTTGAGGAAGCTCACGATCTCTTGCAGGGACTCCTTGGCCTCGTCCTGGCCGGCGACATCCTTGAAGGTGACGCCCGTCTCCTCGCCCTTGATCTCCTTGGCGTTCGACTTGCCGAGGCCACCTCCCATGCCAAAGCCGCCGCCGAAGTTCATAGAAGGGCCGTCGTCGCCCATGGCCTTCTTCATGCGGCGGTTGAGCCACATGCCGCCGAGAACGGCGATGAGGATGGGCAGGCCATAGACCATGAGGAGGTACATCCACATGTCAGAGCTGCCGTCATCGATCTTGCCGTCAAAGGTGACGTTGTGCTCGCGCATGGTTTGCACGAGCTCGGAGAGGTCGTTGACGATGGGGGTGGTGCGGTAGGTAACGTCGTCCTCACCCTTGGCGGTAAAGGTAACCACGGCAGAGCTCTGGTCAACCGTGGCCTTGTCTACCTTGTTATCCTCCACCATGTCGTAGAGCTCGCTGTAGGTGACCTCCTTCACCTGCGCGCGGCGGATGCTCGGATACACCACCGAGTTGAGCGCCACGATGGCGGCAATGGCGATGATCACGTACAGAATCATCGATTGTCGTTTCTTCTTGTTGTCCATGACTCGTCCTTGTCCGGGATGTGCAGCTCCTCTCAGGATACCCAAGAAGCGAGAACCTAACCCTAAAAAGCAAGGGTGCGGTCAGTAGAGGACAAAGCCCACACGCGTGAGACATAAGGCGCGAAACAAAAAGGGGCACGCCTCTTGGGCATGCCCCTTTGCCTGAGCCTGTGCGACGCCTAGTAGTGCACCACCACTACGTCTCCCACCTGGCACAGGTCATAGAGCGTCTGCGCCTTGGCAGGTGGCAGATTGATACAGCCGTGGCTGCCGTTGGTGAGGTAGGTCTTGCCACCAAAGGCACCGCGCCAGCTTGCGTCGTGCAGGCCATAGGTGTTGCCAATGAAGGGCATCCAATAGTCAACCCACGAGTCCCACTTGTACTCGCCCGTCTCCGGGTCTTTGGGACCTTGGAGGCGCTGGCCGCGCTGCTTGTTGCGGTTGATCTGGTATACGCCGCAGGGGGTGTCGTTGCCGTCGGCATGGTTGCCGGTTACGCAGCTTGCCTCCCACGCCAACGAGCCATCGTCGCCATACATGCGCACCTTCTGCTCGGAAAGGTCAACGTCGATGTAGCGAGCCGGCCAGTCGCGCTTGCCTGAGTCGGGCACGGCGCCCGCCTCTTGGCGCGTGGGGATGGCCACGGCGTCTGTGGAGCCGTTTTCGATGGCCTGCGTGAGGGTGTCGATAAGCGCAGACTCGTCGGTGATCCAGCCATAGGAGCCGCCTTTCACCGTCACCGCCTTACCGTCGGGGCGTGTGTAGGTGCGCTCGCATCCCGCCGTATCGTAGGCGCCCGCAATCTCGGTCTTCACCCACGCCGCGAGCTTGTCGCCATCAAGCGAGGCCGTGAGGTCGTCGGCGAGCACTATCCACTGCGAGATCTGCTCGCGTGTGACCTCGCCGGCGTCATTGCCCGCGAGCGTGAGCGGAATGACTGCCTTGAGGAAGCGGTTGGCGTCCTCGGCCGCTTTCGCGAGCTCCTTGCTGTCCTCGGTGAGCTCGGGGCGCTTGAGGCTCTCCTCGCTCGGCTCGATCTTCTCGGGAAGCTCGCCTATAGCGGCGGCAATCTCGGCCACAAAGGCCTCAGCGTCAATCGCCGTGCCGTACACGGGCTTGGTCACCGCGTATTGCTGGGTCTTCTCGTCAAAGGCAATGGTGGAGTTCTCGGGCTCGATGGCCGCCTTGTTAAACTCCTCGACCTTGGTCGTCACACAGTTTGAGAGCTTCTCCTCGCTAAAGGTCACACCGTCTTTGGAGACGATCTCGTGCACCTGGGTGATGGTGAGCGGCCACAGCCACGGGTCTTGCTGGCCAATGGTGCTTCTGTCATAGGCATGCTCGTTAAACGCAAGCTCGATGTCTGAGCCGCTGAGCGTAAAGCTCAGTCCCTCGCCTGCCACTTTAGTTGTAAAGGAGCTCACGCGCGAGGCATAGTCTGAGCTCGTGCTCGAGGCCGGGCGCCACGAGACGTCCGCGCCGTCGAGCGTGGTGTTGGGCATGAACACGAACGAGAACACGGCCACGCCCGCGCCGTATACGACAGCACACGCAAGCACCAGGCAGGCCACAACCTTGGCCACACGCCTTGTTGCACGCGGCTTGGCGGTATCCTTGGGCGCAGCCTCATGCTTGCGCGCAGGTTTTGCCTTCTTGCCACGCTTATCGGGCGCGGGCGCGGCGTGACGCCCCTTGCCCGGCTTGATCTTGTCCCCCGCCATGCTGCCTCGTTTCGTGCTACGTTAGTGTTCAAGCGAGTGCTTCCCCGCGCTATGTTACTCCTTACAACGCAAGCCACGCCCACCAACGCCCGCCTTACTCGGTGAGCGTCAAAAACTCAGGAGGTCGCATGGGAATTGTGCGCCTTGACTCGGCAGACGACCCGCGTGTTGCCGTGTACAAAAACCTCACCGACCGCCAGCTGCGCAGCCGCCTTGAGCCTGCTTGCGGCGTGCTTGTGGCCGAGAGCGAAAAGGTGGTGCGCGTTGCGCTTGCCGCCGGGCTTCAGCCGTTTTCCCTGTTGCTTGAGGAGCGCCAGCTTGAGAGCCAGAGCAAGCTCATCGACGCTGTGCTGGCAGCCGGCCCTGGGCGGCGCGTGGGCATCAGCGCCGGGCACATCGAGCTTGCCGAAGAGACACCTGAGCCTGAGGTGTATGTTTTGCCGCACGAGGAGGCCTGCAAGCTCGTGGGCTACAACGTGACGCGCGGGGTGCTCTGCGCCATGCGCCGCCCGCTGCCACCGAGCGCCTCCGAGCTCTTGGCCACGCTTCCCGAGGCCAGGCGCGTGGCCGTGTTTGAGGGCGTGACGGATTCCACCAACATGGGCGCCGCCTTTAGGAGCGCCGCCGCGCTGAACGTGGATGCGATTCTGCTCTCCCCCACCTGCTGCGACCCGTTGGTTCGCCGAAGCGTCCGCGTGAGCATGGGAACGCTGTTTCAGGTGCCGTGGGGACGCATGGGCGTATGGCCGTGCGCAGACGATGCCGCAGACGGCCTGGGCCTTTTGCGCGCGCAGGGCTTTACCTGCGCCGCGTTGGCCCTGCGCGACGATTCCTATGCGCTCGGAGACCCGGAGCTTCACGAGTTTGAGAAGCTTGCAATGGTGTTTGGAACCGAGGGCGACGGGCTCGCGCAGGCCACCATCGATGCCTGCGACCTCACCATCAAGATCCCGATGAGCCACGGTGTGGACTCGCTCAATGTTGCTGCCGCCAGCGCAGTGACGTTCTGGGAGCTTTGCCGGTAGCGGGCAATACGCTCCTCCGGGAGCTATCTCTTACTTACTTGTTGAGCGCGAACTCGACCTGCGGGGCTGGGGCCCCGGGCATATCATGCCGGGCTCGGACAGTCCTCGCCTCGCTGCGGAACTCGCCCGGCACGATGTGCCCGGGGCCTCACCCGTCGTGGCGCATCGCCACCTGCCCTGAGGGAGGGGCGGCGCCGTTAGGCGCCGCCCCTAGGCCGTTGCGGGCGCTAGCCCTCGACGATGAGGGTTACGAGGTTCATGAGGACGGCGGCGCACTGGGCGCGGGTGAGGCCGTCGGTGCCGCCGAGGGAGGCCTGGCCGTCGTAGCCGTGGAAGATCCCGCTGGCCACGCACCACTCCATGGCCCCGCGGCCGTAGGTGAGCTCGGAGGCGTCCTCGTAGGACGACAGGTCGGCCCGCTTGGAGGTGTCCATGCCCATGGCCCTCGCGTAGTTGAACACCATGCAGGCCATCTGCTCGCGGGTCACGTCGTCGTCGGGGCCGAAGGCGGAGCCGTCGCCGTAGCCGTGGACGATGCCCGTCTCCGACGCCCATGCGACGGCCTTGGCGTACCAGGCGTCTCCGGCCGTGTCGGAGAAGGAAGGCGCCTTCGCGGCCTCGGGGCCGTACTCGAGGTTGGAGAGCACGGCGCAGACCATGGCGCGGGAGGTCATGGCCTCGGGCCCGAAGGCGCCGGTGTCGCCGATGCCGTTCATGAGGCCGCGGGCGCTCGCGAAGTCCACGGAGGCCTGGGCCCAGTGGCCGGCCATGTCGGAGAAGACCCTGGCGTTGTCGCGCACGACGAGCTCGCAGGAGCCCGTGACCCCCACGTCGAGGCCGCCGTCGGTTGGCACGCAGCGGTTCACCACGCGGCCGCTCCTGGCGTCGACCGCCACGGTGCCCTCGGTGGGCCCCACCGGGACGGACACCGTCGCGGACCTGACGGACGCGGGCACGGTCACCGAGACCTTGGGCTCGGAGCCCTTGGCCTTGACCGTCCTCACCACGACGCCGTCCTTGTACGTCCTCGTCACGGTCACGGTGCCGGTGGCCTTGTCGGTCACCGTCACGGTCACGGAGCCGTCCGCGTTCGTGACGGTCTCGGTGGTCGTGTCGCTGGGCGGCGTCACCGGTCGGTCGGAGACGGTGAGGGTGCCCTGCTTGTAAACGACCTCATAGTTCGCGCCCGCCTTGGCATCGGAGGCGGTGATGGCGAAGGTGCCGGCATTCTCGCTCGAGGCGCCCTCGGCGTAGGCAAGCGTAGGCTTGGCGGTCAGCGCGTCGCCGCCGACGAGGCCGTCAACGGTGAAGTCGTCCTCGCCGAGCTCGGGGAGCTCGTCGCCCACGTAGCAGCTCTTGTCCTTGGGGGTGATGGTCAGCTGCCTCTGCGCGACCTTCACCTTGAAGGAAGTCGAGGCCGAGGAGTACTGGTCGTTGCCCTCGAAGGAGAGCGTTACGGTCGCCTCGCCTGTACCCTTCGCACCCACGAAAACCTTGCCGTCCTCGTAGCTCGCGGTCGCGACGTCCTCGTTGGAGCTGCTCGCAGCGACGGAGATGCCCTCGGTGGCGGTGACGCTCACGCCGACGGTGCCGTCTCCGTAGGTGGCATTGAGCACCCCATCGGCCACGGCAACGTCCGACACCGTGATGGAGGATTCCTTGCTGGAGCGAGAGAGCTCCACCGCGTTGGAGGCAGCCCCCTCCGAGGTGTTTCCGGCTGTGTCCGTGGCGGTCACGACGCAGTAGTACTTGGTCGCGGCATTGGCGAGATTATCGTAGGAAACGGAAAGCGAGGAGCTTGTTGCGCCCTCAATCTCGCTCCCGCTAGCGGGGTCTCCCTTGTACCACTGGTAGGCGAGGGTCACGCCGTCGCCCAGCTCGTGGGTGGCAGCCGCGGTGAGCGTGGAGCTCTGGCCGGGAGCCAGGTGCGTGGAGGTGGCGGTGACCGCTGCCACCTCGGGGGCCTTTAGCCTCCACTTGGCATAATAGATGCCACCGTTCTGAGCCTGATCGGCCTTTGTGCTCTCATCATTCAGGTTCGTGTACCACCCGACAAAGTCCCTGCCCGCAAGGCTGGGGGAAGCGAGCGCTTCTGTGTAGTCAGGCACGGCAGACTCGTCGCCGAGCACGACGTACTTCTGGACCTTTTCTTTGTTAGCGTAGGCGTAGTTGCTCAATCCGTCCTTGATGGTGTTGGCCTGAGTACCGCTCCTCACGTACAGGGTCACGTCCTGAGGCAAGCCCTGAAGATAGAACAAGGTCGCGAGCTTTGTGTCTTTGAACTGCGTTCCCTCCGCCAAGCTCTCCTCAAGCTTCGTGGCTCTGCGGATGTCGATGTGCGAGAGTTTGTTGTTCCCTTGGAAGGCGTTTGCCCCAATGTTCTCTATCCCCGAACCGTACACGATGCCCGTAAGTTCATAGCAATACTGGAAGGCAGACGACCCGATGGTCACAAGGCTGTCGGGAAGCACAAGGCCTTCCAGATTCTGGCAGTTCTGAAATGCCTCATCCCCGATGCTTGCGAGCTCGGGACCAAACTCGACCCCAACGAGGCCCATTGCGCTGGCGAAGGCCTTCTTATCAATGCTTGTGGCGTTGGGCAGAAAGACCGTCCTCGGCGTTGTGCTGTTGTAGCCCAAGCTGGAGAAGAACCTCTCGGGGACAGCGTCGCCTTCAAACGTGATACGTTCGGCGGAGATGGGGCTTATCCAGCCAGATGCAGAGGTGAGGTTTGTGCCCGCGGCGATGGTCACGTCAGCGAGACCCGTGCACCCTTGGAATGAAGTTGTTTCAATTGACGAGACGCTGGCCGGGATGGTGAGGGAGCTCAGCTGCGTGCAGCCACTGAAAGCCCAAGGTCCGATTGTCGCGAGCGTCTCGGGAAGGGAGATGCTCGAGAGGGCAGTACAGCCCTTAAAGGCCTGGGAGTCGATCGCTTTCAGCCCATCGGGCAGGTCAATGGCCTCCAAGCTTGTGCACTCTAGAAAATCCCCCAATTCGATCTTCTCAAGCCCGTCGGGGAGGGAGACCGTCTTCAGAATTTTGCATCTCGCAAACGCATTTTGGCCCAAGCCCTTGACGTGTGGGCCAACGGTGACCTTTTCGAGAGTCTTTGAACCATTGATTAAGTTCTGCGGAAGCACCATCGTCGCATCGACGTCGAGCTCGGCAACCGTCGAGGAGTTGAACAAATATCCATCCATCGAGGTGACGTTTGAAGGAATGGTTACCTTCCTCGCGTCGCAGCCGACGAAGGCACCGCTGGCAACCGTGGCCACGGTGCTTGGTACCGTGAACTCGTCGCGGGCCTGCGCGCCGCCGGGATACGCAATCATCGTGGTCATGTCGGCGCTGTAGAGCACACCATCGGAGACGACAAAGTGCTCGTTGCCGTTGAGATTGAACGTCGTCACCCATTCGACGCTGAGCGCCCAGCTGCCAAGCTCCGTCAGGCTCGAGGGAAGGCTATACTCCACGACTCTCAGGCCATTAGTCGCCTGATTGCCAAGCTTGGTTACGCCTTCTCCGACGACTACCTTGGTGATGGCCATGAGGTCAACGCCTGTTTCATCCTTCGTCCACGGTCGGTTGCTATTAGTTGTGTAACCTTCATAGTTAGCAATCTTCCCCGTGCCAGAGAAGGTAAGAGTGTAGGTTGGGTTTGCGGTGTCATCGTTGTTCTGGGTGAGCTTCCAGGTGACGCTATCCGCCGCCGACGCGCCGCAGCTACCCTCCAGCGAGTATCCGTCATCCACAGGGGAGGCTACCTCATCAGAAGCAGATACCCCCCCCCTGATTTACAGTTGCCTCGGCAGCCATTGCCGGGGTGGTGGCGAGGCCGCCCGCAAGACAAAGGGACGCAACGCCCACGGCAACCTTCTTCTTCATGCAGCTATTCACTCCATTCCAAGTTTACTTGCCATACTGGCAGCCATCTTCACCGGAGGGAGCGCAGGGGAGCACAGCAAATCCCCCGGGTAAAGAGATATACATGACGCGCAGATTATCACACCCCTCCGCTTGCAATGCAACAGGCGCAGTGGCACTTCCACGGGCCGGCAGCGACGTAGAAAAACGGCGGAGCCGATGGGGCTCCGCCGTTGGGCAATCGTATGCGCTTGTTAGCGCAACCGGCTATCCGTCGAGCAAGGAGTCGTCAAACTCCTCGTCGCCGCCAATGTCCACCGGGTCGTCCTCGCTGGAGGCACCGGCGCCGGCAAGGTCAAGCGCCCCCTGGTTGGGATCGGCCGGCTTGGAGGCGGGCTTTGCCTGCACCATGCGGGCAAGCGCGCACACCGAGTCGGTGTCGGCCACGTTCATGACCTTCACGCCCTGCGTGGACCGGCCGAGCTTGGAGATGTCCCTCACCTTGACGCGAATCACCACGCCGTCGGTGCTCACTATCATGAGCTCGTGCTGCGGGCCCACCACGCGACACGCCGCGAGGTTGCCCTTCTTCTCCGTCATCGTGATGGTGAACACGCCCTGGCCGCCGCGCTTATGCTCGGGATACTCGGAGATGGGCGTGCGCTTGCCGTAGCCCTTCTCAGTGATCACGAACAAGTCGCCGTTGCCGTTGGTGATTTCCATGCCCAGCATCTTGGCCTCGCCCTTGAGCGTGATGCCCCTCACGCCGCTGGTGTCGCGGCCCATCGGGCGCACGTCGCTCTCGGGGAACATGATGGCCTTGCCGTCCGTGGAGACGAGGATGACCTTCTCGCCCTCGCGCACGCGACGCACGTTCACCAGCTCGTCTCCGGCGCGCAGGTTGATGGCGATGATGCCGTCGCGCCTCGTGCGGTCGTAGGCGCTCATGGCCGTCTTCTTCACCGTGCCGCTCGCCGTGGCAAACATGAGGTACTCGTCCTCGGGGAACGTGCGGCAGGTGATGACCGCCATGGCATGCTCGCCCTCGCCGAAGGGAACCAGGTTGGAGATGTGGCTGCCGCGCGCGGTGCGCTGGCCAATGGGCAGCTCGTGCACCTTGAGGCGGTACACCTTGCCCCTGTTGGAGAAGAACAGCACGTAGTCGTGCGTGCTCGCCACAAAGAGGTCCTCGACGAAGTCTTCCTCTTTGAGGCTCACGCCCTGCACGCCCTTGCCGCCGCGCTTCTGCGCGCGGTAGGTGGCCACCGGCGTGCGCTTCACGTAGCCGGCGTGCGTGCAGGTGATGACCATGTCCTCGTCGGCGATGAGATCCTCGACGTTGAGCTCCTTGGTGCCCTCCACCGAGATCTCGGTGCGGCGCTTGTCGGCGTACTTGCGCTCTATCTCGCGCATCTCGTCCTTGATGACCGCCAGGATCTTCTCGGGGTTGGCCAGCAGGTCCTCGTAGTAGGCGATGGCCTGGCGAAGGCCGGCGAGCTCCTCCTCGATCTGGTCGCGCGAGAGGCCGGTGAGGCGGCGCAGCTTCATCTCGAGGATGGCCGTGGTCTGCTCCGTGGAGAAGCCAAAGCGCTCGATGAGGCGCGCGGAGGCCTCGGCGTCGGTGCGGCTGGCGCGGATGATGGAGATGACCTCGTCGATGTGGTCGAGCGCCAGCAGGTAGCCTTCGAGGATGTGAGCGCGGGCGCGGGCCTTCTTGAGGTCGAAGCGCGTGCGGCGGGTCACCACGTCAACCTGGTGGTCGATGTAGTGCTGGAGGATCTCGCGCAGGGTCAGGAGCTTGGGCGTTCCGTTCACCAGCGCCAGGTTGATGACGCCAAAGGTGGTCTGAAGCTGCGTGAACTTATACAGGTTGTTGAGCACAACCTGCGGGATGACGTCCTTCTTGAGCTCGATGACGAGGCGGATGCCCTTCTGGTTGGACTCGTCGCGCAGGTCTGAGATGCCCTCGAGGCGCTTCTCGTTGACCAGCTGGGCGATCTTCTCCTGCAGCGTGCCCTTGTTGACCTGGTAGGGCATCTCGGTGAAGACGAGGCGGCTGCGGCCGGTCTTGGTGGTCTCCACGTGGGCCTTGGCGCGCACGGTGATCGAACCGCGGCCAGTGTCGTAGGCCTCGCGGATGCCGGCGGTGCCCATGACGATGGCACCCGTGGGGAAGTCGGGGCCGGGCATCGCGCCCATGAGCTCGTCAACCGTGGCGTCGGGGTTGTCGATGAGCATGCAGGTGGCCTCGATGGCCTCGCCGAGGTTGTGCGGCGGGATGTTGGTGGCCATGCCAACCGCGATGCCGTTGCAGCCGTTCACCAAGAGGTTGGGGAAGCGCGCCGGAAGTACTGCCGGCTCGGAGAGCGACTCGTCGTAGTTGGGCTGCCAGTCAACCGTGTCCTTCTGCAGGTCGCGGAGGAGCTCCATGGCGGGCTTGGCCAGGCGGCTCTCGGTGTAGCGCATGGCGGCGGCGGAGTCGCCGTCGATGTTGCCGAAGTTGCCGTGACCGTCGATGAGCGGCGTGCGCAGGGAAAACCACTGCGCCAGGCGCACCATGGTGTCGTACACCGCGGAGTCACCGTGCGGGTGGTACTTGCCGATAACCTCGCCAACCGTCCACGCACTCTTCTTGTGCGGGCGGTTGGGGAAGATGCCGCTCTCGTTCATGGCGTAGAGAATGCGGCGGTGCACGGGCTTGAGGCCGTCGCGCACGTCGGGCAGGGCGCGGGCCGTGATGACCGACATCGAGTACTCGATGAACGACTGGCGCATCTCGTGGCCAAACTCCTTGAGCTGGAGCGCGCCGCCAAAGGCGTCGGTCTCGCCGGCTTCTACGCCCGAGCCCGCCTGGCCAAACTCCTCCTCGAGCTCGCCGTCGTCGTCATCCTCCTCTTCGTCCTCATCGCTCTCGACGTAGACGTCCTCGCCCTCGTCGGCCGCTTGGGCGCGGTCGAGCAGGCGCCTCAGGTCGTCCGGCAGGGCCTCGGAGGCCTGCTCGTTGTTGTTGATGTCGTCTGCCACTTCTGGCCTTTCTCGCTATGCCGCGCGCGGCGGCACTGTTTCACATGAAGCAAAGAACTCGAGTAGCCCCAGATTGCCCCTCGCCAGCCGCAACCAACTTGCAGGTCGGCGAGGGTTTCTGAGGTGCCGGAGATTGCCCCGAAAGCCGAGCGCCGCGTATTGAAATACGCAAGCGAAGGCTTGAGGGGCAAGATCCGGTGCCTCAGGAAGCCTCGCGCTAGGCGTCCAGGAATCGGGCGTCGTGCGCATGGCGCTCGATGTAGTCGCGGCGGTACTCAACCTGGCTGCCCATGAGCTCGCGCACGGCCTTGTCGGCAGCCGCCGCGTCGTCGATGGTGACGCGCTGCAGGATGCGGGTCTTCGGGTCCATCGTGGTGCTCGCCAGCTGCTTGGGGTCCATCTCGCCCAGACCCTTGTAGCGCTGGACGGTGTAGCCGCGCTTCTTCTTCTTGAGCTTGCCGGAGGCGTCCTTCTCCTCCTCCTGGTCGTCGTCGTAGTTGAAGCCCAGGGCCTTCACCGTCTCGCGCAGGATCTCCTCCTCGGGCTGGCGGCCGTTGGGGTAGACGTAGTGGATCTTCTTGCCTACCTTCACGCCAAAGATGGGCGGGCAGGCGGCATACACGTAGCCCGCGTCGATGAGCGGGCGCATGTACTTGTAGAAGAACGTCAGCAACAGGATGCGGATGTGCGCGCCGTCAACGTCGGCGTCGGTCATGATGATGATCTTGTGGTAGCGCGCCTTGGAGATGTCAAAGTCGCCGCCGTCACCGGTGCCGTTGGTGACGCCGGTGCCAATGGCGGTGATGAGCGACTGGATGGTGTCGCTGGAGAAGGCTCGGTGGTCGCCCACGCGCTCGACGTTCAAGATCTTGCCACGCAGGGGCAGAATCGCCTGGATGTCGCGACGGCGGCCATCCTTGGCAGATCCGCCTGCGGAGTCGCCCTCCACGATGAAGAGCTCGGTGAGCTCGGCATCGCGCACGGAGCAGTCGGCGAGCTTGCCGGGCAGGCTCGCGGTCTCCAGCAGGCTCTTGCGGCGCGTGGCCTCGCGGGCCTTGCGGGCCGCGGTGCGCGCCTTGGAAGCCTGGATGGCCTTGTTGACGATGGTGCGTGCCGGCTTGGGGTGCTCCTCGAGGTACTCGGCGAGGCCGTCGGCGACGATCTTCATGACGAGCGGGCGCATGAAGGAGCTGCCGAGCTTGGCCTTGGTCTGGCCTTCGAACTGCGGGTCGCCGAGCTTGACGGAGACCACGGCCGTGAGGCCCTCGCGGATGTCGTCTCCGGTGAGGTTGGCGTCCTTCTCCTTGAGGATGCTCTGCTTGCGCGCGTAGTCGTTGATGACGCGCGTGAGTGCCGTGCGGAAGCCCTCGATGTGCATGCCGCCCTCGGGCGTGTGAATGTTGTTGGCAAAGCCCATGACGGTCTCGGAGTAGGAGGTGTTCCACTGGATGGCCACCTCCACCTCGCCCATCTTGGCGGCCTCGGTGGCGTCGTTTTTGCCCTCAAGGTAGATGGGCTTCTTGAGGCCGTCGGGGATCTCCTTGCCCTCGTTCAGGAACTTCACGAAGTCGATGATGCCGCCGGTGTAGCAGAACTCCTCGACGCGCGGGGTGAGCTCGCGCTCGTCGGTGAGCGTGATCTTGAGGCCACGGTTCAGGAAGGCCATCTCCTGCAGGCGGTCGTGCAGGGTGTCGTAGTCGTAGGTGGTGGTCTCGAAGATGGTGTCGTCGGGCCAGAAGGTGATGGTGGTGCCCGTGGTCTTGGACTTGCCCACGACCTCCATCTTCTTGGTGGTCTTGCCCTTGGCAAACTCCATCTCGTAGACGTTGCCGTCGCGGCGCACCTGGGCGATCATGCGGCGGGAAAGCGCGTTGACCACCGAGGAGCCCACGCCGTGCAGGCCGCCCGAGACCTTGTAGGCGGCGTTGTCGAACTTGCCGCCGGCGTGGAGCACGGTGAGGACCACCTCGAGCGTGGGCATCTTCTTGGTGGGGTGCTTGTCCACTGGGATGCCGCGGCCGTTGTCCACGACGGTGATGGAGTTGTCTGCGTGGATGGTGACGCCGATCTTGGTGCAGAAGCCGGCAAGCGCCTCGTCAACGGAGTTGTCAACAATCTCGTAGACGAGGTGGTGCAGGCCGGAGGCGCTGGTGGAGCCGATGTACATGCCCGGGCGCTTGCGCACCGGGTCGAGGCCCTCGAGAACCTTGATTTCGCTGCCGTCGTAGGCGTGTTGCTCTTTGGATGCCACCCGTTTCCTTTCCCTCGAAGCTGCACATAGACGCGCTTTCGCGCGGTTACGCACGTAGCCTTCCTATTCTATGCGAATGTGTCGGCGCAGGCGCTATACAGGCCGACCCAACCATACAGAAGGCACAACGAGGACGCCGGATGGTGCTCTGGGCGCTTAGCGCGGATTCTGAGACGAGGTTTGCCCTATGTCGGTGCCGCCAGCCTTACTGCACCTGAGCGACAGTTTCATGGCCTCTGACGCGCTTGCGCGAAGCTTCTCGGGAAGGTGGGCGCACGCCTCACGCACGCGCGCCTCCTCGAGCGGGGTGAGCGCCGGCAGCTCGCGGCGGCGGGCCTCGGGCGAGCCTGCGACCGCGCCCGGCGCGCCGGGCGCCGTGCTGCCCGCCTCGCGCATCTGCCCCGCCTTGCGCGAGAGCCTAAAGCGCACGCGCGAGACCTCGAGCCCCGCGTAGGAGAGCCGCTCCACGAAGAGCTCGGCGTTGGTGGTGAGGTCTGCCATGAGGGCGTTGCCGTCGAGGTACACCACGAGCTCGGGCAGCCCCGCCCCCTTCTTGGGCCGATTGAGCCACACAGCCACCGTGTGCTTGGCCGCGCGCTTGCCGGCAACGCGGCGCCACGTCACGAGCGCGCGGCTCGCGTCGGAGGCGCCGGCGAGCACGCGGCCGTCCACAAAGCGTGAGACGAGCGAGCCCGCCGTGACGGCCTCGTGCTGTTTGGCCGGGTCGAGCGGATCATACTCGGCGCGGGCGCGGGAGCGCGCAGACCTATAGCCCATGTGCCTCACCACCCTCACCGTAGTCAACCACCAGCATCTCGCCCAAGAGCTCCTCGGTGAAGTAGCCGAGGTTGGTGGTGGTGATCACCGTCTGGATGCCGCCCTCCACAAAGCGGGTCACGCAGGCGCGGCGGCTCGCGTCGAGCTCGCTCATCACGTCGTCGAGCAAAAGCAGAGGACGCTCCCCCAGAAGCGTCTCGCACAGGCGCACCTCGGCCATCTTCCACGCGAGGGCGACGCTTCGCTGCTGCCCCTGACTGCCAAAGGTGCGGGCGTCTCGGCCGTCGATGTCAAAGGCCACGTCGTCGCGGTGCGGGCCCACGAGCGTCTGGGCGCGGCGCAGCTCCTCGGAGCGGCGCGCGCGCATCTGCGCGAGCATGAGCTCGGCGAGCTCGTCGCGCCCCATGCCGGAGGCAGCACCCTCCACGCTCGGCACGTAGCGGCACGCGAGGCGCTCGGTGGCCACCACCTCGCCATAGATCTCGCCCACGAGGGTGCGCAGGCGCTCAAAGAGGCTCAGGCGGTGGTGCAGAAGCGTGGCGCCGCCCACCGCCACGCTCTCGTCCCAGGCGTCGAGCAGGGCAGGCTCGCAGCCGTCGCGAAGCAGGCGGTTTCGCTGCTCCACCGAGCGCGTGTAGGCGCTCAGCACCTTGCGGTAGCCACGGTTGGCCTGGGCGCCAAAGGCGTCGAGCTCCTGGCGGCGCTTGGAGGCAGACCCCTTCACGAGCGAGAGGTCGTCGGGGCAAAAGAGCACCGAGAGCAGGGTGCCCGGCAGGTCTGCCGCGCGGCAGGGCTTGCCGTTGCGCACGAAGCGGCGCTTGCCCCCCACCACCTCCATGGCCACGTCAACCACCCTGCCGTCGCCCACCAGGCGCGCACGGGCAGCGGCGCGGGTCTCGCCCGGCCCCAAGAGCTCTGCGGGGGTGGGCCGGCGAAAGGAGGCACCGGCGGTGAGGTACTGCAGCGCCTCCACCGTGTTGGTTTTGCCCACGGCGTTGGGCCCCACGAGCACCGTCACGCCCGGAGAGAGCTCAAGCGTGCGGTGCCCGAGGTTGCGGTACCCCTCAAACGATATAGTCTCTACGGCCAGCGACACGGCTACATCCGCACCGGCATGAGCAGGTAGAGGTAGTTGATCTTGGAGTAGCTCTTGAACACGCCGGGGCGCATGCTCTCCTGCAGCTCGAGGGTCACCTCCGAGCCGCCGTCGAGGGCGCCCACGCAGTCGCCCACGTAGCGGTAGTTCATGCAGATGGAGTTAGGCTGGCCCTCGCACTCAACGTTTACCACCTCGCGGGCGTCTCCCTGGTCGGGCGAGGTAGAGCTCAGCGTCACCTGGGCGCCGTCGGTGTCCACGTCAAAGCGCACCGAGGAGTTGGAGGCAGCGATGGAGCTCACGCGACGCAGCGCTCCAGAAAGATCGCTTACGCGCACGCGCACCGAGGTGAGGCAGGTGCTCGGCAGCAGCTGCTTGTAGTTGGGGAAGTTACCCTCGATGCGCCGCGAGACGTAGGTGGTGTTGCCAAAGACAAAGACCACCTGGTTGGCCGTGGCTCCGATGATGATGCTCTGGGAGTCGCTCGGCAGGCTCAAGACGTCGTGGAACACGGTGCCGGGGATGATCATCTCAAAGGTGCCGTCGAGCTCGGGGGTGTCTACGTTGGTGTCGCACACCACGAGGCGGTAGGAGTCGGTGGCAACGAGGCGCACGAGGTTCTGCTCCACGTTGAGCAGGATGCCGGCCAGGATGGGGCGCGAGGCGTCACGCGAGGTGACCTTGTAGACCTTGTCCACCATCTCGGAGAGCTGGGCGCAGGGAAGCTCCACCGAGCGCTCCATGGCAACCTCGGGGAAGCTCGGGAACTCGCTGGCGTTGAGCGTGTTGAGGTGGAAGGTGCTCTTGTCGCACGAGAGGGAGATGGTGCCCTCGCCACCGTCGAAGGTCACGGCCGCGTCGGAGAGGTTCTTCACGATGTTGTTGAGCATCTTGCCGGAGAGCACCGTCATGCCCTCCTCCTCCACGTTGGCCGCAATCTTGTGGCGGATGGAGGTGTCGAGGTCGCTTGCCTGCATCTCGAGCGTGCCCCCATGGGCATGCATGAGGATGCCGCCGAGGACGGGGATGGTGGAGTGGGTGGCAATGCCCTTCGACACCACCGAGAGTGCCTTGGCGAGCGAAGACTGGCTGACCGTGAAGCGCATGGGTCTCTCCTATCTATATCTTTAATAGATATATAAATAAGTACAGTTGAGGTAGTAGAGCATGTCGAAATGTCAACAAGTGGTCAAAGATGCAGCTCAGGGGCCATTGTGAGGCAGATTCTCGTGTGGGAAAGCGCGCTCGATTATCGACGTTGAAAGCATGGTGAGAACTTCTTCAACATCGCGTGCGGGGTTTTCCACACTCGTCGAAAGGTTTTAAACACCTTACGGTGAAAAACTTTTCAACATTGCCTCGGGCGGCTACGAGCTGGTCATGAGGTCCTCCTTCATCTTTGAGGTCTTGTCGAGGAGGAGCCGGTCTTCGGCGCGCATGTCCTCGACCCACTTGATGGAGTGCTTGATGGTAGCGTGCGTGCGGCCGCCAAAGCGCTCGCCTATCTGCTGGAGGGTGGAGTCGGTGAGCTCGCGGGCGAGCCAGATAGCCACGTGGCGCGGCTCCTTGATCTCCTTGTTGCGCTTGGAACTCACAAGGTCTGCATGGCTCACGCCGTAGCGCCCTTCCACGAAGCCTTGGATCTGCTCGATGGTGAAGTAGCGCTCCTCGCGCCCCCACTTGGTGACGGCTATCTGCGCCACGTCCTCGCGGCCAAAGACCTCCCCGCGCGCCTGGCGCTGGCTTGCCGAGAGCAGGCACGACTGGCAGAACGCCTTGATGATACGGATGTTGGTGCCGGCGCGCTTGGCCATGAACTCGAGGTTGTCCTCGGAGATGGTGCCGTCAAAGCCGGCGAGGCCGTCCTCCACGGCGTCTTGCTTCATGCGCTCGTAAAACGCCTTGATGAGGCCATACTTGAGCTCGTAGTTGGGCACCTGCACGGCGATGGTGACGCCCGAGTCGAGGCGGCTTGCCACGCGCTCGGTGAGGCCGAGCTCGGCTGGACTCTCGTCTGCGGCGAGCACGATCTGCTTGCCGTGGCTCGTGAGGTAGTTGAACGTGTCGAAGAAGAAGTCCACCGACTTGGCGGCACCCCTGAAGCCCTGGATGTCGTCGATGATGAGCACGTCGATGTCGTGGTAGTTGCGCTCGAGCGCCTCCTTGACGCCGCGCGAGGTGTCGACCATGGCGCTCGTGTAGTCGCTCACGAAGTCGCGCGCCTGGCGGTAGACGCAGATGCGCTCGGGGTCGTTGGTGGCGAGGTAGTTTTGGATGGCCTTGAGCAGGTGCGTCTTGCCGAGTCCGCTCTTGCCGTAGATGAACAGCGGGTTGTAGCCGCCCGAGCCGTTTGCCACGGCCTTTGCCGCCTGGAAGGCGAGCTGGTTCTCCTCGCCCTCGACGAAGGTGTCGAAGGTGAGGCGCGAGTCTGCCGCCGTGATGTCCTCCACGAGCGGGTTATGCTCGCGCGGCGCCGGCGCCGGCGTGCCCGGGGCGCTGTGCTGCGCGGACGGCGCCGCTGGCGCGGGCGCTGCCGGCTGCGAGGCGGCGTGCTCCTGGACGTGCGACGCGGCCTCCTGCGCGCGCATGCGGGCGAGGGCGTCTGGGGTGATGGTGGTGGCCGCGCCCGCGCTTACGGGCGCTGTGGGCTGCGCGCCCGCACCTCGGGCGCGCTTTGCCTCCACGCGCAGGTGCATGGGCTGAAACGCCGCGCGCTCGAGCAAGGCCTCGATGGTGGGGGCGTTTTTCTCCACGTTGCGCTTCACGAAGCCGCCGTCTACGGCAAGCACGAGCGTGTCTTCGGTGAGCTCGGTGGCCTCGCAACTTTTGAACATCGCAAGGGTGGCGGGGGCTGTGCCCTCGTCCTCAAGCATGGCGACGACGTCTGCCCAAAGCAGCTGCGCGTCGGATTCCTGCGTGTTGGCTACATCTTCCATACCGTGTCCTGGCTCGTGGTTTGCTGCGTTTTGACTCTGTGCCAGCGAGCGCGTGTGCACATGGCGCGGGCGGTGTCGAAAACTCATTATATGGGAGGTTGGCAGCGCCGCCCGCCAGATGTTGAAAACTCTGGCGGGCGGCTGGCGCGTGCGGGCGCGCGGCGGTTGCGGCGGGCGCGGCGGGCGCCGTGGGAACGCGGCGGGCGCGCCGCAGGCGCGGTGGTGCGGCGC
>Cebus_capucinus_imitator_PRJNA485217_SSR047__coassemble_1226_pt1 | contig 19341 bp, 15 predicted proteins | sample Cebus_capucinus_imitator_PRJNA485217_SSR047__metabat2_low_PE_015 | metagenome-assembled genome bin Cebus_capucinus_imitator_PRJNA485217_SSR047 | reverse complement strand
GGAACGGCGACGAGCAGCGTGACCTCGCTCCGCTTGTCCTCGTCGGGGTGGTTCTGCACATACTTCTCGGGGTAGAGCTTGGTGTCGTGCTGCTCGCCGTCGTAAGGGTCCCACTCTGCCAGGCGAAACGCCGTGAGGTTGTCGGTGGTGTGGCGATAGGGGATGGTCTTGAGGCCCAGGCGCTCGGCGTTGCTGAACGAGTCGAGGTCGAGCAGGTTCAGGTCCTCCTCGCTGAGGCCAGTCACGTCATAGGCCAGAAGGCCGCCCTTCATGGGCTTGCCCGCAAACCACATGTTGAGGAGCTGGGTCTTGCCCTCCTCGGTGCTCCACTTGGGGTCTGAGGGGTCGATCTCCACAAAGTTGGCGTCGCTTGGGGTCTTGTCGGCGTCGTCCTTGTCGGCGCTGCCGCCAGCGCCTCCGCCCGAGCCGTCGGCTGTAGCGTCCGCGTCGCCCGCGTCGGCATCCTCGCCAGCGGCAGCCTCGCGCGAGGCCGGCTTGGAGGCGCCACCCGTGCCGCCGTCACCCGAGCCGTCCGAGCCTGTGCTCGCGTGCACGTACTGCCACGACATGTAACCCTCTTTGGTGACGCCGTCCTTTCCCTCCTGCAAGTCTGCGGCCGGGGAGAAGAGCGCAAACTCCTGGCCGGTCACCAGGGAGTCCTCGTTGTCAGAGACGTTCTTGATGGTCATGCTGTACACCGCGTAGTTCCAGCGGTCCCAGATGGTGGGCTCCTTCACGAGCTTCAGCTCGGTCTCCCACTTGAGGGAGGAGTGCACGAGGATGATGGAGTAGATGGAGCCCTTGGCCTGGGTGACGTTCTCCGAGTCCTTGTCGGTCTCGCCAATGAGCTTCTCGCCGCCGTTCTCATATGAGTAGTACTTGAGGCCGGCCCTGATGGTGGCACCCGTGTTCTCGCGCACGGTGCCCGCAAACTTCACGTCTGCCTCGAGCGCGTCCATCTGGTTGGCGTTGAGCTGGTAGCTCCCGTCTCCCTTGTAGCGAAGCACGATGGTGCCTGTGAGAGGTTTGGCGATCTCCGACCCCTTGAGCTCGGCATAGGTTGTGCCGCCGTCTTCGCTCACATAGACGTTCCATTGGCCGCCCACGCTCTCGGGGAAGGTGAGCGTGGCCTGGGGACGCTCATCCTCTGGTATGTCCTTGTTCTTCTCCACCCACTCGCTCTTGTTGAGCGTCTCCACGGTCTTCTGGCCGTCTTGGTAGAGCCAGGGCACCTTGATGGTGAGGCGCACGGAGTCCGCGCCATTGGCACCTCCGTTGATGACGCCGCCGATGTGGCCCTGCGTGTAGTGCTTGTTGATGGCAAAGCTCACCTTGGCCGTGGCGCCATTGCGCAGCACGTAGGAGTTGCCCAGGCCAGACTCGCCGCCGTTGGTCTGTGTGATGTTGCCCCCGTCAAGCGGCCCTGCCGTCACGTCCAAGTCAAGCAGGCCCTTGAGCTTTTTATCTGGGTCGTGGGCGCCCGAGAGATCGGGCTCGGGAAAGAGCTCGCTTGCGGGCTTGGTCTCACGGGCGGGCGCGGCGGCGTGGGCCTCGGTGTCGTCTGCCTCGTCCTCGGCGTCGCCGTCATTTGTGGCGCCGGCCTCAGGGTCGGCCTCGGCAGGTGCGCCGTCCTCGCCCTCATCTTGGGCAGAGGCCTCCCCATCAGAGCGCCCCTCCCCAAGCTCGGCCACGGCGGAAGCCACGTCCTCCGCAAGCGCGGAGACGCCCTCGCCCACGGCCTCGGCGGCATAGGCTGCGGTGATGGTGAGGCCGGGGGTCATCACCAGGGAAAACGTAAGCACCCACACGAGCGTGAGCTTGGCGCACCTTGCCGCCACGGCAAACGCGCGGTGGTGCCTCGCGCGGGCGCGGGGAGAGGCGGCGCCCCCCTCTTCCGTACGATCAGGCTGAGGGAGGGGCCTCCTGCCGAGGCGCTTCAGCTCGTTGAGGAACCCCCTTCCCCGCCCATTTGATCCGTCCGCTGCATGCGCGGCATCGGCACCTTGTGACGACGTGAGGCGCCCCTCCTCCTGAGAGGGGGCGTCCTTGGGGTTGCGGATGGGTTCGCTCACCTCAAGTCCTCCTTGGAAAACTTGCGCGTAGAGCCGCCAGGGCCGACCTTGCCACGCCTACGGCGTCGAGACAGCTCTCGCCCCGGGGTGAGGTTAGTCGGCTTTCAGGCAGACTGGTCCTATATTCAACGGAGCATTGTAAATATTCCCCCCTTTTAAACGCAATAATCCCACCTCAGAAATAGTCGCCCCCCCCCTGTTACCTGCTTCTTTTGACGTTCTGCATATTCGCAGGTATGTAACTAATTTATAAACCTAACACCCCTACGTAGCTGTAGGTATGATTCAGGTACCCAAGGGTTTCAGCTTTGTGCCACATCTATAGACAGCAAAGACCCCGCACCACGAGATGTGATGCGGGGTCTTGAGTCGCGCTATGTAGCGGTTGTGCTACTCGGCGGCAGCCTCGGTCTCGGCGACCTCAGCCTCGGCGGCAGGAGCCTCCTCGGCCTGCTTGGCAGCCTCGGCGGCAGCCTTCTTCTCGTACTCAGCGGCACGCTTGGCCTTCTCGGCAGCCTTGGCCTCACGGGCGGCCTTGGCGGCAGCCTCGCGCTCGGCGGCCTGGGCCTCGCGGGCGGCCTTGGCGGCAGCGGCCTTCTCGAGCTGGGCGGCAGCGGCGCCACCGAACTTGTTGGCGAAGCGCTGGACGCGTCCACCGGTGTCAACGAGCTTCTGCTGGCCGGTGTAGAACGGGTGGCACTTGTCGCACAGGTCGATCGTCATGGACTCGACGGTCGAACGGGTGACCCAAGTGTTGCCGCAGCTGCAGCGGACGGTGCACTCGACGTAGTCGGGGTGGATACCCTTCTTCATGGCAGGACTCCTCTTAGTCTTGCCTGGTTGTGACCAGGCAGTGGATACCCCGGGATGGCTACCGGAGCTGCCCTGGTTTCCGACCAGGGCGAACAAGCCTTTGAATGGTAGCATGGCTCATAGGCCCTGTCACGAAAAACTCAGCGAGGCGCGCCCTTATCGCACGCGCCTTCACGATGCCGCCACGTTGGCGGCCAAGGGAGACCCCATGTTTCTTGCCGTTGACGTAGGCAACACCCAAACCACCCTCGGCCTCATGGACACAGGCGAGGTGGTGGTGCGCTGGCGCCTCAAGACCGACCGCGACGACACCGCCGACGAGCTCCACGCCCGCCTGCGCGACTTCCTCGAGCTGCGCCACCTGAGCTTGGGCTGCATCGATGCCACCGCCGTGGCGAGCGTGGTGCCCACCCTCACCGACATGTGGCAGCTCGCGCTCTCAGACGCGCTGGACGCCGAGCCCTACATCGTGCGCGGCAAGAGCGACTGCTGCATGCCCATCGCGATGCCCTACCCCGAGCAGGTGGGCGCAGACCGCATCGCCAACGCCGTGGAGGCCCGCGACACCTACGGCTCGCCGGCCATCGTGGTGGACTTTGGCACGGCCACCAACATCGACGTGGTAGACCCGAGCGGCTCCTACCGCGGCGGCTGCATCGCCCCTGGCCTCATGCTCTCGGCATCGGCGCTCTTTAGCCGAGCGGCCAAGCTCGCGAGCACACCCATCGAGGTGCCGCCCGCGCCCATTGGCGACACCACCGAGCACGCCATTCAGTCGGGGCTCGTGCTCGGCGTGGCAGCTCAGGCCGAGGGGCTCGTGGCGCGCATTAAGGGACAGCTGGCGAGCGAGGCCTCAACGTCCGCAGGGCGCGCCGCCGTGGAGGCGTGCCCCGTCATTGCCACCGGCGGGCTCTCGCGCGTGATAGGCCAGGCCACCGATGTGTTTGACGCCATCGACATGGACCTAACCCTGCGCGGCATCTGGCGCATCTGGGGGCACCACCAGTAACGGGAGCCGGCGCGCCCGCTGCCCTACTCTCGCGCGCGCAGGCTCGCCTGCTCGCTCGAGATGGAGAGCTCCTTGCCACCCTCCAGCCGCACCGCGGCGCGCCCCCACACGTCCACGCCCACAAACGTGCCCTGCGCCATGAGGTTGCCGTTGGGATACACCACGTTCACCGGCTCACCCATGAGGTAGAGCGCATCGAAGTAGTCAGAGAGCACGGGCGCCAGGGGGCCCGCCGCGCCGCGACCAGCCGCAATGGCCTCCGCCCACTCGTTGGTACGCGCCACCACGTGCGCACGAATGGCCTCGGCCAACGCCTCAAACGCGGGCATCTCCGCGTCCGCCGCAGCAAGCGTCTCGGCAAGCGAGGCCGCAGGCAGCGGGCTGACGCTACCCATATCGCCCTCGAGCTCGGGGCGCTCGAGGTTCACGCCCATGCCCGCCACGGCAAACATGCCTAGGTCGCTCATGCCAGCCTCCATGAGCAGGCCGCAGAGCTTGGCCGCACCCGCCTCACCGGGCACCACCACGTCGTTTGGCCACTTGAGCTGGGCCGTTGTGGCGCCTGTCTCGCGCAGCGCCTCCACAAGGCCCAGGGCGCACACCGCCGAGAGCCCCATGAGGTGGCTCATGGGAACCTCGGGACGCAGCAACACGGAGAGGTACAGGCCACTCGCCGGAGAGCCCCAGCCGTGGCCCCGGCGCCCGCGGCCAGCCGTCTGCTCGTGCGCCGCCACGCAGGCCCCGTGGGGGGCGCCGGCGCGGGCGAGCGCCATCACGTCGTCGTTGGTGGAGCCCGTTGTGGCAACAACCTCGAGCTCGGGCAGCTCGCCCGCCAGCATCTCTACTCCCATGCGACCTCCCCCAGGTCTGCGCGCACCACGCCCACGCGATCCTCGCGCGGGAGCACGCGAATGCCCGCGTGCGTGAGGAACCGCACCGGGTCGTGCATCAGGTCTTCCATGGGCACGATCACAAAGTCGCGCTCGCCCACACGCGGGTGCGGCAGCGTGAGCTTGCGGCCGGCATGGGTCTCGCCCTCCATCCAGGCGAGGTCGCAGTCGATGGTGCGCGGGCCATGGCCGTCCTGGCCCTTGGGGCGCACGCGGCCCAACTCGCCCTCCACGCGCAGCAGCTCGTCCATGAGCACGAGCGGCGCCAGCTCGGTCTTGATCTCGGCCACCGCGTTGGCCACCTCGGTCTCGATGCCGTAGGCGGGGTCTGTCTTGTAGGCATGGCTCACGGCAACCACGCACGTAAGCGGTATGGCGTTGATGAGCGAGGTGGCACGGGCGAGGTTCTCGAGGGGGTTGCCCACGTTGGAGCCCAGCGCCACGAATGCGCGGCGCGCGTCGGGGTGGGCCGCCGCCCAGTAGGAGTTGAGCGCCTGGGCGCAGCCCGCCACGTCGTGCACGCGCAGGATGCGCGCACCCTGCTCCACCGCCGCAATGCACACGCCAGCTGTGGCGGCATCGCGGGCCGCGGCCTCGGTAACGCCCGAGACCGCGCCCACGAAGCGCTTGCGCGAGACGGCGCACATCACCGGGTAGCCCATGGAGGCCATCTTTGCCGTGGCGCGCTGGATCACCACGTCCTCGTCGGCCAGCTTGCCAAAGCCCGGGCCCGGGTCGATGCAGATGCGCTCGTGGGCCACGCCCGCGCGCATGAGCACGCGCGCCTGGTCTCCCAAAAAGCCCATGACGCGGCGCATGATGGGCGCCTCCTCGGGCAGGGTGAAGCGACGGTTGCCGCCGGCAAGGCGCACCGTGGGGCTCGCCACGCCGCGAGCGCTGCGGCGCATCACCTCGTCCAGGCGCAGCGCCGCCTCGTCGGCCTCGGCGCTAGCCGTGGCCGCCGGTTGCGCGGAGGCTGCCTGCATTGCCGCAGCCGCACGTGCCGCCGCCGAGGTGTCGAGCGTCACCGAGCGTCTCGGCGCTCGCTCCGAGACCTCGCCCGCGTGCATGACCACGCAGCCACAGCCGCTCTCGGCAGCCACGCGCACCATATCAGGGCTGGTAAAGCCCGTTACGTCGTTCACGATGCTCGCGCCGAGCTTCACGGCGAGGCGCGCCACCTCGGGATGGCGCGTGTCCACCGAGACGATGGCACCGGCGCTCGCCAGCTCGCGCACCACCGGGATGATGCGCTTGGCCTCCTCGTCAGGCGAGACGGCCGTAAAGCCGGGGCGCGTGGACTCGCCGCCCACGTCGATGATGTCGGCACCCTCGTCGAGCAGCTTCATGCCCCACTCGATAGCCGCAGACGGGTCGCTGTGCTCGCCTCCGTCGGAGAAGGAATCGGGCGTGACGTTGAGCACGCCCATGATGCGCGGGCGTGCCAGAGACAGCTCGTGGGCACCACAGCGCCATGTTGAGAGGTTCTCTCGAAGCATCGTTGTCCCTTGTTCGCAGAAAACAGTGCCTTCGATTGTAGGGCAAGGCGAGCCGACGCCACCTAAAAGTCGAAAGCGCGGGCAATATCGCACTGGCACACGAGGCTCGCGGTGCCGTCCGCCGGCGTGGTGCGCCAGAGCGGTGCCGCCCAATGTCTGCGCGCATCTCCCGCGCCAGCGCCTACCAGAGCGTGGGCACGCTGTGGAGTTGCGCGCGCGGCCACGTGGGCGCATACAATCCTTGTGTGAACGCAAGACCACGAGCCAAGGAGTGCCCATGGCAAGCCCCCGCGAGCGCAAGCTCGTCTCATGGAACGTCAACGGCCTGCGCGCCGTCATGAAGAAAGACCCCAGCTTCACCGAGATCTTTGAGTCGCTCGACGCCGACATCGTCGCTTTGCAGGAGACCAAGCTACAGGAGGGCCAGCTCGCCCTTGAGCTGCCCGGATATCACCAAACCTGGAGCTTTGCCGAGCGCAAGGGCTACTCGGGCACGGTGGTCTTCAGCCGTGAGGATCCGTTGCGTACGCTTCATGCCGAGGAGCTTTTGCCCATCGCCTCCGAGCTGCTCGCGCCCGATGAGGCCGAGCTTGTGGCCGTGGCGGTTACCGAGGGCCGCGTGTGCGCACTCGAGTTTGAGAGCTTTTGGTTTGTGGACGTGTACACGCCCAACGCCCAAGGCGAGCTCGCCCGCCTCGACACGCGCATGGCGTGGGATAGGTGCTATCGCGAGTGGCTGCGGCGCCTGTCTGAGGACAAGCCCGTTGTAACCTGCGGAGACTTCAACGTGGCGCATGAGGAGATTGACCTCAAGAACCCCAAGAGCAACCGCGGCAACGCCGGCTTCTCCGACGAGGAGCGCGCCAGCTTTGGCGAGCTTTTGGACGCCGGCTTCACCGACACCTTCCGCGCCTGCTTCCCCGAGCTTGAGGGCGCCTATAGCTGGTGGAGCTACCGCTTCAACGCCCGTAAGAACAACGCCGGCTGGCGCATCGACTACTTCCTCGTGAGCAACGACGTGGCCGAGCAGGTCACCGGGGCCGCCATCCTCTCCGAGGTCTTTGGCTCCGACCACTGCCCCGTGGAGCTGACCATCACCCTGTAAGGCCGCGGGATGGGCGCCAGCGCCACCAGAAGCCACGCGCCAGGCGCTGGGCGCCAGTTGCCGGGTACCAACAGCCAGCAAAGACAACTTGGTTCCCATATGGAGCGCAATGTGAGGCCTTGACCTAGCATCGCGCTTTTTGCTCGAGACCCAACCAGCGCTCTTTCCTTTGGAATGTCCCTTGACTACGCAGAATTCTGCAGATATCATCATCTGCAGAATTCTGCATGCTCCTTAATACGCAAGATTATGCAGATTGGAACATTATGGACTGTGTCACGATCCCCCGCCAAGCAGGCGGCGTAATTCGAAAGGCCCGGCAAGAGAAGAGCCTCACGCAGGAGGAGCTTGCCGAGCGCGCCGGAGTTTCTACCCGCCTCATCTCGAGCATCGAGCTTGGAGACAACCCTGGCATCCAACTCAACAAGCTCATCTCGATTCTCTGTGCCCTTGACCTCAGTCTCTACATCGGCAACGCCGAGGACATCGAGCCTCCGAAGACCAAGCATCCCGGAGTTGTCGTGCCTCCCACCCAGCAGGCCTATTACACATGGAAGCCAGGCAGCACCCCCGGAGCGGGACTCAACCCCGAAGGCCTTATTGGCCTCGACGAATATAAGCGAGCGTTTGAAGAGCGCTATGGAACGAGTACGAACGAGAGCGAGTTAGGAGAACACGATGGCAGCTCGAACCCTTGAAGCCCTCATTTGTGGAAAACCGGCAGGTAAACTATGCCAAGACGAAGCCGGCCTCATCTCGTTCACCTACAACGAGGACTACGCCGGCGCACCGCTCTCACTCTCAATGCCCGTCTCCAACCGCACGTATCCGCAAAAGGTCGTGGTTCCCTATCTTTTTGGCTTGCTCCCCGACAGCGAGAGCGTGCGTCGCGACATAGCTATGGAGTACGACATCAGTCCCAACAACCCCGTTGCCATGCTTGAGCACGCAGGGCTAGACTGCCCCGGTGGTGTGCAGTTCTGCCGCCCAGACGCAATTGAAGAGTCGCTGCACCGTTCGGGAGCGTACGCCCCCATCAGCGAGGCCCAAATTGCCTCGCGCCTCAGGCAGCTCAGGGAACGCGCCGAGGAGTCGTGGCTAGGCGCCGACGAGCACTGGTCGCTTGGCGGCAACCAGGGGAAATTCGCCCTCGCATGGCACAACAATGCCTGGCATGCCTGCCTCGGCTCCGCGGCAACCACGCACATCTTCAAAAATGGTGTCATCGGATTCAAGCTACAAGCACTGAACGAGTTTGTCTGTATGAAGCTCGCCCGAGCCTGCAATATCCCCACCGCCGGCGTAGCGTATCAGCTTTTTGAGGACGAACCAGCGCTGATAGTCGAGCGATACGACAGGATCGCAAGGCCAGACGGTTCCTATAGCCGAGCTCATCAGGAAGATTTCTGCCAGTCTCTCGGCGTCCACCCCAAGCAGAAGTACACCTCGGACGGCGGACCCACAACCGCAGACGCCGTCGCACTCTTGGCATCCACCAAAGAGGCACGCAACAACCTCATATGGTTCACCCAAATGCTCTTCTTCAACTGCCTCATTGGGGCGCCCGACGCACACGCCAAGAACTACTCGCTGCTGCTTGGCGAGGGGCGCGATGCCCTGCTCGCCCCCATGTATGACGTTGCCAGCGGCCTTGCCTATGAGTCGCTGAGGCGCAAGGGCCGCCTTGCCATGGCCGTTGGTGGCGAGAACCGCTTTGGGCGTGTGGGCGCGGGCGCCATCACACGCTATTCCGAGCTGCCCGGCATGGCAAAGGCAGACATCAGCACTGAGCTTTGCATCGCCATCATGCGCCACCTCGCCGAGCTCATCCCTGCCAAGCTCGGTGAGGTGTTCGATACCTGGATGGGCATCCCCGGCATGCACGAGCTGCGAGGGCATCTCGAGCGCCCCATAGCGGAGAACTGCGCCGATACGCTGCGGGCGCTGTAGGCGCAGCGCCACGGGTGATGCGCGGGTCGCAAGCGCGGGGGCCACGCGCTTGCGACCCGCTCGCGGCGCCCCCGCTCTCCAGGTGCCGCGCGGCGCCCGAAAAGTACCCTCGCCTACGCACCGAGCGCGGCGGCTTTCGCTGCGAGGAATGCCTCGGCAGAGCGCGTGGCAACGAGCTCCTGCGGGAAGCGAATCTCCTCGAGCATGGCGAGCGCCACGGGGGTCTTGCCCACCTGCGTGCAGATATGCGCGTCGGTGTTCACGGCAATCTGGCAGCCCATCTCGGCACAGGTCTCGGCAATGGAGCGGCACACGTCGCCAGAGTCACGAATGCCCGCCTCAAGGCTGTGCTCGTTGATCTCGATGAGCTTGTGCAGGCGCGCCGCCTCGCCAATGACCTCGCGCAGGTCAAACTTCACGCCCGAGCGCCCCGTATGCCCCAACATGAGCACCTTGTCGCGATGCAGCACGTTGAGGTACATCTGCGTGCCCTCGGCAAGGGTTACCGCGCGGGCAAAGTCGTCCATGTGCACGCTTGCGATCACGTAGTCGCAGTGCGAGAACACGCGCTCAGACAAGGTGCGCTCGCCGGAGAGCGCACGCCCCACGATGTCTTCGGTCACACGGATAAAGTCTCCGTACAGGTCGCCCTTGAGCGAGCGAATGTCCACCTCGCAGCCATGGAGCAGGCGCACGCCCTCCCACTCGCGCGGCCAGATGCCAAAGTTGTCGAAATACTGGAAGTCGCGCACGTCGGCATGGGTGAGCGACGCGCCCGGATGCAGCATGTCGCTGAAGTGCTCCGTTGAGCCCAGAAGCTCAAGCCCCGCATCGCGGGCCGCCAGCACGTTCTCCCGAATCGTCGAATACGCATGTCGCGAGTACAGCGTATGCGTATGCACGTCGCACCTATTCTCCAGCACCACAGACCTCCATCTTCCAAAACCGCGCAAGCCAAAAGCCCGCGCTGGCGTACCTTCGCACGAGACCACGCCGGGCACCGGCCCCGCCTCCGCGAGCGCAGGCAAGCGGAGTGTCCCAGCGATAACGTTAGCGCCGGGCGATATGCGCAGGGCATGGCACACAAAAACGTCAGCGCCTGGCGGGGCGGGGTAGATGTGAGCGAGGGGCTGAGGGACTTTGCGAAGCAAAGTGACCCCGAACTCGCATCTACCCCGCCCCGCCAGGCGAGCTGCGGTGTAGCGAGAACGTTCGGCGTCCCGCTGCAACAACGCTAGCGTGCGAGGGATGGGGTAGATGTGAGCGAGGGGCTGAGGGACTTTGCGAAGCAAAGTGACCCCGAACTCGCATCTACCCCACCCCTCGCACGGCCACGGGAAACGTTACCGGTACTCCGCCGCGAGCGCCCGCCAGGCGGGCAAGGAGTTCACGATGGTCTCGTACGAGACGCAGTATCCCACGCGCACCCAGCCGCCGCATCCAAACGAGTCGCTCGGCACCGGCAGGAGCTCGTGGGCCTTCGCGCGCTCAAAGAACGCGCCGGCGTCGGGCTCGAGGGCCTTAACCCACAGGTAGAAGGCGCCAGCCGGCTCAATAAACTCGTAGCCGGCGGCACGCAACCCCTCCGATAGGGCAACGCGATTGCGCTCGTAGGCACAAACGTCGCTCGGCTCGTCCACGCAATCTGCCACCACGCGCTGGAAGAGCGCCGGCGCGCACACAAAGCCCAGCGCCCTACCCGCGCCGGCAATGGCCGGCACCAAGCGGTCGTGCTCGGGGTTGGTGGGCGGCACCAGCACCCAGCCAATGCGCTCGCCCGGAAGCGAGAGGCTCTTGGAGTAGCTGTAGCACACGAGCGTGCGCTCGTAGATGGACGGCACCCATGACACCTCGGCACCATAGGTGATCTCGCGATAGGGCTCGTCGCAGATGAGGTAGATGGGACTTCCCTGCTCTCGGGAGCTCGCGCACAGCGCGTCCGCGAGCGCCTCGAGCGTCTCGCGCGCATACACCGTGCCCACGGGGTTGTTGGGCGAGTTCACGATGATGGCCGCCGTGCGCTCGCTCACCGCCGCGCGCACCGCGCTTGCGCTCACCTGGAAGCTCTCAGGGTCTGCCATAACCTCAACGCAGGTGCAGCCGCAGCTCTCGATCCACACGCGGTATTCCGGGAAGTACGGGGCGATGACGATGACCTCGTCGCCGGGGTTGGTCACCGCGTGCAGCGAGATGGAGAGCGAGGCGGCGGCGCCGCAGGTGAGGTAGAGGTCGCCCGCCTCGGCCACGGGCTGGCCGCCCATCTCGGCGGCAAAGCGGCGCGTGAGCGAGGCGGCAACGGCCTCGCGGCAGGCCGGCAGACCGTTGGCCGGCGTATAGCCGTGCAGCTGCTCGGGGGCAAGCTCGAGCGAGGCGGCAATGCTTGCTGCCACAGAGGCGGGCGCGGGCACGCTGGGGTTGCCCAAGCTGAAGTCAAAGACGTTCTCGGCGCCAATCTCGGCCTTGCGCGCTGCCCCATATGCGGCAATCTCGCGGATGGCGCTCTTTTGCGCACCATAGCCAAACGCGGTCTCGTTAATCATCGAGGCTCCCCTCCATAGCCTTGCGCGCCGCCTCGGCGGCCTCGCTCGCAAGCTCCTCGTCAAACTCGCCCAGGGCCGTCTTGGCGCCGGCGTCCTCGCCGGCATCGGCGGAGGTGGCCGCTGCAGCGGCGGCGTCCTCGCCGGGGTGCGCGGCCAGGTACTCGTCCCACGTGCCCTCGAGCAGCGCCTCCACAACCTCGCCCTCAACCGTCTCGCGGGCAAGCAGCACGCGCGCCATGGTGTCCATGCGCTCGCGGTGAGCGCTCAAGACCTCGCGGGCACGCTCATGCGCAGCACGCATGATGCGCTCCACCTCGTCGTCGATGCGCTTGGCCGTCTCGGCCGAGTAGTCCTGGTGGTTGGCGTAGTCGCGACCCAAGAACACCTCGTGCTGGGCCTCGCCAAAGACCTGCGTGCCCAAGGCCTCGCTCATGCCCAGGCGCGTCACCATCTGGCGCGCCAGCTTGGTGGCACGCTCCAGGTCGTTGCTCGCGCCCGTGGTGATGTCGCCGCAGAAGAGCTCCTCGGCCGTGCGGCCACCCAGGAGCACCGCGATCTCGTCGAGCATGCTCTTGCGCGTGCTGAGGAAGCGATCCTCCTCCGGAAGCTGCAGCGTGTAGCCCAGGGCCTGGCCGCGGCTGATGATGCTGATCTTGTGCACCGGGTCGGAGTTGTCGAGCAGGTGCCCCACCAGGGCATGCCCCGCCTCGTGGTAGGCGATGGTGGTGCGCTCGGCCTCGGTCATGACGCGGCTCTTGCGCTGAGGGCCGGCAATGACGCGCTCCATGGCCTCCTCGACCTCGTCCATGCCAATCTTTTCCTTACGGCGGCGAGCGGCGAGCAGCGCGCTCTCGTTCATGAGGTTCATGAGGTCTGCGCCGGTAAAGCCAGGCGTGAGCTTGGCGAGGCTCTCGTAGTCCACGTCGGCGGCAAGCGGCTTGCCTTGCGAGTGCACGCGAATGATCTGCTCGCGGCCCTTCACGTCGGGACGGTCAACGGTGACCTGGCGGTCGAAGCGCCCCGGACGCAGCAACGCCGGGTCGAGGATGTCGGGGCGGTTGGTGGCCGCGATGAGAATCACGGCGTCGTTCTCCTCAAAGCCGTCCATCTCAACGAGCAGCTGGTTGAGCGTCTGCTCGCGCTCGTCGTGCCCGCCGCCCACGCCGGCGCCGCGCTGACGGCCCACGGCATCGATCTCGTCGATGAAGACGATGGAGGGAGCAGCGGCCTTGGCGTTCTTGAACAGGTCGCGCACGCGGCTTGCGCCCACGCCCACAAACATCTCCACAAAGTCAGAGCCCGAGATGGAGAAGAACGGCACGCCCGCCTCGCCGGCAACGGCCTTGGCGATGAGGGTCTTGCCCGTGCCCGGAGGGCCCACCAAGAGCACGCCACGCGGAATGCGCGCGCCCATCTTGTGGAAGCGCTCGGGCTCGGCCAAGAAGTCGCGAATCTCCTCGAGCTCCTCCACGGCCTCGTCCACACCGGCCACGTCGGTGAACTTCACCTTGGGACGGGTCTCCTCGGAGGTCTTGGCGTGGGTCTTGCCGAAGTTCATGGCCTGGCCGTTTTGCCCCTTGATGCCACGCATGAAGTACACGATCACACCAATGGTGAGAAGCGTGGGCACCACGTAGATGAGGATGTCGCTCATGAGGTCGCCGGAGGCGGTGTCCACCCTAAAGGTCACCTCGGGGTGCTCGGCCATGAGCGAGGTGAGCGCCGTGTCGCCGGCATAGGAGCTCGTGTAGCCACGCAGCGCCGAGTCCTTGCCCTTGTCGTCGTCGGTCTTCCAGTAGGTGCCGCTCACCTCACCGGTCTGGAGCTTGTAGGTGAGCGTGGCCACGCGACCGTCGTCCACGGCCTCCACCAGCTGGCTCGTGGCGAGCTCGTCGGTGGTGCTCGGCCCCATAAGCGAGGGGATGAGCGAGAACAGCAGGTAGCCCACGCACGCAGCGGCAACCAGCAAGAAGATAAAGTTTGACCGTTGGTTGGAGCCCGGCGTCTCCGGGCGCTTGGTTGGCAGGGTTGGCTTGTCGCTCATCGCTCGCTCTCCCATCGATACGACACGGCCGAGCTCATGTGAGCCCGGCCGTGGCAGGTTCTTCCTCTTGGTGCCCCGCGCCCAGCGAGGCCCCTCCCCTACTTGCCGTAAATGCTCGGCTTGAGGATACCAATATAGGGCAGGTTACGGTAACGCTCGGCAAAGTCGAGGCCGTAACCCACGATGAACTCGTCGGGCACATGGGCACCCACGTAGCGCGGCTTCACGGCCGGCTTCTGGCCCTCCACGTCCTTCACCAGGAAGGCGGCAACCTCGAGCGAGGCGGGCTTGCGCGAGCTCAGGTTCTTCATGAGGTAGCTGAGCGTAAGGCCCGAGTCGAGGATGTCCTCGATGATGAGCACGTCGCGGCCCTCAATCTTGGTGTCGAGGTCTTTGACGATGCGCACCACGCCCGAGCTCTTGGCGCCGTCGCCGTAGCTCGAGACGGCCATGAAGTCGATGCCGAGCTCGCAGTTAATGGCACGCATCACGTCGCCCATGAACACGACCGCACCACGAAGCACGGCGATGAGCAGCGGGTTCTTGCCCTCGTAGTCACGGGTGATCTCCTTGCCCATGCGAGAGACGATGTCTGCAATGTCCTTCTCGGACAGAACGATCTTCTCAACGTCCGGATGAATCTGCTCCATGACGTGCTCCTCCCGGGCCTCGCAGCCCCTTTGCGCCTGTGACATGGCGCGCAGTCTGTGTCCGCCTGCCGTTTGGCCCCCGACGGTGAGGCCGGCCACGCGAGCGCTACGAGCTCGGCCGGAACTGCAATTCTAGCAGCACCCTCGACGCCGCGGTGACGCGAGCGCGCTCATCTGGCCGAATTGGCGCAACCCACACGACGGGACCCTCAGGCGAGCTGCGCACCACCGGCACCAGCGCACGCTCGCAGGCGGGAACCTTCTCGTCGCCGAGCAGGTCGGAGAGCTTCTTTGACTGGCCGTGCATGCCAAGCGGGCACATCACCTCGCCCACCTGCGGCGCGTCGACCCAGAGCCTGCCGCCGAGCACCGGCACCTGGCAGGCCTCGGAGTCCAGCAGAACCGAGGCCCCCTCCCACTCGCGCGCATGCGCCCGGGCAAGCGCCTCGGGGTTGGAGCCGGGCGCCACCTCGCGCAAGCGCGCCGTGAGCACGCCGCGCCCTCCCCACGCGAGCGTCCCGCGCGCGCCGGGCGCCGCGAGCTCAAGCGAGTTGCCGGGCTCACTCGCGAGCCCTGGTACCTCGAGCCAACCCGCAGCCGGCACGTCTTGGGCACAGGAGCGGGCGCGCACAAAGAGCGCCCCATAGGCCACGCGCGCCTCCACGCCACCGGGGGCGCACGCCGAGCCCTCGCCCGCCGCCACCAGCTCGAGCACGCGCGCCACGTGCTGAGACTCCAGGCGGCACTCTGGGCTCGCGTCGAGGATGGCCATGCGCACCACGCGACGGGCAAGCACCACCTCCGTGGCCGCAAGCCGCGCGGCATCGAGCACCACCAGCCCCTGCTCGCGGCGGCGCACGAGCGCCTGGAAGGCGCGTGAGGCAAGGCGTGTGAGATAGGCGTCCTCGTCGGAGAGCAAATCGCAGGTGGCAGAGACCGCCTCCAGCACGCGCGGGTTGCGCTCGCGGGCGAGCGGCACGATCTCGTGGCGCACAAACGAGCGCAGGTAGTGGGTGTCGGCGTTGGTGACGTCCTCGCGCCAGGCAACGCCACGCATGCGCAGAAGGTCGCACAGCTCCTCGTGCGTGCGGTCGAGCAGAGGGCGCACGATGCGGTTGCGCCGGCGCGGGATGGACGAGAGCCCCTGCATGCCCGAGCCCTTGATGGCGTTCATGAAGAAGGTCTCGGTGCGGTCGTTTGCGGTATGCGCCGTCACGATGCGGGCGGACGCGCGCGGCAGGTGCGCCTGCTCGCAAAGGCTGTTGGCAAGCTGCGCGGCCGCCTCATAGCGCGCCTCGCGGCCGGCGTTTTCCACGTTGGCATCCCTTGCTTCAGGCGAGGCGGCACGAGCGGCCACGTCGATGCGCCTCACCTCGCACGGCACGCCAAGCTCGTCGCAAAGCGTGCGCACGTGGCGCTCGTCGGCATCGGCGGCCTCGCCGCGCAGCTGGTGGTTCACGTGCAGCACGTGTAGCCGCTCGCGGGCAATGCGCGCGCAACCCCTGCCGTCCTCGATGTCGAGCTCAGAGCTGGTGGCCAACACGAGCAGGGCGCACGAGTCTGCGCCACCGGAGACCATGAGCACCACAGGCCCCTGCGCCTCGGGAGGCACGTGTCCGCTCGGACGCTCAAACGCCTGGCGCGCGCCTGGCGCGTATCTCCTGCTCACACTTGGCATGGCACTCCTTAGCTGAATCTGCTCGGTGGCGGCGGCCGGCGCCGCGGGCGGTGGGGCCGGCGGCGGCGTGGCGAGCGGCGGGGCGTCGCGGCCGCCTTGCGCATCGCCGCGCATCGCCGCGCTCGCCCACGCGCCGTGGCGGAAGCTTCCCGTCGCGCCTCGCCCACACGCCGCGCCGCCATATGTCCGGCATATCTTGTACCCTAGGGATTCGCATAGTTTACGACGAGGACGGCCCGCATGACACCTCAGATACATCTGCACATACTCGCAAGCGGCTCCAAGGGCAACGCCTCCATCGTGGAGGGGCCAGGCGGGCTCGTGCTCATCGACGACGGCCTCTCGCGCCGCGAGCTGCTGCGCCGCGCCAGCGAGCTCGGCATAGACGCCGAGCGCATTTGCTGCGTCATCGTCACCCACGAGCACGCAGACCACACGAGCGGCCTCTCGGTGTGGTGCAGGCGCTGGCAGGGGCGCCTCATTGCCACGGCGGGCACGGCCGGAGGCCGCAAGTACCTCACCGAGCTACCGTTTGAGCTCGTGGAGAGCACCGACGAGTTTGAGGTGGCCGGCATGCGCGTGCGCACCTTCCCCACCTCCCATGACGTGGCAGACCCCTTTGGCCTGCGCTTTGACTGCGGCGAGGGCGCCTGCGCAGATGCCCTCGGCTACTGCACAGACACCGGTATGCTGGGCAAGCGGGCGTGCCGGCTGCTGAGCGGCGTGCGCATCCTCGCTCTCGAGAGCAACCACGACGCGCAAATGCTCAAAAGCGGCCCCTACCCCGCCCATCTCAAGGAGCGCGTGGCCGGCTCCTGCGGACATCTCTCCAACGCCCAGGCCGCCGAGGCGCTGCGTGAGCTGGTGGGCGAGGACACCGAGACGGTCGTTGCCATGCATCTCTCGCAGGAGAACAACCGAGCGAGCATCGCCGTGCGCACGCTTGCCGCCGCCGTGGGCGCGCAGCCCGTCAACGACACCTTTACCGAGGCGCGCACCAAAGACGGCGCCCTCACCATCTGCGCCGCCGGGCAAGACAGGCCCATGAGCATCTGGTAGACGCGCGAGGGCCGCGGGCAAGCCCCGCGCAAGCCATCCGGCACTCGTCGCCCATACGGGCACCTGGCCCCACGCGGGCGCGCCCCGCGCGACAAAACAACGTGGGGCGGAGCGGGACATCCCCACTCCGCCCCACGCATGACATGCCGTCGGGCTACCCAGGCACCCAGGCGCAGGCTGCTGCCGGCAGAGCGCCGCCAGCCACAGCCTGTGCGAGCAACCCTACGCCGTGATGACCTCGGCGCCGCCCATGTAGGGACGCAGCACCTCCGGCACGGTAATGGTGCCGTCGGCGTTCTGGTAGTTCTCCATGATGGCAGCCATGGTACGGCCCGTGGGCAGGCCCGAGCCGTTGAGCGTGTGCAGGTAGCGCGTGCCCTTGAAGTTCTCGGGGTCACGGTACTTGATGTTGGCGCGGCGTGCCTGGAAGTCTCCGCAGTTGGAGCAGGAGGAGATCTCCTTGTAGGCGTTGTAGCTCGGCAGCCACACCTCGATGTCGTAGGTCTGGCGCGCCGAGAAGCCAAGGTCGCCGGTGCACAGGGAAATCACGCGGTAGGGCAGGCCCAGCTGCTGCAGGATGTACTCTGCCTCGGCGGTCATGCTCTCAAGCTCGTCGTCGGACTCCTCCGGCTTGGCAAACTTGACCATCTCGACCTTGGTGAACTGGTGCTGGCGAATGATGCCACGCGTGTCGCGGCCCGCAGAGCCCGCTTCCTCGCGAAAGCACGGCGTGCCAGCGGTGTAGCGCAGCGGCAGCTGGGAGGCGTCGAGCACCTCACCGGCGTGCAGGTTGGTAAGCGCCACCTCGGCGGTGGGGATCAGGAACTGGTCGTCGCCGGTGTGGTAGGCGTCGTCCTCAAACTTGGGGAGCTGGCCCGTGCCGTACATGATCTCGCGGTTCACGATCACCGGCGGGATGAACTCCTTGAAGCCACGCGAGATGTGCGTGTTGAGGAAGAAGTTCTGAAGCGCCCGGTCGAGCTGGGCACCCTTGCCCGCAAGCACGGTAAAGCGGCCACCCGAGAGCTTGCTGCCGCGCTCAAAGTCGAGCATGCCCAGATCGGTGCCCAGATCCCAGTGCGCCTTGGGCTCAAAGCCCTCGGCGGCAAAGTCGCGCGGCTTGCCCCAACGACGGCGCTCGGGGTTCTCGGTCTCGTCAACGCCCACCGGAGTGGCCTCGCAGGGGATGTTGGGCAGGCGGCACATGAAGTCGGCCATCTCGGCGTCAATCTCGGCGCGGCGCGCGGCCAGCCCCTCGATCTTCTCGTTAACCTCGCGCACGGCCTCCTTGGCAGCCTCAGCCTCGTCCTTCTTGCCCTCCTTCATGAGAGCGCCGATCCTCTTGGACTCGGTGTTGCGCGTGGCCTGCAGCTCCTCGACCTCGCCAATGACACTACGACGCTCGTCATCGAGCGCAAAGAACTTCTCGCGGTCCCAGCCGGTCTGACGATTCGCCATTGCGGCGTCGACCGCATCGGGATTTTCACGAACGAACTTCATGTCGAGCATGTGGTGCCTCCGCCTCAGCGCGTTTGCGCGCAGTCTTGCTCACGAACTTGTCACGCAGCCCAGTATATCGCGCAATGAGCGCGCATACGGCGTGGGCTGGGCGGCTATACTGACTTGTAATGGACGTTGCGCGCCGGGTGGCACTTGCCGCGGCGCTGCCATAAGGAGGGCGGAGGCCATGGGAATCGCCGGGGTGCTGGGTTGGCTGTTTGGTACGAAGACGGGTGTGTTGTGCCTGCTGGGCATCGGCATCTTGGGCTTTCTCCTTGCTGCCGTATGCCTTGAGCGCAAGACCCGCCGCGATTACGACCAGTACGAGGACGAGGGTGACGCCGAGGACGGCTGGTCGTTCTTTGACGACGACAACAACTAGCGCATAGGCGCCGGGCATGGCCGCTTGGGGGCGGCAGGGCCCGGCGCCTGGCGTATTGCGCGCGCCTCGCACTCGGGTGCGCTCGGAGACACGCAGGCGCCCTCCCCGCAGCGGAGAGGGCGCCTGCGCTTGTGCTTATGCGCTTTGCTC
>Cebus_capucinus_imitator_PRJNA485217_SSR047__coassemble_1161_pt1 | contig 22304 bp, 19 predicted proteins | sample Cebus_capucinus_imitator_PRJNA485217_SSR047__metabat2_low_PE_015 | metagenome-assembled genome bin Cebus_capucinus_imitator_PRJNA485217_SSR047 | reverse complement strand
AGCCGCAACCCACGTCCTCGCCCTGGTCGTAGTAAATCTCGGAGCACGGACCGCAGGGGCCGGTGGGGCCGGCAGCCCAGAAGTTGTCGTCCTCGCCCAGGCGGGAGATGTGGCTCTCCTCCACCCCGAGGGAACGCCAGACGTCGAAGGTCTCGTCGTCGTCAGTGAAGACGGTGAAGTAGAGGCGCTCAACAGGGAGCTTGAACACCTCGGTGATCAGCTCAAAGGCCCAGGCGCAGGCCTGCTGCTTGGAGACGCCACCAAAGGAGAAGTCGCCGAGCATCTCGAAGAAAGAGAGGTGACGGCCGTCGGCGCCAATGACGTCGATGTCGTTGGTGCGCACGCACTTCTGGCAAGAGCAGGCGCCGATGGACTCCATGGTCTTCTTGCCTTGGTAGTACTGCTTGAACTGGTTCATGCCAGCGTTGGCGAGCAGAAGTGACGGGTCATCGGGCACAAGGCTCGAGCTCGGGAAAAGCTTGAGGCCGCGCTCCTCGAAAAAGCCCAAGAAGGCCGAGCGGATCTCGGCGGTGGTCATGGACGGAAACTCTGCAGTGCTCATATATCTCCCTGGATTGGAGCTTCTAGACGTTGCAATTTGGTTAGTATACCGCGCCTTTGGCTCATCGCCTACGGCTTGGGGGCTTCACGTGTGTTGCAAGTGCGGGTGCACGCGGGCGGATGCGCGGGCGGGCGCACAGGCGAGGACAAGGGCGGACGGACTCACGCGCGCGCACGCAGGCTGCCGCATCGTTACGCTACGGCCGGCGCGGCCCCGAGGGACACGCCGGCCATCTCATGCGACACAGAGCCGCTATGCCATGACCCCCTCGGGGTCGATCTTGTCCTGCACCTTCTTGAGGGTCTTGCGCAAAAGGCGCGAGACCTGCACCTGCGAGACCCCAAGCTTCTTGGCAATTTCCACCTGCGTGAGCCCGTCGCGGAAGCGCATGTCGATGACCTCGCGCTCGCGCGGGGAGAACTCGCTCATTACCTGCTCGATCACCATGCGGTCGTCGGATGAGGCGAGATCCTCATCTACCGAGGCATAGTGGTCGATGATGGCAGGTGCGTCCTCCTCGTCTGAGCCGCCCGCCTCGAGAGAGACGGAGGTGTAGGCGCCCGACGACTCCATGGCCTCGAGCACCTCGTCCACGCTCACGTCGAGACGATCTGCCACCTCTTGGGTGGAGGGCGAGCGCTGCAGCTCCTTGGTGAGCTCGTCGGTGGCTTGGTTTACCTTGGCGGAGAGCTCCTGCAGGCGCCTTGGCACGCGCACGCTCCAGCCCTTGTCGCGGAAGTGCCGCTTGATCTCGCCCATGATGGTAGGCGTGGCATAGGTGGTGAACTCAAGGCCGCGCGCCGGCTCAAAGCGGTCGATGGCCTTGATGAGGCCGATGGTGCCCACCTGAATGAGGTCATCGAGCGACTCGCCGCGGTTCTTGAACTTGCTCGCGAGGAAGCGCACGAGGTTGAGGTGGCTCACGATGAGCTCGTCACGCGCCGCATCGTCGCCCGCGCCCTTGTAGCGCTCAAAGAGCTCGCGCGTGCGCGCCTTGTCCCAGGCGGGCCGGCCCTTGGGCGCAAGCGGCGCCTCGGCATGCTCGAGCTTCGCCGCCTTGCGTGCGGCGGCGCGGGCCTCGGCAGCGGCGTCACGCGCGGGCACTGCGGGCGCGCTTGTTAGCTGGTCACTAGGCATCGATGAGTTCCATACCCTTCTCAAGGCACAGGCGCAGCTTCCCTGCCTCCTGGTCCATCTCACACTCGCTGCACACGGCCTCGAGGATGAGCTGGGCGTAGGCAGGCGCTTGGTCGTCTTGCGCGGGGGCCGTGGCGCCAAAGGCAAACTCCATGGCAACGCCGCCCTCGCCTACGCAAAACGCCACATCGCAGCTGGCAGGGCTTGTGGCGCAGCACCACACAAAGCCCTCCTCGGCAGCCATGCGAACGTCTTCCACCTCGTCAACAGAGAAGCCCGCGATGACGGCGAGGTTGGCGGCGAGCATGCGGACGCTGCGCGCATACTCGGGAGTGGCGGGGACGATCAGGCGAACGCAGTCAGACACGGCAGAAACTTGCTCTTGCATGGCAGGGCTCCTATTCGTTCTCGGTGCCGGCAGCAACTTCCGCCTGATGCTCGGAGGCTGCGGGATAGGTGAAGTACCCAGCGTCGCCCGAGACGCTCTCCACCTCGGGTGCGGGGGCAGCCTCGGCCGGAGCCTCGAGGTGCGCCGGCTCCTTGTGCGCGAGCTTGGGCGCACCCTTGCCGCTCACCTTGCCGGCAACCTTGGCAGCCACGCCGGCCACGCCGGAGGCCACGGCATCGGCCGCGCCCGAAACGGCACCAGAGACCGCACCCGAGACGCGAGCGCCCGTGTCTGTGACGGAGTTGACATCGGAGAGGATGCCCTCGATGCGCACGAGGTCAACGTTGATGAGATCGACCGTCGTGGAGGTCTTCTCCAAGATGGGCTCGATCTGCTTGGCAGCAGGCACCAGCTCGTCTGCCACGCCGTCGAGCTTGGCAATGACCGGCTTGATCTCGCTCAGGGTGTCGTTGACGGACTCGGTGAGCTCGCCGACGCTCTGGCGTGTGCGGCGCAGCATCAGCGCAAGCTCGCACACCGCCCAAATAGCGGCAACGATAAGGACGATGAGAACGATGGTCATCGCATCCATGGAACATCCTTCCAGCTAGGGTAAGAGCTTGCACGCGCCCGGGGCGCGCGACACACGTATGGCACCCATTCTACCCATCTCGCCGCCCGTGCTGCACCGTCTCCTCGCGCCAGGCCTCCCAGCCACGGGGCCCGGGATGGTAGAAGGCGCCTGCGGAGAGGCCCTCGGGCAGGTATTGCTGAGCCACCCAGCCCTCGGGGTAGTCGTGCGGATAGTGATACGGGCCGTAAGAATCGGAGCCCGGGCGGTGCCTGTCGCGCAGGTGGTTGGGCACCTCGCGCCTGGGCCCATGACGAACCTCAGCAAGCGCGGCGTCGATGGAGGCCTCGGCGGCGTTGCTCTTGGGTGCCAGGCATACGTAGAGCGCCGCCTGCGCAAGGTTGATGCGACACTCGGGATAGCCAATGACCTCGGCAGACTTAAACGCCGCATGCGCCACGCAGAGCGCCTGCGGGTCTGCGTTGCCCACGTCCTCGGAGGCGTGGATCATGATGCGCCGGGCTATAAACTTGGGGTCCTCACCGGCATCGATCATGCGAGCGAGCCAATAGATAGTGGCGTCTGGATCGCTTCCTCGCATGGACTTGATGAACGCCGAGATGATGTCGTAGTGCATGTCTCCCGACTTGTCATACGAAAGCCCATGGCGAGGGTTTGCCTCGAGCACGTTCTCGCGCGAGATGGAGAGGGGCGCCTCTGCGCTAGGCGCCGGCTCGCCCGGATCCCACGCCATCTGGCTCGCGAGCTCGAGCGTGGTGAGCGCCGCGCGCGCGTCTCCGCCCGCAAGCTGCACCACCTCGGCAAGCGCATCGTCCTCAAGCGTGTAGGCACCCGCCAGACCGTGCTCGCTCGTGGTGGCACGGCGCACGAGCTGCTCGATGTCTGCATCTTGCAGCGGACCAAGCTCGATAACGCGGCTGCGGCTGATGAGAGCCGAGTTCACCTCAAAGAAGGGGTTCTCCGTTGTGGCGCCGATGAGCAGCACCACGCGATCTTCCACCGCGTGGAGCAGGGCGTCTTGTTGACTGCGGTTGAAGCGGTGAATCTCGTCCACGAACAGGATCGTGCGCACGCCGCGCGTGAGCAAGCGGCTCTCCGCAGCCTCGATCTCTCGGCGCAGATCCTTCACCGTGCCGGTAATGGCGCTCACCTCAACGAACTCTGCGTGCGTGGTGTTGGCGATGATGCGCGCCAGCGTGGTTTTGCCCGTGCCCGCCGGCCCATACAACAGGATGGACGAGAGGGCATCGCGCTCAATGGCACGACGCAGCCATGAGTCTGGGCCAACCGCCGCCTCCTGCCCCACGTACTCAGAAAGCGTCTGCGGCCGCATGCGCACGGCAAGCGGTGCGTTCATGTTGCGCTTGTAGCGCTCGACTTCTGTAAATAGCGTATCCATGGCCCGATTGTACCCCAGCAGCCCTCGTCGATACGCAAAATCGAACGTTAGTACGAGAATTTCACAGCGCGTTCGCCTGCGCAGGCCTCGCCGCTGACGAACCTGCGAGGTCGTGGCTCCGGCGTCTTCGCTCTGAGCTCGGACAGTCCTCGCTGCGCTGCGGAACTCGCTCAGAGCGAAGATGCCGGAGCCAACCGGCTGAAAGCGCGTGCGAACGGCGGGTGGCGGAGCACCCCTTCAACTTCATGCAGCCCGCTTCGCTGCGGAACTCGCTCAGAGCGAAGGCACCGGAGCCAACCGGCTGGGAGCGCGCGCGAGACGGCTTGGGGCGTCCCAAAGCTCAGGTGGCGTCACTTCGCTCCGCCCCCAACTCGCCCGAAACGGCACCGCCAAAGCAGCCGGCTCCCTAGCAAAAATAGCCGCGGCGCTTGAAGAGGCGCTCGGCCTCGGGGAAGAACTCTTGCGCGAGGGCCACGAAGTAGTTGTCGGTCATCGAGGAGATGTAGTCGGCTACCGTGAGGTCATAGCTTTGCTCCCACTCGTAGGCGCGACCGTAATAGGCCAGGTAGCGGCTCACGTCCTCGATGTGGTGACGGAAGATGGGGCTTTGCTCATGGCCGGCCTTGAGGTCTTGCAGCATGCGCTCGTACACCTGCGCAAAGAGCTCAGAGGTTTGCTCGGCGAGCTCGCCGTTCATCTCGCTCGAGCCGTAGATCTTCTCGTAGTTCTCTCGCTTGGCCCGGCGGAGCTCGGCAAATGCGGCTTCGCTCATCTCAATGCGGCCGCGGCCAAAGCTGTGCTCCACAACGTCAGAGATAAAGGCGCCGAGCGCCCAGGAGTTATAGGCGCCGCCCAAGCCATCGTCAAACACGTCGGGGCTCACAAGGCCAGCGGCAATGGCGTCTTGGCGGTCTTTGCCCACATAGGCAATGATGTCGCTCACGCGCACCACGCAACCCTCGAGCGTCATGGGGCGCAGGTGCCCAATGGCGCCCTCCCCCGTAGACCTGCACCCCTCCACAATGCGGTCAAACTCGGTAAAGCTCGTAAGGTCGCTCGTCTCAAACACCTGGCGCTCGCACTCGCCGTTGTGGCACAGCACGCCGTCGAGGGTTTGGAGGGCGAGGTTTCTGCCATAGAGCACGTCGAGCACGCGCACGCTCTGCACGTTGTGGAAGAACCAGCACCCGGTGTGGGCGTGGTAGACGGCGTTGAGGAAGCGCTCGCCGGCATGCCCAAAGGGCGTATGGCCGATGTCATGGCCCAAGGCAATGGCCTCGATGAGATCGAGGTTGAGGCCGAGCGAAAGGCCGATGTCTCGCGCCACGCGGCTCACGAGCTGCACGTGCAGGCCACGACGCGAGATGTCGTCGTTGTTACGCAGGGAAAACACCTGTGTCTTGCCCGCGAGGCGATTGTAGGCAGGCAGGTGGATGATCTTCTCGGAGTCTCTCACAAAAGCCGGGCGCTCAGCCGTGTCACGGTCGCGCTCAGCGTCAAGGCGGCGAATAGCCCCCGCGCTCGGCGTGGCAAACTCGCAGGTGTGGCCACTTGCGCGTTGCGCGCGCACGGCAGCCGCCACGTCAGGCGAAAGCCCCTCGCCAAGCTCGGGGGCGCAACGGTTCACGCGCGCAATCGCAGCGCGCGGTGTGGGGTATGTCATGGCGCTCCCTCCCCAAAAGCCCGCAAGCGGGCGCCTCGCGGGAGCCTCTTGCCCCCGCATTGGCACCACTTTACCCGCGAACACCCTCGGATAACACGAGAACTTGGGGCGCGAGCTGTGCCCGGTTACGCCACGTAGAAGCAGGCTTTGTTGATTGCGCCTTCGGGGGTGAGGGTGCGGGCGCGTATGCCGGCTAGCTCGCCTGCCATAATGTAGAGGCTCAGCCGAACGCCACCCTCGCCCTCCTGCGCCGCTCCAACGTGGTTGCGCACAAACGCAAGCTCGCGGGCATCGAGGAGCTCGGGCGCGAGCTCGCTCGTAAGCAGCGTCAAGAACTCCGGCTCGCAACACGGAGCGACCCTAAAGCTGCCCACCACGCAGGCGATGTTTTGCTCGGCAGCGTGGATGAGTGCCTCGGCGCCCTCGCACGGACGCGCCATGAGCTCTGCGGCAGAGGCGCGGCGCCACACGCAGGCGATGGGACCGTCGTTGTCCATGAGGCGCACGCGCCCGGGCTTGACCTCAACAAGGCGCAGGTCACGCACGTCGGCAAAGCGAGCGTGCACGCCGCGGTCGCGCATGTGCGCCACGAAGTGCTCCACGTCGTCGAGGTCGATGCTTTCGGCATAGTCAACAATGGCCAGGCTCATGGTCTCGTCGCCGTAGGTATAGTCGTCGCCCGGATTGGTGTCGGGGAAGCCCGGGCCATACCAACCATGATAGAGATCGATAAGGGTACGGGTCCAGGCGGCGCTCAGCTCAAAGGAGCCCAGGCCCGCGTGACGCTCGGAAAAGGTGTGGTAGGAAAGCGTAAGGCGCGTGGCATGGCTCACCTCGTCGGCGCACACCATGCCCGAATAGCCCTCGCAGCTCACGGCACGAAGCGCATAGGAGCCGTCACGGCCCATGGAAACGTCCGCGCGCGCAAGAGGGACCTGCAGCTCATAGCCCGTGTCGAGGCACGCGAGCCGCTCAAGCCCCTCGCTCATGCCAAACCACGTGCGCACGTCGCCACGCTGCCTAAAGGCGCGCGTCACCTTGTCCATGATGGAGCCGAGGGTCTCTGCATCCTCGCGCAGAGCCGCCATCGTTGCCGCGTCAAGCACGCACGGCGGCAGCTTCCAGATGGCAGGCGTTCCGTGGTGCGCTGCCTTCGTGCCCGCAAGGTAGGCGTTGGCGCGCGCCTTGCCCGCCTCGTCGCCTTCAAGCTCGTCGATGATGGCTGCGTACTCAGCCTCAAGCTCGCACATCGTGGTAGCAGCGGAAATCTGGCTCATGGGGCCTCCTCATACCTCCCGGGCAGCTCGCCCGAACCTCACGGTTGAGTTCACGAAGGCGTGAGAATACTATGCACCAAGCGCCGTATCTATGCATTTCACCGAGTTTCCACAATGCATAAACTGCAGGTGAGTTTAAATTTGATGCAGCTAAGAGGTATTGTGCGTGCAGAGGCGCAGTATACAGAACCGCTTGGCTAGCGCTTGCCTGAGCGCTTGCGTGCCGAGCGCACCGTCTTGGAACGCAGCCGCTCGGAAGGCTTTGCGGGCGAGCCGGCGGCAGCTGCCTCTGAGGCGGGCGGCGTGGAGCTCGGTGCCGAGTCGCGGCGTGCCGGCTCCGTCGCAGGCGCAGCGGGGCGGGGCGTGTCGGGAGGCAGGGCAGGGGGCTCCCCCGCTGACTCCGGGGCAGCAGGCACAAGAGCATCGTCAAAGCCAAAGTCGAGCATAAGGGTCTCGGGCGCCGCCATGCGCTTCTTCGTTCGAGCCGGGCGCGTGGGCTTGGGCGCAGGCACCGGCGCCTGCTCAGGCGCCGCGCTGCGGGCAACCACGCGAGCGGGGGAAATCTCGAACAGCCGCGCCGGCTCCTCTGCTGCGGCCTGTGGCTCGGGCGCGGGTTCGGCAGCAGGTGCGGGCTCGGGCGCGGGCTCCGCCGTGGGCGCGAGCTCGGCCACAGGCACGGGCTCGGCCGCAGGTGCGGGCTGCGGCTCAGCCACAGGCTCCGCCGCCGGCGCAAGCTCCTGCTCGCTAATCGGCTCATCAGCGGGTTCTGATTCGGGTTCGGGCGCATCATCGATTCCAGCATCCGTGGCGCGCACGGGCTCCGCCGCAGGTACAGCCTCGACCTCCGTGACGCACGCGGGCTCCGCAGCAGGCTCAACGCCCGCAGCATACCCCGCTGCCTCGCCAGCATCCTCCGCCGCCTCGTCCGCGCGCACACAGGCGCCACACTTCCCCCAAACGCCCAGGTCGCGCAGGCACCGGCAGGAGAACTTCTCAAGCTCGCCCATCACAAGCTCGGCAAAGACGGCAGCCCCTGCCGCCGTGGGATGGCCGTCGGCATCGCTCAGCAGCTCCTCGCCCAAAGCGGGAGCGTCGGCTACGAGCACAGCGCCATGGCCCGCGCGCAGGCGGGAGCTGCGCACACGCGCCGCCGCCTCGCGAATGAGCCGCGGTGCCTCCGCCGCGCAACTGCCCCGCACGATGCGCGCCGCGTCTGGCTGCGCAGGCGTCACCACGAGCAGGTCGGCAGACGGCCAAAGGCGGCCGACGCGGGTGAGGTATTCGCCTATCTCGCGGGCAACGACGCCCTCGTTGCAGCGGCCATACCGCAGATTGGCGCCAAGCGCCACCACGCACACGTCAGGCTCGGGAAGCTCCTCGGCGCCACTCAGGCTGCTCGGCTGAAACACCTGCGCGCCCACGCTTTGGTTCATGAGCTCAAAGTTGCACGCACGCGCCACGACGGTTGGCCAGGCACAAGCCGGATCTTGCGTCACAAAGCCCTGCGCGAGTGAGTCTCCGAGTACCAACAGGCGCTTGCGATCCTCCGTAACCGGCGAGATGCTCGTGCCCGTTACAGCAATTCGACCCAGCTCACAGCCACGAAGCGCCGGAAGCCACAGACGAGTGCGCCGAGTTGCCGCAAAGCCCGGCAGCTGCACCAAGCTTGCCGTGCGCACCCGGCGCGGCTCGCCCAGAGACAGCGTCAACGACGGGCCCCACTCGCCCGGCTGCACATGGCCCTGCGCCGGCGCGGGCATGGCAATCTGGGTAAGCTCGCCATCAACCTCGAGCGTCAGGCCATCGTAGGCAAAGCCAGGAAGCGGCGAGGGATCCTTGATGCCCTTGAGGACGTTGCGCGTTGCCACCGGCTCGGCGTCAACACGAATCTCGAGCGCAAGCTCGGTGGCATCGGTATCAAACTCGAGGCACACGCCCGCCGTACAGGGCGCCATCTGGCGATATATGCCCGGGTACCAGGCAAGGCAGCTTTCGAGCGCGCGCACCTGCGGCGCCAGGAAGCGCCAGGGGCGCACCCACCCGCGGCCAAGCTCCTGCAGGCGCGCCGCCCCGCGCACAAAGCGCGAGGCAGGCACCACGCAGGCCTGCTGGCCAGGCCCCGCAAGCTGCTCGGACACCTCGCCCACCTGCGCGGGCGCCATGCCGGGCCCCATGCCCTCACGCGCCTCCACGCTACTCGCCATCTTCTATGTCCGCGTACCAAAACGCGCCGTCGTCGAGGCGCAGCACGCCCACGCGCCCGACAGACGAGCCCGCAGCGGCAGCACAGTCGATGTTGATGCGGTCGACAGGCAACGTTATGCCCGCATCGCCGCCAAGCCCCACCACGCGCCCCTTGCCCTCGGCCGTCATGCAGAGCTCGGCGGCGGCAGGCAAAAAGTGGGCGAGATAGGGCGAGGGAGTGTGCCCGGCAACGACGATGGGGCCCGCGCCCTCATCGCTCACAAGGCCCGTGCGCTCGCACCAGAAGTCCTCGCGAATCCAGAGCAGGTCTTCGGGCGCCTGGGCAGCAAGCGCCTGCTCGAGCTGGATGGGGTCGCACAGGTCTGGGGCTCCGTGCTCGGCCGCCCACGAGCGCATAGATGACGCCCGCACGCCCGCATGGGTGAGCGCAAAGGTGTGCTCCCCCGCCTGCACGGCGGCATAAACAGGCAGCTCACGCATCCAGGCAAGTACGTCTTCATAGGCAGTGGGCTCAAGGGCCTCGAGCGCGGCCACCGTGGTGGCGCCGCCGTTGTTTACCCAGTCGCTCCACGCCACAAACGAGGCGCGGGTAAAGCCCGAGAGGTCAAACCCTCCCTCGCGGGGCGGCTCGCGATGGGCAAGCGCCTCGAGCATGAGCTGTTCGTGGTTGCCCATGAGTACCTGCGCGCCAGGCAGCGAACGCACGAGGTTGACCACGCCGAGAGGCTCGGGCCCGCGGTCGATCATGTCGCCCAGTACGTAGAGCACATCATGCTCGCCCACGCCGGCAGCCGAGAGCGCCTCGTCCAACGCACGCAGGTGCCCGTGAGCATCTGAGGTTACATAGACCGCCATCTCTCGACCTCCCCTTTGTTACCTGCAAGCCTAAGCTCTACATAGAGGCTCAGGCGCCCTGCCAAGCGACGCGCCGCGCACGCAAGCACAGCACACATATGCTACCTACTATGACGCATGCGCACCCGTTTGGTGTAGTTCGCCTTGCGCCACGCCGGCATGAACCCGATTTCCACCACAGAAGGGCAGCGTGCCCACGCAAAGTCCACATGTCGCTGGGGCTTGGAGGGCTTGGGCGCCTCGCCGCCGGTGGCCAAACGCAGCTCGCATCCAGCGGCCGAGGGGGCCTCGCGCTCAGTCGCCGGGGCCACGTCTCCGCAGCCTCCCGCGGACGCCTCGCCCTCGGCTCCCGGGCGCGCCTCGCCCGCATCGCCCGCGCGCACCTCGCCCGCAATCGCAGTACGCCCCTCGCCCGCATCGGGCGTGGGCGCAGGCGCGCACCCCTCCCCCGACGCACGACGAATCTCGTGCACGAGCTCGCGCATGGTGGCCTCAAAGCGCGCCTTCTTGAGCCGACACTCCCACACCACCAAAACCGTCCAGCCAGCCTCCACCAGCTGGGCACAATCGCGCTGGTCGCGCGCGCGATTGCGGGAAAACTTGGCCTCCCAAAAGGCAACGTTGCTGCGCGGGGTGGGCATGGCGCAATGCGGGCAGTGATGCCAATAGCAGCCGTGCACGAAGATGGCCACCTTGCGTCCGGGATAGCAGATGTCGGGCTTGCCTGGCGCCTTTTTCCAGTGGAGCCGGTAACCAGAAAGCCCAGCCTCGCGCAAGGCCGCACGTACCCTGAGCTCGGGCTTGGTGTTCTTCGACTTGTTTGCCTGCATCACATGGCGCGTTGCCTCAGATACCACGCCTCCCCTTTCGTCGCACCCGATTGTACGCAGCCGGCCGCAACGGCGCAAAGTCGTGGCTCCTTTGGCTGAGCGCCACGTGGTAGGCTCAGCTACAGTTTGCATGTGCCCGCAAATTGCGCGCAAAGCCAGGCGCGGGCCGCCTTGCCCAACTCAGCACGGCACCTCAGCGCCGAGCTGCCCAAACCACCCAAAGGAGCACCCATGACCGAACCTCGCCCAACCGTCATCGTCTCCGCCGCCCTCATCGCCCACGAGGGCCGCATCTTGGCCGCCAAGCGCGCCGCCCGACCGGGCTCTGAGGAGTTTGAGGGCAAGTGGGAGCTGCCCGGCGGCAAGGTGGAGCCCGGAGAGCAGCCGGACGCCGCGTGCCGTCGCGAGTGCAAAGAGGAGCTCGGCATCACCCTCGGCGTGCTTTGGCCCTACACCACCGTTGAGCACGACTACCCTGAGTTTCACCTCACGATGGAGGTCTTTTCCGGCACCCTCGCCCCGGGGCAAGAGCCCAAGCTGCTCGAACACGAGGCCATGCGCTGGCTGAGGCGCGACGAGCTCCTGAGCGTGGACTGGTTGCCCGCCGACGTTGAGCTTGTGCGCTCCTTTGGCATGAACTGGGATGGCATCTTTGAGGACATGCACATGTAGTTGCCGCGCAGACGCCTCGCGCCGCCCCACGCCCGCGCCCACGCGGGCACAATTGAGCTTGTTCGGCGCGCGGGGCGAGAGCTCTTCGTCCGCGCGAGCACGGACACACTAGGCGCATCCCTTCAACAAGCGGAAGGAATCCCATGGACGACTACACCAACCCCCGGGGCGGCGCAAGCTCCCCCGATCCACACGACAGCACATCTACGGCGCCCGGCGAGGCTCGCATGCCCGTCATCGAGAGTGCCAGCGCCACCACCTCGCGCGACAACCACGCAGGCGCCACACCCCTCATCATCACCGCCTGCACGCTCGCCCTTGCACTTGCGCTCGGATACGGCCTCATCGCGTGCCTCGGATCTGTTGCCAGGCTCGCGCTCAACGCCTACGAGAGCAAGGCCACCTCGAGCAGATCGTACGAGCTCAGCGACCCGGGTGATCTGGACGATTTTGATGACCTGGACGACCTGCTCGAAGATCTGCTCGGAAACTCCGGCTCGAGCGTCCAGCGCCGGGGCCGTACGAGCATCAACGCTGGCTTCAACACGCCGCGCGCGAGCTAGTCGAACGTCCGCGCACGCCGGGCCGCGCGCCGTACGCTGCCTCGCACGGCGCCCTCGCCCCGCACCGCGCCCCGCACTCGCCCCGCCCCGCACTCGCCCCGCGTCGAGCCCCGTGCGCGGAATGGCGCAAGACGAGTCGCGCAGGCCCCACCCACACGCACCCGAGAAAGAGGACCGCCATGAGCAAGGCAGACCAGCTCTTCGTTTCCATGTGCCGCGACATCATCGAGCACGGAACCACCACAGAAGGCCAAAAGGTGCGCCCCCGCTGGGAAGACGGCACGCCGGCCTACACCATCAAGCAGTTTGGCGTGGTAAACCGCTATGACCTGCGCGAGGAGTTCCCCGCGCTCACCCTGCGCCGCACGGCGCTCAAGAGCGCCATGGACGAGATTTTGTGGATCTACCAAAAGAAGTCGAACAACATCCACGAGCTCAACAGCCACATCTGGGATGAATGGGCAGACGAGGACGGCTCCATCGGCAAGGCCTACGGCTACCAGATTGGCCAGAAGAGCCACTATCGCGAGGGCGAGTTCGACCAGATTGATCGCGTGCTCTATGACCTCGAGCACACCCCCTACTCGCGCCGCATCATGACCAACACCTACGTCTTTGCCGACCTCTCCGAGATGAACCTCTACCCGTGCGCCTATAGCTGCACCTATAACGTCACGCAGCGCCCGGGCGACGAACGTCCCACTCTCAACCTCTTGCTCAACCAGCGCAGCCAGGACATCCTTGCAGCAAACAACTGGAACGTATGCCAGTACGCGATTCTGCTCATGATGGTGGCGCGCCACGTGAATATGATTCCCGGCGAGCTTGTCCACGTTATCGCCGACGCCCACATTTATGATCGCCACGTGGACATCGTCCGTGAGCTCATTGATCGGCCGCAGTTTGACGCCCCGCGCGTGTCTCTCAACCCCGAGGTCACCAACTTCTACGACTTCACCACCGCCGACCTCATCGTTGAGGGCTACGAGCACGGTCCCCAGATCAAGAACATCCCCATCGCGGTGTAGGTGCAAGCCGAGCGAAACTGCAGCGTGGATGAACGCGGCTAGCACGCGTAAGAGCCTGCGCTCGCCCGCGCCGCCGCAGCCGCCACGCGGGAGACCGCGCCTGACCACGCCGCCGCAGACGTGCCCCGCACCGGCAAGCCACACATAAACCCAATGCCCAAGGAGTCCCATGCTTGCAAATCTCAATGCCATAGTTGCCGCCTGTGACGACTGGGGCATTGGCCTCAACGGCGACATGATCGTGCGCAATCGTGCCGATATGCAGCACTTTGTTGCCCACACCACGGGCCACGCCGTGCTCATGGGCAGGCGCACCCTCGAGAGCTTCCCCGGCGCCAAGCCCCTCAAGAACCGTCGCAACATCGTGCTCACCCGAGATGCGAGCTATGCCCCCCAAGGCGTGGAGATCGCCCATTCACTCGAGGAAGCGCTTGAGCTTGCCGGCACCAACGAGACCTGGGTCATCGGCGGCGGTCAGATCTACCGAGATCTGCTGCCCCATTGCGCAAAGGTCATCATCACCAAAAACCACTGCATCCGCCCCGCAGACACCTTCTTCCCCAACCTCGACCAAGACCCCGAGTGGGAGCAAGAGATTCGCGTGCAGACAGACGAGCAAGGCAGCCCCCTCGCTACCCCAGAGGGCATCGCCTTTGAGTTCGTAACCTACAAGCGCGTGGCAGGCGCATAGCAAGGCCCCAGGGAAGCGCAACGGAAGGAAGCCAGCACCCCGCAACAAGAAGGCCCCGGCGCCATCGCTCTGGGCAAGCTCTGCAGCGCAGCGAGGACTGTCCGAACTGGGGGATGGGATTCCTCCGCGCAGGTGGCGGCGTGCCGCGGCAAGAAGGCCGGGGGACTATCGCTCTGGGCGAGTTCCGCAGCGCAGCGAGGACTGTCCGAGCCCAGAGTGATAGTCCCCCGGCCACCCCCTCGCGAGCGTACATCAGCGGGAGCCGCCCCCTCGCGGGCATCGCCCCCGGCATATGCCACGCAAAAGGTAGTAGAATCCTCGAGTAAGCCAAAGTAAACAAGCGGCATGCCAGCCATGCCGTCTCACGGGAGGGGAAGCCCATGGCCGATTTCATCATCATTGCCATTATCGTGGTAGCCGTAGCGGTGGTGGTGCGCAACTACATTGCCAAGCGCGGCCACAGCGACTGCTGCGGAGACGACGACTCGGTGCGCCTCAAGAGCACCTCGAGCCGCGACGCAGGGGATTTCCCGCATGCCTACACCGTAGAGGTCAACGGTATGAGCTGCGACAACTGCGCGCATCGCGTTGCCAACGCCTTCAACGAGCGGCCGGGCTACCTCGCCGAGGTTGACCTCGCAACTGGCCTGGCAACGGTGCGCACCAAAGAGCCCGCCTCTGCCGACGAGCTCACGCGCGTCGTGCGCAACGCCGGCTACGGAGCCGGCAAGGTCAACGAGCTGAGCTAGGCAAACCGCATCCCCCGAGACGCACATGCAGAGCCCCTTACGCTAAACTATTGATACACATAGATTGTCCGGCGGCATCCCGAAGTCACCCTTGGGATGCCGCTTGTTGTGCAAGGAGCCCCATGCCCGCCAGCATCAAGCCTGACGCCCCCGCAAGCACCCAGTCGTCCCGCGCTCTGCGGGCGCTTGGCTATCGCTACTGCCGGCCGAGCGCTCTTGCCGCAACCGCGCTCTGGGCGTTCCCCTTCCTCGCGCTCGCCATATGGCTGAGCCTGTGGCGATCCCTTGGACTCATCGACGCCGACGTCACAGGTGAGGCCATCATAACGGCCTACGCTGCCTTTGGCGCGGGCATCGCAGCGGCACTCCTTCGCGAGCCCATCTTCCTCGCACTCGACAAGCTCGCGAGCCTCCGCGGCGCCCTGAGCTGGGGCGCGACCTTTGCCGCCACGGTGGCACGAGACGTTGCCTGCCTTGCCTTTGCCGCCCGCAGCGCCATGGTTGCCCTCGAGCTCCCTTGGAACGACGAGCTCGCCGAGATGGCACAACCCTACGTCTCGCACGAGCTCACCCTCATCACGCTCGCCCTCGTCATTCTCTACTTTGTGAGCCAACGTCGCGGGGCGCTTGTCGCCGCCGGGGTTGCCGCCTTTGCCGGCTGCGGCCTCGCGCAGTACTTTGTGCTCATCTTTAAGGGTGCTGCCATCACGCCCTCTGACGTGCTCTCCCTCGATACGGCGCTGTCCGTCTCGAGCAACTACATCTACACCATCAGCCCGCTGGCGCTCGAGGGAATCGTCACTGCCACGTGGGCGGCGGTTGCCTGCTGCCTCATTAAGCCGCTTGGCGCATCTCCTAGGGTGTCGGGCCTCCAGGCTGCCCGCAAAAACCCCAAGGCAAAGCGCTTCTCCAGGCCAAGCCCCTCCCCGCTCCCTCGCCGCACCCTCCTCATCGCCCGCGGCGCAAACATCGCGTTGAACCTCGTGGTAGCCACTGCCTGCTGCTTCTCGCTCCACGGTCGCGTCGTAGGCATCGATTACGACAAAGAACTCGACATTACAATCGACCCCTGGGTTCCCATTGAAAGCTACTCTCAGCAGGGTATTCTCAGCACCTTCATCGCAAGCGTGCAAAACATGGCCATCACCGTGCCCGACGGCTACACCGATGAGCGCGCACAGGAGCTCGAGGCAACCTATAGCGCAACCTATGAGGCGAAGCGCGCCTCCACGCCCGAGCACGCGGCGGCCACACAGCAGTTTAGTGACCAAGAGCCAAGCGTCGTCGTGGTCATGAACGAGACCTTTAGCGACCTTTCGAGCATGTATGGCGATCTCGGTCTTGGCTACATGGGGCCCGAGAACTTCAACGCCATCGACGACGCCCTTGTGCGAGGGAGGCTTGCCGTGCCCGCGTACGGCGGAGGCACCTGCAACTCGGAGTTTGAGTTTCTCACGAGCAACGCGCTCGCCTTTGTTGGCACGGACAAGTATCCCTACACGCTCTACAACCTGGACAATAGCGCGAGCATTGCCAAGCAATTCAAGGCGCTGGGCTATGACACCGCAGCCATCCACCCCAACCTTGGCAGCAACTGGAGCCGCGACGTTGCCTATGCCTCTCTCGGTTTTGATCGTTTCTACACCATCGACGACTACACGACCGCGCCCGAATACCACAGTGGCGTAACCGACGCCGCGACCTACGAGACGATCCTCGACCGCCTGCGCAACAACGAGGCGCCGCAGTTTGTGTTTGACGTCACCATGCAAAACCACAGTGGCTACAACCAGGGGAACATCCCCGAGGACGAGCTGCGCGGCTACGAGCTTGAGGGTTTTGACGCCGAGCAGAACGCCGCGCTTAATGAGTACCTCGCTTGCATCGATGCGTCCGACCGCGACCTTGCGTGGCTCATCGCTGAGTTGCGCAAGCTCGACCGTCCCGTTGTGCTTGTGTTTTTTGGTGACCACCAGCCCAACTTTGGCAACGACATCAACAACCTGCTCTTTGAAGACACGGGCGGCGTAAGCCACGGCGCACGCATGTACCTGACCAACTACCTCGTCTGGGCAAACTACGACGTTGCTGGCGCAGGCGAGATGCGCGTCGAGGACGCCTCGGCAAACACGCTTGCCGCCCTTGCGCTCGACGCCGTCGGCGCTCCGCTCACGGACGTCCAGGCCGCCCAGCTCGGCGCACGCCAAGACCTTCCTATGCTCGGCCTCTACGCCTACGAAGACCTTGCCGGAGCTTGGCACACGACCATCATCAACCCCGAAACCCGCCCCACAACCGAACAACCGACGGGTGACACCATAACCGAAGCCGGCGTTAGCGCCCCACCCGCCACCGACGCCGAGATTCGCGCCAGAGCCGCCTTTGACGCCCTTGCCAACATCCAATACCGCCGGTTCGCCACAAAGGTGCAGTAAAGAGGAGCGCAGCAGCGGGAGACGCCCCCATCCGGCAGGGCGGAGCGTCGCCGCGGCCGGGGCGCTGGAGCCACTGCCTGAGGCGAGACGCGGCGACAAGAAGGCGCCGGGACTATCGCTCTGGGCGAGTTCCGCAGCGAAGCGAGGACTGTCCGAGCCCAGAGCAATAGTCCCGGCGCCACCCCCATGCGAACGCACGCGCCCCGGAGCAACACCTCCGGCACCCCACCCAAGCGAACGAAGCCGCAAACGACAAAGGGAGGACACCCACTGGGTGCCCTCCCTCTTCCAAGCGTATGTAAGAAAACCTAGGCAGACTTACGGACGTTGGAGGCCTGGAGCTTGCCGTTCTGGCCGGTGGTGATGTCGAACTCGACGGCCTGGCCCTCGTCCAGGGTCTTGAAGCCGTCCATCTGAATCTCGGAGTAGTGGACGAACAGATCGTCGCCATCCTCGCGAGAGATGAAGCCGTAGCCCTTGTCCGGGTTGAACCACTTAACAGTACCCTGTGCCATGACGTGCCTTTCTTTCGTTTGCCCCTCCGAGGGACAACGCATTGCGCCTTGCGGCGCGGAACCTATGCGGCCGGGTTGGTCGCGAGGACTAGTCTACCCCACCCGACCGCACGGCCGGTCGAGAAACCTAAAAACCCGTGAGTGGTGCCTTGTGGCCGGTGACAGGTAGTATCGCCGCTCACGAGAGCTACCATACCGTTTACCATCTCCGCAGGTAAATGCCATCATTTCACGCAAGTAACACGGACGTGCGCTCGCTGTAACACGGTTTTAATCCCTACTAACCCGGTAGGGTATTGACGTTTTAGGGGTCTAGGTCGTATAACTTCACCCGTCAGGCAGAGCCACCAACGGACGCATCGACCATCCTCGACATCCATCAAAAGCGAACGCATCTAGGAGGATCTTATGCCCGCTATCACCCCTGAGACCAAGTCCACCTTCCGCTTCGAGACCCTTCAGCTCCATGCCGGCCAGGAGGCCCCCGACTCCGCTACCGACGCCCGCGCGGTACCCATCTACCTCACGAGCTCCTACGTGTTCCCAGACTCGGCCACCGCGGCCGGCCGCTTTGCCCTCAGCGAGCCGGGCTACATCTACTCACGCCTCACCAACCCCACCGTCTCGGTGTTTGAGGAGCGCATCGCCGCGCTTGAGGGTGGCGTAGGCGCCCTCGGCGTTGCCACGGGTTCTGCCGCCATCACCATCGCGGTGCAAAACATCGCGACCGCCGGCGACCACATCGTGGCTTCCACCAACCTCTACGGTGGTACGGCCAATCTCTTTGCCAACACCCTCGCCGAGCAGGGCCTCTCGGTCACCTTCGTTGACCCCAACGACGCCGACGCCGTGCGCGCCGCCGTCCGTCCCAACACCAAGCTGCTCTATGCCGAGACCCTCGGCAACCCCAACTCCGATGTCCTTGACATCGAGCTGTGGAGCGAGGTGGCGCATGCCGCCGGCGTGCCGCTGATCGTTGACGATACCTTCTCTACGCCCTACCTCTTCCGTCCGCTCGAGCATGGTGCCGACATCACGGTTGCCAGTGCCACCAAGTTCATCGGCGGCCACGGCACCGCCATGGGCGGCGTGATCGTCGACGGCGGCACCTTTGACTGGGCTGCCCACGCCGACAAGTTCCCCGGTGTTGCCAAGCCCAACCCAAGCTACCACGGCGTTGTCTTCACCGACGCCTGTGGCGCCGCCGCCTACGTCACCAAGGCCCGTGCCACCCTCCTGCGCGACCAGGGCGCCACCCTCTCCCCCTTCAACGCCTTTGTGCTGCTGCAGGGCCTCGAGACCCTCTCGTTGCGCGTTGAGCGCCATGTGGAGAACGCCCTCAAGGTAGTTGAGTACCTCAAGAGCCGCCCCGAGGTGGAGAGCGTCAACCACCCGAGCCTTGCCACCGGTCGCGCCAAGGAGCTCTACGACAAGTTCTATCCCGCAGGCGGTGCCTCGATCTTTACCATCGAGCTCAAGGGCGACGCCGAGCGCGCCAAGAAGTTCACCGAGAGCCTCGAGGTCTTTAGCCTGCTCGCCAACGTTGCGGACGTGAAGAGCCTCGTGATTCACCCGGCCTCCACCACCCACTCCCAGCTCACCGAGAGCGAGCTTGCGGCCGCAGGCATCAAGCCCAACACCATCCGCCTCTCCATCGGCACCGAGCACATCGACGACATCCTCGCCGACCTCGACCGTGGCTTTGCCGCCGTCGCGGAGTAGCTCCCCCACTACACGAAACGCAAACGCGCCCCGCAGCCAAGCCGACAGCTGCGGGGCGCGTTTTCTTTCCATAATGCGTTCGCACGCGGGGTGGCCGGGCCTATAACTCTGGGCCCAGATAGGGCATGTAGCCCTCGGTAATCTCCGCCATGGTCTCACGCACTCCTCAAGCCAGCCTGCCGCGTAGCGCGCGAGCAGGCACGGCAGCTCAGCCATGCTCGCTTGGCGCACAATACGTGACGCGACGTTACTAATCGTCTATACTTGCGACCGTCAACGACCAGAAAGGCACCTCGCATGGCACATCGCACTCCCGGCATCACGCGTCGCACCATCAAGCGCTATTGGAGCGCAACGGCGGCACAATGGCCACTCTTTGTCGCCGACGTTCTCACCACGCTAGGCTACGTGTTCTTCCTCAACTTTGCCAGCCCGCTCGTGGTGGCACACATCGTAGACCTCGTGAGCACAGGCACCACCGCGCCAAGCGACGTTGCGCGCGTCTTTGGCCCCCAGGTGGCGCTGTTTATCATCGTCAACATCGCAGGGCAGGTGTGCAGCAAGCTGCAAGACCTCTTTGTCTCCAAGCTCGACATCGCCGTATCGTTTGAGCTGGGGCGCCTCGCCTTTGACACGCTCGCAAACCAGAGCATGACCTTCCATACCAACCGCTACGGCGGCTCACTCGTGAGCTCCACCTCCAAGTTCGTGGGTGGCTATTCGCAGCTCATCCGCACCTGCACCTACTCGCTGCTTCCCAGCATCGCGAGCGTCGTGTTCACCATCGTGATCCTCGCGAGGCTCGTGCCCCTCTACGTGGCGGCGCTTTCGGTGCTGCTCGCGCTGTATGTGGTGGTGGTGCTCAAGCTCTACAAGAAGATCCTTCCCATCAACGCCAAGGCCTCCGAGGCGCAGAACCGCCTTTCGGGCGAGCTCTCTGATTCCATCACCAACATCATGGCCGTCAAGACCTCCGGGCGCGAGGCCTACGAGGAGGAGCTGTTCCGCAGGGCCAACGAGCAGGTACGCGAGGCGGACTCTGACCGCATGTGGCGCACCGTCAAGACCGGTGCCACCACGAGCACGCTCATTGTGGTGATGATGGCGCTCACCTCGGTGTTTATCGCCGGCGGCAACGCATGGTTTGGCATCTCGGCAGGCACGCTCGTGATGATGTTTACCTACACAAACCAGCTCACCAACCGTTTCAACTACTTCAACTCGATGTTCCAGCAGATCAACCGGGCCCTCGGCGACGCACAGGCCCTCACCGCCATCTTGGACGAGCCCCGCATGGTGGCAGACGACCCGAAGGCGCCGGAGCTTTGCGTGGGGCCGGGCGCCATCTCGTTTAGCGACGTAAGCTTCCACTACGCCGACGCCAGCGCGCAAGACGACGTGTTCGCGCACTTTAGCCTCGATATCCCCGCAGGTCAGCGCGTTGGCCTTGTAGGCAAGTCGGGTTCGGGCAAAACCACGCTCACCACGCTTCTGCTCCGCCTCGAAGACCTGGACACCGGCTCCATCACCATCGACGGCCAAGACATCGCGCACGTGAGCCAGGTGAGCCTACGCCGCCACATCGCCTATGTGCCGCAGGAACCCCTGCTGTTCCACCGCACCATCCGCGAGAACATCGCCTATGGGCGCCCGGAGGCCTCGCTTGAGGAGGTGCGTGAGGCAGCGCGCCAGGCCAATGCGCTCGAGTTTATCGAAAAGCTCCCCGCCGGATTAGACACGCAGGTGGGCGAGCGCGGCGTCAAGCTCTCGGGCGGCCAGCGCCAGCGCATCGCCATCGCCCGCGCCATCCTCACCGACGCCCCCATTCTCGTGCTTGACGAAGCAACCAGCGCCCTCGACTCCGAAAGCGAGCACCTCATCCAGAGCGCACTCGAGAACCTCATGCACGGCCGTACGTCCATCGTGGTGGCGCACCGCCTCTCCACCGTGGCTAGCCTCGATCGCATCGTGGTGCTCTCTGAGGGCAGCATCGCAGAAGACGGCACGCACGAGGAGCTCGTGGCCGCAGACGGCGCCTATGCGCAGCTTTGGAGCCGCCAGAGCGGTGCCTTCCTCGGCGAGGAGTAACGCCTGCGCTTACGGCTGCGCCCGCGCTTGAGCGTGGGGCTCACAGAGGGGCTCGCCCGGCACGCCTGCCTGCGGCAAGCCGGGCGAGCCCCTCTTGTCTGTGCGCGAAGTTGTGGTGCGGTCCGCGTGGCGCCCGCCCCTACTCCGCCTCGATCTCCTTGATCATGACCTCGCGCCCACGGAGCAGATGGGTGTCACCACTGCCGCACGCAGGGCAGATGCGCCCATGCGCCACGGTGCCGTACTCGGCCCCACACGCCTCGCAGAGGGTGACGGCCGAGATGTCTTCCACCTCGAGCGCCGCGCCTGCCATGAGAGGCTCGCGCTTACACGCCCAGCCCCAGGCGTCTTGCAGATACTCGGGCACCACGCCCGAGACCTCGCCCAGCTCGAGGGTCACGCGCGAGACGGAAGTGACCCCGTTTGCCGCCGCCACCTCCTTCACGTCGTCGATGATGTAGAACACAATGCCCAGCTCGTGCATGCCTGCTCCAACCCCATGGGGCACCTCGCCCGCGGCCGCATCCGGCGCAGAACGCTCCCGGCCCAGACGCGACACCCCACACGTGCGAGGGGCACGTCTGCGCGCACCCCTCGCCCACACTACTTCTTTGCGCCAAACCTGATCTTAAGCTCGCGCTTCACGGCGTACTTGAGTAGGCTCGGCACCTTCTTCTCGTACTTCACCATCACGGAGCACTCGGGGCGCTCGCGATGCAGGTGGATGGCATCAAAGGCGCACTTGGTGGTGCACAGCCCGCAGCCGATGCACTTGTTCTCGTCCACCACGCTCGCGCCGCACCCCAGGCAGCGCGCGGTCTCGGCACGCACCTGCTCCTCGGTGAAGGTGCGTACGTACTCGGCAAAGGGGCGCTCGCGCTCGCAGTCTCGGTCGTGCACGGCGACGTTGCGCGCCGAGGTGTCGTAGCTGCC
>Cebus_capucinus_imitator_PRJNA485217_SSR047__coassemble_1159_pt1 | contig 22450 bp, 21 predicted proteins | sample Cebus_capucinus_imitator_PRJNA485217_SSR047__metabat2_low_PE_015 | metagenome-assembled genome bin Cebus_capucinus_imitator_PRJNA485217_SSR047 | reverse complement strand
CGCGTTCTCGGGCACCTCGCCCTCAACCTCAATATCGATCTTCACGTCGCCTCCCCTGGGCTCCCCCGCCGGGGCCTCGGCGGCCCCGGCCATGTTCTCGTTCATGTCAGAGCGAGCCATCATGCTCACCCCTCGCTACTTGTTGTCCTCGTCGTCAACAACCTCGTAGTCGGCGTCAACCACGTCGTCAGAGGAGGTGTTGGCGGCGCCGGCGGAGGCGTCTGCCTGAGCGGAGGAGTACACAACCTCGGCGAGCTTGTGGCCAACCTCCTGCAGCTTCTCGCCAGCAGCCTTGATGGCGTCGATGTCGGTACCCTCGAGCGCCTTCTTGGCCTCGGCCACGGCGTCCTCAGCCTGCTGCTTCATGTCGGCCGGGGCCTTGTCGCCAAGCTCCTTCACCGTCTGCTCGGTGCTGTAGGCGAGCGAGTCGGTCTGGTTGCGGATCTCGATCTCGTCCTTGCGCTTCTTGTCCTCCTCGGCGTGGGACTCGGCGTCCTTCACCATGCGATCGACCTCGTCGTCAGAGAGCGCGGTGGAGCCGGAGATGGTGATCTGCTGCTCCTTGCCGGTGCCCTTGTCCTTGGCGGTGACCTTCACGATGCCGTTGGCGTCGATGTCGAAGGTGACCTCAATCTGGGGCACGCCACGACGGGCGGCGGGGATGCCGGTGAGCTGGAACTTGCCCAGGCTCTTGTTGTCGGAGGCCATCTCGCGCTCGCCCTGCAGGACGTTAATCTCAACGGAGGTCTGGTTGTCGGCAGCCGTGGAGTACACCTCGGTCTTGGAGGTGGGGATGGTGGTGTTGCGGTCGATCATCTTGGTCATGACGCCGCCCATGGTCTCGACGCCCAAGGACAAGGGCGTTACGTCAAGCAGCAGGATGCCCTCGACGTCACCGGTGAGCACGCCACCCTGAACGGCGGCGCCGTCGGCAACGACCTCGTCGGGGTTCACGGACATGTTGGGCTGCTTGCCGGTGATCTGCTTCACCAGGTCCTGGACGGCAGGCATGCGGGTGGAGCCGCCAACGAGGATGACCTCGGAGACCTCGGAGATCTGCATGTTGGCATCGTGCAGGGCCTTGGTGACGGGAGCCTTGCAGCGGTCGAGCAGGTCGCGGGTGATCTTCTCGAACTCGGCACGGGTGAGGTCGTAGTTGAGGTGCAGCGGGCCAGACTGGTTCATCGTGATGAACGGCAGGTTGATGGTGGTCTGCTGGGCGCTTGAGAGCTCCTTCTTGGCGTTCTCGGCGGCCTCCTTGAGACGCTGCAGGGCCATCGGGTCCTTACGCAGGTCAACGCCGTTCTCGCCCTGGAACTTGTCGGCCATCCAGTCGATGACGCGCTGATCCCAGTCGTCGCCACCCAGGTGGTTGTCGCCGTTGGTGGCGAGAACCTCAAACACGCCGTCAGCGAGGTCGAGCAGGGAGACGTCGAAGGTGCCGCCGCCCAGGTCGAACACGAGCACCTTCTGCTCGCTGCCCTTCTTGTCGAGGCCGTAGGCAAGGGCCGCGGCCGTGGGCTCGTTGACGATGCGCTTGACGTTGAGGCCAGCGATCTTGCCGGCGTCCTTGGTGGCCTGACGCTGGGCATCGTTGAAGTAGGCCGGGACGGTGATGACGGCGTCGGTCACCGTCTCGCCGAGGTACTTCTCGGCGTCAGCCTTCATCTTGGCGAGCGTCATGGCGCTCACCTGCTCAGGCGTGAAGTCCTCGCCGTCAATCTCCACGACGGCGCGGCCGCCCTGGCCCTCCTTGACCTTATACGGGACGGTCTTGAGCTCGGAGGTGCACTCAGAGTACTTGCGGCCCATGAAGCGCTTGATGGAGAACACGGTGTTCTGCGGGTTAGTCACGGCCTGGTTCTTAGCGGCCTTGCCCACGATGCGGTCGCCCTCGGAGCGGAAGCCCACGACAGACGGCGTGGTGCGGTCGCCCTCGGCGTTAACGATGATGGTGGGCTGGCCGCCCTCCAGGACTGCCATGGCGGAGTTGGTGGTACCGAGGTCGATGCCGAGAATCTTGCCCATGGTGGCACGTTCCTTTCTGTTGCGCGCGGCTTGCGGCCGCGCTTCCGGCCGGCCGGACACTGCGCGGCGCAGCATGACCGGCCTGCCCGCTGGCGCGGGCTCGTTTGTTCATGACCACTATATATCCTTTGCGCGGCCAAGTTATACATAATCTAAGTGCGAATGAGATAGATTTTTTGTTCTTCACATAGTAGGGGCGCCTCTCCCCGACTCCCCTCGCGTGCACACAAGAGAAACGCACGTGCCCAATGCGACGCGCGGACGGCTTTTGGCGCATCACCGCAGGCACAAGAAATCCCCCTTGACCAGTGGTATTTAATACGTTGAACAGCCGTCAACTTATTTCGATGAATGGTGTTGCAAAGCCGGCAAACCCTGCTATTCTCACGTAAAGAAGCAGCTATTAAGGTTACCTAAGCTTACTTTTTAGCTGATATAACCACCTGATGAAGGGAAGACATCATGGCCCATCCTGTTATTGATGCTGACGCTTGCGTCGCCTGCGGTGTTTGCGCTGACACCTGCCCCGCCGACGTCCTCGAGGTCAACGACATCGCCGAGGTCACCGACGAGGATTCCTGCGTCGCCTGCGGCTCCTGCCAGGAGGCTTGCCCCGCTGGCGCCATCACCGAGATCGTCGAGGACTAGCTTTTAGTCTGAGAGCAATCTCTCGCCGGCCTGTCCGGCACGCCGCCTCCGGGCGGCTCCCACAAGGGGGTAGGCTAGGTGCGGAGAGGTGCCTAGCGCACAAAGAGGCTCAGCCACGGGGAACCGGCTGAGCCTCTTTTTTGTGTCTATATGGAGGCTGGGGCTGTAGCCGCATGCGGCTACAGCCCCAGCTTAAGCAACAGGCAGAGCGAACAGACCGTACACACCTGCAGCGCTTTGAGCCCTACAGCGTGCGGAGCGCGTCTACCAGAGACACCTTACCCTCGGCCACCTCGGCGGCCTGCTTGATGACCTTGGCGGGAACGCCTGCCACCACGGCGCCCGCAGGCACGTCCTCCACGCAGACGGCGCCCGCTGCCACCACGGCGCCCTTGCCCACGCGCACGCCCTCGAGCACCACCGCGTTGGCGCCAATGAGCACATCGTCCTCGATGATGACGGGCGTGGCGCTCGCCGGCTCAACAACGCCAGCGAGTACGGTGCCCGCTCCAATGTGGCAATGCTTGCCCACCGTGGCACGGCCACCCAGCACGGCGCCCATGTCGATCATGGTGCCCTCGCCGATGACCGAGCCGATGTTGATGATGGCGCCCATCATGATGACGGCGTTGTCGCCAATCTCCACACGGTCGCGAATTATGGCGCCCGGCTCAATGCGCGCGTGCACGCCCTTCACGTCGAGCAGAGGCACGCCGGTGTTACGAGCATCCGCAGGAGCGGCTGCCTCAACCACGCAGTCCTCGATGTCCCCAGCAGCCGCAGCGGCCTCGATGACAGAGCCGAGCTCAGCCCAGTCGCCAAAGACCACGCGACCAGCGGCCTCGCCAAAGACGTGGGCGGCCTCGCCATAGGCAACGGATGCGCCCTCGCGCTCGCGCACATACACCTTGACCGGGGTCTTCTTGGGGGCGGTGGCAATGAAGTTGATGATTTCCTGAGCGTCCATAGGGTCTTAGGTCTCCTTATGCGAGAAGGGTAAGTGGGAATAGGCACACGCGCACGCAAGCTGCGCTATGCGCCAAACATCATGGCGTCAAAGTCGTACCAGCCAGCCGCACGCCCGGCCATCTTGCGCGCAGCGGCCAGGGCACCGTTGACGAAGATCTGGCGGCTCGTAGCGCGATGCGTGAGAGACACCTCTTCGTCGGCGCCAAAGAAGCTCACGGTGTGCACGCCCGCCACGGTGCCACCACGCAGGGCATGCACGCCCACCTCACGCGCATCGCGCACGCCCGTCATGCCCTGGCGGCCATATACCGGCTGGTATTCGCCACGACCCGCCTGTGCCTCGGCGTCAACCACGGCGTTAAGCAGAAGCTTAGCGGTGCCGCTCGGGGCGTCCACCTTTTGGTTGTGATGGCACTCGACAATCTCAACGTCAAAGCCTGCGAGCTCGCGGGCGACAAGCGCCGTGGCGTGGCGCAACGCCGCGATTCCCAGCGAGTAGTTGCCCGAGTGCAGCACGGCGGCGCCGGCGGCAAGCTCTTGCAGCTGGGCGAGCTGCTCTGGGACATAGCCCGTGGTGCCACTCACGAGCGCGGCGCCCGTGCGACGCACGTAGCCGCACACGGCGTCGAGCGTGGCCACGTTGGAGAAGTCGATGAGCACGTCGGCAGGGGCGGCCTGTTCGGCGGCACTCAGGTCAAAGCCAATCTGCGCCACCACCTCAAAGACGGGCTCGCCCTGCTCGGAGCGCTCGGCCTCGGCCGTGGCGCGGATGAGCGAGCCCATGCGGCCCTCGCCCATGATGGCAAGGCGAACGGGACGTGCGCCCTCGGTTGTCTGCTCGGCAGTGGCGTTAGTCAACAAGACCAGCCTCCTTCATGGCACTGACCAGGGCGGCCTTGGGCCCCTCAGACATCGGCCAGAGCGGTTGGCGGTAATACGCGTGCGGCAAGAGCCCCATCTGCGCCATGGCCTCCTTCACCGGAATGGGATTTACCTCGCCAAACAGCGCCTTGATGAGCGGCTGTCCCTCAACCTGGATGCGCGTGGCGCGCGCCACGTCGCCGTCGAGGTAGGCGCGGCACATCTCGTGCACGAGCGCCGGCTGCACGTCTGCCCACACGCTCACGGTACCCGAGCCGCCGAACACCATCATCGGCACCGTGAGCGCGTCCTCGCCCGAGTACAGGCGGAAGTCGTCGCTCAGAAGATGCGCGATGCTCGCGGCGTAGGCCATGTTGCCGCTCGCCTCCTTGATGCCCATGACGTTGGGATGGGCGGCGAGGCGCTCCACGTTGCGCACGCTGATGGAACAGCCCGTGCGCCCCGGGATGTTGTAGAGCATGCACGGGATGTCCACCGCGTTGGCGGTATGAACAAGATGCTGGTAGATGCCCTCTTCGTTGCTCTTGTTATAGTAGGGCGAGATGATGAGCACCGCGTCGGCACCAAGGCTCTGATAGCTCAGGCTCTTTGCCGTCTGGGCAGCGGTGCAGTTGGAGCCCGAGCCCGCAATGACCGGGATGCGGCCAGCCACGCGGCGCACCACGAAGTCAACCACGGCGTTGTCTTCCTCGTCGGTCATCGTGGCGCTCTCGCCCGTGGTGCCGAGCGTAAGGATCGCGTCGGTGCCGTTTTTCACGTGAAACTCTATAAGCTGCTCGAGCGTGGCAAAGTCCACGCTGCCGTCCTCGCAAAACGGCGTGACCAAAGCCACGATGGATCCCTCAAGCTTGCGTACGTCCATGGTTCCCCCTTTTGTGCGTGCGCCTCTATGACCTTGCAACCGTTGTCGCCGCGGCATCAGCCGCATCGTCGCTCGCCGGCGTGCCGCCACGCGGCTCGTACTCCGCAGGCGAGCCCACCTGCAAGCCCTCGCCCACACCGGCAAGCGCGTCGAGCCCCTCGCCCACAAACGTGGCAAAGTAGTCGCTCGGCTTCTCGGCACGGCGGATACACACGGCCGAGCCATCCTCGCGTAGCAGCACCTCGGCCGAGCGCAGACGGGCGTTGTAGTTGTAGCCCATCGAGAATCCGTGCGCTCCCGTGTCGTGAATAACCAGCAGGTCACCGGCCTCAATCTCGGGCAGGGTGCGGTCGGTGGCAAACTTGTCGTTGTTCTCGCACAGAGAGCCCACCACGTCGTAGGTGTGATCTGCGCGAGCCTGCGTCTTGTCGGTGCCGCCCGGCTGGCCCACCACGGAGATGTGGTGGTAGGCGCCATACATGGCCGGGCGCATGAGGTTCACGGCGCAGGCATCCACGCCCACGTACTCCTTGTAGATGTGCTTGTGGTGGATGGCGCGCGTCACCACGCAGCCATAGGGCGCGAGCATAAAGCGCCCCATCTCGGTGAAGATAGCCACATCGCCCATGCCTGCCGGCACCAGCACGCGCTCGTAGGCCTGGCGCACGCCCTCGCCAATGACACGGATGTCGTTGGGGGTCTGCCCCGGCAGATAGGGCACGCCCACGCCACCGGAAAGGTTCACAAAGCCGACGTGCGCGCCCGTCTCGCGCTCGAGGCGCACGGCCAGCTCAAAGAGGATTTCGGCGAGCTTGGGGTAGTACTCGTTGGTCACGGTGTTGCTCGCGAGGAACGCATGCAGGCCAAAGGTCTTGGCACCGCGCCCGCGCAGCATGCGAAAGGCCTCAAAGAGCTGCTCGAAGGTCATGCCGTACTTGGAGTCTCCGGGGTTGTCCATGATGCCGTTTGAGAGCTGGAAGAGCCCACCGGGGTTAAAGCGGCAGCTCACCGTCTCGGGAATGGGGCCCGCCACGCGCTCATAAAACCCGATGTGGGAGATGTCATCAAAGTTGATGATGGCCCCGAGCTTGCGCGCGAGCACAAAGTCCCCGGCAGGCGTGTCGTTGCTCGAGAACATGATGTTGTGGCCGGCAATGCCGCAGGCGTCCGAGAGCATGAGCTCGCAGGCGCTTGAGCAGTCCATGCCGCAGCCCTCCTCGCGCAGGATGCGCATGATGGCCGGGTTGGGCGTGGCCTTGACGGCGAAGTACTCGCGAAAGCCGGGGTTCCAGGCAAACGCCTCGCGCACCGCACGCGCGTTGGCACGGATGCCCGCCTCGTCATAGAGGTGAAACGGCGTGGGGAACTGCTCGGTAATGGCCTCAAGCTGGGCTTTGCTTGCAAACGGAGTCTTGAGCCCGTAGCCTGCGCCAGGCAGGCGCGCAAGGTCTGCGGCGCAGGCTACCTCGGGTGTTGCCGCTGAGGTGGCAGCGGCGAATGCGTCATGCGTAGCGCTCAATGTGGCTCCAATCGATAGCGCTCCTGCAGGGATGTGCGGGGAGCCCCTTCCTTGCGCGCCCACGCCCTTGGCAGGCAGCCACCAAGGGCAGCCCAGCCGGGCAGAGCCGCAAGCGCAAGCCAGCGCCCCACTGCAGACAGTCCTGCGGGTATCCCCCGCAGACCCACCCGTGCACCATGCCTGGCCCGCGGGTTCGGCGGAGTTGCCTCTGCGTGGGGTCTGTGCCTGCCGGCTCTCCCACACGTCCTCGCGTCCGCGCCTCTATCTGTGGGGCTTACCTTAGCACGGAAGGCGCCCCGCTCACGCCGCATGCGCGTTACGTGTTGGTTTCAAAGTTGACGCATGGCGCACGCTTGCGCGATGTCCCCGCGCACGCCGCGGCCTACAATAGCGCTTGCAAAACTAGGCGGCGCGGGGCGCGGGCGCGGGCTCTCCACCGGTGGGCAACGCCGGGGGATAGAGCTGTCCCATGCAGCCGCGCGCCACCCTGCACGCAACGCGCCCTTCCACGAAGGAGGCCCATGGACACGCCCTCTGACCTCGAGCAGCTCACGCGCTTCCGCCGCGAGCTGCACCAGATTCCCGAGCTCTCGTTTGAGCTGCCCGAGACCCTCGCCTACGTTCGCTCCGTGCTCGAAGGCCTCATCTGCGAGATTACCGAGCCGTGCGAGTCGTGCGTCTGCGCCTACTTTGACGTTGACGCCGCTTGTGGCCGCGCCGAGGGCAGCCGTCGCGCCGCCTGCGCCATCCGCGCCGACATGGACGCCCTGCCCATCACCGAACGCTCGGGCGTGGCGTTTTGCTCCACCAAGCCCGGCCACATGCACGCCTGCGGACACGACGGCCACATGGCCATGGCGCTCGCCGCCGCCTGCTGGGTAGACGGCCTGCTTGCCGAGGCCCGCGCACAGGCGGCACGCGGCGAGCAGCCCACCTGCCCCCTCACCCGCAACGTCTTGTTTGTGTTCCAGCCCGCCGAGGAAACCACCGGCGGGGCGCGCCTTGTGTGCGAGAGCGGCGTCTTTGAGCGCTACGGAGCAGACCGCATCTTTGGCTTCCATGTGTGGCCCAGCCTGCCTGCTGGTGTGGTGGCCTCACGCCCTGGGGCCCTGCTCGCCCGCGCCAGCGAGACCACGCTCGCCATCCACGGCGTCTCGAGCCACATCGCCAAGGCGACAGACGGCCGCGACGCGCTGCTTGCGGGAGCGCACTTTCTCACGAGCGTAGAGGCCCTCATGGCCGAGCTCTCCGCCGAGGAGCCATGCCTACTCAAGTTTGGCCACATGACGAGCGGCACGGTGCGCAACGCCATCAGCGCCGAGAGCGTTGTTGAGGGCAGCCTGCGTGTGTTTTCTGAGGGTATGTTCGACCGCGCCCGCGAGGGCGTGCGCGCTTGCGCCCAAGCTGCCTGCGACGCTTATGACTGCACCTATGACCTGCGATTTTCTGACGGCTATCCACCCGTCATCAACCATGAGGAGCTGTTTTTTGAGGCCGTGGCGGCGCTGGGCGGCATCAACGCACAAGCCCGCGAGCTCGCAGCCCAGCTGGGTGGCCCCTCGCCTGCGGAGGCCGAGGCACAGGGTCACGTACGCATGTGCGGGACAGCGCTCGCGCGCATTCCCGAGCCCTTGCTCATCGCCGAGGACTTCGCCTTTTACCAGCAGCACCTACCGGGCGTATTCTTCTTGCTGGGCACCGGAGGCGGCATCCCCCTGCATTCGGACGAGTTTCACATGGACGAGCGCGTCTTGCTCCAGGGGCTTGCCACCTGGCGCGCCCTGCTCTGCGCCTAGCGCCCGCCCTGCGGCCCGGCGCGGCGCAGGCGGCGCGGCAAAGCGCCTGCTCACCCCAGCGCAACGCAACCCACGCACGAAAGGCATTCATGGACAAGCTCATCTCCCTCGCCAAGTCGGCGCAGGCCAACAAGAAGAACCTCACCAACGCCCTCGTGGGCACGGCCCTCGTCTGCGCCGTGGTCTTTGGCCTCACCTACGACGGCAGCGCCAAGATCGAACTCGGTCTCCCCATAGAAAACGGGCTCGTGGCGCACACCGCCCTGGGCATCGTGTTTCTCATCCTCGGCATATGGATCGTGCTGTTTGAGGTGTTCCACCACGAGCAGAAGGGCTACTTTGAGAGCAAGCGTGGCCGCAGGTTCTTGGCCATCAGCGCCGTCTTCCTCGTCATCTGGATCCCCTGCAGCGTCGTGGCGCTGTTTGTGGCCAACACGCCGGTTGAGTCTGCGCTCTGGGGCATTCGCCTTGCCGTCTTTGTGGCACAGTGCGTCAGCGCATTTATGAGCTACTAAGAAAGGACTCGCATGAAGTTTGTCATCGCATCTGACATCCACGGCTCGGCCGCGTGGTGCCGCAAGCTTGTAGACGCACTCGATGCCGAGCAGCCCGACCGTCTGCTCATCTTGGGCGACGTACTCTACCACGGCCCGCGCAACGACCTACCCTGCGGCTACGCGCCCAGGGAGGTCATCGCCATGCTCAACCCCCTGGCCGAGCGCATCGTTGCCGTGCGCGGCAACTGCGAGGCCGAGGTTGACCAGATGGTGCTCAGCTTCCCATGCCTGGCAGACTATGCCGTAGTCATGGATCAAAACCCCACCCTCGCCGCGGACGGCTCGGCGCTCACAGACGCCGAGCAGGGCATGCGCGAGCTCTTCCTCACGCACGGGCACGTCTTTGGTGCCGGCTTCCACAACTCGGTCGACAAGCTTCCCGAGCTGCCGCAGGGCTCCATCCTGCTATACGGCCACACGCACGTGAAGGTGAGCGAGCCTGCGCCCGCTCACCCCGGCATCTGGGCGTTTAACCCCGGCAGCGTGAGCATCCCCAAGGACGGCACGCACAGCTACGGCGTGTACGAGGACGGGGCGCTGCGCCACGTCGAACTCGCGTAGCTAGAACTTGCTCGGCACGCCACCCTCGTCCAGGAGCGCGGCCACGTTTTCGCGCAGCTCGGCAACCACCTCGGGAATGCGCTCGCGCTCGTAGGGCGTGGTCTGGTACACGTAGTTGAGCCAGTTGCGATACAGCAGGTTGGCGTGCGCGCGCCAGGTAAAGAGCGGCTGCTTCTCCGGGTCGTCCTCGGGGAAGTAGTTCTGCGGCAGCTGAATGGGCAGCCCCGCGTGGAAGTCGCGCCAGTACTCGTTGGCAAGCGTGTCTCGGCCATACTCAAAGTGGCCGAGCGCGTAGATCTCATGCAAGTCGCGCGTGGCGATGAGGGCAGGGCCGCTCGTAAAGCCGCGCGAGAGCACCTGCAGCGTGGGGTCGGCCTCGATCTCGTTGATGTCGGGGGTGGCGTGACGGCTGTGCGGCATGTTGTGCACCTCGTCAAAGCCATTGGTGAGAAAGTTGTACTCATCGCACAGCCTCTGCGGGAAGATGCCAAAGAGCTTGGAGCCCAGCAGCTTTTTGCGAATGCCATGCAGGTGATAGAGGCCGGCAAAGGCACCCCAACACAGGTACATGGTAGAGAGTACGTGGTTGTGCGCCCAATCCATGATCTCGCACAGCTCATCCCAATAGTCCACGTCCTCAAACGGCATCTGCTCCACCGGGGCGCCCGTGATGATGAGGCCGTCGTAGTTGTTTGCGCGCAGGTCCTCAAAGGTGTCATAGAACTTCACCAGATGGTCGGCCGAGACGTGCGTGGCCTCGTGGCTGCTCACGCGCATGAAGTCCACGTTTACCTGCAGCGGGCTCTTGGAGATGAGGCGCAAGATCTGCGTCTCCGTCTCGATCTTGGTGGGCATGAGGTTGAGCAGGCACACGTGCAGAGGGCGAATCTGCTGCTGGCGGGCAGTGTCCTCGTCAAGCGCAAAGATGCGCTCCTGATGCAGGATTTCCTTGGCAGGCAGGCCGTCGGGGATGTTGATGGGCATTGCGGTTGAACCTTTCTGAACCGGCGGCGTGGCGAATGAGGCCACACAGGCGGCCGTGGCGCCGGACGGTCTGCCGCCGGCTATGTCACAGTGGCCATTTATGGTACCGCAGCCAGTGGCGAGCGCAACCGCTCACCTGCGGATTTCTCCCTTTCGCCGCAGGGGTCCGCCAGGAGACGGCGTGTTACATTCCTATTAATGCTATCGTTTTAATAGCATTTACCCTATGGGAAAGGAACACACATGACCACCGTCGCCGTCGTTGGCTGCACCCATGCAGGCACCTTCGTCACCTCCCAGCTCCTGACCGCACACCCAGACTGGACAGTCCACGTCTTCGAGCGCAACGACACGCTGTCGTTCCTCTCGTGCGGCATTGCCCTGTGGGTCGGCAATCACGTAAGCGATCCCGAGCGCATGTTCTACTCCTCCCCCGAGAAGCTCACCGAGCTGGGCGCCACCATGCACATGCGCACCGACGTCACGAGCGTCGACATCGCCCGCAAGTCCCTCATGGCCCGCAGCCTCGAGACGGGCGAGGAGGCCACCTACGCGTTTGACAAGCTCTACGTCACCACCGGCTCCAAGCCTGTGCTCCCGCCCATCGAGGGCCTCGAGGAGTGTCTCGACAAGGGCATCGTGATGCTCTCCAAGAACTGGGGTCACGGATCGTCCATCAAGGAGCGTGCCAAGACGGCCAAGAGCGTCGCCGTCATTGGTGCCGGCTACATCGGCGCCGAGCTTGCCGAGCAGTTTAGCGAGAACGGCGTGAGCGTCGTGCTCATCGACGGACAGCCCCGCGTGCTCGCCAAGAACTTCGACGAGCCCATCTGCGGCGAGGTGGAGGAGGCGTTCCGCGCCCACGGCGTGACTCTCGCCACCGACCAGTACGTGCAGAAGTTCGAGCCCAGCAAGGACGGGGCCGGCGTTGTGGTGACCACCACAAAGGGTCAGTTTGAGGTGGACTTTGCCATTCTCGGCGCAGGCTTCCTGCCGCGCACCGACCTGTTTGACGGCCAGCTCGAGATGCTCTCAAACGGCGGCATCAAGACCGACGAGTACATGCGCGCCTATCTGGCCGGCTCCGAGCAGCCCTCCAGCGACGTCTTTGTAGCCGGAGATGCCGCCTGCATCCGCTACAACCCCACGGGCACCTTTGACTACATCCCGCTTGCCACCAACGCCGTGCGCCAGGCCATCGTGGCCGCCGCAAACGTGGAGGAGCCCGCCGTGCGCAGCATGGGCACGCAGGCCACCAGCGCCGTGCAGCTCTACGACCTCTCCCTAGCTGCCACGGGGCTCACCCTGGGCGGCGCGGAGGCTCGCGGCCTCGACCTTCGCTCCACCACGCTCACACAGGACTACCGCCCCGACTTCATGCTCACCACCACGCCGGTGACCGCCACGCTCGTGTGGGACCCCCTCACCCGCATCGTCAAGGGCGCGCAGTTCCTGAGCAGGCAGACCGACGTGGCACAGGCCGCCAACGCCGTCTCCATCGCAATCCAGGCCGGCTTCACCATCGACCAGCTCGCCGGCGTTGACCTCCTGTTCCAGCCCAACTTCTCCCAGCCGGTCAACTACATCGGTGCAGTGGCCATGCAGGCCTTGGCAGAGCAGAACGCCTAACTCAAGCACGCTCGGACAGCCCGCTTCTCGGCGGGCTGTCTGCTATTGGGCCATTGTGGCCCGCCTCGCGCGTCACAACGTTGTGAAAGCCGAGGTAATGGGGCATACTTGAGCCTATGACTACTACATTTGCCGAGCTCGGGCTTAACGAGCAGATACTTGCCGGGGTCTCGTCCCTTGGCTTTGACACTCCCACCCCCGTCCAGCAGCAGGCCATCCCTGCCGTGCTCGAGGGGCGTGACGTACTCGCCAGCGCCCAGACGGGCACGGGCAAGACCTGCGCCTTCACCCTGCCTACGCTGCAGCGCATTGCCGAGAGCGGAAAGAAGGCCACGTCAAAGCGGCCGCTCGCCCTCGTCATCACGCCCACGCGCGAGCTTGCCAGCCAGATTGAGGACGTCACCCAGGTGGTTTGCGAGCAGACCGGCCAGAGCACCGTGGTCGTTATGGGTGGCGCCAAGTTTGACCGCCAGATCAAGGCGCTCTCGCGCGGATGCGACCTTTTGGTGGCCACGCCCGGGCGCCTCATCGACCTCATGGAGCACAAGCACGTTGAGCTCTCTCGCGTGCAGGTGCTCGTGCTTGACGAGGCGGACCGCATGCTCGACATGGGCTTTTGGCCGAGCGTGCGCCGCATCGTGGCGGCCTGCCCCAAAAAGCGCCAGACGCTGCTGTTCTCGGCCACCATTCCGCCGAGCATCAAGGGCACGGTTGATGCCATGCTGCCCGATCCGTTTGTGGTGGAGATCGCCCGCGTGGGCGAGACGGCCGAGACGGTGGAGGAGCACCTGTGCCCGGTCACCCAAGGCGACAAGATGGCGCTTCTGAGTGCCCTCATCGGGCGCGGGCGCTTTGAGCGCGTGCTCGTGTTTTGCCGCACCAAGCTGCGCGTTGACAGCGTAAGCAAGGCGCTCAAGGAGAGCGGCACCTCGGTTGACGTGATGCACGCCGACCGTCCGCAAAAGGCGCGCGAGCGCGCACTCGAGAAGTTCCGCTCGGGCAAGGTGCAGGTGCTGGTGGCAACCGACGTCATGAGCCGCGGCATCGACGTCTCGGGCATCGACGCCGTGGTGAACTACGACGTGCCGATGGATCCCGAGGACTACGTGCACCGCATTGGCCGCACGGGGCGCGCGGGCGCAGCGGGACAGGCCTATACCTTTATGGCGCCCGACGAGGTGAGCCCGCTTCGCGAGATTGAGTACTTCACCAAGAAGCTCGTGCCCCTCTTTGACCTCGAGGGCTTTGCCTATGGCGAGGGGCGCATCGTGCCCAACGAGCGCCGCAGCACCTCAAAGCCCACACGCAGCCTCTTTAGCGGCTCGCGCGGCCGGGGCCGAGGCTTTGGCGGCCCGCGCAGCGGCAGGTACGGCAGGCACTACTAGGCCCCCTTATGAAAGCGCCAGCTTGCGGCCGCATGCCGCAAGCTGGCGTCTCTTTGCGTCTGGTTGACCGGCCGAGCCCTGATCCCACTCTCGCCTCGGAATCAGGCGGGACGGCTACATCTGCGCGCGCGTCTCGTCGATGATGCGGCGAACGGCGGCAGCGTTGGCGGCAATCTCGTCAACGGTGCCCTTGGTGAGCAGGCCGCCCATGCCGGCGGCGTCCACGCCGTTTCTGATCCAGGTGGCGAGGTTGTCCAGGTTGATGCCGCCGGACGCCATGAGCGGCATCCAGGGCGTCGGCGTCTTGAACAACCCCACGAGGCTCGGACCGTACACATTGGAGATTGGGAAGCACTTGATGAACGCCGCACCCGTGGCAAGCGCGTGGTTGGCCTCGGTCATCGTGGTGCACCCGGGGGCGTACGGCACCTGGTAGAGGTTACAGACCTCGGAGGCCTCCTCGGAGTAGCAGTTTGCGACGACGAACTCCGCGCCGCTAAGAATGGCCAGGCGTGCCGTCGTGGCCTCCATGACGGTGCCGGCACCCACGGTCATGTCGTCACCGAAGCGCTCCTTGATCGCGCCAATGACCTCGCCGGCATTTGGCAGGGTGTAGCTGATCTCCATGGCCCGCACGCCTCCCTTGAGCAGGCCCTCGGCAATCTCACAGCCGCGCTCGGCCGTGGGCACGCGCACCACGGCGAACGCACAGGTGTCATAGAGCGCCTGGGTAACGGCGGCCTTCTGCATCTTCATGAGTAGTCCTTTCGTCAAGGGCGGGGCCAACGGCGGCTCTGCCCTAGCCACATCGCTAGCTGTGGGCAATCCCATAGTGGTCGAGCATTGCGAGGGCCTGCTCATCCACACCCTCGGCAACCTCGGTAACCGGGTAGCGCGCCGGTCCCACCGGGATTCCGGCCAGCTCAAGCGAGCGCTTAAGGGTCTGGGGGGTCGATCCCAGGTGCAGCACGTTGCGAATGGGCTCGACCTCCGCCTGAAGGCGGGCAGCCTCCTCGGCGTCACCGGCCTCAAGCGCCTTCCAGAGGCCCACTACAACCTCGGTAATCAAGTTGGCCGTCCCCGCGACGGCACCGGAGGCACCGAGAGCGTATGCCTTGGAGATGGAGCCGTCGGAACCCACAAGCACATCAACGCCCTTGCCCTTGGTAGCCTCGATGTAGGCGGCCAAGTTGTCCATGTTGCCCGAGGAGTCCTTGACGCCGCAGACGTTGTCGATCTGCGCAACCTCGGCAACAACCTCCGCCGGGATGTTCTTGCCCGTGGCCTTAGGGATGTTGTAGAGCATGACGGGAACCTTGACGGCCCCGGCAACCATCTCAAAGTAGCGCTTGAGCTGGTCGTCGGAGATGCCCAGGAAATACGGGTTGATGACGCTCAGCGCGCTCGCGCCAATGGCCTCGGCTCGCTTGGACATCTCGATGGCCTCATGGGTGGAGCAGGCGCCCGTTCCCACATACACGGGAACGCGGCCGGCAACCTTCTCGATCACAAAGCGAGAGAGCTCGATCTTCTCGTCGGGCGTGCACACGTGGAACTCGCCATTGGAGCCAAAGGTGAAAATACCGCTCACGCCGCCGGCAATGAGCTTCTCAACGAGCTGCTCGGTCGCGTCATAGTTGATGGTCTGGGCCTCGTCTCGCCTGAACGGGGTGACCATGGGAACAATTACGCCCTGGAACTTGGACATGCCGTTGTTCTCCTTCCATAGAACGTCACTACGAATCTTCTGTTTCTAGACTCAAGGGCAGATCTGCCCTTGCGAGCACTACTTGGCGTTTTTGATGGAGGCACCAAGGGCCCCGCCGGGGTGCCACTTCACATACTGCTTGGGGTCTAGGCCAAACTCGTTCTGCAGCAGGATGGAGAGGCACTGAAGCTCGATGATCTCGGCGAGGATGGAGGCGCGCGGAGGCTTGTTCATGGAGTCGCCCTCCTGGGCCACCCCGGCGATAAGGGCGACGTCGCTCTCCTTGGCGAGCCAAGATCCCGCATTGCCGGTAAGCGCGATGATCTTGGCGTCGTTTCCCTTGAGGCAGCTGACGGTGGCCTTGAGCTCATTGGTCTCACCAGAGTTGGAGATGGCGATCACCACGTCACCAGGTCGTACCTGGCCGGCAGAGCCATGTACGCACTCGGTTCCGTGAAGCTCATAGGTGGGCGTGCCGGTGGACGAGAAGAGCGAGGCCGCGTAGCCGCTCACGTGGCCCGGCTTGCCGATGCCCGTCACGTGCAGGCGGCCACCCTTGGCCTCCGCATCCAGGATGAGCTGCTTGGCCGCAGAGAGCGCGTCGTAGTCGATGCCGGCCACGTACTCCTCTACCGACTGCTTGGCGATGCCCAGATACTCGAGAACCTGTTCCTTGTCAGTTGCCATAGTTCCTCCTCAATCAGGCCGGCGGGGGCCGGCCTCCGGTTGACTGTCTTGCAAAACCACTCGCCCGGCACTCGAACAGCGCGGCACCGGACACAGAAACACTAGTTGCGCTCACTCACCCGATGCGAGCGCATGACCTGGGCAATGCGCATCTCGAGTTCGTCGAGCGTGTCAGTGATGAACGGACGATTGATGTCCACAAAGTAGAAACCTGAGGGATGCGTGACCCAGTTGCCGGCCAGCAGCAGGCGCAGGGCCTTGCCTTGACGAATGGACTTGTAGTTCTTGATGTCCTTGTAAGCAACAACGAGCGCGTCCTTTGGGTCAGAGCTTTCAAAGATCACCACATGCCTTGACAGGAACACACATGCGTCAAGCCTTCTGAGGTACTTCCCAAAGAAACGGCCCATACGTTTGGACACAAACCACACCACCGCCACGGCAACGAGCGCGCCCGCAAGGTAGAGAACGTTTCCGCTCACCTGCACGGCACCAACGCAGCCCACCGCCACAAACAAGAGGGCAAGGTTCAAGACCAGAAGGACAACCGCCTCAAGGATGAGCCGTTTGCGGTCCTCCTCAACGACAAGCTCAACCTCCTCGTCAAGGATGTCAGGGCCATGCTCGACAGAGAGCAGGTCACCGGCAAGCTTCTGGTCAACCCTCTGGGAGTACGTGGCCTTTCCACCTGCAGCGACGGTTCTAGAGCCTGACGCCAAATCGACCTTTCCCACAAGTTCATTCTGGCCTCGTGACGTGTTACTTTTCTTGGACATAGCTTCCTTACCCATGAGATCCGTGTCGCTTCTCGCGTCCCGCAAGGCCCCGAGCCCCAAAGTGCCTATACGTCAGGCAATCAAAGCCAAGGGCGCCCGTGGGCATCCACGAGCGCCCTTGGCATAAACCTTAAGAGCTGAGCAGGCAGGACGTACCAGGCTGACTATGCAAAGATAGAGCCGATGTAGTAGACGATCGTACCGACGATGTTGTAGTCGACGTTCGGGAACGAAGCACTGCCGATGCCAAGCTGGTTGAACGCCGGGTACAGGAACACGCAGCCAGCGCACAGGAAGATACCCACGACGAATGAGCCAAGCAGGGCACCCTTCCAGCCACCGTAGGCATAGCCGCAGACACCGCAGGTGCCGCCAGAGAAGAAGCAGATGCCAGCAGCGGGGATGAAGATCGTGTCGGCATGAATGGCAACCAGGAAGGCCATGGCAACGAGGCCACCCAGGAACGAGCCGATGAAGCCGATGATGACGGCATCAGGGGCAAACGGGAAGATGGCCGGGCAGTCAACCGCGGGAACGGCATCCGGGATGAGCTTCTCGGAGATGCCCACGAAGGCCGCGGTGATCTCGGCGATGAACTGACGCACGCCGTAGATCAGGACGGACATGCCGGCGGCAAACTGCAGGCCGGCGAGGAACGGCCAGATGAACCACAGGTCGCTGCCGAAGTAAGAGGCGATAGTAGCACCGGTCTTAGCGTTCACGACGTAGTCAAAGCCCACGGTGAAGTAGCAGGCGATGGTCACGATGTAGAAGAGAACGATCATGAACAGCGCAACGGAGAACACGAAGTCGCGGAAGAGCTTGAAGAACTCGGGGAGGTTCGCCGCCTCAGACTCGCCCTTGGCAAGAGCCGCCTCATGCGACTTGGTGAAGAGCTTGCCGATGTAGCCGGCAACCGCATAACCGATGCAGTTGAAGTGGCCAATGGCAATGTTGGCACCGTCGGTCAGCTTGTTGACGAAGGGCTGGCAGAACGACGGAAGGGCAGCGCCACAGAAGCCGAGGATGAGGCCGCCGAGAACGACCGTCACCACGTCGGGAGCGCCAAGGGCGATGAAGACGAGGGCCAAGACGCAGGAGAAGTACAGGAAGTGCTGACCAGTCAGGAAGACGGCCTTGAAGCGGGTGAACTTGGCAAACACCAAGTTCATCACAAAGCCGAGCACCATGACAAGCGCCACCTGGGTGCCATAGGTGCCAAGCGCCTCGGCAGTGGCAACCTCCACCTGAGTGACAACGCCCTGGATGCCAAAGGCAGCCTTGAACATCTCGGCGAAGTAGTTGACGTAGGTGGTCATGGCGTTGGAGCCAATGTTGAAGATCATGAAGCCGACGATGGTCTTCACGGTACCCGAGAAGACGTCAACGGGCGACTTCTTCTGCAGCAGAAGGCCAACGAGGGCAATGACGCCCATGATGACCGAGGTGTCCCTCAGCTGCGCAAGAATTGCGTCTAGCATGCTATTCCCTTCCAGCATTTTTCATATCTTGAGTGCCCAGCCAGCACATAAGGCCATAAAAAAGCGGGGCACGAAGCCCCGCCCTTGGAGCCACGTTACTCAGAGTGCCCAGCAACCCAGTCGGTGAGCTTCTGCTTGATCTCGTTCTTGTCAACGATGTTGGTGATTCCCAGCGCAGAGGGAACGCGGGGATCGGCGCTGAGCTCCTCGGTGAGGTCGCTCATGGTGATGACGAGGTCGCCGGTGAAGCCGATGATGGAGTCGAGGTTGCCATGCTCGGTCTCGATCGGGAGGCCCTCCTCCTTGATAACCTGGTCGCACTTGATCTTGAGCATCATGGAAGAGCCCATACCGGCGCGGCAGCAGACAAGAGCCTTGTAAACCTTAGACATTACTGTCTCCCTTCTTTTGCGTGGACGAGATCCACGACATCCTGAGGCGAACTTGCGGCGTCAAGCTGCGTGAAGAAGTCCGGATCGGACAGCAGCTCGACAAGGGACTGAAGGGCTCCCAGGTGGGAGTCGTTGTCCTTGGCTGAAAGCGGGAAGAGGTACTTGACCGGGTCATTCTCGGCGCTGCCAAACTCGACCGGCTCCTTGAGGGTTACGATGCCCACGGCAGACTCGAGTGCCCCGCACTCGGGGCGGGCATGGGGAAGAGCCACGTGCTCCGTGACGACGATATAGGGTCCAAGGTCATTGATCCCCTTGATGATGTCGTCCACATAGCCCTCGGTAACTTTCTTGTTGTCCACCATCGGTTGGGTAGACTTGCGAATGGCTTCCTGCCAGTCGGTGGCCTCGACGTTCAATTGAACCAAGCTCTCGTCGAGAAGATCACTCAGCACGTGCACTCACCTCATATTCCTGTGTTCAGGCCCTACAGGCGCTCGAACAACTTCTCGCGCCAGCGAGCGCTCCCGTAAAACTACGTTCATAAGTCTGTCAGCAAATGAACGGTGCGTCAACGATTTATACACAACTTTCCTGCACGCTTTCCATACATCTCCCCGAACGGATGGTTTTTATCGGTGACCGGTTTATAATTTCTTTTACTAGATTACTCAGATTAAGTGTGGTTGTGGCGATGTTTTATTCGTTATTAACACTATAGTTAGTTGTAATAGCCTTAACTTATGAACATACAACCATAACTGAATTATACGGTTTTTCGACCGTAAGTTATGGACTTGGCTCATTAGTTTTATGTACTTTAATTTGTAGTTTTTTAAACAGCATATATATAAAGCATAATAAGCTACATATTCATATACGGCTGATTACAAACCCGCGAAGGATGCCTATGAAACGAAGCAAAGCTTATGTCGCCGGTCGCCGAGACGCCATCATCGCGCTTCTCGAGACCAAGCGGCAAATGAGCGTGACAGAGCTCGCGGAACACTTTGGCGTCTCCGCCCTTACCATACGTCGTGACCTCGACTACCTTGAGTCTCAACAGGTGCTCTCCCGGCAGCGCGGGATGGCCGCACTGCTTAATCCCTTGGGGCGACCGTCCGGCTCCAATCAGATTCGTGCCAACAAGGCCATTGCCCGTGAGGCCGCGCGGCATGTTGAGGATGGGGACTGCATCTTCATCAATGCCAGCTCCACCGCACTGCTGGTCATAGAGCACATCACGGCGCTTGACGTCACCATCATCACCAACAATGGCAAGGCGCTCCTTCTTGACGAGCGCCCAAACATGACCATCTTGCTGACTGGCGGAGAGATACGCCCCGCGAGAGCCTCCATGACAGGGCAAATCGCCCTCGACTACATCAAGACCGTCACGGCAACCAAATGCTTCCTGGGAGCAACGGGGATCTCTGCGTCATATGGGCTCACCTCAGCCACCTCCCCCGAGCCAGCCATTAACGCGCTCATGCTGGAGCGGTCAAAGGAGCACGTGATTGTGGCCGACTCCTCGAAGATCGGCGTGGTCTCGAGCTTCCAGTTCGGCTCCATCGACGAGGTCGATCTCTTCATCACCGATACCGGAGCCACTGACGAACAGATAGGGTCGCTTGAGAGGGAGGGCTTGGGCGGCTTTTCTCGCGTTGACCCCTCGCTTTCAGCGTAGGCCGAGGAAGATGCGCCCTCACTCCGAGGCGATCTCCCAGTCATCGTCAATCGTACGACTCTCCTCCGAGAACGCGACACCCGCCTTGACCACGGGCTTATTGCCCTCCACATAAGGGATGAGATAGCCTTTGTCGTCTATCTGCGACAAAGCATCGGCAGAGGTGGGGCTCGCCTCTCCCGCCCTGCGATACTTGAGCTCCATCACGAAGAGGGCCCTGGGCGCGTCGACCGTCACATCGATGCGTCCGGTCGCGATGCGGACCTCGGTCGCGATGCTGGCGCCCACGAGCTTGAATACGAGATAGAGCTGGGTCTGGAAGGCCTTCTCGTCCTTCGCCGCAAGGTCATAGGGAATTCCCGCGAGGAAGGAGCGCAGCAGGCGGAGGGCCTTGTCCATGTCGCTCTCGTAGAGCAACGCCGCAGAGAAGTCGACGACAAAGCCCGACGCCGCCGTCGGCGCCCTACCGGTATAGGCAGGGAGCAAGCTTTCGTAAAGGCCTTTGGCCACTTCCGCATTGGGGATGCCGAGAATGTAGGAGTCCAGAGCTCGCTCGTAACCCTTGATGGTGAGATACCCGCTCTGGTACATGAAGGCGACCGGGTCGCTCATGGCCTCCGCCGGGGCGTCGAAAGATGTCGCAACGGCGCGAACGCCCTCGAGGTCGGGCACCGTGATTTCGCCCCGCCGCAACATATTCACAAGCGCCGTGGGCGTACCCGAGCCAAACCAATAGGGAGCGATGTCGATGTTGTTAAGCGAGGCGACGAGGCTGAAGGGGTTGTAAATCTCGGTAAGAGCCTTGCTGAAGCGGTAGCCATCGTACATGTCCTTGAGCTGCCGCCTGCATTCCACAGGCGAGATGCCCAGCTCGCCCGCGAGCCAGGCAACGTCGGGCGCGAGCGAGCCATCCAGCTCCTCGGCCGTGATGCCGCAAATGCCGCCGTACTGGGGCAGCAGGGATATGTTGTTGAGGTTGTTGAGCTCGCTGAAGATGCTGAGCTGGGAGAACTTGCTGATCCCGGCGATAAAGACGAAGCTCAGGTACGCCTCGCAGGCCTTGAGCGGCGAGTAGAACTCGCGCATGATCTCACGGAAGCGCTGCAGGCGCTCCGGATCGTGCATGACATTCAGCAGCGGCGCGTCGTACTCGTCGATAAGGACGACCACACCCTCGTCGCTCGTGCTCGCGGCGCGGGCGATGAGCGACTCCACGCGCGGAGACCAGCCCTGCGCGTCCTCGTCGCGACCATAGACCCGCTCGACACGACGCAGCACCATGTTAAGCTCGTTGGCGAGCCCCTCCTCGCTCATGGACTTGCAGGTGGAAAGGTCTAAGCGTACGACGGGGTGGGCAGGCCAGACCTCTCGCGTGTCGAGTTGCTCGATCGCAAGCCCCTCGAAGAGGTCTTTGCGGCCTTGGAAGTAGGCCTCCAAAGTAGAGACCAAAAGTGTCTTGCCAAACCTGCGCGGCCGCGACAGGAAGACATAGTCGCCACCGGATTCGACCATGTCCCAGATGTAGGAGGTCTTGTCCGCATAAAGGTAATTGCCCTTGCGAATCTTCTCGAAGATCTGCACGCCAAGCGGGTACCTGTGCGGACCTTTTGCCATAGCGACTCTCCTTCCTGCCGTTTTCTCGCCATTATACCGTGCAGAAGCACGGTGCCCGGCAAGGCGAGATACCAAAGGAGCCCCGGCGCCGGAGCGCCGGGGCTCGACTCGGTGGCCTGTGGCCTTGCCCATGAGCTAAGCCCAGAGCTTTGCGGTTTGAGACTTCCATGAGCCGCCGCTCTTATAGGTAAGCGTGAAGAGATAGTAATCTCCCCCGCTGCATCTCTGGTACACCCAACTAACGTTGGACATGCCGTTGGATTTCCTAAGCACAACCTTGGTGAT
>Cebus_capucinus_imitator_PRJNA485217_SSR047__coassemble_1107_pt1 | contig 26753 bp, 28 predicted proteins | sample Cebus_capucinus_imitator_PRJNA485217_SSR047__metabat2_low_PE_015 | metagenome-assembled genome bin Cebus_capucinus_imitator_PRJNA485217_SSR047 | reverse complement strand
CGCCAATCACCACAGTGAGCAGCATCTTGAACGCCGTGAGCGCCTTAACCGCATGCGGAGCGCCTGCGGGAATCACCACGGCCTCGCCTGCGCGAACCTCGTGCGGCACGTCGTTGATGGTGATCTGGGCGGTGCCCTCCTGCACGTAGACCATCGCGTCGCCCGGGGCGGAGTGTGATGACATGCCCTCGCCCTCGTCAATGGCAAAGAGGGTCACCTTGCAGCCCGGAGTCTGCGCCAGCGTGAGGCTGTTAACGCGGCCCTCCTCCACCTCAACAAGACCCATGGGGGCAAAAACCTTGGACTTCTCAACATTCTTGATAAGCTCGCTCATAGCGGCTCCCTTCTGATAGACATGAGTTGCTTATACCCATTGCAGCGACGCGTCGCATGACGGACGGCAGCAGATGGTGGAACGAGCGGGTATGGAGGCCTGAGCGGTCACGTTGCGCCCGAGCGCGGCGCTCGGGTGCCGCCACGTAACGCCGCTCGCGCGCTTGCCTCGGCTGCCACTCGCCATGCCGCATGACGCGCAAGACTCAGCGTGCGGGCGCCACCAAGCGCTACACCGTAATCTGCAGCGTCTTAAAGGCGCCGCCGTTGGACTCCACCGCATGTTCCACACCTGCGGGCACCTTGAGCACCTCGCCCGTGGCCAGCGAGACGGCTTTGCCGTCCGGCCACGTCACGCGCATGGCGCCCTCAACGCACAGGTAGAGTGTGTCGCCCTCATAGCGCTCCTCACTCACCGACTCACCTTCGGCAAAGGCAAAGAGCGTCATGGAGACGCCCGCTTCAAGCCCGCCACGCACAAGCGACATACTCGACACCTGTCCCGGGCGGCACGTCACCAGCCCCGCAAGAGCCTTCGCCTCGTCAACCGGCAAGTTTCTTAGGTTCATGGAGCTCATCTCAGATCCTCCCTCGTGCGCATGTTGGCGTCACGCGGCTTGCTGCCAGCTACTGTTCTAGTCTTTCACGCTAATACCCAAAAGCCCAGCAAACTCAATTGCCTGTAACGGACTCACAATTGCTCCACGCAGCTCGCGATAGTCCTGCGAGAGCACTGGCGCCACAAATACGCAGGTGGAGAGATCCATGCCCCGGAGCGACGTGCGAAACACATCAAGTCGGGTCAGGTCGCAATCGTCAAGACTCACTCGCTTAAGCTTCGCCAGCTGCATGGCCGCCTCGACAAGGCGACATCCCACAAGCGTCAGACGATCAATGGATGCCTCCGACAGGTTGGCATACGAGAGGTTGGCCTCCACCATAGAAACGGCTGCCAAGCGTGCACTCAGCAGTGACAGTCCTGGAGCCGAGCAGTCCTCAATGTCCACATGGTCAAGCCAGGCTCGGTTCATAGAACAACTTGCAAATCGACAGCCAACGAAGCGCACGTTACGGAAGGTACAACCCGAGAAGTCCACATGGTCGAACGTACAGCCGCGAAATAGCACGGTGTCAAACGTTGCCTCACTCATGGAATCACACGAAAGCTCAAGGCCCGTGAAGGCCGTGTTGGCAACAACGGCCCCCTCATCAACAACGATACTTAGCAGGTCGTATAGGTCCATATGCGAACCCAAATCATCGGGCACACGCGCGTACCGTCGCGCCACCTCAGCCTTTATCATGACACCCCTCTCCGAGCAGCATTCTAGAGCCAAGAGCCTAGCGCACATGCCCCGCATGCCCAAGCCATGTGCGTCCCGCGCGCACATGCCCCGCCCCCCATCGCTGGGCCCATTGCGGCACGGCGTTGGCCCCGCGCACGCAGCTTGCACCCATGACCGCGGCCTCGCGGCACGAAAAAAGCTGCCGCCGGGGAATCCAGCGGCAGCTTGTGCTATGCGCTATGCGCTACGCGGCAGCTCGGCAAGCCTTACGCGTTGAGCGCGGCGTTGACGGCGACGGCGCAGGCCACGGTGGCACCAACCATGGGGTTGTTGCCCATACCGATGAGGCCCATCATGTCGACGTGAGCAGGCACGGAGGAGGATCCGGCGAACTGGGCGTCGGAGTGCATGCGGCCCATAGTGTCGGTCATGCCGTACGAGGCAGGGCCGGCAGCCATGTTGTCCGGGTGCAGGGTACGGCCAGTGCCGCCACCGGAGGCGACGGAGAAGTACTTCTTGCCGGCCTCGAGGCGCTCCTTCTTGTAGGTACCCGCGGTGGGGTGCTGGAAGCGCGTCGGGTTGGTGGAGTTGCCGGTGATCGAGATGTCGACGTTCTCGTGCCACATGATGGCGACGCCCTCGCGGACGTCGTCGGCGCCGTAGCAGTTAACGGCAGCGCGCGGGCCATCGGAGTACGGGATGGTCTCGACAACCTTGAGCTCGCCCGTGTAGTAGTCGAACTGGGTCTTCACGTAGGTGAAGCCGTTGATGCGGGCAATGATCTGGGCGGCGTCCTTGCCAAGGCCGTTCAGGATGACGCGCAGCGGCTTGGTGCGGGCCTTGTTGGCGTTGAGGGCCAGCTTGATGGCGCCCTCAGCGGCGGCGAAGGACTCGTGGCCAGCCAGGAACGCGAAGCACTCGGTGTCCTCGGACAGCAGCATGGCGCCAAGGTTTCCGTGGCCCAGGCCAACCTTGCGGTCCTCGGCAACGGAGCCGGGGACGGTGAAGGCCTGGATGCCCTCGCCGATCATGGAAGCGGCCTCAGACGCGGTCTTGGCACCCTTCTTGATGGCGATGGCGCAGCCGAGGGTGTAGGCCCACTCGGCGTTCTGGAAGGCGATGGACTGGGTGTCGTGCACGATCTCGCGCGCGTTGACGCCCTTGTCCAGGCAGATCTGCTCGGCCTCCTCGAGGGAGGAGATGCCGTTGGCCTCAAGAGCGGCGTTGATCTTGTCGATGCGGCGCTCGTAACCCTCAAAAGAAACGGTCATAGTATCCCTCCTCCTCTACTCGTGAACCGGGAACGTGCTGGCGACGGCGTGCGTCTCCTCGTCAGTACGCGGGTCGATGTACTTGGCAGCGCTCTCCCACTGGCCGTAGTGGCCCATGGCGCCGGCGATGGCCTCCTCGGGGGTCTTGCCGGCCTTGACGGCGTCGGTGAACTTGCCGAGGTTCAGGAACTCGAACGCGATGATCTCGTCGCGGTCGTTGAGCGCCATGCGGGTGACATAGCCCTGGGCGAGCTCGAGATAGCGGGCGCCCTTGGCCTTGGTGCCGAACATGGTGCCAACCTGGGAGCGCAGGCCCTTGCCGAGGTCGTCAAGGGAGGCGCCGACGGGCAGGCCGCCCTCGGAGAACGCGGTCTGGCTGCGGCCGTAGACGATCTGCAGGAAGATCTCGCGCATGGCCACGTTGATGGCGTCGCAGACGAGGTCGGTGTTGAGGGCCTCGAGGATGGTCTTGCCGGGGAGGATCTCGGAGGCCATGGCGGCGGAGTGGGTCATGCCCGAGCAGCCGATGGTCTCAACGAGGCACTCCTCGATGATGCCGTCCTTGACGTTGAGCGTGAGCTTGCAGGCACCCTGCTGGGGGGCGCACCAACCCACACCGTGCGTAAGGCCAGAGATGTCAGAGATCTCCTTGGCCTGGACCCACTTGCCCTCCTCGGGAATGGGTGCAGGACCGTGGTATGCGCCCTTGGCAACGGGGCACATGTTCTCCACTTCCTTCGAATACTGCATGCCTCTCCTTTCTGTTGCATCACCCCCGCGCTTCCCCGGCGCCAGGGGTACCGTGAGCGGTGCCGAGGCAACCGCCCGACCTCCCGCATGCGGCGAGGAGGTCACACAGACACGCCCATGATACAGCGAACGGACACGCGCAACGGCGGCGTTTCTGGGGAGCTTGAGGCGTTTTCGCACGTAGATGCCGAGTTGTACACAGCTGCAAGGTCAACTTTTCTGCGCAAGATGTCCAAGTGTCGTATGGCTAACTTATTGTGCTCGAGCACCGTCGAGGCTTGCCCACGCGAGCCATCCTGCCGCAAAAACAGCCGGCGAGCGGGTAAGATGGAAAAGTTGATTCACAAGCAAACGGCGCCTGTGAGCCAGCCCCGAGGCAGGCGGCAGGCGCCCCGCACGACAGGAGAAGCTATGGCAGAAGAGCAGGGCGGCGTCCCGCAGTTTGCCCTGGGCGAGAACGCCCGCGTGCACCACCTCATCGGCGTCATCTCGGGCAAGGGCGGCGTGGGCAAGTCGCTGGTCACCGGCATCCTTGCCACCGAGATAGCCCGCGCCGGCCACACGGTGGGCATCCTCGACGCAGACATCACCGGCCCGTCCATCCCCCGCATGTTTGGCCTCGCCGGCGCCCACGCCACGGCCGCCAACGAGCAGCTCGTGCCCTGCACCACCGCGCACGGCACCAAGATCATGAGCGCCAACCTCGTGCTTGCCGCAGAGACCCAGCCGGTGCTGTGGCGCGGCCCCGTGCTTGGCGGCGCCATCAAGCAGTTCTGGGGCGACACCGCCTGGGGCGACATCGACTACATGCTCGTTGACATGCCCCCGGGAACGGGCGACGTGGCGCTCACCGTGTTCCAGAGCCTTCCCATCGAGGGCGTGGTCATCGTCACCAGCCCGCAAGACCTCGTGTCCATGATCGTGGGCAAGGCCGTCAACATGTGTGCCCAGATGGAGATCCCGGTGCTCGGCCTTGTGGAGAACATGAGCTACGCCACCTGCCCGTGCTGTGGCGAGCGCATCAACATCTACGGCGAGAGCAAGCTCGACGAGGTGGCCGCCGGCTACGGGCTGCCCGTGCTTGGCCGCCTGCCCATTGACCCGGCGCTCGCCGCCGCGGCCGATGCCGGCACCTTTGAGGACGATCTGCCGGCGGGCCTGCTTCCGGATGCCGTCAAGCTCGCCCTGTCCCTCCCCGAGCTCGAGGTCTCTGAGCAGGAGCCCGAGGCGCCCGCCCCCACCATGGCGCAGCGCGCCGCCGCGGCAGCCGCCGAGTACAAGGCCAAGAAGGCCGCGGCCGCCAAGGCCGAGGCTGCGCGTGCGGCCGCTGCGGGCGAGGACGTGGCTGACATGACGCCGCACGAGGTCCGCTAGCGTGCCGGGCGCTCGTCGCAGCCAGGGGCGTCCGCAGGCAAAGGGGGCCGCACGCAGCCGTGAGCGCGAGCGCATGCTCGCCGAGGCGGCGGCATCTGAGCTTCCGCGCCAGGCCGAGGTCTGCGTCATCGGCGGAGGAGCCGCCGGCCTCGCCTGCGCCATTGCGGCGCGAGCTGCCGGCGCGCGGCGCGTGGTGGTGCTTGAGCGCGACCTTTCCTGCGGGCGCACCATCCTCGCCACGGGCAACGGCCGCTGCAACTTCTGCAACACCGAGCTTGCGCCCGAAAACTACAACCAGAGCGCATTTGTGGCTGACGCCATGGGCGAGCCCGCCGCCGCGCTCAACGAGGCGCTGGAGTTCTTCCGCGCCTGCGGCATGAGCTGGATTGAGGAGGACGGCAGGCTCTACCCGCGCAGCCGACAGGCCGCAAGCGTGCGCAACGTGCTGCTTGCTCGCTGCTGGCGCGAGGGCATAACGCTCGCCCCGGCACGCGAGGTGCTGGGGGCACGCAGGCGCCACGGCATGTGGTACGTGAGCTATCGGGAGCGCTGGGTGGCCGGCCCGCACGGCCCTGCGGCCGCCTCCGACGGCGACGAGCGCGCATGCGCCGTGCGCACCATGCCCGCCCGCTCCGTGGTCATTGCCACGGGAGGCGCCACCTCGGGCTTTGCGCGTTCCTTTGACCTGCCGCTCGTGCCCGAGCAGCCCGTGCTCTGCGGCATCGAGGCGCAAGGGGCCGCGCCGGGGGTGCTAACCGAGCTCGACGGCAGGCGCGCCCACGTGGTGGCAAGCCTCACCCGGGAGGGCCGCGTGGTGCTGCGCGAGGCGGGCGAGGTGCTGTTTCGCCCGTGGGGGCTCTCGGGCATCGTGAGCTTTAACCTCTCGCGCCATGCACTCCCCGGCGACATGGTGGAGCTCGACCTTGCGCCCGAGGTTGATGCCTGGGAGGTTGACTCGCTCGTCTCGAGCCGCCCCGGCGACACCTCGTGCCTCGACGGCATCCTCGACCCGGTCATCGCCACCGAACTCATCGCTCTCGCGGGCGGCATTCGCTTTGACGGCCTGGCCTGGCGCGTGGCGCCGCTCGTGAAGGGCCTCCCCTTCCGTGTGACGGGGCTTGCCGACACCACGCATGCCCAGGTGACGCGCGGCGGCATTGCCACCGAGGCCGTCTGCGCGAGCACGCTTGCCGCAAGCGGGCACCCGGGGCTCTTTGCCTGCGGCGAGGCGCTCGACGTGGACGGTGCCTGCGGAGGCTTTAACCTCGCGTGGGCGTGGCTCTCGGGCCTGCACGCCGGCAGGGCGGCAGCGCTGGCGTAGCACCCACGCGCCACCGGCACGCGACGCGCCCGCACGCCCCGCGCCGCAAGCCCCTCGCCACGGTGCCCACCGCGCCGCCCGCACGCCACCCATCGCGGCCCCCACGAGCCGCAACCCACCCGCACCCATACCCCTCGCGCCGTGAGGCACCCGATCCCAGGAGACGCGCCTATGCTCGAACTCTCCAACCTCAAACTCACCCTCGCCCATCTCGACGGCACCCCCGAGGCCGAGCGCCAGGCACTGCGCGCCGTGGTGCGCAAGCGTCTGCACGTGGCACCCGACGACCTCCTCTCCGTGGAGCTCAGGCGGCGCTCCATTGACGCGCGCAAGAAGGCCGAGGTGCACCTCACCTGCACCGCCTGGGCGCAGCTGCGCGGCGGCGAGGCGGCCGAGCGCCCCGTGCTGGCCAAGCTCGCCCGGCGCCACGACGACCGCAACGTGCGCGCCGTGCATCCCAGCTCCCCCATCCTGCCCGCCCGCATGGTGCGAGAGGTAGGCGAGCGTCCCGTGGTGGTGGGCGCTGGCTGTGCTGGCCTCTTTTGCGCTCTGGCTCTGGCAGCCGCCGGCATGGAGCCCCTGCTGGTGGAGCGCGGCGACGACGCCCGCAGGCGTGGGGCGGCCGTGGAGCGCTTTAACGAGACGGGCGAGCTCGACTGCGAGAGCAACATCCAGTTTGGCGCGGGCGGCGCCGGAACCTTCTCCGACGGCAAGCTCACCACGGGCACCAAGAGCCCGCTGCATCGCCTTGTGCTCGACACCTTTGTGGAGGCGGGTGCGGCGCCCGAGATTGCCTGGGACGCCAAGCCTCACATTGGCAGCGACGTGCTGCCCGGCGTGGTGGAGCACATCTGCCAGCGCATCACGGCGCTGGGCGGCGAGGTGCGCGTGCGCACCAAGCTCACGCGCGTAGAGCTTGCGGGAGGCGCCGGTGCGGAGCTCGCAGGCGGCCGCAGCCAGCGCGTGCGCGCCGTGCACCTTGAGCATCGCGATCCCTCGGGGCTGCTTGTGGAGGAGCGCGTGGCCACCTCGCGGCTCGTGCTTGCCTGCGGCCACTCCGCCCGTGACGTCTTTGAGCTCTTGCGCGAGCTGGGCGTTGTGCTCGAGCGCAAGACCTTTGCCATGGGCGTGCGCATCGAGCACCTGCAGGCCATGGTTGACGTGGCGCAGTATGGCCCGAGCGCCGGGCACCCCGCGCTGGGCGCCGCCCCCTACAAGCTCGTGAGTCACCTGCCGAGCGGGCGCAGCGCGTACTCGTTTTGCATGTGCCCCGGCGGCTACGTGGTGGCGGCCGCGAGCGAGGCCGCCGGCGTGGTCACCAACGGCATGAGCCTTGCAGCTCGCGCCGGCGCCAACGCAAACTCGGGCCTGCTTGCCAACGTCATGCCGCAAGACCTCCCGGGCGACGACCCGCTTGCCGGCATTGCCCTCCAGCGCCAGTGCGAACGACGCGCCTTTGAGCTGGGAGGCGGCGCCTACGTGGCGCCGGCGCAGCTGGTGGGAGACTTCCTGCGCGGCGAGGCCTCAAGCGCGGGCGGCTCCATCGCACCCACGTACCCGCGCGGCGTTGCCTGGGGCTCGGTAGAGCCGTGCCTGCCTTCGTACGTGGTGGAGACCCTGCGCGCCGCCATCCCCGACATGGCCCGTCACCTGCGCGGATTTGACACACCCGATGCCGTGCTCACGGGCGTGGAGAGCCGTTCGAGCTCGCCGGTGCGCGTGACCCGCGGCGCAGACCTGCAGAGCGTCAACTGCGCGGGGCTCTTTCCCTGTGGCGAGGGCGCGGGCTATGCCGGCGGCATCATGAGCGCCGCCACCGACGGCCTGCGCGTAGCGCAAGCCGTCATCGACACCGTGGCGTAGGCGTAAGCGCCCCGCCCTCACGTCCATGCAAAGCCTCTCGCCCCCACCCACCAAGCACGTCACGCAAAAAGGCCGAGCCCCGAGGGGTTCGGCCTTTCTCATGGGCATCGTTGTTGGGGACTCGCGCCCGCAGGTTCCACCGCAGGCGCCTGCGGGCCCGCTCGCCCTTACGCCAGCACGCGCTCGAGGATGGCGACGAGCTCGTCCACGTGCGCCTTGGTGCACACCAAAGGCGGCAGGAAGCGCAGGGTGGTGGCGCCCGTGGCGTTGATCACGGCACCCTCCTCGAGGGCACGCGCCACAAACTCGTGCGCGTCGGGCAGGCCAGCCTCAAGCTCGGCGCCGAGCATCAGGCCCTTGCCGCGCACCTCAACCACGTGCGGCAGCGCACGCAGGCGCTTAGCCAGGTAGGCGCCCACCTCGCGCACGTGGGCGGCATAGCCCGCGCACGCCTCGCCCTCGGGCGCCGTACCCTCCATGAGCTCACGCAACACGGCCTCGGCAGCCGCACAGGCAAGCGGGCCTCCACCAAAGGTAGAGCCGTGGTCGCCCGGCTTAAAGGCCTCGCTCACCTCGGCCTTGGCCACGCACGCACCCATGGGCACGCCGCCGCCCAGCGCCTTGGCCAGTGTGAACACGTCGGGCACCACGTCGTAGTTCTGGAACCCAAACGGAGCGCCCGTGCGGAAGATGCCGCACTGCACCTCGTCGCACATCATGAGGGCACCATGCTCGGAGGTGAGCCTGCGCACCTCGGCCATAAACTCGGCCGTCATGGGGTTCACGCCGCTCTCGCCCTGGATGGGCTCGAGCAGCACGGCGCAGATGTTGGAGCCACGCTGGGCAAACACCTCGCGCAGGGCCTCCACGTCGTTGGCGTCGATGGCCACAAAGCCGCCCGGCAGGGGCTGGAAGGGATCTTGCGCCCAAGCCTGCATGGTGGCCGCGATGGTCTCCATGGTACGGCCGTGGAAGCTCTTGTTGAGGCACACGATGTCGTAGCCCCCGTTGCCGCCGCGCTTGGCCCAGAGGCGCGCGAGCTTGATGGCGCACTCGTTGGCCTCGGCGCCGGAGTTGGCAAAGAAAGTGCGCCACTGCTGGGGCGCATCGGCGCTCGCCTCGCTCACGGGAGCGCAGCCGGCGTTGGCCAGCTGGGAGATACGGCGCGCCACCTCGCCCCTGTGCTCAATCTGGAAGTAGTTGGAGACGTGCAGGAGCTTGCTGGCCTGCTCGCTCACGGCCTTGGTGTAGGCCGGATGTCCATACCCCAGGCAACTCACGGCAATGCCCGCAAGAAAGTCGAGGTACTCCTTGCCGTCGTCGCCCGTGAGGTACATGCCGTGGCCACCCACGAACTCCACCGGAGAGCGGCCGAACGTGTGCATCACATAGGCGTCGTCGAGCTTCTTGGCCTCTTCAAAGGACATGAGGTTCCCTTCTGACAGGTTGTGCGGCGCCCTCACGCAGGGCAGCGCGGCTTTTGGTCTTGTGGAGCGGGAGGCGGCACGCGCCCGGCCTTCCCGCGGCGGCACGCACCCGGAATCGCACCCGGGGCGACGTCGCTACTGGTTCACCGACAGACGGCTCGCGAGCATGCCCAAAGGATGCGCGTCAAACTCTAGCGCCTCCTCCGTGGAGTGCATCGTGGTGCCAATGCCCTTGTCGGTGAGAAGCTCGATGAGCAGCGAGTGCGGGACCTTGCCGTTGATGACGTGGGAGCGGAACACGCCCGCACGCAAGGCATAGCAGCAGCTCTCGAGCTTGGGGATCATGCCCTTGTCAACGTCACCGCTGGCGAGCATCTCCTCCATCTCGCGCAGGCTCATGTTGGAGATGAGCGAGCTCTTGTCGGAGAAGTCCTCGTAGACGCCGTCCACGTCGGTGAGGTAGATAACCTTCTGGGCGCCAATGGCCGCAGCCACGTGGCCGGCGGCAACGTCGGCGTTGATGTTGTAGTAGCCGCCGTCCTCGCCGATGCCCACCGTGGCCACCACGGGGATGTACTCGTTTTTGATGAGGCTCTCGAGATAGGTGATGTCCACGTGGTCGATCTTGCCCACGCGGCCAAGCTCGGGGTTCAGCTCCGAGCACACCATGGTGCCGGCGTCTGCACCCGAGACGCCCACGGCGAGGTTTCCGTGCCTATTGATGGAGGCCACCAGGTCTTGGTTGACCTCGCCCACGAGCACCTGGCGCACCACCTCCATGGCCTCAGGCGTAGTGACGCGCTGCCCGTTCTTGAACTCCACGGGGAAGTCCAGGCGGTCGAAGGCGCGGTTGATGGCCTTGCCACCACCGTGCACAATCACCGGGTTCACGCCGAGAATCTTGAGCAGCACGATGTCGCTCATGACCGTGGCGCGCAGCTCCTCACTCTCCATGGCGGCACCACCGTACTTGATGACGATCGTCTTGCCGGTGATGTTCTTGATCCACGGCAGCGCCTCAAACAGCACCTGGCCCAGGCGCTCGTCGGGCATCTTGCCGCGCTTAAACGTATCGCGTGCGTACTTCATACCAATCCGCCTCCCCAGGCGCTCGGTTGTTTCAAGAATGATGATGACACTTCAAGCGGCCACGTAGCACGGGTTTCTGTGGCTCCGCCCCATCACGCCAGTACGGGCTTTCCAGGTGCCCGAGATAGGGAGCGACAAGCCCGACGCCGCGTGCTTGGGCACGCAAGGAGGGTTGGAGCCCCTAGATCGGGTGCCTGGGAAGCCCGCTCAGGTGGCTATGTCCTATACTCGCCGTTAATCTTCACGTAGTCGTGCGTGAGGTCACAGGTCCAGACGGTGGTCTCGCAGGTGCCGGCTCCAAGGTCTGCCCAAATGGTGATCTCGGGCTCGTCAAAGCGGCGCAGCGCCTCGTCCTCGTCAAAGGCGATGGTAAGGCCGTCACGGCATACGGGCATACCCATGATGTCGATGTCCACATCGCGCTGGTCAAAGGCGGCGCCCGAGCGCCCAAGCGCGGCGGCGATGCGTCCCCAGTTGCAATCGTGGCCATAGATGGCCGTCTTTACCAGCGGAGAATTGGCAACCGTACGCGCCGCGAGGTCTGCCTCCTCGTCTGTGGCGGCACCGGCGACGGTGACCGTCACGAGCTTGGTGGCACCCTCGCCGTCGGCCGCGATCTCTCGCGCAAGGTACTGGCACACGGCATTGACCGCCGCCGCGAGCTCCGCCGCCTCGGGCGTGCCCGGCTCGATGGCGGGAGCGCCGGGTGCGGCCTCGCCCGTGGCAAGCGCGATGCACGTGTCGTTGGTGGAGGTGTCGGAGTCAACGGTCACCTTGTTGAAGGTGGCCTTCACCACGTCGATGAGCACCTCGTGGAGCGCCGCAGGGGCAACGGGGGCGTCGGTGGCGATGACGGCGATCATGGTGGCCATGTTGGGCATGATCATGCCCGAGCCCTTGCACATGCCGCCCACCGTGATGGTGCGGCCGGCAAGCGCACCCGTGGCCTCATAGCTTACGGCGCGCTCCTTGGGGTGCGTGTCGGTGGTCATGATGGCGTGCGCCGCGTCGTGGCCGCCCGCCGCGCGGGCGTCCTCGCTGGCATGGGCAGCGGCAATCTTCTCGTGGAGCGCCGGCACGCCCGTCTCGAACGGAGCCACGTCAAGCAGCTGGCCAATGACGCCCGTGGAGGCAACGAGTACCTGCTCAGGGGCACACCCCACGGCATCGGCCACGATGCGGCAGGTGGCCTCGGCACACTCCAGGCCCTCCTCGCCCGTGGCGGCGTTGGCGTTGCCCGAGTTGATGACCACAGCACGAACCTCGGCGCAGCCGCCGGCACCTAGGTGCGAGCGCGAGACGGTTACCGGGGCGGCGCAAAACTTGTTGGTGGTGAAGGCACCGGCAGCCGCACAGGGGCGGTCGAGCTCAACCAAGGCGAGGTCGAGCCTGCCGGGATTCTTGCGAAAGCCCGCGTGAATGCCGCCGGCGTGCACGCCCTTGGGCGAGGCTACGCCGCCTTCGGGAACCACGGCCAGCTTGGGCGTCTGGGTATCTTGCATGTCACTCCTTTTTTGCAACGGAGATGGGTTTGGCAATGGATGAGCGCCGGCCACAACGGGCCGGCGTGAACCGTCATGATGCGCACGTATGCTCGGCACCGAAGCGCCAGCGCTACACCGGCATGCCCACGCGCGAAAGGCCGGCCTGCTCGTCCAAGCCAAAGACGAGGTTGGCACACTGCACCGCCTGCCCCGCCGCGCCCTTGCAGAGGTTGTCGATGGCACCAATGGCCACGAGCGTGTGGGTGCGCTCGTTTACGGCAAGCCCCACGTGGCACATGTTGGTGCCCACCACGCTCGCCGTCCTTGGCAGCGAGCCCGCCGCGAGCACCTGCACAAAGGGATGCCCCTCATACGCAGCCTTGTAGTGGGCAACCATCTCCTCGATCGAAAGTGCCCTGCCCGCCTCAGCAAGCTGCAGGTACACCGTGGAGAGAAGGCCGCGCTTCTGCGGCACGAGGTGCGGGGTAAACACAATCTCGCCCGGCTTGCCGAGAATCTGCTCAATCTCGGGCGTGTGGCGATGCTTGCCCACGTTATAGGCTTGCACGTCCTCGTCGGCGTTGCAGAAGTGGGTCTTGGCGTTGCAGCCCTTGCCCGCACCCGTCACGCCGCTCTTGGCGTCAACCACCACAAGGCCACTCGTCCACCCCGCGCGAATGGCAGGCGCAGCGGCAAGCGAGGTTGCCGTGGGATAGCAGCCCGCGCAGGCCACAAGGGCGGGTCGGCCGGCGGCGCGCTCGTCACGGGCACGCTCGATGTCGGCCTCAAAGAGCTCGGGCAGGCCAAAGGAGCGCGTGGCGAGCAGCTCGGGCGAGGTGTGCTTGGCGGCATACCACTGCTCAAAGACGGCGGCATCAGAGAGGCGGTAGTCTGCCGAAAGGTCCACCACCGTGATGCCCGCCGCGAGAAGGCTGGGCACCTGAGCCATGGCAGCCGTATGGGGCACGGCAAGAAACACGAGGTCACAGTCCTTAACGGCGGGGTCGTCATGCGTGGTGAACACGAGGGACGAGGCGCCCGCAAAGGCCGGGTAGGCATCGGCGAGCGCGGTGCCGGCATCTGCGTTAGACGTAATGACCGCAAGCTCAAACTCCGGGTGCTGCAGCACGAGGCGCACGAGCTCTGCGCCCGCATACCCAGCGGCACCGATGATTCCAACCGTATACGTCATGCTTCTCTCCCCTGACGTGAGCCTCTTGCACGTTGCGAGCTCAACGGCACGGCCGCTCGCACGCCTCGAGGCATGCGCTCGCTCACAACAGCCCAACAGTATAGCCCTTGCCGATCAGGCAGATTGCATCACTTTGCAGTTTTTTGCATCTTTATATTGTTTTATGCAGTTTCTTGGATACTTCATGCAATCGTTACAGGCGATGAGCCCACAAAACGGGGCTGCCATCTCATATGAGCCAGCAGCCCCGTCCCACGCCCATAGGCATACGGCACCAAGGAGTCCTAGCGCCGCGCCTTGAGCGTGGCAAAGAGCTTGGTGTTGTGGCGCTTCACAAACGAGATGAAGTTGCCCTCGGCAAGCGCCAGGCGCGCGTTCTTGGCACGGATGGGAGCAAGCATGAGGCGCATCATGCGCGAATGCGGCCGTGCCACCGAGACGGCCAGCTGCGCGCGCTCGCTCGAGATGATCTGCTCCACGTGCGCGAGCTTCTCGCGCGAGCTCAGCTTGCAGCTGGGATTGCACACGTTCTCGATGCAGCCCACGAGGCGCTCCACGTAGCGACGCTGCACCATCTCGGTACTCGAGGCGTCGCCCGAAAGCCCCCAATGCTCGAGCAGGTCGAGCATCCAGCCGTGCTCCTCCTCGCGCTTCTCGTACATGTTGGGGCGCCAGCGCGCTGTCTCGCTCTCCGCGCGCAGGCGAATGAAGTGGTAGTACGCCCGCTCCGTCACGGCCACGCGCTCAATGTCGCGAATCACGTCGAGCACAAAGGGGAAGTCGTCCCAGAACGTGGGCTTGAAGCGGATGTGGCGCTCCTCGATGTAGCTGCGGCGGAACAGCTTGTTCCACGGCGTGTAGAGGAGGTTTTGGTCAAACAGGCGCCAGGCACCCGAGCGAAACTCCTCGCGCGAGGCATAGACCTTGCTCGGCTGGCTCTTAAGCTCGGTGGTGTGCTGGTCTGCCGAGCCATAGTGCGTCTCGATGTAAAAGCCGGCAATCACGAGGTCGAGCTGACGGGCGTCGGCTAGGCGCACGAGATCCTCGAGCATCGTGGGCTCCACCCAGTCGTCGCCGTCAACAAAGTGCACGTACTCGCCGCGGGCGCGCTCGAGGGCGGTGTTGCGCGCAGCTGGGGCACCCTGGTTCTCAGTATGGATGACGTCGATGCGGATGTCGCGCTCGGCGGCGTGGTCGGCAATCTGGCCCGTGCGGTCTGTGGAGCCATCATCGACGACGATGAGCTCAAAGTCACGCAGGGTCTGGTTCTGGAGGCTCTCGATGGCCCTGCCGATGAAGTGATCCACGTTATAGGCCGGAATGATGACCGAAACCTTTGGGGTCCTCATCGACGTACGAGCCATCTGACATCCTTTGAACGAGCCGGGCAAGCAGGCGCGTGTGGCATAAGGCGGCTCTTCCGCCTTTGCGCGCGACTCTGCGCGAGCGCCGCAAACGCCACACTTGGGTAGTGGATTTCACACAAAGGAGACTACCACCCACGGCGGTGCATGCCGCACACGCTGGGGCTCGTTCATAGACTGAGCGTAATTGCCCCCTCAACAGGGGCTTTTTGTGAAGGAGCCGTGACGAGCAAAGGCGGCGGGGCCGCAGGCTACTCCCAGGGCGTCAGAAGCTCCGAGGGATAGTCCACGCCCACAAAGGTGAGGCCCTTCGCAGGAGCGCAGGGGCCGGCGGCCATGCGGTCGCAGGCGGCAAGTGCCTCGCCCACCCACGCGCCATCCCTGTGGCCACGCCCCACCTCAACGAGCGTGCCGGCAATGGTGCGAACCATGGAGTGCAAAAACGCGTTGCCCTCAATATCGATGCAGCACACGCGCTCGCCGCACTCAAGCTCCTCGTGCACCGCAAGGCTCAACACGCACCGGTGCGTGGGCTTGCCCTCGGCAGAGGCCGCCTTGCAGAAGCTCTTGAAGTCGTGCTCGCCCACAAGCTGCTGGGCAGCCTCGTGCATCGCCGCCGCGTCGAGCGGGGTCTTGACCCACCAGGCATGGTCCCACGCGAGCACGGGGCGCGCCTCGCCCGAGACAATGCGGTAGCGATAGGTACGCGAGCGGGCGTCAAAGCGCGCCGAAAAGCCCTTGGGCGCACGCAGCAGACGCCTGGGCGAGATGTCGTCGGGTGTGAGGGCAATGAGGCCGCGCATCAGGCGGCGCTCGGGCAGGGCAAGCTCGGAGCCGGCCACAGGCACGCTCACGTATTGCGAGAGCGCGTGCACGCCGGCGTCGGTGCGGCCGGCGCAGGTGAGCTCGATGGGGCGCCGCAGCAGCGTCTCGAGCGCGCGGGTTACCTCGCCGGCAACCGTACGCTGCGTGGGCTGCACGGCAAAGCCGGCAAACTCGGCGCCACGGTAGCCCAGCTCGAGCACGAGCGTGCCGTCAAGGGTGCCCGGATCTGCCGCCCGCTCGGCAAGCGAGGGACGCGCCGGAGGCTGGTGGGCGGGCTCGGGTGCGCCCTGCGCCCCCGTGGCCACTGGAGCGGAAGCGCTGCCCTCGGGCGTGCTCTCACGCGTCTCGCGCACATCTGTCATCGCAACCTCCTAGAGCAGGCACGCCAAGGCGCACACCATAAGTCCCACAAGCAACACCGCCACGTCCGTGCGGCCAAGCGAGCGCACAAGGCGCGTGCGCCCGCGTCCACGATAGCAGCGCTCGGCCATAGCAGCCGCAAGATCGTCCGCACGGCGCAGCAGGGCCACCACCAACGGCGTGAGCACCGAGAGCCAGCGGCCAACACGCGCCACGACGCCACCAGACGCAAAGTCCACGCCACGAGCGCGCTGCGCGTCGCGGATACGCTCGAGCTCCTCGGCCGTAAGCGGGATGAACCGCAGCGCCACCGATACCGTCATGGCAAGGTCTCCCGCAGGCATGCCCAGGCGCTCAAGCGGTGCGAGCACGCTTGCGAGAGCGTCTGCGACCGCCGTTGACGAGGTGGTTGTGGTGAGCACGAGCGAGGCCGCCACCAGCACGGCTATGCGCACCACCACGAGAGCCCCGCGCAGCGCCCCCGCCCAACGCAGGCCCAGCATGCCCACAAGGGCCACGTCCCCCGTACCGTCGGCCACGAGCGCGTTGGAAACGAGGGAGAACACGAGGATCACAGCCGCCGGCTTGAGGCCACGCACAAGGTCCTTTGCACCCATGCCCGCAACGCGAGCACAGGCGCACACCATGAGCGCGAGGCCCGCAATGGCCACAGGGGAGCTTGCGGCAAAGAGCGCGATGGTGCACGCTAGCAACAGCGCGATCTTTACGCGGGCGTCAAGGCGGTGAAGCGGCGTGTTGCGGTTGGTGTAGCCGCCAAAGGGCAACGTGCGCGCGGCGCTCGGGCGCGGGCGCGACCCCGACTGCGCGGCGTTTTCGTGCAAGCGCGACCCCGACTGCGCGGTGTTCGCGCGCGGGGGCGGATCGAGGCGCGGCTCCTTGCGCGCCGCGGCGCCACTCACACTTGCCGCCCCACCGCAGGAGCCAGGCCCAGCCGAGCCGAGGCCAAAGGAGGCAGAGGCGCCCTTGTCCCCGCCAACCTGCTCGCACGCACCCACGGGCACAAGCGAGCCGCCTTGCAGGCGCCACCGAGCCCGCGGGATGTCGCGGGCATCCGCCTCGCCGAGACGTTGCAGCCAAAACGGGTCGTGCGTAACGAGCAGCACGGGATACCCCGTGCGCACGAGCGCGGCCACGAGGTCAAAGAGCTGCTCTGCGCCCTCGGCATCGAGCCCCACTGAGGGCTCGTCGAGCACGTAGGCCCACGGCTCCATCGCAACGATGCCCGCGAGCGCCACGCGCCTGCGCTGGCCACCCGAGAGCGCAAACGGAGAGCGCTCCCAGAGCTCCTCGCCCACACCAAGCGCTCGCAAGGCGCGCTCGGCGCGCTCGCGTGCCTCGTCTGCGGCGGCGCCGAGATTGCGCGGACCCACGCACACGTCCTCAAGCACGGAGTTGCAAAACAGCTGGTCTTCGCAGCGCTGCAGGCACAGCGCCACGCGCCCGGGAGCCACCGGCTCGCCGCCAACGCACGCGTGCCCCTCGTTGGGCTCGCTGAGTCCGCACGCCACGCGGGCAAGCGTTGACTTGCCCACGCCCGAGGCACCCTCGAGCATCGTAAGGGTTCCGGCGGGGCAGCGAAGGATCACGCGCTCAAGCACCGTGCGCCCCTCGTAGGCAACCGTGACGCCATCAAGCGCAAGGTCGCGCCCCTGAGCGGCAAAGGGCGCGACGGGTGCCGCACCAGGCACAGGCACAGGCACAGGTTGCTCCTCGCGCAAAGACCCAGGACGCACCGCATCTGAAGGCACAGACGCCACACCCAAGGCCGAGGGGTCCTCCGCAGGCAAACGCTCGGCCCCCACGCGCACCACGCGCGTTGCGCGCGCAACCTCGTCCGCATAGTGCGTAATGGAGATGACCCCCACGCCATCTTCCACCAGCTCATCAATGATGGCCAACACCGCTTCGCGCGAAGCGGCGTCAAGCTGAGAGGTCACCTCGTCGAGGACAAGATAGCGCGGGCGCAAGGCAAGCACGCCCGCAAGCGCCAGGCGCTGTTTCTCGCCGCCCGAGAGCTCAGAGACAAGCCTTCCCTCAAAGCCCGCAAGCCCACAGCGCACAAGCACCTCGCTCACGCGCGAGCGCACCTCATGCTCAGGCAGACCGAGGTTACAGGGCCCAAAGGCCACCTCTTCAAACACATCGGGTGCCACGAGCTGGCTTTCGGGGTCTTGCCGCACATAGCCCACGGCACCATGGAGCTCACGCGCAGAGGCACGCTCGCCTTCGAGCAGCACGAAACCCTGCTGCGGCAAAAGCGTTCCGCAAAGCAGCTTGCCAAGCGTAGACTTACCCGCGCCATTGGCGCCCACAAGCGCCACAAGCTCGCCGGGGGCAACGGAGAGGCTCACGTCATGCACAACGGGAGCAGGCGCCGCAGCACCAGCCTGCGCATCGCCCTGCGGCTTCTCGTTCTCGCCCGAGCCACCCTCGCCCAACTCATAGGCATATGTCACGTGCGATAGCTCAAGCACGAAAAACGTCCCCTCATCACTCGGCGGCGCGGCAGGCCAAGGCAGCACATCACTTACTGCATGCTATCAAAACAAAAGGAGGAGCCCAAAGTGGACCCCTCCCTTGATTTGAGTGCTGCCTGCGCGTCGGCTACGCTGGCACGAAATTGGCGTGGCCTAAAAGGCTACTCCTCGGTGGCCACAGCCTCGGCGGTCTCCTCGACGGGAGCCTCCTCGACCTTTTCCACCTTCTTGACCTCAGCCTTGACGGCCTTGGCCTTGGGCTGCACGGGCTCGGTCACGAGCTCCATGATGACCATCTCGGCGTTGTCGCCCTTGCGAGGGCCGAGCTTCATGATGCGGGTGTAGCCACCGTTACGGTCGGCCCACATGCCCTGAGCAGCCTTCTCGAAGATCTCGCGGATGGTCTCCTTGTCACCAACCTTGGCGATAGCCATACGACGAGCGTGAATGTCGCCACGCTTGGCCCAGGTGATGATGCGGTCAACATCGCCACGAATGGCCTTAGCGCGCGGAAGGGTGGTCTTGATGCGATCGTTGGCCAGAAGCGCGCCAACGAGGCTCTTCTTCATTGCTTTAGTGTGGCTCGCGTCGGTACCAAGCTTCATACCGCGCTTCTTCTGATGCCTCATAGCACTTGTCTCCTATGTTGTGCGGCGAACCTAGGCCTTGAAGCCCAGACCCATCGACTCGAGCTTGTCCTTGACTTCCTCGATCGACTTGACGCCGAAGTTGCGAATGTTGAGCAGGTCGTTCTCGGAGAACTCCACGAGCTGACGCACGGAGTGGATACCAGCGCGCTTCAGGCAGTTGTAGGAGCGCACCGAGAGATCCAGATCCTCAATCTGCTTGTCGAGCTCGGTGTTGTCGTCGGTCTGGCCAGCGGCAAAGATCGAGGGCTCCTCAACCTGCTCGCCCTCATCAGCCAGGGACATGAAAGCGCCCATGTGCTGGTCGATGATGTTGGCAGCCTCAACAACAGCCTCGCGCGGCGTGATGCCACCGTTGGTCTCAACCTCGAGAACCAGACGGTCGTAGTCGGTGTGCTGGCCAACTCGGCAGGGCTCAACAGCCTTGGCGCAGCGACGCACGGGCGAGAACAAGGAGTCAACGTGAATCAGACCAATGGGGTCGTCATCGCGCTCGTTGTCCTCACCAGAGACGTAACCACGGCCGGTGCCAATGCGCATCGACATGGTGAGGTGCGAGCCCTCACCAAGGGTGCAGATGTGATGCTCGGGGTTCACAAGCGTGAACTCGGTCGGGATGTCGAAGTCGCCGCCGGTAACGGTAGCCGGACCGTCGATGGAGATGGAGGCGGTAGCCTCATCGCCCACGCCGAGGCTCTTGAACGAGAGACCCTTGACGTTCAGCACGATATCAGTGACGTCCTCGTAGACGCCCTCAACCGTAGTGAACTCGTGCTGCACGCCGTCGATCTGGATGGCCTCAACGGCAGCACCCTCGAGCGACGACAGCAGAACGCGGCGGAGGGAGTTGCCGAGGGTGTCGCCATAGCCGTGCTCAAGCGGCTCGACAACAACGCGGGCAACGTTCTCGCTGACCTCTTCTACCGAAACGTTCGGTCGGATGAAATCGGACATGTAAACCTCCAACCGAGCTTACTACTTGGAGTAAAGCTCGACGATGAGCTGGGCGTCCAGGTCGAGATCGATCTGGTCGCGGGTCGGGAGCTGAAGGACGGTGCCCTGGAGCTTCTCGATGTCAACCTCGAGCCAAGCCGGAACGGCCATGTGCTCGGAGGAGATCAGGGCCTCCTTGATGGGAAGCAGGTCCTTGTACTTGGGGGCGACGGCAACAACGTCACCCTTCTTGACGCGGTAGGAGGGGATGTCGACGCGCTTGCCGTTCACGACGATATGGCCGTGACGGACGGTCTGACGAGCCTCCTTGCGGGTGCGGGCAAAGCCCAGACGGAACACCACGTTGTCAAGACGGCTCTCGAGGATGGTCATCAGGTTGTCACCCGTAATGCCCTCGAGCTTGAGCGCCTTGTCATAGTACATGTGGAACTGCTTCTCAAGCACGCCGTAGATGAACTTGGCCTTCTGCTTCTCGCGAAGCTGACGGCCGTACTCGCTCTCCTGGCGACGCTGACGCTTGGGCTGGCGGTTCGACTTCTTGTTGATGCCCATCACGATGGGGTCGATGTCGAGCGCGCGGCACCTCTTAAGGACAGGAGTCCTATCCACTGCCATAGTTAGATTCCTTCCTTACCTACACGCGGCGACGCTTGCACGGACGGCAACCGTTGTGCGCGATGGGGGTCTTGTCCTGGATGCTCGAGACCTCGAGGCCAGCGGCCTGGAGGGAGCGAATGGCGGTCTCGCGGCCAGAGCCGGGGCCCTTGACGAAGACGGCCACCTTGTGAAGACCGTGCTCCATGGCCTCCTTGGCGCAAGCCTCGGCAGCCATCTGAGCGGCAAACGGGGTGGACTTACGGGAGCCCTTGAAGCCGACCATACCGGCGGAGCGCCAGGAGATCACGTTGCCCTGGGGGTCGGTGATCGAGATGATCGTGTTGTTGAACGTGCTCTTAATGTGGGCCTGACCGACGGAGATGTTCTTGCGGTCGGCACGCTTGATGCGCCCGCGGGTCTGGGCGCCCTTCTTAGCAGTAGCCATTGGTTAGACTCCCCTACTTCTTCTTCTTGCCGCCGACCTGACGCTTCTTGCCCTTGCGGGTGCGAGCGTTGGTGTGCGTACGCTGGCCGCGGACGGGGAGGCCCTTGCGGTGACGGAGGCCACGGTAGCAGCCGATCTCCATCAGGCGGGCAATGTTCTGACGCACGTCACGACGGAGGTCGCCCTCGGTGACAAAGTTAGCGTCAATGTAGTCACGCATCTTCGAGACCTCATCCTCGGTGAGGTCACGAACCTTGGTGCTGGGATCAACGCCGGTCTCGGCGCAGATCTTAGTAGCGCTGGTGCGGCCGATGCCGTAAATGTAGGTAAGACCGATCTCGACGCGCTTCTCGCGCGGGAGGTCGACGCCGTTAATACGGGCCAACTTGTGCTCCTCTCCTAGCCCTGACGCTGCTTGTGGCGCGGGTTCTCGCAGATCACGTACACCTTACCGTGGCGACGGATGATCTTGCACTTGTCGCACATCTTCTTGACCGAAGGACGTACTTTCATCGTTCTTCCTCTCGGTGTGTCGTACTTTCCTATGTATACGCCCAGCCGCTGGCGAGAATATCCTTGGCTGTTGTGGGCTCGTCACGACGCCCATGCATCCGGGGCAAGGCCCCTCGCGGCCTACTTGTAACGGTAGGTAATGCGTCCGCGCTGCAGGTCGTACGGGGAAATCTCCACGACAACCTTGTCGCCCGGCAGAATGCGGATGTAGTTCATCCTGATCTTGCCGGAGATCGTGCAGAGAATGGTGTGGCCATTCTCGAGCTCAACGTTAAACATAGCGTTGGGCAGCGGCTCAAGAACCTTACCCTCGAGCTCGATTGCATCCTGTTTGCTCACTGCGAAGCTACCTTCCTCATACGTGACACAGCGACTGAATATCATATCGAAAAACCCACGCTAAGTCCATGTAGCGTGGGTTCTTCACAACTTCTCAGCGAGTAGCTACTCAGCGCCACCTTGCATCGAGCACCAGGGGCCCTCGCTGTCTGCCGTAAGAATCACCGGGCCGTCTGCCGTGATGGCGATGGTGTTCTCGTAGTGAGCCGCGGTGAGACCATCGTTGGTGACGACCGTCCAGCGGTTGGGAAGCACGTGGCTCTGGTACTTGCCCAGGCAGATCATCGGCTCAATGGCGATGACCATGCCCTCCTGGAGCTTCACTCCTCTCCCCTTCTTGCCAAAGTTGGGGACGTTGGGCTCCTCGTGCATCTTCTTGCCCACACCGTGACCCACGTAGTCGCGCACCACGCCATAGCCATGCCGCTCAGCGAGCTCCTGCACCGCGTAGCCCACGTCGCCCAGGCGGTTGCCCGGAACGGCGGCGGCAATTCCGGCCTTGAGGCAGTCGCGCGTGACTTCGCAGAGCGCCCGGTCGGCCTCGCTCGGGGTGCCGCAGTAAAACGTCCAGGCGTTGTCGCCCACCCAGCCGCCTAGGACGGCTCCAGTGTCGATGGAGACAACGTCGCCATCTTTGAGCGTGCGGGAGGCAGAGGGGATGCCGTGGACGATCTCCTCGTTCACCGAGCAGCAGATGCTCGCAGGAAACCCGCCGTAACCCTTGAACGCCGGCGTGGCGTGGTGCATGCGGATGACCGTCTCTGCCACGCGGTCGAGCTCCTCGGTGGTAATACCGGGCCTGATCATGGCGCCCACGCGACGCAGCGCCATCTTGGAGACCGAGCCCGCCGCCATCATCGAGCGAATCTGCTCAGGCGTCTTGATGTGAATCATAGAGCCAGGAGCTCCTTGACGTCGGCGTACACCTCGTCAACCGGACGGTCACCGTCAACGACCTTGAGCATGTCCTTGCCGCGGTAGTACTCCACGAGCGGCGAGGTCTGGGTCTCGTACACGTCGAGGCGCTTCTGGATGGTCTCGGGCTTGTCGTCGTCGCGCTGGTACATCTCGCCACCACAGGTGGGGCACTTATCCGTGCCGGCAGGAGCGGTGTAGCCACACTCCTTGCAGGTGCGACGGCTCGACAGGCGACTGACGATGACGTCGGCCTTCACGTCAACAAGCAGGGCAGCGTCGAGGTTCTTGCCCATCTCGGCGAGGGCGGAGTCGAGCACCACGGCCTGTGCGGAGTTGCGCGGGAATCCATCGAGGATGAAGCCACGCTGGGCGTCCTCGGCCTCGAGGCGCTCCTTCACGAGGTCAACGACGAGCTCGTCGGGAACGAGCTTGCCCTCGTCCATGTAGCCCTTGGCCTTGACGCCGAGCTTGGTGCCGGCCTTCACGGCGGCACGGAGCAGGTCGCCGGTGGAGATGTGAGCCACGCCGTACTCCTGAACGAGCTTCTGGGCCTGCGTGCCCTTACCAGCACCCGGGGCGCCAAGCAACACGATGTTCATGTGCAGTCCTCTCGTTGAATAGTCCGCGCAAGGCGGTCAGCAATGTTTAGAGCGTACCGCAAATACGGGCGTCCGTCAGGCTCATGAGCTGTTTTTTGCTCCCCACCCGCAAGATCTGCCCGCGCTCCGCCCCGCACTCTCCTACCCTGCCCTCACTCGGCTCACCCCTCCAAACGCGCGCCACCGCCCTCGCGCACGTCGCCTCGAGTCGCCTCGAACTCGCGCGCTCCCCGCCATGCCTCGGCCCACCTGCGCACTCCCAACACACAAAAAAGGCGCCACCTGAGAACAGGCGGCGCCTCAGCTCCCTTACCGGGCAAGGGCTACTTGATGAAGAGACCCTCATAGTTGGCGGTCTTAAGCTGGCCCTCGATCTGAGAGACCGTGTCTAGGGCCACGCCCACCATGATGAGGATGGACGTGCCGCCAAAGGCCTGGATGAGCGAGTTGCTCGTGAACGTGAAGAGGATGGACGGAACCACTGCCACAACGGCAAGGAACAGGGCACCCGGCACAATCATGTGATTGAGCACGTTCTTGATGTAGGCGGCCGTGGGAGCGCCGGGGCGCACGCCAGGAATGAAACCGCCCTGCTTGTTGAGCTGGCTCGCCGTCTCATCCGGGTTGAACACCATGGAGGTGTAGAAGTACGCAAAGCCCAAGATGAGCAGCACCGAGAGCACCCAGTTGATCCAACCAGAGCTCACGGCGTTGGCGAAGGCGTTAACCCAGCCAACGTTAGGGAAGAACACGGCAATCTGTGCCGGGAGGTACAGGATGGCGCTCGCGAAGATGATCGGGATGACGCCGGCCGTGTTCACCTTGATGGGCAGGAAGGTAGACTGACCGCCCATCAGCTGGCGACCAACCACACGCTTAGCGTACTGGATCGGAATGCGACGCTGGCCGCGCTCGATGTAGACGATAAACGGGACGACCGCCAGAATCACAACCACCACGAGGATGGTGAGGATGACGCCATTCTCAGAGGTCTGCAGCGACTGAATGATCGAAGTCGGCAGGCCGGCCATGATGTTGGCAAAGATGATGAGGCTCATGCCGTTGCCAATACCACGCTGAGTGATGACCTCGCCCATCCACATGATGAGGATGGCGCCCACGAGCATCGTGACCACAACGACGACATCCATCAGCAACTCGGGCATGCCGGTTGCGGAGAAGTCGATGCCGAAGCTCGAGCTCTTGAAGAGGAAGAGGTAGCCAACGGAGTTCAGCAGCGCAAGCCCCACCGTGAGGTAGCGCGTGTACTGAGTGACCTTACGCTGGCCAGCCTCGCCCTCGCGGGCAAGGGCACCAAGGCTCGGAACCACGGCCTGGAGCATCTGGATGATGATCTGGGCCGTGATGTAGGGCATGATGCCGAGGCAGAACACCGACACGCGAGAAAGCGCGCCGCCGCTGAACAGGTTCAGCACTGCAATGGCGCTGTTTGCGTCGGAGCTCGACTGATATGCCGAGAGCATCCCCTGGAAGGGGATGCCCGGCACGGGGATATAAGCCCCGATCCTGTACAGCACGAGGATGCCCACGGTGATCAGGATCTTGGTGCGAAGCTCCTTCACGCGAAACGCGTTGAAGATGCCTTTTAGCACGGGAGCTCGACCTTTCCGCCAGCGGCCTCAATCTTGGCCTTGGCAGACTCGGAGACCTTGTCAACGCTCACGGTGAGCTTCTTGGTGAGCTCGCCACCGCCGAGCACCTTAACGAGCTCGTAGTGCTTCTTGACGATGCCCTTCTCAATGAGGGACTCGGTGGTCACCACGTCGCCATCGTTGAAGTAGGCGTCGAGACGCTCAACGTTAACCGGCGTGTACTCCACGCGGTTGCGGTTCTTGAAGCCGGGGAGCTTCGGGAGACGCATAGCGAGGGGGGTCTGACCACCCTCGAAGCCAGCGCCCTTACCGCCACCAGAGCGGGAAAGCTGACCGTTGCTGCCGCGGCCGGCGGTCGTACCGTGACCAGAGGAATTGCCACGGCCGATGCGCTTGCGGTTCTTCTTGGCGCCCGGGTTGGGACGCAGATCGTGAAGCTGCATGGATGACTCCTAGTTCTCTTCCACGGTGACGAGGTGCTTGACCTTGAAGATCATGCCACGGACGCTCTCGTTGTCGGGAAGCGTGTTGGTGCTGTTGATCTTGCGCAGGCCAAGGGCGCGGACGGTGCGAGTCTGATCCTTCTTGACGCCGCACACAGCGCTCTTGACGAGCTTGACGGTGAGAGTCTTGGCCATGGTTAGTTCTCCTTACCAACGAACATCTCAGCGACGGTGAGGCCGCGACGCTCGGCGGTCTCCTCCGGGCTGGAGAGCTGCTTCAGGGCCTCGGCGGCAGCCTTGATCATGTTCAGGCCGTTGCTGGAACCCATGGACTTGGAGAGGCAGTTCTTGATGCCGGCGAGCTCGAAGAGCGGACGCACGGGGCCGCCAGCGATGACGCCGGTACCCTCGATGGCGGGCTTGACGAGAACGCGGCCAGCGCCAAAGTTGCCCATGACGTCGTGCGGGATGGAGCCAGCCTCGGTCAGAGGAACCTTGAACATGTTCTTCTTGGCGTCGTCGACGGCCTTCTGGATGGCCAGGGGCACCTCGGCAGACTTGCCGGTACCGATGCCCACGTTACCCTTGCCGTCACCCACGACCACGAGGGCCATGAGGGACATGCGACGGCCGCCCTTGACGGTCTTGGAAACGCGGTGAATGAAGACGACACGCTCCTGGAGCTCGGAGGCGTCGCGCTGCTGCTTCTGGTTACGAGCCATTACAGATACCTCCTAGAACTTCAGGCCCGCGGCGCGGGCACCTTCGGCGAGAGCCTGAACACGGCCGTGGTAGATGTGGCCACCGCGGTCAAACTTGACCTCGGTGACGCCCTTCTCGAGGGCGCGCTTGCCAACCATCTGACCAACGAGCTCGGCGGCCTCCTTGTTGGAAGCGGTCTTGCCCGTGGCACGGAACTCAGGATCGAGCGTAGAGGCAGAGCAGATGGTGACGTGCTCAACGTCATTGATCAGCTGAGCGTAGATGTTGGCGTTGGTGCGGTGCACGCTGAGACGGGGACGCTCGGCAGTGCCCTTGATCTTGGAGCGAACGCGACGCTGGCGACGCTTGAGGCCAGCTCGCTTAGCCTGGTTCTTATCCATAAGAATCTCCTTAGTCACGCCGCCACCTGACAGGGTGGCGGGCTTCTATGACCTAGCGAAGCTAGACTACTTGGCGGCCTTGCCGAGCTTACGACGGATGTGCTCGCCCTCGTAGTGGATGCCCTTGCCCTTGTACGGCTCGGGC
>Cebus_capucinus_imitator_PRJNA485217_SSR047__coassemble_1077_pt1 | contig 29255 bp, 25 predicted proteins | sample Cebus_capucinus_imitator_PRJNA485217_SSR047__metabat2_low_PE_015 | metagenome-assembled genome bin Cebus_capucinus_imitator_PRJNA485217_SSR047 | reverse complement strand
AACGTCGGCAAATCCCACGAGTCCCCGTGCCGAGGCGCTGACACGCAGCGTGGCCTTGCCTATGTCGAGGCGCACCGTGCCATGCTCGTCGGAGAGCAGCGTTGCCGCCGACCTCCACGATGCCATGTTAAGAATCTCGACGGAGACGGTGGCGTCCGCGACCGGCTCGCCCGCGGCCGTGACGCGGACCTCCAGCGGCTCGGTGATGGCGTACGAGTCGGTGACGTTGAGCAGCCGCGTGCTGCCTATGCTTCCCGAGTCGGGCTCGGGCACCGACTCGTCGCGATAGTCGGAGAACATCCGGGTCTCCTCCAAGAGGGCCCGTCCGCTGGCGTTGGTGAACCAACCCCGGTCGAGCTCCTCCTCCGGCTCGCAGGCGCCCAGGTAGTGCCAGCCGTCGCCGGTGAAGGCCTCCACCCATGCGTGGTTGTCGTCGCAGTGGGCCCACCAGGGCGTGTAGATCTGGCGCGCCGGGATGCCCACGCTGCGCAGCGCCGTGACCAGAAACGTCGACTCCTCGCCGCAGCGGCCGTAGCCCGAGGCAAGCATGGCCAGGGGGTTGAGCGTGCGGTCGTTGGTGGTCTGGTAGGTGGCCATCTCGCAGCACCAGTAGTTGACCTCGCGCACGGCCTCGTAGGGGGTGAGACCCTCCACGCGCTCGCGCAACAGGTTGTAGAAGGTGGGGCGGCTGTCGAGCAGAGGCTCGCTGTTGATGCGGGGGCAGAGCACGTAGTGCACGAAGGCCCCCTCGCCCAGCGCGGCCGTCCACGCAACGTTTTGGCGCAGGTACAGCGCGTGGCGCACGAACGAGGCCATCACCTCGGGCGTCGTGTCCAGGCAGTCGGTGATGGGAAGGGTGCCGTACAGGTAGCGCAGAAGCACCGCCTCGTCATCGTCCTGGCAGGTGTCGATGGCTGCCTGGGCGGCGTCGAGCACGGAGGTGAGCATCTCGCGGCGCGCGTTGAAGCGCCGCTCTGCATAGCTGGCGAGTTTGGCGGATAGCATGGGTCTCCCTGTCTGTCTTGAGGGTTGGCTAACCTATCTAACCTGCGATTGTAACGATACGGAGCCTTGGCGCAAAGCCACGACGGCGCGTATGTGCCTAGCGCACGCGCACGGCAAGCACCGTGTCCGTCGAGTCTGGCAGGACTGGGTTGGGCCCGAGGTTGGCGAAGGCCACGTCGGGGTAGTCGCTGTGCACCCAGCTGGTCGAAAGCGGCACCTCCGCGCCGTCGCACAGCCGGCGCATGGAGACGATGCGGTCTTTGGGCACGCCCTGGATGGGCACAGGCCCGATGGCGTTCTCGTACAGATGGAAGTAATAGGTGTCGCCATTGCGCGTGACGCGCCCAAAGTCGGGTTTGTCAAGCTCGCCCAAAGGACCTCCCTCCACGCTGCCGCAGCCCCAGATGCTGTCGTGGTTGCGCCTCATCCAGCGGCCGATGGCGGCGAGGCGCTCCACCGAGGCCTCCGGGAAGCGGCCGCATGCGTCGGGGCCAACGTTCAAGATCATGTTGCCGCCTTTGCTTACGCACTCCACGAGCTTGCGAATGAGCATGTCGGCGGGCTTCCAGTTCTGGTCGGTGGCGCAGTAGCCCCAGTTGTTGTTCATGGTTACGCAGGCCTCCCACGCAAGCGGGCGACCCTCGGCGTCGTGCAGGCCACGCGGCGGGATCATCTGCTCTGGCGTCACGAAGTCGCCGTGGTAGGGGGTGGGATTGCAGGCGGCAAGCGAGCCCATGCCCTCGCCCGACACCTCAAGGCGGTTGTTGACGATCACGCTGGGCTGCAGCTCGCGCACCATGCTCATGAGCTCGGTGGCGCCCCACTTCTCCCCGCGCATGTCGTCGTAGGAGAAGTCGAACCACAAGAGGTCGAGCTGGCCGTAGTTGGTGCAGAGCTCTCGAACCTGCGCGTGCATGTAGCGGAGGTAGCGCCCCCAGTCGCGGCCCTCGTTGGCGCCGGCCACCGGGTCGTTGCGCAGCGGTGCCTGACGGTCGCCAAACTGCGGGAAGTCGGGATGGTGCCAGTCGATGATCGAGAAGTACAGGCCCACCTTGAGGCCCTCGGCGCGGCAGGCCTCCACGTACTCTGCCACGATGTCGCGGCCAAACGGGGTGTTGGTGACCTTGAAGTCGGTGAGGGCGCTGTCGTACAGGCAGAAGCCGTCGTGGTGCTTGGCGGTGAGCACCACGTACCTCATGCCCGCCTCGCGCGCCATTCGGGCCCACGCGCGCGCGTCGAAGGCGTAGGGGTTGAACTCGTCGAAGAAGGGGAGGTACCTGTCCTCGGGCATCTCCTCGTCGCTGCGCAGCCACTCCCCGCGCGCTGGGATGGAATACAGTCCAAAGTGAATGAACATGCCAAAGCGGTCGTGCAGCCACCAGGCCATCCGCTCGTTGTAGCGCTCGCGATCAAAGGTGTACATGCGGCTCCTCTTTTCAGGTTCGCTTCGGTCCGGGCCGGTCGTCTTGCCCCCTCCCACATATACGGGTTTTGCGAATTCGGTGCAGGTCGCGCAGTTTTTGGGTGCGGCTGCCGATGGGCGGGCCTCGTTTGGGGGATGGGTTGCCGGTTTGCTCGCGTATAGTATTAAAGTGACACTACAATGACGCCGCAAGCGGGTGTGGATTCGTGTCCGAAGCGGTATCATAAAAAACCCAACGCTCCGGCAGACGTCGCCGGATGCGCTCGGCGTCACGCAGCACCGCTGCGCTTCGACGGACGGCATGGATGAGGGAGGGGTCCTCCCTGGCCTGCACAACAAAAAAGGGAGTATCTTATGGCAAAGCAGAACCAGATCAGCCGCCGCTCGTTCATCATGGGCGCCGGAGCGGCAGCCCTCGGACTCGGCCTCGCGGGCTGTGGCGGCGGCGCCGGCACCAACAATGCCACCACGGGCGAGGCTGCGTCCATCACCGCCGACTCCGACGGCTACGTCGTCAAGGCCACCAAGGAGGCCAAGGCCGCCAGCAAGGAGTGCGTCATCGCTATCGAGGGCCCCATCCAGAAGATGCACCCGATGGACTGGTCCGATGGCAACTCGGGCAACGTCGTGTACTACATCTACGACTCGCTTGTGGCCTACGACGAGAACTACAAGCTCGTACCTTGCGCGGCCGAGACCTGGGAGGTCTCGGAGGATGCCCGCACCTACACGTTCCACCTGCGCCAGGGCATCACCTTCACCGACGGCGCGCCCCTCAACGCCGAGGCCGTGGTGAAGAACTACGAGGCCGCGGTCAGCAAGGCCAACAACTGGCGCCGCCGCCGCATGTTCATCGAGACGATCGACGAGAACACCGAGGAGGAGCGCGTCGACTCCTGCACCGCCGTCGACGAGTACACGGTGGCCTTCCACCTGCCCGAGCCCTACTCGCCGTTCATGAACTCCGTGACTCAGTTCTACCTCGTGAGCCCCAACGCGCTGGCCGACGCCTCCTTCGACTATGCCAAGAAGTCCGCCGGCTCGGGCGCCTTCGTGCTCGAGGAGTTCTCGCAGGGCGACCACACCTCCATGGTGCGCAACGACAGCTACTGGGGCGAGGCGCCCTCCATCGAGAAGGTCACCTTCCGCGAGGTGCCCGAGGCCGGCTCGCGAATCGCCATGCTCCAGACCGGCGAGGCCCACGTGATCTACCCCACGCCCACCGACCAGCTCGAGACCATCAAGAGCGCTGGCGACATCAACATGATGTCGGTGGAGTCCACCAAGATGCGTTACGTCACGCTCAACACCAACGTCGAGGCCCTCTCCGACGTACGCGTGCGCCAGGCCATGAACCACGCCATCGACCAGGACTCCTACTGCCAGGTGCTCTACTCCGGCGCTGCCACCCCCGCCACCTCGGTGCTGCCGCACAAGGTGCCCGGCTACAAGGCCCAGACGCCCTATGAGTACGATGTCGAGAAGGCCAAGAGCCTGCTTAAGGAGGCCGGCTATCCCGACGGGTTCACCCTCACCTGCATCGGCGACAACTCCACGCAGGAGACCAAGGGCATGACCTTCGTCATGCAGCAGCTCGCCCAGGTCGGCATCACCGTGGAGGTGCAGCCCAACGAGGGCGCCACCAACGCCGAGCTGGCCGCCATGCCCGAGGACGAGACCACGCTTGAGATGTGGTACGTCAACTGGTCGCAGTCCGACGCCGATGGCTTCCTGCGTTCGCTGCTGTCCAGCTCGATGGTTCCGCCCACGGCCTACAACACGGCGTTCTGGAAGAACCCCGAGTTTGACGCCGAGCTCGAGGCCGGCAACGCCGCTTCCACCGAGGCCGAGCAGAACGAGCATTACGGCAGGTGCCAGGACCTGGCGTGGGAGGCGTGCCCGTGGCTGTTCCTCGCCAGCGACAACGACCTGATGGCCTACAAGGCCAGCATCAGCGGCGCCAAGCTCACGCCGGTCGGCGTCGACGTCATCCACGAGACGATGAACGTCTAGTCTCGACCAATAGGTATGCCACCACAAAGCTGCCAGCTCTCGCTCGGGGAGGGGGCTGGCAGCTTTGTCAAGGACTGCGAAGGAGGAGCTCATGGGAAAGTACTTCGTAAAGCGGTTGCTGAGCATGATTCCGCTGCTGTTCGTCATCTCCGTGCTCGTCTTCATGTTCATTCACCTGATCCCGGGCGACCCCGCGCGTCAGGTGGCCGGAGCCACGGCAACCAGTGGCGAGATTGAGCTTGTCCGTGAGCAGCTGGGTCTCAACAAGCCGTTGCTTCAGCAGTACGTGGAGTGGATCTGCGGCCTGTTCGCGGGCGACTTTGGAATTTCGTATTCCAACAACGTCTCTGTGGTCGAGCTGCTCAAGCCCCGCCTCCCGATCACCATCTACCTGACCATCTGCTCGATTACGTGGTCGGCGCTGATCGGCATCGTCATCGGCGTGGTCTCTGCCGTCAACCGCGGCAAGCCCGCAGACCTTTTGGGCATGCTCATCGCCATAGCGGGCATCTCGGTGCCTAACTTCTGGCTGGGCTTGCAACTCATGCAGATCTTCTCGGTCAACCTCGGACTTCTGCCCACCGGCGGCCTGGCCGACTGGCGCGGCTACATCCTGCCCTCGCTTGCCATGGGTGCCGGCATCATGGCGATCCTTGCCCGAATCACACGCTCCTCGATGATCGAGAACCTCAACAAGGACTACGTGCGCACGGCACGCGCCAAGGGCCTGCCTGAGGGCAAGGTCATCATGCGCCATGCGTTCAAGAGCTCTGCCGTCGACATCGTGACCGTGGCAGCCCTGCAGATCGGCGCCCTCATCGCGGGCTCTGTGGTCGTTGAGACGGTGTTCTCGATTCCGGGCATGGGCCGTTTGCTGGTCGACTCGATTGGCCTGCGTGACTATGAGGTGGTGCAGGCGCTCATCTTGTTCTTCTCGGCGGAGTACATGATCATCAACCTGCTCGCCGACATCCTGTACGGTCTCATCAACCCGCGCGTTCGCTACGAATAGGGGGCGTCCATGTCTCAAGCCACGCAAGCCGCCTCGGGTGCCTTCGCCGAGGGCGAGGAGCTGCCGCAGGCGCAAAGCTCGTTCAGGTCGTTTCTCAAGAAGTTCCTGCGCCGCAAGACCGCGGTGGGCGGCTTCTTGTTCATCGCATTCATCCTCGTCATCGCCATCATCGGCCCCAGCATCACGCCGTACGACCCCAACAGCTATGACTACGGCGCGATTCTCTCCGGCTCGTCGTCGGCCCACATCTGGGGTACCGACGAGTTTGGCCGAGATGTGTTCAGCCGCATCCTTGCGGGAACGCAGCTGTCGCTCGGCACGGCGCTCACGGCCTCGGTGATCGGCACGTTCGTAGGCGTCATCCTTGGCCTTATCGCAGGCTTCTTTGGTGGCTACGTCGACTCGCTCATCATGCGCTGCTGCGACGTCATGTTCGCGTTCCCCGGCATACTTCTGGCCATCGCCATCGTGGCCATCATCGGGCCGGGCATCCAGAACGTGATGATCGGTGTGGCCGTGGGTACCGTTCCCTCGTTTGCCCGCATCATCCGCGGCGCGGTGCTCGAGGTGCGCAGCGAGCTGTATGTGGAGGTCGCGCGCTCCATCGGGTGCCCGCCCGCGCGCATCATGTTCACGCACATCTTCCCCGGCACCATGCGCGCCCTCATCGTCAACTTCACCATGAACGTGGGCGGAGCCATCCTGTCGGCCTCCAGCCTCTCGTTCCTTGGCTTTGGCGCCTCCGTGACGCAGGCCGAGTGGGGTGCCATCCTGTCGTCGGGCCGTAACTACCTTGCCGTTGCCCCGCACCTGGTGCTCTACCCCGGGCTGGTCATCTTCCTGACCGTGCTTGCCTTCAACCTGTTTGGCGACGGCCTGCGCGACACCCTTGACCCCAAGCTGAACTAGGTGGAGGTACCTATGGAAAAGATTCTCTTGGAGGTCAAGGACCTCAAGACTGAGTTCAAGCGAGACAAGAAGACGTGGACCTGTGCCGTCAACGGCCTGTCCTTTCAGGTGCGTGCCGGCGAGATCGTGGGCCTGGTGGGCGAAAGCGGCTGCGGCAAGTCGGTGACGTCGCTGTCGCTCATGCGCCTGCTCAACAAGGACATGAGCCGAATCTCCGGGTCGGTTGTGCTCGACGGCAAAAACGTGCTCGAGCTGTCTGAGCGCGAGATGCAGGACGTTCGCGGCAACGACATCTCGATGATTTTCCAAGAGCCCATGAGCTCCCTGAACCCCACGATGCGCATCGGCGAGCAGCTGGAGGAGGCCATCGTCCTGCACAATGACTTCTCGGCCGAGCAGGTGCATGAGCGCTGCCTGGAGGTGCTGCGCCAGGTGGGCATCCCGGAGCCGGAGGTGGCGCTGCGCAGCTACCCGCACGAGCTGTCCGGCGGCATGTGCCAGCGTGTGATGATCGCCATGGCCATGTCATGCGGCCCCAAGCTGCTGATTGCCGACGAGCCCACGACGGCCCTTGACGTGACCATCCAGGCCCAGATTCTTGCCCTCATGGAGCAGATTCGCGACGAGCGTGGCACGGGCATCCTGCTGATTACCCATGACCTGGGCGTGGTGGCCGAGACATGCAGCCGCGTCATCGTGATGTATGCGGGCAACATCGTGGAAGAGGCGCCCGTCGAGGAGCTGTTCGAGCGCCCGCAGCACCCCTACACCGAAGGCCTCATTGGGTCTGTGCCGCGCTTGGGCCGTCGCGTGCACAGGCTTCCGGCCATTCCGGGGTCGGTGCCTGACCTATCGGCGATGCCTGCGGGCTGTCGCTTCGCACCGCGCTGCAAGTACGCCTGCGAGGCGTGCCGTACCACTGAGCCAAAGCTTCGCAATATCGGTGATGACCACACGTGCGCCTGCCTGTTCACCAAGCAGGAGAGGGAGGAGGCGCTCGCGAATGGCTGAGCCTCTGCTGTCTGTTAAGAACATCACGAAGCGCTTCCCGGTGGGCAAGAGCTTCTTTGGAAAGCCCACCAAGTTCGTTCACGCCGTTAATAACGTGTCGTTTGACATCATGCCGGGCGAGACGTTTGCCTTGGTGGGTGAGTCGGGATGCGGAAAGTCCACGACGAGCCGCATCGTCGACCACCTCATCACGCCCGACGAGGGCGAGGTGTTCTTTGAGGGCCGCGAGATCTCCAGGCTCTCCGAGAAGGAGATGCGTCCTATTCGCCAGGACATCCAGATGGTGTTCCAGGACCCCTATGGATCGCTCAATCCCCGAATGCGCGTGCAGGACCTCATCGGTGAGCCGTTGTTGGTGCATACCAAGCTGAGCCCCGGCGAGCGACTCAAGAAGGTGCACGAGCTGCTTGAGACGGTGGGGCTGTCTGCGTCGCACGGCGAGCGCTACCCTCACGAGTTCTCCGGCGGCCAGCGTCAGCGCATCGGCATCGCCCGAGCCCTGTCCGTGCAGCCCAAGCTGATCATCGGTGACGAGCCGGTCTCCGCTCTGGACGTGTCGATACAGGCACAGGTGCTGAACCTTCTGCGCCAGCTGCAGGAGGACTATGCCCTCACATACCTGTTCATCTCGCATGACCTGTCGGTAGTCGAGATGATCTCGGACCGCATCGCTGTGATGTACCTGGGAACCATCATGGAGATGGCCCCCAACGAGGAGCTGTACGGCAACCCCGAGCACCCCTACACGCAGGCGCTGCTGTCTGCCGTGCCCATCCCCGACCCCACGGTCAAGAAGAAGCATGTGCTGCTTAAGGGCGACCTGCCCAGCAATACCAACCCTCCCTCGGGCTGCCCGTTCCACACGCGCTGCCCTCACTGCACCGAGAAGTGCCGCGCCGAGACCCCCGCGATGCGCGAGATCAAGCCCGGCCACTTCATGCGCTGCCACTACGACGGGCTGAGGCTCTCATAACGGACAATCAGCTGCAATGCGCCTTCGCGCGGTTCCCCCTAACGGTGGCACCGCGCATTTGTGCGGACGCATGCCCCCACTTTGCGCTATGATGGCGAGCAATGCGATGACGGAGAGGGTAGTGCCTCGCTGCGCCTAGGGACAAGAGAAGGGGTTCGGCGGCTGAGAGACCCCCACCAGGCGGATGCACTACGTTCACTCCCGAGCAGCAACCTGAACGGTTGTCCGGGCCATGGGGCTCGCCGGAAGGCGCGCAAGCGGGCAGCTCACTAGGGAAGCCGTTGCCTCACGAGACGAGGTCAAAGGGGGTACGCCGGGACGCATGCACACTGCGCAGCCGGCGGCCAAACAAGGTGGTACCGCGGACAAGTCCGCCCTTGGTGCGAGCACGAGGTGCTCGTGGCAAGGGCGGTTTTTTGTTGCGCCGGCGATGGGTCGCGGGCGCGCGAGGCGGGTGAGACCCGCAATGAAAGGGGCAGCCAAATGGCACTTATCGACGAGCTGAAGGCCATCGAGGCCGAGGCGCACAAGGGCATCGGTGGGGTGGCAGACCTCGCCGAGCTCGACCGCGTGCGCGTGGCCGTGACGGGCAAGAAGGGCTCTCTTACGGGCGTCTTGCGCCAGATGGGCAAGCTATCTGCGGAGGAGCGTCCGCAGGTGGGCAAGTTTGCCAACGAGGTTCGCGCCCGCGTTGAGGCGGCTCTTGAGGCTCGTCGCTCCGAGCTGGAGCGCGCGGCGCTCGAGGCGCGCATCGCGGCCGACTCGGTTGACGTGACCCTTCCCGGCCGCGTGCCGGCCGTGGGCACCCAGCACCTCATCTCCCAGATCATCGAGGAGATCGAGCAGATCTTCTGCGGCATGGGCTACACCGTCGAGGACGGCCCCTACGTGGAGACGAGCTACTACAACTTCACCGCGCTCAACGCCCCGCTCGATCACCCGAGCCGAAGCGGCCGCGACAGCTTCTACCTGCACGACAACAACCCCGGCTCGCTTGCCCACTCCGAGGCGCACGCCAACGGCGAGAGCGACATCTTGCTGCGCACCCAGACCTCCGGCGTGCAGGCGCACACGATGGAGGCGCAGGAGCCGCCCATCTACATGATCTGCCCGGGCACGGTGTTTCGTCCCGACACACCCGACGCCTGCCACCTGCCGCAGTTCAACCAGATTGAGGGCCTGGTGGTTGACGAGGGCATTACCTTCGGCGACCTCAAGGGCACCCTCGACTACTTTGTGCGCGAGATGTTTGGCAAGGACCGCGAGACGCGCTACCGCCCGCACTTCTTCCCGTTCACCGAGCCGAGCTGCGAGGTTGACGTGAGCTGCGGCGTGTGCGGCGGAGCGGGCTGCCGCTTTTGCAAGGGCACCGGCTGGCTCGAGATCTTGGGTGCCGGCATGGTCGACCCCAACGTCTTTGACAACTGCGGCATCGACCATGAGAAGTACACCGGCTTTGCCTTTGGCATCGGCGCCGAGCGCGTGGCCGCCCTGCGCTACAACCTCCCCGACCTGCGCATGCTGATGACGGGAGACATGCGCTTCCTCAATCAGTTCTAGGAGCTCCCGGGGTTTAAAGCCCCTCCTGCGCCCTTCAGGCGCTGCCTTTCCCGTACCGGGCCCGCCCCAATGACGTGCCCGCGGTGGGGACGGCGCAAGGCTAAGGAGCATTCCGCAGAAGCGAAGCGCTTCCTTTGTGCGAGCGCTCGTCTTCGAGGACGCGACGCAGCCTTGTGCCAACTCCGCCGCTCCGGGATGGCATATCAAACAGACCAGAAGCGCAAAGAAAGGCTACGACATGCGCATTTCATATGAGTGGCTTGGCTCGATGGTAGACCTGCCGGAAGATCCGCAGGTGCTGTACCGCGAGCTGGTTCGTACGGGCACCGAGGTGGAGACCATCGAGAACGTGGGCGAGCACCTCGAGAACGTGGTGATTGGCCAGGTTGTCTCCAAGGAGCCGCACCCCGACTCCGACCACATGTGGCTGTGCCAGGTTTCGGTGGGCGAGGCCAACGTGGACGCCGAGGGCAAGGCGGCACCCCTGCAGATCGTCTGCGGCGCCCAGAACTTCGAGCAGGGCGACAAGATCGTGGTTGCCATGATCGGCGCGGTGCTCCCCGGCGACTTCAAGATCAAGAAGAGCAAGCTGCGCGGCATCGAGAGCTGGGGCATGAACTGCTCCGAGCGCGAGCTGGGGCTGGGCAACAGTCACGAGGGCATCATCATCCTGCCCGCCGACGCCCCGCTCGGCATGCCGTACTCCCAGTATCGCGGCAGCTCAGACGTGGTGCTCGACTGCGAGATCACGCCCAACCGCCCCGACTGCCTCTCCTACATGGGCATGGCAACCGAGGTAGGCGCGGTGCTCGACGAGGACACGCACATCGAGCTGCCGGCCATCTCCGAGGAGACGGGCCCCAAGACGGCCGACCTCGTGGACGTGGAGATTGCCGACACGAGCCTGTGCAGCCGCTACGTTGCGCGCGTGGTGCGCGGCGTGAAGATTGGCCCCAGCCCCGAGTGGCTCGCCCGCCGCATCATCGCTGCCGGCTCGCGCCCCATCAACAACGTGGTAGACGTCACCAACTATGTGATGTACCTCACCGGCCAGCCCCTGCACGCCTTTGACCTCGGCAAGCTCTCCGAGCGCGACGGCAAGCGCCACATCGTGGTGCGTGCGGCGCACGAAGGCGAGCGGCTCACGACACTCGACGAGGTGGAGCGCACCCTTACGAGCGACATGGCCGTCATCACCGACGACGGAGAGCGCGCGGTGGCGCTCGCGGGCGTCATGGGCGGCGCCAACTCCGAGATCGACGACACCACGGTTGACGTGCTGCTCGAGAGCGCCTGCTTCGACAAGAGCCACATCTCGCGCACGAGCCGCAACCTCAACCTCATGAGCGAGGCCTCCATTCGCTTTGAGCGTCAGGTTGACGCCGCTGGTTGCGAGGAGGTGGCAGACATTGCCGCCGCGCTGTTTGAGAGCTGCTGCGGCGCCACCGTGTGCCGTGGCCGCGTGGACGCCTATCCCGTGCCCGTGGAGGCCACCCGCATCACGCTGCGCGGCGAGCGCGTGCGTGCGCTCTGCGGCGCCGACATCACCGACGCCGAGGTGACGCACCTGCTCGAGCGCCTGGGCTGCATGGTGGTGCCGCACACGGACGGCGAGGCCATGGAAGTCGTTGCCCCCACCAACCGTCCCGATCTCACGCGCGAGGCAGATCTTGTCGAGGAGGTGCTGCGCCTGTGGGGCATGGACCGGGTGACGCCGACCCTTCCGGCGGCGCGCAACCACGCCGGTGGCCTCACGACGGCCCAGCAGCGCACCCAGCTCATCGGCTCCACGCTGCGCGCCTGCGGCCTCTCCGAGACAGTGACCTACTGCTTTGCCGAGGACGGCGACCTTGAGCGCGCGGGCATCTCCGAGGAGGGACGCGGCGTGGCCGTGCGCATGCTCAACCCGCTGCAGGCCGACCAGTCGTGCATGCGTCGCTCCATCCTTCCGGGGCTTCTGCGCTCGGTGGCCTATAACCTCGACCACGGCGTTGCCAACGTGGCGCTGTACGAGCAGGGTCGCGTGTTCTTTGGCCACGAGAAGCGCACCCTTCCCGACGAGCCGCGCTATGTGGCCGGCGTACTTGCCGGCGCCTGGGGCGAGGACGGCTGGAACGAGAAGCATCACGCGCTCGACTTCTTTGACGCCAAGGGCGTGGTGGAGCGCCTGCTGGCGGCGCTGCGCATCACCAAGGTGCGCTTCAGGCCGGCAGACCCCGAGCAGTACGGATGGCTCCAGCCGGGGCGTGCCGCCGAGGTGTATGCGGGCGGCGAGCTTCTGGGCTGGGTGGGCAATGTACACCCCACCTCGCTTGCTAACTTTGGCATCTCTGCCGAGGTGGTGGCCTTTGAGCTTGCCGAGGCGCACCTGCTGCGCCTAGCCCAGCGCGAGCTGCCCTATGTTGACGTGCCCACGCTGCCGGCCATCACGCACGACCTCGCGATTGTGGTTGGCGAGGACGTGACCTGCGAGACCTTGCTCCAGCGCATCACGAGCGCCGGTGGCAAGCTGCTCGAGAGCGCGCGCCTGTTTGATGTGTACCGCGATCCGGTGCGCGTGGGCATGGGCAAGAAGTCCATGGCCTTTGAGCTCACCTATCGCGCTGCCGACCACACCCTCACGAGCGAGGAGGTGGAGAAGACCCACGAGAAGATCGTGAAGAAGGTCTGCGCCTCCACCGGCGGCGAGGTGCGCGGGTAAGGCGCGTTCGCGCGGCCGCGGGGCGCGTGCCGGCCGCAGCGCGGGGAAGCCGCACGCAGGAGGCCGTGTGCCGTCGCTCCACGGCCGCAAGCATCAAGCCCCGTCTCCCGTCCCGGGAGGCGGGGCTTTTTGCGCACCGCCGTGCTACTATGGGGTCATGCCTAGTTGGAATGTACATACCGCGCACGTGCAGAGGCTCTTCCGCGAGGGGAGCCCTGCTTCGTTTGGCATCCGCGACGCCAACGCCTTCCTGTTTGGCAACTATGTGCCCGACATCAACATCGGTTATATGGTCGAGCATCCCTCCGGCATCTTGCCGTACCGTCTCACGCACTTTGCAGACCCAGCGCACATTCCCATTCCGCGCGAGCGCGAGTTTTGGGACACCTACGTGGAGCCCACGCTCGCCCCGGCAGACAACGTTCCGTTTGCGCCGGCCGCCATCACGGTGGAGGAGTCCGTGCGCCTCAACGCGCAGCTGCTAGATTACGAGCTGCCCGCCTCTGCCGAGCGTCACGCACAGGTGGTGGCCGAGCTCGCGAGCCCCGAGTATCGTGCCAGCGACGTGGTGCTGGGCGCCTGGGCTCACCTGCTGTGTGATCATGAGTACAACAAGGCAACGCACGCCTGGCTCCAGAAGTACCATGTGGAGCCGGGCGAGAAGACGCGTGTGCGCAAGCAGGACGACTTTCTGTTCTTTGGCCGCACGCTGCCCATTACCCTCACCTGCGAGGTCACCGATGCCCTGCTCGCGCAGGCGGCGGCCTTCCCGCAGTATGCGGTGTGCGAGCAAGACGTGCGCGCCTCCGTTGCCTCGGCTACGGCCATCGTGCGGGACAACCAAGACAACCACATCGAGGGTGTGCCCGAGTACACCCTGTTCACCGAGGACTTCTTCCACGAGGTCTTCGAGCACGTAACCGAGCGCCTCGCCGCGCGCCTCGGCGCCTACGCCCGCCGCCACGGGCTGTAGCTGACTCCAGAGCTTGGGGGCGGGTTGCAGGGCCTCATGCGGCCCGGCGCCCTATTCCTCCGCGTTTCCGCCGCCTTCAATAAGGGTAAGGCCGGCGGTAGGATCTACGAGGCGGGCATAGTCTTGGCGCTGGTGGAACACGTGGGCTATGACGAGGCTGTCATCTTCGTAGTAATAGAGCAGGGCATAGGAGTTGACGCGGCAGGCGTGATAGCCAAGCTCGGCAAGCTCTTGTATGTGCGAGAGGCCAAAGTCAACAACGCCTGACGTCAGAAGTTTGAGCTGCTTCTCAAGTGCCGTGACGAAGTTCGACGCAGCTTGGGTGCTGTAGTCCTGCAGGTACGTGGTTATTGCGGCGACCTCTTCGCTCGCAGATGGGAGGAACCGAGCCTTATAGCCCATGCTCCTCCTTCAGCGCGTTGAGGAACTCGAAGGCGTCAACACCGGCATGGGCGGCACGCTCGCGCTCGGCAACGGCGATGCGGCTCATGAGGCGGGCCTTTGCGCGCTCGGCGGCGAGCTCGTCGTAGTCTTCGCTGCGCATTACGACAAACTTGCTGTAGCCATTTTTGGTGACAATAACGGGAGTGGGGGAGCTCTCGACCAGCTCGCTGAACTTGGCGGTGTCGCGCATGTCTCGAATGGGTACGGCAACGGGCATATGAGCCTCCTTGGCATAATCATGTACATAACCATGCTACACATTCATATGAGTGCCATCAAGCGGGCTCGTCGTGCGCGCGGGAGCTCCATGGCGTGGGGGATGCGCGTGGCTTAGGCCCAGGCAAGCTTGTCTCGCGCGCAGGGCTCCAGGGAAAAGTCGCATGCGGGCGCCATCGCCAGAGCCAGCGTTGCTCAAGCGCGGGCTTCCTTGAGGTGGGCCAGCCGGGACGTGTGGCGCCGCCGCTTCATTCCCGCAGGTAAACCGTGGTTGACTAGTCGGGAATTCTTGCATCTGCTTCTTTGCGCGCGCATTGGTTGCACGGTAAACTATGAGCCGTTGTGGGCAACTGGCCAAGCTGCCGCAGGTAAGCCCCGAGGCGGACGCGCGCAAGGAGAGCTGCATGTCAGACTTCGAAAAGAAGGACACATCCCTGTTGTACGTGCAGGTGGCCGACTATGTCCGCGAGAAGATCTATTCCAAGGAGTGGGGCGTCGACGAGCGCATTCCCTCCGAGCACGAGCTCATGGCGATGCTGCACCTCTCGCGCGGCACCGTGCAGAAGGGCATCCGCTCGCTTGTGGAGGAGGGGCTGCTCGTGCAGCAGCGCGGCCGTGGCACGTTTGTGATCCAGCCGGTGATGGCGCGTCCCTCAGGCAACGAGCTCCACTCGTTTGCCGAGTCCATGAGCGAGCAGGGCATCCCCTTCGAGACCAAGGTGGCCGAGCGCCGCATCGAGCGGGCCAATCGCGTGTGTGCGGAGAACCTCGAGATTGCCGAGGGGGCGCCCTACCTCTACCTCATGCGCGTGCGGTCGGTGGGCGGCGAGCCGGTGATGCTCATCGAGAGCCGCGTGAACCTCGAGCCGTGCCCGGGCCTTGAGACCGTGGACTTTGAGCGCGAGGGGCTCTTTAGTGCCGTTGAGCGCACGAGCGGGCAGTCGGTGGGTGCGGCCGAGATGACGTACAGCGCCCGCGCGGCGGGCAAGCGCCGCGGCCGCTGGCTGGAGTGTGGCGAGCGCTCGCCGGTACTCGACCTCGACCAGCTCGTGCGCCTGGCAGACGGCACACCGGTGGAGTGGGGCAGCGTATGGATGCCCGCCAACCGCTGTGTCATCAGCTGCACCACTATGAGGTAAGCCGCAAAGGGGTTGTGCGTGCATCGCATCTTGTTCATCTACCACGGCAACATCTGCCGTTCGACCATGGCACAGTTTGTCATGGAAGACTTGGTTGCCCGCGCCGGTTGCGAGGCGCTGCTCGCCACGCTGTAGGCCGTGAGGCCGCCCGAGAGAGGGGACGGAACTGATGAAATTGACGATGCTGGGCACGGGCAACGCCCTTGTGACCAAGTGCTACAACACCTGCTTTGTGCTGACCGACGAGACGCGAGAGGTGCCAAGCCGCCATGTGCTGGTTGACGCGGGCGGCGGCAACACCGTGTTGCAGCAGCTTGAGCGCGCAGGCATTGACTGGCACGACATCCACGAGATCTTTGTGACCCACAAGCACATCGATCACATCCTGGGCATCGTGTGGATGATGCGCCTCATCTGCCAGCACATGAAGAAGGGCTCCTACGAGGGCGAGGCCACCATCTACGCGCACGACGAGGTGATTGAGATTCTGCAGAACATGGCCTCCGCGCTGCTGCAGCCCTCCCAGACCGCCTTCATCGGCGAGCGCCTGCACCTGGTGTGCGTCGAGGACGGCGAGACCCGCGAGCTCATGGGCCACCCCACCACGTTCTTTGACATTCGCTCCACCAAGGCCAAGCAGTACGGCTTTGCCATGGAGCTCGGCGAGGGCAGGCGCTTGGTGTGCTGCGGCGACGAGCCCTACAACGAGTGCGAGCGCGTCTATGCCGAGGGAGCCACCTGGCTTCTCCACGAGGCGTTTTGCCTCTATGCCCAGGCAGACGTGTTCTCGCCCTATGAGAAGCACCACTCAACGGCCAAGGATGCCGCTGAGCTGGCCGAGCGCCTGAGGGTGGAGAACCTCGTGCTGTACCACACCGAGGACAAGAGCCTTGACCGGCGCCGCGCGCTCTACACCGAGGAGGCCAAGCAGTACTTCTCCGGCAACGTCTTTGTGCCCGATGATCTTGAGGTGATCGAGCTCTAGCATGTGGGCCGCCTTGTGGGGCCGCCCTTTGACCCATGGATGCGGGTATGTGCCCGCCGGCGCGGCTCTTTGTGGGGCTGCGCCGGCGGGTTGTTTGCGCGGGGCGCGCCGCCGCCAGTGAGGTGGGCCCTATGCCCTGTGCCCGCGTTGAGGCAGGCACGCTGACGCCTGCGGGGCGGCTCTTGCGCCCTCCCGCTCGCCTGGGACTCGCGCTGAGGTGGACGCGTCACACGTCGAGCAGCGCGAAGTGCCCGCGCTCAAACTCAATGAGGCCGTCTGTGCGCATGCGTGAGAGCTCCGCCGAGAGGGCGCTGCGGTCAACGCCGAGGTAGTGGGCGAGCTGCTGACGGTTGAGGGCAATCTCAAACGAGGGCGAGCCACAAGCGCGCGCCTGGTCGGAGAGGTAGGCAAGCACCTTGCCGCGAATGGTCTTGGGCGCGGTGTGCACGGAGCGACGCGCAAGCGAGAGGCTTTGGCGGGCGAGGGCAACGAGCAGGTTGTTTGAGAGCGATTGATGCCCCGGGCAGGCGTTGGCGCAGGGGTGCAGCACCTTGGCGGCGTCTGCAAAGAGCACCTGCGTGGGCTCGGCCGCCACCACGTCAACAAAGAGGGGCTCCTCGGGCAGACAGGCATATACCTCACCAAACGCCTTGCCTTGCGTCACATGGGCGAGCAGTGAGGTGTCACCCCACACGTCGGTTGTCTGGACGAGAACGGACCCGCTCAGCACGAGACCAAACTCTCGCGTGGTTTGCCCGGCGTGAAGCAGCCAATCTCCTTTGTCGTAGGCTTCGAGACGAGAGCCAATGCAGGGCAGCAGGCTTGCGATACGCTCGGGACAGATTCCCTGGAAGAGCGCGGTGTGCGCAAGCGCGTGGGCGTCGAGGGTGCTGAGGGCCGGCATGCGCCTCCTATCTGCGGTGGTTTGGACTGGGCTTGCGGCTTTAGGAGAATGTTGTAGATACAACCGACAAGCATATGGAGGCATCCTACCCTCTTCTCGCATGGACAAACATGGCGCGGCGCTCTGTGGACGCCGCGCAAGGGGAGAGGAACGACCATGACCAATACCGCCGAGACGTATGCCAACGTGGGGGAGCGTGCCGAGGCGCTTGCCGCCGCAGCCGAGCAGGCTCGCAAGATGTTTTGCTTCCAGTGCGAACAAACCGCTGGTTGTACGGGGTGCACAAGCGCGGGCGTGTGCGGCAAGTCTGCGCTGACGGCACGCGAGCAAGACGAGCTCACGGGTGCCCTCGTGGGCCTGGCGGAGGCGCTGGGGGGATCTGCCCCGAGTCCGCGCGCAAGCGAGCTTGTCCTCGACGGCATGTTTACCTGCGTCACCAACGTGAGCTTTGATGCCGCCGAGGTGCGCGGGCTTGCGGATGCCATTCGAGACGAGCGCGCCCAGGTGGCGGCCGCCCGCGGCGTTAGCGCGCACGACTACGACATGGCCCTCGTGTGGGACGCGCCCGAGGACATCCGTTCTCTCAAGTCGCTCGTGCTGTTTGGCCTCCGTGGCATGGCGGCCTACGCGCACCATGCGGCCATGCTCGGTAGCCGCGACGAGGCGCTCTCGGCCTTCTTCTGCCGTGCGCTTGCGGCAATTGCCTCCACCGATGACTCAGACGAGCTGCTCAAGCTCGTGCTCGAGGTGGGAGAGGCCAACTTCTCGTGCATGGCGCTGCTTGATGGCGCCAACACCGGCCACTACGGGGCTCCTGTGCCCACGCGCGTCGAGCTGGGCATCGAGCCGGGCCCCTTCATCGTGGTGACCGGTCACGACCTGCGCGACCTCGAGCAGCTGCTCGAGCAGACCGACGGCCGTGGCGTCAACGTCTACACCCATGGCGAGATGCTGCCGGCGCATGCCTACCCGCTGCTCAAGGCGCACCCTCAGCTCAAGGGCAACTTCGGCACCGCCTGGCAAAACCAGCGCCGCGAGTTTGACGGAATTCCGGCGCCCGTGCTCTACACCACCAACTGCCTCATGCCGCCCAAGGCGAGCTACAAGGACCGCGTGTTCACGACGGGCGTGGTGCGCTTTGAGGGATGCACGCACGTTGAGGCTGCGCCCGATGGCACCAAGGACTTCTCGTCCGTGATTGAGCGCGCGCTTGAGCTCGGCGGCTACGGTGCGTTTGAGCCGCAGGCGGGCATCAACGGCGGTACGAGTGTCACCACGGGCTTTGGGCACGATGCGGTGCTCGGCGTGGCGGACAAGGTGGTGGAGGCGGTGCGTGCGGGCAAGCTGCGCCACATCTTCCTCGTGGGCGGCTGCGACGGCGCCAAGCCGGGACGCAACTACTACACCGAGTTTGTGCGCAACACGCCTGAGGACACGCTCGTGCTCACCCTTGCCTGTGGCAAGTTCCGCTTCAACGACCTCGACCTGGGCGAGCTGGCAGACACGGGCCTTCCGCGCCTGCTCGACATGGGTCAGTGCAACGACGCCTACAGCGCCCTTGTGGTGGCAACGGCTCTGGCCGAGGCCTTTGGATGCGGCGTGAACGAGCTGCCGCTCACGCTCGTTTTGTCCTGGTACGAGCAGAAGGCCGTGGCGATTCTTTTGACGCTTCTGCACCTGGGCATCAAGGGCATCTTCCTTGGCCCCACGCTGCCTGCCTTTGTCTCTCCGGGCGTGCTCCAGGCGCTTGTGGAGGGCTATGGCATCAGGCCCACAACCACGCCCGAGGCGGACATGGCGGCGGCGCTGGGGGCGTAGCGCGCCCTGTGCTTGCGCTGAGGCGGGTGCGTTGCGCGCTCGCGGGGCGACTCTTGCGCCCCTTGCCCTCCCGGGGACTCGCGCTGACGCTCGCGAGGCCCGCACAGGCGTACAATACTGCGCTATCTGACGCAGATTGGCGCCTGTGCGGGCGCTTGGATGGGGGAGGCCACCATGCAGTTCTCAAAGCGACTCAGCCGGTTGGGCGACGAGGTGTTTGCGGCCCTTAACGCAAGGCGACACGAGCTTGAGGATGCCGGCCGTGAGGTCATCGACCTCTCCGTGGGCACGCCGGACTTTGAGCCTCCCGCGCACGTGGTCGGTGCCCTCATCGACGCCGCGCGTGACCCGGAGAGCTGGAAGTATGCCCTGCGCGACCTCCCCGAGCTCACCCAGGCCGTTTGCACCTACTACGAGCAGCGCTTTGGCGTGGGCGGCATCACGCCCAACATGGTGATGAGCGTCAACGGCACGCAGGAGGGCATGGGGCGCTTGTCCGAGGCACTCGTTGACGAGGGCGACCTCGTGCTTGTGCCCGACCCGTGCTACCCGGTGTTTCGCGCCTCCGCGCTCATCGCCGGCGCCGAGCTCGCCTACTACCCGCTGAGCGCCGAGCACGACTTCCTGCCGTATGTGGCGGGCATAGACCCTGAGGTGGCAGACCGCGCCAAGTACATGGTGGTGTCGCTGCCGGCAAACCCCGTGGGCTCTGTGGGCACGCCCGAGGTCTACGCCGAGATCATCGCCTTTGCCCGTGAGCACGACCTGCTCATCGTGCACGACAACGCCTATAGCGACATCGTGTTTGACGGTGTGGAGGGGCACAGCTTCTTTGAGAACCCGGGTGCTGCCGAGGTGGGCGTGGAGTTCTTTAGCCTCTCCAAGTCGTTTGACGTGACGGGCGCGCGCATCAGCTTCCTCGTGGGGCGCCCGGACGTGATTGCCGCCGTGCGAAAGCTGCGCACGCAGACCGACTTTGGCATGTTTATTCCGGTGCAGCGCGCGGCCATCTCCGCGCTCACCGGCCCGCGCGATTCTGTGGTGGCGCAGGAGCGGCGCTACCAGGAGCGCCGCGACGCTTTGTGCGACGGCCTCGAGGCCATCGGGTGGGAGCGTCCCAACGCGCATGGCTCCATGTTTGTGTGGGCTCGCCTGCCCCATGGCCGCAAGGACTCCATGGCCTTCTGCCTGGAGCTCATGGAGAAGGCGGGCGTCATCGTGACGCCGGGCGCGAGCTTTGGCCCTGCGGGCGAGGGCTTTGTGCGCATGGCGCTGGTGCTTCCGCCCGAGGGGCTGCGCCGTGCGGTGGAGGCCATTGCCGCAGCCGAGCTGTAGGTGCGCGGGCGCCCTAGGCGGACCTCTCGGTCTTGACCACGAAGCCAAAGTACACGAGGTGCCCCACCCATACGATGGCAAAGATGGGCAGCATCCAGGTGATGCGGCGCATGAAGAAGGCGGCGATGCCCAAAAGCACGCTCACCGGCACGAGGATGGCGAGCTTGCCGGCCACCGTCATGGTTCGGCTCTCGAGGTAGGTCTCGAACACGAGCTTGAAGAGGCGGGTGGAGCGAAACCACGCGTCGATCTTCTCGGAGCTGCGGGCAAAGCAGAAGGCCGCGAGCAAGATGAACGGCGTGGTGGGAAGCACGGGCAGCACGGCTCCGGCGGCGCCGAGGCCAAAGAAGAGCAGGCCCGCTGCCGCCCAGAGGCGCTGCGCCACCTTGCCGCCTCGCTTGGCGGCGGGGGCGTGGCGCGTCTGTGGGCGGGCGCTTGCGGGGGTGGGTGCGGAGGGGGTCTCGCTGGGCATGGGATCTCCTTCGGTGGGTGAGGGACGCGGGTGGTGCTGCGCGCGCAGGCGCGTGCCGCAGGCGGCACTGCGGCAGCGCGGCGTTGCTTGCGATGGCGCTTCGCGCGCAGGCGCGTGCGGTGCGGCCGCGGATGCGTGCGGCGCGATGCTGCTTGCGGGGCCAGCGCAGCTCGTCCGTAAAAGTTTGCCATGGGATACTCTATCGAAACCCTGCGGTTTTGTGGCAAGCTCCACGGGTTTTCCGCGAACGCGTCCGTGCGTCCACGCTTCCGTCCCAACCGCTTGCCCAAAGGGGCCTTGCATCCGAGTGGCCATGTGGCTAAAGTGAAGAACGTTCGCATTCGAGAGGATTCGCCATGACCTGCACGCACAACAACATGCAGTTCCTAGGCCTAGTGCTACTACCTGAGGGTACGCGCTAGGGTTCTTCTCGCACATCTGCACTTCCAAAGCACCCAGTCGCGTGTCTGCTCTTAGGCAGGATTCGTTTCGCGACGGGTGCTTTCTCGTTTTCGCTTGCGCTCTCACCCCATAGCCCGAGCCCAAGCGTCGCATAGCGCATCCTGCCTGGTGTTCGTCAAACCGCCCCTAAGGGCCTGCAAGCCAGGAGGAACCATGAGCCGCAAGATCCACATCTTTGACACCACCCTGCGCGACGGCGAGCAGTCGCCCGGCGCGAGCATGAACACCGAGGAAAAGCTCATCATCGCGCGCCAGCTCGTGCGCATGAACGTCGACGTCATCGAGGCGGGCTTTCCCATCTCGAGCCCGGGCGACTTTACCTCGGTGGCCGAGATTGGCAAGATCGCCGGCGACGCCTGCACGGTATGCGGCCTCACCCGCGCCGTCGACAAGGACATCGAGGTGGCCGCCGAGGCGCTGCGCACGGCTAAGCGCCCGCGCATCCACACCGGCCTGGGCGTCTCCCCCTCGCACCTGCGCGACAAGCTGCACCTCACCGAGGACCAGGCCATCGAGCGCGCCATCCACGCCGTCAAGTATGCGCGCAACTTCGTGGATGACGTCGAGTTCTACGCCGAGGACGCCGGCCGCTCTGACCAGGACTTCCTCGTGCGCATCATCGAGGCGGCCGTGAAGGCGGGCGCCACTGTGGTCAACATCCCCGACACCACGGGCTACAACATGCCGTGGGAGTTTGGCGCGCGCATTCGTGACCTGCGCGAGCGCACAGACGGCATCGAGCACGTCACCATCTCCGTGCACACCCACAATGACCTGGGTATGGCTACGGCGCTCGCCCTCGAGAGCGTGCGAAGCGGCGCCACCCAGATCGAGTGCACCATCAACGGCCTGGGCGAGCGCGCCGGCAACACCTCGCTCGAAGAGGTGGTCATGGCCATCCGCATGCACGAGGCAGAGCTCGATGCCCACACCGACATCGTCACCCGTGAGCTTACCCGTTCCAGCAAGCTCGTGAGCAGCATCACGGGCATCAACGTGCAGCCCAACAAGGCCATCGTGGGCGCCAACGCCTTTGCCCACAGCTCGGGCATCCACCAGGACGGCGTGCTCAAGGCCCGCGACACCTACGAGATCATCGACCCGGCCGACGTGGGTGCCGGTGGCTCGCAGATCATCCTCTCCGCGCGCTCTGGTCACGCGGCGCTCCGCCACCGCATGGCCGAACTGGGCTACACCTTTGGCGATGCCGAGTTTGAGGACGTGTACCAGCGCTTCCTCGAGATTGCCGACCAAAAGAAGGAAGTGTACGACGAGGATCTGGAGTCCATCGTCCACGAGCGCGAGCGCGAGGTCACGGCGGTCTACACGCTCGACGCGCTGCAGGTGAGCTGCGGCGACCCGCTCGTGCCCACGGCCACGGCAACCATCACCGACGAGGTGGGCGCCACGCACGTGGTGTGTGCCACCGGCTCTGGCCCGGTTGACGCCGCGTACAAGGCCATCGACCAGGTGGTGGCGGTGCACGGCGACCTCTCGGAGTTCTCCATCAAGGCCATCACGCGCGGCATCGACGCCATCGGCGAGGTCACGGTGCGTGTGGCGGCAGAGGACGGCAACGTGTTCACCGGTCGTGGCGCCGACAACGACATCATCGTCTCGAGCGCAAAGGCCTACGTGAACGCCATCAACCGCATGATCCAGATGGCACGCGCAAAGGCCGGGAAGTAGGATCGCTTGCGGGGCGGGGCTACGGGCATATCACTCTGTGCTCAAACATACTCGCGCTTCGCGCTGCGTAACTGCGCCAGAGCGATATGCCCTCCGCCCCGCCCCGCAAGGCTGGGTTCCTCAGCGTGGAAGACCAATCGCAGGCGGCATCCAGCCCGGCAGGTTGAAAAACAGCACAACAATGACTAGGAAGGTTTTGCATATGGCTCGTCCGATGACTGTTGCAGAGAAGATCTTGGCGGCTCATGCGGGGCTCGATGAGGTGAGGCCGGGGCAGCTGGTTGAGTGCGACCTGGACGTGGTACTCGCCAACGACATCACGGCCCCCATCGCCATCGACGTGTTTCGCGAGCTGGGCGCCACCGAGGTGTTCGACCGGGAGCGCGTGTGCCTCGTGCCCGACCACTACGCGCCCAACAAGGACATCAAGAGCGCCGAGCAAACCAAGAAGATGCGCGACTTTGCCCACGAGCAGAAGATCACCCACTACTGGGAGCAGGGATGCGCGGGCATCGAGCATGCGCTGTTGCCCGAGACGGGCAGCGTGGTGCCGGGCGACCTCATCATCGGCGCAGACTCGCACACGTGCACGTATGGCGCCCTGGGCGCGTTCTCCACGGGCGTGGGCTCCACCGACGCGGGCGTGGGCCTTGCCTGCGGCCGCGCGTGGTTCAAGGTGCCGCCCACCATTCGCTTTGAGATTGACGGCGAGCTGCCCGAGGGCGCCTCGGGCAAGGACGTCATCCTGCACATCATTGGCCTCATCGGCGTGGATGGCGCCCTCTACCGGGCCATGGAGTTTGCCGGATCTGCGGTGGCCGCGCTCTCCATGGAGGCGCGCATGACCATCTCCAACATGGCCATCGAGGCGGGAGGCAAGGCCGGAATCTTCGAGGTGGACGAGGTGACCCGCGCCTGGATGGAGGGCCGCGGCCAGCGCCCGAGCGTGGAGTACCACGCCGACCCGGATGCCGAGTACGCGCGCGTCGTGCGCATCGACGCGGCCGACATCAAGCCGTGCGTGAGCTGGCCACACCTGCCGAGCAACACCCATCCGGTGGAGGAGAGCCGCCACATCACCATCGACCAGGCGGTTATTGGCAGCTGCACCAACGGTCGCATCGAGGACATGCGCGCCGCGGCAAACATCCTGCGCGGCCGCCACGTGGCCGAGGGCGTGCGCTGCATCGTCATCCCGGCCACGCAGAAGGTGTTTAAGCAGTGCATGGCCGAGGGGCTCGCGGACGAGTTCATCGATGCCGGTTGCGTGTTCTCCACGCCCACCTGCGGTCCGTGCCTGGGCGGTTACATGGGCATCCTCGCCGCCGGCGAGCGCTGCATCTCCACCACCAACCGCAACTTCGTGGGACGCATGGGAGACGTCACGAGCGAGGTCTACCTCGCGAGCCCCGCGGTTGCCGCCGCCAGCGCGGTGCTCGGCCATATTGCCCTGCCGTCCGACCTGTAATCGCCCACGGGCGGGCGCGCTCCCTAAGGCACACGCCCCGGCATCGGGCGCTCCCCGGGCGCGCGAACGCCCTGCCATTCCCCTCTCTAAAGGAGTCTCGCATGAAGTTTGAAGGCACCGTCTTTCGCTATGGTCGCGACGTGGATACGGATGTGATCATCCCGGCGCGCTACCTCAACAGCTCCGACCAAGCGCATCTCGCGGCGCATGCCATGGAAGACATCGACCCGGCGTTTGCCACCACGGTGCGCCCCGGCGACGTCATCGTTGCCGAGGAGAACTTTGGCTGCGGTAGCTCGCGCGAGCACGCGCCGGTGGCCATCAAGGCGGCGGGCGTGGCGTGCGTCATTGCGAAGAGCTTCGCGCGCATCTTCTACCGCAACAGCATCAACGTGGGCCTGCCCATCCTCGAGTGCCCGGCCGCCGTGGATGCCATCTGCGCCGGCGACACCGTGAGCGTGGACACCGAGCGTGGCACCATCACCAACAACCGTACGGGCGAGACCTTTACGGCCGAACCCTTCCCTCCGTTTATTGCGGAGATCATCGAGGCGGGAGGCCTTGTGGAGCGCACGCGCGCCAAGCTGGCCGCCGCAAAGGAGGCCTAGGCATGGCTCAGATAGAGAATCCGTTTGCGTCGGGGCCGAGCTCCGAGGGATGGGGTTGCAACGTGAGGAAGACGTTTAAGATTTGCTGCCTGCCGGGAGACGGCATTGGGCCTGAGATCATCGCCGAGGGCAAGAAGGTGCTCGCTGCCGTGGGCAAGCGCTTTGGCGCGGAGTTTGCGTGCGAAGACGCACTCATTGGCGGCGCGGCCATCGACGCCACGCGCGCGGCTGCCGAGCAGGGCGCGGAAGAGCTCGTGAGCGCGCTGCCGGCGGCAACGCTTGAGGCGGCTCGTGCGGCGGATGCCGTGATGCTTGCCGCCGTGGGAGGACCCAAGTGGGATACCACCGACTCCTCGGCGCCGCGCCCCGAGCAGGGCTTGCTCGCCATTCGCAAGGCGCTGGGGCTCTACACGAACCTGCGTCCGGTGCAGATCTTCGCGCCGCTCGCTGGTGCCTCGACGCTGCGCCCCGAGGTCATCGCGGGTGTGGACATGATGATCGTGCGCGAGCTCACCGGCGGCCTGTACTTTGGGCACCGAGAGCGCTTCTACGACGAGCCGGGCGCGGGCGCGGGCGCCGCCGCCGGCCAGCGTGCGGTGGATACGCTCGAGTATCGCGAGTACGAGGTGGAGCGCATCGCCCGCCAGGCGTTTGAGGCCGCGCGCCGCCGCAGGGGCAAGGTCACGAGCGTGGACAAGGCCAACGTGCTCGACACGAGCCGCATGTGGCGCGAGGTGGTGCATCGCATCCACGACGCCGAGTACGCAGACGTTGAGCTCGAGGACATGCTGGTGGACAACGCCGCCATGCAGCTCATTAGCCGCCCGGCAGACTTTGACGTGGTGGTGACGGAGAACATGTTTGGCGACATCCTCTCGGACGAGGCGGCGCAGATCACCGGCTCGCTCGGCATGCTTGCCTCCGCCTCGCTTGGTGACGGCGTGGCGCTCTATGAGCCGAGTCACGGCAGCGCCCCCGACATTGCCGGCAAGGGCATCGCCAACCCGCTTGCGCAGATTCTCTCCGTTGAGATGATGCTGCGCTACAGCTTTGACATGACGGCTGCGGCAGACGCCGTGCGCGCTGCCATCGAGGCCGTGCTCGCGGCCGGCTGGCGCACTGCCGACATCGCAGACGCCGCCGCGCCTGCCGAGTGCGTGCTGGGATGTGCCGCCATGGGCGACAAGGTTGTGGAGCAGATCCTGGCGTAAGCGGTGCCTTTGCTTGCGTGCGTATGGGATGGCCCTGGCTTCTGGGCACACGCCGTGTGCCCTCGCGCCGCGGCTTTTGGGCGTGCGCCTGTGCTCCCGCGCCGCGCACCGTCGTTCCGGGCGCACGCCGTGTGCCCCCGCGTCGGTGCTATCCTTGTGCCCGTATGAGCTGATGCCGGCGTACGCCGCCGGCGGCTGGGAGGACGCATGATCAAGGCCGCTTTCTTCGACATTGACGGAACGCTGCTGAGCTTCAAGACGCACCGCATGCCCGAGTCTACCAAGCGCGCGCTCGTGGCGCTGCGCGCCCATGGCGTGAAGTGCTACATCGCGAGCGGACGCCCCAAGTACCAGTTTCCGCCCTGCATCGCCGAGGGCTTTGAGGGGTTTGGCGGCTTTGACGGCTTCGTGAGCCTCACGGGCTCGCTTTGCTTCGATGGCACCGGCACCTACTTTGATTGCCCCGTCGCCCCTGCGGACGTGGCAACCATCGTCGCCCAGATTGAGTCGGGTCAGTATGAGGCCCTCGTGCTCGAGGAGGAGCGCGCCTACGTGAGCGCGCACACCCCGCATATCTGCGAGATTGAGCAGGCTGCTGGCCTTGCCTATGAGGACGGCAACATTCGCGATGCCACGCGCGCCCGCGTGTACCAGTTTTGCGCGTTTGTGCCGCCCGAGCGCGAGCACGAGATCACCGACGCGTGCCCAGGCGTTCTCACCACCCGTTGGAGCGACCTGTTCTGCGACGTGGTGCCGGCGGCGAGCAGCAAGCCGGCGGGCATTCGCGCCACGCTGGAGCACGTGGGGCTTACGCCCGAGGAGGCCATTGCCTTTGGCGACGGCGGCAACGACGAGACGATGATGCAGTTCTGCGGCATTGGCGTGGCCATGGGAAACGCCAGGCCAGGCACCAAGGCCGTGGCAGACTACGTGACCACCAGCGTGGACGAGGACGGCATCTGGAACGCCTGCCACGAGCTGGGGCTGGTGTAGCGGACGTGTAGCGGCCTTGGTTGCCGAGGCGGGCGGCAGCCCCGCCGACGCGACGGGTTGAGGATAAGGCGCACCTTGCGCGGGCGCGCCGGAGAGGGGCACCATGAGTGAGATAGAGCGTATCGCGGCTCAGGCCGAGGAAGACTTTGACCTGCGTGAACTGTCCGAGCTGGTGCGGGCGTGTCGCAGCTACCGGCGCTTTGACGAGGGAGACCCCATCCCGGAGGCCCTGCTCGTGGAGCTCGTGAACCTTGCGCGGCAGACGGCGAGCGGTGCCAACAAGCAGCCGCTGCGCTATCGCGTGGTGGTTGAGCACACGGAGCGCGCTGCCGTGTTTGCGCAGCTCAAGTGGGCAGGTGCCCTGCGTGAGTGGGACGGCCCCGAGCCGGGGGAGCGTCCTTCGGGCTACATCGTGATCTGCGATGCCGGCGGCGGTGCCACCACGCCGGTTGACGAGGGCATTGCGGCTCAGACCATCTTGCTTGCCGCCGTGCAGGCGGGCTACGGCGGCTGCATGCTCCACGCGTTTAACCGCACGGGCGTGGCCGAGGCGCTTGGCCTTGCCGAGGCGGCGGAGCGCATGGGCGTCTCCGAGCTCAAGCCGCTCATGGTGGTTGCGCTGGGCAAGCCTGCCGAGAAGGTGCGCTTGGAGCCTCTGGAGGCGTCGCCAGACGGAACTACCACCTACTGGCGCGACGCGGCAAGCGCCCACCACGTTCCCAAGCGCTCCCTCGCCGGCGTGTTGGTGTAGTTTTGCAGCTGCGTCCGTGTGCCCTTGCGGCCCTCTAGCTTCTCAGAAGTAGGCGACTCAGGTGCCTATCATCGCTGCGGACTCCCTGCTGGGCGTGGCGATCTATCCCCTCGCAGCTTGCGCGAGAGAACAAGAGGTTTGTGCATGCGCTTTTTGCTCGGAGGACGTGCCCGAGCATGGGGTTGCAGGCGCCGTGAGGCGGGTGCTGCACGCTTTGCGCGCGGAGGATGCGTTGGCGAGCGGGCAATTCTCGTGCCGGAAGGGCGGCTGCGGGCTATTATTTGGGCTGGCGCGATTGGCCCGGGAGGGCGGATGGCAGAACATTGAGGTTCTGGGCATTATGCATTGCGACCGCGCGCCCCTCGCCGGGTCTAGGACGTGCCTATTCGCTTGCTTTGAACGATTACGCTCTTGCCTTGGGTGGAAACTGTCGAATCGCGCATCTTTGGGCGGCGCGAATTGTGGGCGAGGCTCCGGGACGGCGCCTCTTCGCCGCGCGCTTTGCACAGAACCTTGCTGTTTTGCCACGGGGGCGGAGTGGGCGCATAACCCAATGCATGGAACTGCATATTCAGCGCGTTTGATGCAAAATGCATACCCCTTATTATATGGGCTCCTTGTGACTTCTTTGCTTTCCCGCTGTGCGCTCGCGAGGGGGTGGCTGGGGCCCTATCATCCCGTGCTCGGGCAGTCCTGCTCGCACGGAGGCGACGTTTAGTCGCCTCCGGCTCGTGCGGAACTCGCGCGGGACGATAGGGCCCCAGCCTTCAAGCCGCTGCCGCCCGCCTTGCTGCCGTACGTCCGCGAGGGGATGGCCCCGGCGCGTGCGCGCTGTGGGCGTTGGCCTTCCTGCCGTGCTGGCTGAAGGCTCCCGCTGCCGGCGGCCCCTGGCATCGTGGCTCGAGGCTCGGACAGTCCTGCTCGCACGGAGGCGACGTTTAGTCGCCTCCGGCTCGTGCGGAACTCACGTCGAGCCGCGATGCCAGGGACCTCGCGTCGCCGTTGTCGCTGGGCGGCTGCGCACGCGGTTGCCTCAGCCCTCCTGCCTACGCTTCTTGTCCTCTTGGCTCTTGTCTGGAGGGGGCGGAGCGGCGGCCCCCGGCCTTGCCGACGGCCCCGGCGGGCGGTCGCGTGGGCGTGGCGGGCGGCTCAATTGTGGCGCTCGGGTGCAGATGCGGGG